>Ga0233375_1000127_pt1 | contig 45122 bp, 41 predicted proteins | sample ElkDunMinimDraft_10_FD_191539 | JGI IMG/M metagenome (GOLD analysis project Ga0233375, IMG submission 191539) | Fecal eukaryotic communites from dung pellets of Tule Elk in California, USA - Elk Dung E16 | ecosystem: Host-associated > Mammals > Digestive system > Large intestine > Fecal | place...
CGCCCTTCGATCCTTACCTGACGCTCCAGCGCTGGCCAGAAGAACGTCATGGCAGCGACCGGATTGGCTTCCAGTTGCTTGGCCTTGTCGCTTTCGTAGTTGCTGAAAAAGCTGAAGCCGCGCTCGTCCAGCCCCTTGAGCAAGAGCACACGACAATGCGGACGTCCGCCGGCATCCACGGTAGCCAGCATCATGGCATTCGGCTCCACCGGCAGCTGCTCGGTCTGCACGGCATCGTCGAACCATTGCCGGAACAGACTCAAGGGATCATCCGGGGCGTTCGCCTCGTTGAGCCCGTCACGGGTGTAGTCGCGGCGCATGTCAGCGAGAGTCTGTGTCATCACAAGCTTCCTGAAACGAACGGACTGCAAAGCTTAGCCTGTTTCGTCACACGCCCAGCTTGATTCAAGGCAAAGCAGCCGCACTTAACGACGATGCGCTTTACTTGGCAACCGCTGCGGCTGCAGCAACCTGGGTACGCTCCGCCGGAGCAGGCGAATAGTTGTACTTGGCGATCAGTGAAAGCAGGGTGCTCTGTGGCGCCAGCACCATCTCAACCCGACGATTGAGCGCACGGCCCTCCTCGTGTTCATTCGAAGCGCGCGGCATGTCGGAGCCAACGCCTCGGATACGCAGGCGATCATGCTTCAGACCGCTGAGACGAAAGATCGCTGCCACCGCACCTGCGCGCTGACGACTGATGGTCTGGTTGATCTCAAGAGAACCCGTGCTGTCGGCATGGCCAAGCACGATAACCGCAGTCTTCTCATCACCTTCCACCAGCTTGGCGACGCGAGCGATAGGGCCAAGCGTGACGGGAAGCAGCATGCCGGGACGGTCCGGATTGAAGGAAGCATCCACCGGAGCGGTAACTACCAGCACGCCCTCCTCCCTGCGCTCGAGTTCGAACCGGCTGTCCTTCAGTGCATCCCGCAAACGCGGCTCATAATCGTCAAGCCATGCCAAGTCGACCTTCACAACCGGAGCCGCAGCCGCTTCACTCGGTTTGTCTTTAGTGGAGCTACAGCCAGCTACGGTCAGGCAAAGCATCAGGGAAGCGCATTTAAGCAGTTTCATGTGCAGATTCCATTGAAGGCAGATACGAGCGCAAAGGCGCGACGGAAAGCTTATGCAAGGATTAAGCTCAAATTGTGGACGCAGGTCATTGTTATGAAAAGTCTTCGCCTGTGAAACCGACGAGTGGCTCAACCCAGGCAATCACGAACAACCCGCGCCAGCTTTTGCGCGCGGGGGTCCATCAAAACATAGGGTCCCATGGTATTAGTCACAAAGCCGAAGGCGAGCTCACGCTCCGGATCGGCAAACCCGATGCAGCCGCCCGCACCAGGATGACCGAAGGCATGCGACCCAACACCAAAGGTGGCGTTCGCGACATCCGACTGATCGAGCCAGCAACCCAACCCGAATCGGGTCGGGGTTAGCAACGTGCGATCTTCACCCAGGCAGTGCTCACGGGTCATTTCAGCCAGCAATGCACTGTCGAGCAAACGCCCCTGGAGCAATGCGGTATAGAAGCCGGCCAACGATCTGGCATTCCCGTGTCCATTCGCCGCCGGTTGCGCCATACGCCGCCATTCAGGCTTGTTGCCACTGGTCATGATTGAAGGCGGATTGTTGAATGCACGCGCACTCAGCGAGTCAGGCTCGCTCAGCGTCGCCTTGAACAGACGCTGGGCGGCAGCGTCGCCGAAGTCGTTCTTCATACGTGTCAGATAGGCAACACGGTGAAAATCCCGATCCATCAGACCCAAATGAAAATCCAGACCGCACCGTTCGGCGGTGCGCGCGACAATAGCCTCACCCACGCCTCGCCCGTCAGCCCGCCTGATCAGTTCACCGAGCAGCCAACCGTAGGTGATTGCGGCATAACCGTGACCTTCGCCGGGCGTCCACCAAGGGCGCTCTGCGGCCAGTGCGCGTGTCATGACCTCCCAGTCGTAAAGCGCCTCGGAAGGAAGGGGATCGCGAATTGCCGGCAGGCCTGCCTGGTGGCTAAGCAGCTGGCGCAGCGTGATGCCTTGCTTACCGTTGGAGGCAAATTCCGGCCAGATTCTGGCCACCGGGCTGTCGAGCTCCAACTTGCCCTCGGCTACCAGTTGCAGCGCTGCCACGGCGGTAAAGGTCTTGGTACAGGAGAATAGGTTGACCAGCGTGTCCTGCTGCCAGACTTCCTCGCCGGCGTTATCGGCCACACCAGCCCAGAGGTCAACGACGGTTTCGCCACCCAACTGAACGCATACTGCCGCTCCGCGCTGTGCCGTCTGTTCGAACAGCTCACTGAACGCATCCCTGACTGCTTCGAAACGAAGATCGAAATACCCTTGAACGTCCAATCCGGTCTCCCCCGGCATTATTCGATGTGACGCCTGAACGGCGGTAGTGCATTGAGAATTGCCTTGCCGTAGCGCTGGGTGACCACGCGCCGATCGAGCAAGGTGATGGTGCCGCGATCTTCCTCGGTCCGCAGCAGACGACCGCAGGCCTGCACCAGGCGCAGCGAGGCATCCGGGACGGCAATTTCCATGAAGGGGTTGCCGCCGCGTGCCTCGATCCATTCGGCCAGCGCCGCTTCTACCGGGTCATCCGGGACGGCAAAGGGAATCTTGGCGATCACCACGTGTTCGCAATAGGCACCCGGCAGGTCGACGCCCTCGGCGAAGCTGGCAAGTCCGAACAGCACACTGGGCTCACCATCATCCACACGAGCCTTGTGCTTGTTGAGCGTCTCCTGCTTGGACAGGTTGCCCTGGATGAACACGCGGCGGCGCCATTCCCGGTCCAGCCCGTCGAACACATCCTGCATCTGCCGGCGCGATGAGAACAGCACCAATGTACCTCGCGAGCCTTCGACCAGACGCGGCAACTCACGAATGATGGCTGCCGTGTGGGCAGTCGCATCACGCGGGTCTGCATTCAAATCGGGCACTCGCAAAACGCCCGCATCGGCATGATGGAAGGGGCTCGGCACCACCGCCGTCACCGCCGAACGCGGCAGCCCGGCGCGCATGCGGTAACGGTCGAAGCTGTTCAGGGCGGTGAGCGTGGCGGAGGTCACCAGCGCACCGTAGGCTACGTTCCAGAGATTGCGGCGCAGCGTTTCCGCCGCCAGGATCGGGCTGGCGTTGACCTCGATATCGAACAGCGCACCACCCTCAGCCAACGTCAACCAGCGCGCCATCGGCGGGCTGTCTTCGGGATCTTCCACAGTAAAGGCGGTCCACAACTCCCAGTTGCCCTGGGCACGGGTCAGCAAGCTGCCGAACAGCGGGTACCACTCTTCGGCTTGATGACTGGCGATGCCAGCGACAGTTTCGCCATCCATCGCCTCCTTGAGCAATTCGGTTAGACGGGTGAACAGGTCGGTGAGCTTGGCGAAGCCCTTCTTCAGCTCGACACCCATCTCGATCAGGTGCTCGGGTACTACTCCACCGACGAAGCGATGACGCGGGCGCTCGCGGCCTTCCATGTCTTCGCCGGGCTTGAAATCGGCCAGTTGCTCACAGGCGCTGAACATGAACTGCTGCTGCCCTCGCAAGTCACGGGCCAGCTCCGGCACGCCCTCGATCAAGCGCCCCAGATCACCGGGCAAGGGATGCTGGGCCAACAACTTGGTCAGGTTCTTTTCGACCTGCGCCAGCCAGTCGGCAGTCGAGCGAAGGCGTGTGAAATGGGCGAAATGGCCGATAGCCTTGTCCGGCAAGTGATGGCCTTCATCAAAAACATAAATGGTTTCGCGCGGATCGGGCAGCACGGCACCGCCACCCAGCGCCAGATCAGCCAGCACCATGTCATGGTTGGTGACGATCACGTCGACTTTGGTCATACCTTCGCGCGCCTTATAGAAGGCGCACTGCTGGAAGTTCGGGCAATGCCGGCCGGTGCACTGGCTGTGATCAGTGGTGAGACGCGCCCAGTCCGGGTCGGCCAGCTCTTCAGCCCAGCTATCACGGTCTCCATCCCAGCGGTTGCCGGCGAGTTTCTCGACCATGCTGCTGAACAGCTTCTGGCTACGCTCGTCGACATCGAGGCGGAAGCCCTCCTCTTCGAACAGTTGCGCGGTAGCGTTTTGCGCCTCGCCCTCCTGCAAGAGCTGGTCGAGCTTCGACAGGCATAGGTAGCGCCCACGGCCCTTGGCCAAGGCGAAGCTGAAGTTGAGTCCGCTGTTGCGCATCAGATCAGGCAGATCCTTGTAGACGATCTGCTCCTGCAGGGCGACGGTTGCTGTGGCGATTACCAAGCGCTTGCCAGCTGCCTTGGCGGTGGGAATGGCCGCCAAGCTGTAGGCGACGGTCTTGCCGGTGCCGGTACCTGCCTCTACCGCAACCACTGCGGGCTCGCCATCGCGATGACCTTCATCATCTGCCTTGATCGCCCCAAGAACCTTGGTCACTTCGGCAATCATCAGCCGTTGACCGTAGCGCGGCTTGAGACCCTTGGCGTCGAGGAAGCGCGAATAGGCGCCCTGGATCTGGGATTTGAGTTCGGTACTGAGCATGGGCGCGAGGACTGTATATATCTTCAGTATTGCAAGGGGGTGGCTATGATAACGTGCGTTTCCCCTACCGCCACCGAAGATTTGTCCGGAGCGCTTCCCCGCGCCAATGGCGGAACGCCATAGGGGACACCCGGGCTTGCTGGCCCAACCCCATGCGCAGTGAGCAGTAACGAAAAAGCCGGGCGTCTCCGCCCGGCTCGAAGGTTTACCGCCTCACCGTTATGGACGCACTTCTACTTCTGCTTCCACACGACGGTTGAGCGCACGCCCTTCTGGAGTCGAGTTGTCTGCAATGGGATCCGCCTCGCCGTAACCTACTGCTTCGACACGGCTGGGTGCCAGGCCAAGCTGATTGACCAGTACATCGCGTACCGCATTGGCACGACGCTCGGACAGGCGCAGGTTATAGGCTTCGGTGCCAACGGAGTCGGTGTAGCCTTCGACTACCGTGGAGGTCTGCCGATACTCCTGCATAAAATCGGCGAGATCGCGGATGTCTTGGTAACTATCCGGCTTCACTACTGCGCTGTCGAAGTCGAACTTCACATCGAGCTCCACCCGCACCGCCTCTGCTACCGGCTCAACCTCAACCTCTTCGATCACTTCGACGGTTTCCACCACCGCTATGGTTTCTTCTTCCGTGCCATTGGCCCAGCAATAGGCAGCTCCCACACCAGCACCGATCAGCGTACCCCAGCCGGCGTAAGTGCTGCTTTCTATCGCGCCCAACGCAGCGCCAGTTACACCCCCGACGGCGGCACAGGTGGGCCAATCCTGCTTCTGCACTCCTGCACAACCGGCCAGGAAAGTGGTCATGACAATGACGGGTACTGCTGTCCGTAAGCTACTCATCGGTAAAGCCTCCTACTATGGGATCGGCTAGAGCCGTATTTTTTCAAGAAGGCAAAATACTGGCTCCAGTTGTATCGAGATTAGCCGACATGAGTCACCACGCTAGTCTTTACTGCAAAAGGCCTCGGGCGGAACCTCACATCGGATACTGCCAAACCAACTAACGAGTGTCAGGAGAACAACCCGCTTCACGCGCGCCAGCAAGCACCAGCCTTGGTGGGCTATAGCGCACCGATCCCACGGCCCTCGCCCTTCACCGCCAGCCTGATGGGGCTAGACGCAGCTGACGAAAGCCGGAGACTTCAGCAAAGTTGCGGACATGAAACATGCAGCCCGTGACACTCCTCACTTACGACCCGTCGGTCCGTGAGCGGTTCCGGTCAGGCTGAGGACGAATGCCAACAATGCGCAACAGCACGCGTAACGGATACATGAATGAATGACATCGAAACCACAGCGATAGGTAACTGCCCCTGCGGCAGTTCGAACACACTGGCCGATTGTTGCGGCCGCTTCCATACAGGACAGCCCGCGCCCAGCGCGCTACTGCTGATGCGGTCACGCTACAGCGCCTACGTGCTGGGCTTGATCGACTATCTGCGAGCAACCACGCTACCAGCCCAGCAGGCCTCCCTAGACCTGCAAGCCATGCGCGACTGGAGCATGACCAGCACCTGGCTGGGATTGGATGTGCAGGACAGCCTGGTTCTAGGAGGCCAGCCGGAACACGCACTGGTGAGCTTCACCGCCCGCTGGCACGACGCCAGTGGCGAACATGCGCAGCACGAGCGGTCCGCCTTCGTACAACGTGAGGGGCGCTGGTATTTCATTGATCCGACCGTGCCATTGCACGCTGGTCGTAACGATCCCTGCCCCTGCGGCAGCGGCCAGAAATTCAAGAAATGCTGTTCGGCTTATTTATGACTGGATGTTGAAACGAAAAAAGCCGAGGCAATGCCTCGGCTTTCTCCTTTGCTCAGCCTGCACGATCACTTCTCTACGAAGGCTCGCTCGATCAAGTAATGCCCTGGATCACCCATGCGCGGTGAAGCCTTGAGGCCGAAACTGTCGAGGACCGCACTGGTATCAGTGAGCATGCTCGGACTGCCACAGATCATTGCCCGGTCATGTTCCGGATTTATCGGCGGCAGGCCGATGTCGCTGAACAGCTTGCCACTGCGCATCAGATCGGTCAGGCGCCCCTGATTCTCGAAAGGTTCGCGCGTGACGGTGGGGTAATAGATCAACTTTTCCTTCAGCGCCTCGCCAAAGTACTCGTTCTGCGGCAGGTGCTCGGTGATGAATTCACGATAGGCCACCTCGTTGACGTAACGGACGCCATGAACGAGCACAACCTTGTCGAAACGTTCGTAGGTCTCCGGATCCTGGATCACGCTCATAAAGGGCGCCAGGCCAGTGCCTGTGCTCAACAGGTAAAGGTGCTTACCCGGCAGCAAGTCATCGAGAATCAGCGTACCGGTAGGCTTGCGGCTGACCATCAGCGAATCGCCTTCCTGCAAATGCTGCAGCCGCGAGGTCAGCGGGCCATCAGGCACCTTGATGCTGAAGAACTCCAGATGCTCTTCATAGTTGGGGCTCGCGATGCTGTAGGCGCGCATCAACGGGCGGCCTTCCACTTCCAGGCCGATCATCACGAATTGTCCATTTTCAAAACGCAACCCGGGATTTCGGGTGGTCTTGAAGCTAAACAGCGTGTCGTTCCAGTGGTGAACGCTCAAGACCCGTTCTACATTCAGATTGCTCACTTACAAATTTCCTCTAACTCGCGCCGACAGAAGGCTAGGCAGTGATTGCGCTAGTTTATAGCGCCTTCTATTATTCGGAAACTAGATAATTAAGATATAACTTATTGGTTATATAGATATGCATTTTACTTTGCGTCAACTTGAAGTTTTCGCTTCGATCGCGCGCCAACAAAGCGTTTCCCGCGCCGCTGAAAGCCTGTCTCTGTCACAGTCGGCGACCAGCACATCGCTGGCCGAGCTCGAACGTCAATCCGGTTGCCAGCTATTCGACCGCGCCGGCAAACGCTTGTGGTTGAACGCGGTGGGTCAGCAACTACTGCCGCAGGTGGTCGCACTACTGGACCAGGCCAAGGCCATCGAAGACCTCCTGGCAGGCAAGACCGGTTTCGGTTCGCTGAACGTCGGTGCGACGCTGACGGTCGGCAATTACCTCGCCACTCAGCTGATCGGCAGCTTTATGCAGCGCCACCCCGAATGCCGGGTCAGCCTGCACGTGCACAACACGGCGCATATTGTGCGGCAGGTCGCCCAGCACGACCTTGATCTGGGTTTGATCGAAGGCAACTGTCAGCACGCGGATATCGAGGTATTGCCCTGGGTAGAAGATGAGCTTGTGGTGTTCTGCGCGCCACATCACCCTCTGGCCCGCCAAGGCACAGCACGAATCGAAGAGTTGGTGGACGAGGCGTGGATTCTCCGAGAGCAGGGCTCGGGCACACGCCTGACATTTGATCAGGCCATGCGCCATCGTCCCGCCAAGCTCAATATCCGCCTAGAGCTGGAACACACCGAAGCCATAAAGCGGGCCGTGGAGTCCGGTCTGGGGATCAGCTGTATTTCGCGCCTGGCTCTGCGCGACGCTTTTCGGCGCGGCAGCCTGGTTCCGGTCGAGACACCGGATCTGGATCTGACCAGACAGTTCTTTTTCATCTGGCACTCGCAAAAATACCAGACGGCTGCGATGCGCGAATTCATCGAACAATGCCAGACGTTGACCGCCGGCATCCGACGCAGCGATGAGATCATCCTGCCCGTAATTGCCTAATCGCGGTGGTTTCAGCTGGATGGAATAGAACCCATCTGTTGCAGCAACAGCGCAGCCTGAGTCCGGGTGCGCACGCCCAGCTTGCGAAAGATCGCGGTGACATGCGCCTTGATCGTGGCTTCCGAAACACTGAGTTCGTAGGCGATCTGCTTGTTCAGCAAACCATCGCAGACCATCGTCAGCACGCGGAACTGCTGGGGCGTCAGGCTGGCAAGCCCGGCGCTCGCCGCCTTGGCCTCGGGGCTGACATGCACAGCGTCCTCGATATTGCTAGGCCACCAGACCTCGCCATCGAGCACCGCACGTACAGCTAGCTGTATGGTTTCAAGGGAACTGGATTTGGGAATGAAGCCACTGGCACCGAACTCCCTTGCCCGCGCGACGACGGCAGCATCCTCTTGCGCCGATATCATGACCACCGGCAGCTGTGGATATTGCCCGCGGAGCAGCACCAGGCCCGAGAAGCCATAAGCACCCGGCATGTTCAGGTCCAACAGCACCAGATCCCAGTCCTCGCCTCGGCCAAGCAGGGTTTCCAATTCGGCAATGCTTGCCGCCTCGACCAGGCGAGCGTTGTCGCCCAGGCCCAGCGTCAACGCTTGCTGTAGTGCGCTGCGGAACAGAGGATGATCGTCGGCGATGATTATTTCGTAAGCAGCCATTGGCAGACCTGTAGTTTTTATTGGCGCTTTCATCGGCGTGCTAGCCGATGCCGGCAATGACCGGCAAGAGCTCGAGCTAAACATCCGAGTGCTGGGCTGGCATGATGGTATAGCGCCATCACGCATAAATCACCCCTTCCGCTCAAATTTTAGTCAAGCGGCGCAAGCATGCCGACCTGGGAATAGGTGGTCAAGCGCCTTCCTTTATTGCAAAGTCTGCGTCCTTTTTTTCGACGAGCCCAAACATGCGTAGCCAAGCCCTTCGCGCCGATGTCCTGATGCTGATTACCGCGATGATCTGGGGAACCGGATTCGTGGCCCAGCGAGTCGGCATGGACCATATCGGCCCATTCCTATTTACCGGCCTGCGCTTCGCGCTGGGCGCCCTTGCGCTGCTGCCGTTACTGCTGCAGCAACGGCGCGAATCACGTGCCCCGCTCTGCGAGCGCAGCCTGTTACTCGGCGGTCTGCTGATGGGTTTGGCACTGACCCTGGGCATAAACCTGCAGCAAGTGGGACTTCTGTTCACCAGCGTTACCAACTCGGGGTTCATAACCGGCCTCTATGTCATTGTGGTGCCTCTGCTGGGCATGATCATCGGACAGAAGACAGGCATTGGCACCTGGTTCGGCGCAGTGCTGGCAGTAGTCGGCATGGCGCTGCTGAGTATTGGCGAGAATTTTCAGGTCGCCTCGGGAGACTGGATACAGCTCGCGGGTGCCTTCGTATGGGGATTGCACGTGTTGCTGGTGAGCTATTTCGTTGGTCGGCACGATGCAATTCGACTGGCCTTCCTACAGTTCGTCACCTGCGCGGCGGTCAGCCTGATCCTGGCCGCGGTATTCGAGCAAGCCAGCCTCACGCACATCTGGCTTGCGGCGCCAGCGCTGATCTATGGCGGTGTGTTCGCGGTGGGCGTGGGCTACACGCTGCAGGTAGTAGCGCAGAAGCATGCCATTGCCTCACATGCGGCGATCATCCTCTCGCTCGAAGCGGTATTCGCCGCGATTGCCGGCGCGATCTTTCTCGACGAGAGCCTCAGCCTGCGCGGCTACGCCGGCTGTACGCTGATGTTCGTCGGCATGCTCATCGCCCAGCTCTGGCCTCGCAAGCTACCGGAAGTATCCAGCGCGCCCGCCGCATCGCCTCCCGGTGAGAGCCGGACGGCCTAGCTGGGCATCAGGCGCTGGTGCGCCGCATCATCAAGATTCGGCGCCCGCTGGTACTTTGCGGCCAGGTAATGATCGGTGAATACGTCAAGCCAGGCATCCAGCGTTACGCCAGCTTCCACATCCCCGGCAAGACCAAGACACAAAGCCGCAACCTCTGCTGTGCACAGATGTTCGCTACGCGTTGATCGACGGAGCCGGTAGCGAGATAGCAGCTCAGACTGCAAGCTCAGCACGGGCAAGCGACTGAGATAAGGGCTCTTGCGAAACATCTTGCGCGCCTCGGTCCAGGTCGCATCCAGCAGGATAAACAAGGGGCGCTTGCCCGCCATCGCCACGACCTGCCCCACCACTCGCTCCGGCTCGGCGTACTCTCCGGGAAAGACCACGAAAGGCTGCCATTGGGGATCCGCCAGCAGCTCCAGCAGGGCCGGCTCCACATGGGTGCGCTGCCAAGTGAATGCGTAAGTGTCGGGCACCACATCGGCAATCAGCCAGCCGGTGTTACTCGGCTTGAGCGGCTCCACGTCGTGCATCAGCAGGCAAACCCCGCAGTTCAACCCCTCGAGGTGCGGCTGCCAGGCGCATAGGCAGTGGCTCGGAATCACCCTGCATCGAGTGCAGCGGGTCGCGCGCGAACCGCGCGCGACGAAAGGTTTGACACTGCGGGCCAGACGCTGGTCGCGCAGAAGAGCTACTGCATGCGGCATGAACGGGCTGCTCTATTCGTGGAGCGCGCAGTCTAGCAGGACCATTACCACCTGTGACTGAACCGCCCACCACCCTTCCGGTCGAACGACGGCAGTCACCAGGAGATCATCATGTACCGTCTGACCACCCTGCTCATCTTTTGCCTTGCAGTGCCTACCGCTCACGCCGCCTCTCTACAAGAGCAACAGCTGAACCAGCTATTGGAAACCGTCGCCCGTGAAAGCAGCGTCGGCACGCCTCGTGCCATCAACTCCGACATCCTTGACGTTGGTTATAGCGTCGAAGGCAACGAGCTGATCAACCATCTCAGCGTCCAGCCACGGCATGCCGCACAGATGCGCGACAACCCGAAGCAGGTGCGTACACAGCTTGCTTCAAGCGTCTGCAACAACAATGGCTTACGCGAGCTGATGAACCAGGGCGCAATACTGCGTTTCGAATTCACCGAGTACCAGAGCAACAAGCCAATCACCATCGAGCGCTACAAGGCCTCTGACTGCTAATCGGCTCTATGGAGCTTTCGCTACAAACCGCAGCAACGTTGTGCGCCACCAAACGGGACAACTGGCCGCTCCGCTAACACCTCCTTAGGCTTGCATCGAGATGCGGAGTCTGCTGCTACCAACAGCGCCCGCCGAGGGGCGGCCAGCTGCACCGTATTCACCGAAGGACCTCGGGGTCGCCCTTGCCCGCCACGGCTGCCGCCTCATCAGGTGTCAGCCAGGCGGTGCGGGGCACATTCTGCAGACGCGCGCAGGCTGCCAGCACGTTGGCCCAGGTTGCCCGGTTCGCGAACTGCATGCCGTGCTCATCCAGTGTGCCGCCTCGATTCCGATAACCCAGCACCGAGCTTTTGCGCGCATCCGGCAGAATCGGCCAGAGATGCCCACGAGCCACCTCAGGACGCATGTGGGTGAGCAGCACGCGCATCTCGATGCGGTCGGGAAACAGCCGCTCGGCCACGCCTTCGCTCGCCCGCGCTTCGATTTCCCAGCGGTCGCGCGGCGCACGGAAGCGCCCAGGCTCCTGCAGGTAGACCAACCGATAGGCGCATTCGGCCTCTCTCAGGCGGACCGCCGCACGTTGCATCTCACTGAGTTGGTAGCTGCCGCTGGCGATCAGCAGCAGCGGATCAACGCCCGGATTTTCTTCGACGACCACGGCGCCATCGCGCGCCAGTTGCTCGGCCTGGGCCTGATCGAAAAACCGGGGCCGATCACGCTTGGGCATCACCAGACAAGCCAGCTGACCGCGCGCCTGATAGATGGAAGGCAGCAGCGCAAGTGCGCTGTTGTAGTCCGCGGGGAACAGCACTCGCACCATGTCACTCATCTCCCCGAGCAATGCTTCACAGAAGGTGGTGTCCTGGTGGGACTGCTGGTTTTTGCCGTTTTCCCAGGTATGTGAGGTGGCTACCAGTGGCCAGCCCAACCAGCCCGCGGGGCGCCCCGCCTCTTTCTGCATGCGGGCGAAAATAGCCGTCTGGCGGACCGCCCCCAGCATTTTCACGCAGAAGGCCTCGTAACTGGCGACCAGGTTCAGGCCACCCTGGTTAGCCAGGCAGGCGGACACCACAGCTTCTTCGTTGAGGGCAGTGATGATACTGCCGTCCAACGCTTCCAGTTCGCTCTCCGGGTCGATCACCCGGTGTTTGAGCACACGCAGGACGCGCCCCAGGCGGTTGCTGGCCAACTCGTCAGGGTTACCCACACGCGGTCGCAAACCAGGATTGGCGCTGACCAAATCGACGAAGAAATCATCCACCGCCGCCATCGGCGAGCAACTGTCGCCACGGAAGCTCAACTTGGGCATGACTGGCGTTGGCGGGCGACGCTGTGCCATCGGGTTGTCTCGCTCCAGCGGACGCCCCTGGCGATTGTCTGCCAGAAGCGTGCGCGCCGCCTGCAGCTCTTCCTGAGCGACGAACAAGGGCGCAACATGCTGGTTGAACAGATCGCGCGACTGTTCATCCAGACGCGGATTGCCCGGCAACGGTAGATTGTGCGCCGCGTTGCTGCCTGCACCGTAGAAACCAAAACCTTTCACGGTCTCGGCGATGCCATAGGGGATCGGCAGCGGGTAATGGAGAATGCCGCGCGCCTTTTCATCAATTCGCCTGCCCAGGCGCTGCTCCATCTCCCAGAGGTTGCAGACAAAAGCGGCCGGATCGCGACCGTCGAACGAGATCGGATCGAAACCGCAGCCGGTCAGATGCTGGCGGAAACCCTGCAGTCCTTCGTGGGTGGCCAGCTGGGTACGCTGTTCGATACGCCGACCGTTGGCGATCATGATCGGCAGCGCCATACCGCAGTCCTCGGCGCGCCACCAGCGGGGTATCCAGTCACTGCCACGCTGTTCCTCAGCAGCCCCATCGGACAGAAACGCCACCAGCGTCTCGCCCGGCAGAGGTATGTGGGCATACTGCAATTCGGCGAAGCCCAGGTAGCCGCCCTCGGCTATACCACCGGCGGTATGGGCGTTGACATGACTGCCGAGCGGCGCCGCAGGGCTGCCATCGCTGGCTTGGTGATATCCATAGAAATCTTGCAACAGGCGGTTCATGCCGGCTTCGCCATTGGCATAGGCCTGCTCCTGCTCGGGATGCAGATTGCCGGTCAGCAGGTTAAGCGCCTCGATGGCCGCTACGCAGTGGCCTTGGCCCATGAGCCAGCCGCGTGTAATGCCGGTCAGCGCGTTCAGGCCCAGATAGCCGGCGTAGGCCGGCACCATATTCAGCGCGCCGCCCGTATGCCCTTCGGGTGTTTCCTTGAAGTCATCCGCCTCAAGCGGCGCCCCATCCAGACGAACTCGCCGGGCATAGGTCATGTGTACTACCAGCCACAACCCGGCTGAGCCCAGGCGGTCGATAGCCGATAGCAACCGGTAAACGCTGTCGACGTCCGGCTGCAGGTTCGCCTGCACCAACTGGTGCGCCAGACGGAACACCGCCGCCTGGGTTTCCGCCTCGTGCTTGAAAGGACCGTACCCGGCTCGCCAGGTGGCAAAGGCCGGCTGGGCCTCGGCATGCAGATCGAGTTCGGCGAGGCTGGGCAGTAGCTGACTCATGGGATCGCTCCGTAGCTTGGCAGTTCAGGTAGTCTAGACAGCTCTCGTTAAGCCAGCGCTGATATGAATCAAGACGCTATCAGCTGGCGCCAGGCATTCTTGGACGCATCTACCAGACAGGAGTCTATCCCATGGCTTTGCTCAGCTTTCTCGGCGCGGTCCAGCAGGTCACCGGTTCCTGCTATCTGGTCGAAACCCACGCCGGCGTTCGGGTTCTGCTGGATTGCGGCATGCAGCAAGGAAGACGCAAGGATGAAGAAGGCAACCGAGCTGAATTCCCCTTCGATCCGCAAGCGCTGGATGCCGTGGTGCTTTCCCACGCTCACATCGACCATAGCGGATTGCTGCCGCGCCTGACAGCGGCGGGTTTCAAGGGACCGGTTCATGTGACGACCGCAACCGGTGAACTGCTCGAGCTGATGTTGCTGGATTCGGCATATCTGCAGGAAAAGGACACCGAGTGGGAAAACCGCTGGCGTGCACGCCAGGGCAAGCCGCCACTCACTCCGCTCTACACCCTGGCCGACACCGAACGCATGCTCAAGCAGCGCCGTCCGCACTGCTACGGAGAGCCGTTCGAGGCCGCACCTGGCGTCCAAGTGACCTTCCACGATGCCGGGCATATTCTCGGGTCGGCGATCGTCCAGCTGGATGTCGAGGACTTCGGGCGCACGCGCCGGCTGGTGTTCTCCGGGGACCTGGGCAACAGCTGCTCGCCGCTGATGCACGCGCCAACCGTGCTGCAGCAAGCTGACGTGGTATTGATGGAGTCAACGTACGGCAATCGCGATCACCGCGACCACCAGGCGACCATCGACGAGCTGGAAGCAATTCTGCATCAGGCCCACCGGGACGGCGGCAACGTACTGATGCCTTCCTTCGCCGTGGGCCGTACCCAGGACCTGATCTACTATCTGGGCCTGCTCTACCAGAAAGGTCGCTTGCCACAGCAGGCCGTTTTCCTCGACAGCCCCATGGCGATCGGCGCCAACGCCATCTACTCGCATTTCCAGGAACAACTCGAAATCGCGGGCGGCGTGTCCATCGAGCCGCAGCCGAACGGCCGCCACCCTATCGAGCGGTGGTTGCCAATCCTGAAAAGCACTCCGACCGCAGAGGAATCAATGACCATCAACCGCTTCAAGAGCGGCGTGATCATTATCGCTGGCAGTGGCATGTGTAACGGTGGGCGCATCCTGCATCACTTCAAGCACAACCTTTGGCGAGAGGAGTGTCATTTGGTGATACCTGGCTTCCAGGCACGCGGCACGCTGGGGCGGGCCATCGTCGATGGCGCCCGCACCGTCAAGTTGATGCACCAGCGCATCGCCGTGAATGCTCAGGTGCATACACTGGGCGGTTTCTCGGCCCACGCCGGTCAGTCCCAATTGATCGAATGGGTCAGCCACTTCCAGCCTCGCCCTGAACTGCATCTTGTGCACGGCGAGCTGGAAAGCATGAAGGCCTTGCAACAGGCCCTACACGACCGCCTGGGCTGGGAGGCAAACATTCCGGAACCCGGCGACCGCATCGCGCTTTGAGTTGCGAGCGGAAGCCTGATAGGCGCGTAGCTGATCAACGCACCACACAGGTAGGCGCGTTCCGGGTAAGGTGCCCCTTTCGCGCGTCGTGCTCGCAGCGTCGCGAGCTGGGCTAGAACATGAGTGAGAAGCTGAATGCCTTTCGAACCAGACGATTACCTTGCACGCCACTTCAAGGTCAGCAGCGTCGATCTATCGCAGAAGATCGATGAACTGGTCGCACTGGTGGCGCCGCCGAATAGCCAGAACCTGTCGCTGTACCGCGAAATGGTGGTCACCGTGATCCGCATGGCACAGACCGACCGTAGCCGTTGGGACGCCAAGATCCTGCTGCAGACCATGCGCGAGATGGAGCGTGCCTTCAGCCGCCTCGATCAGTTCAAGCGCCGGCGCAAGGTAACGGTCTTCGGCTCGGCCCGCACCCCCATTGAAAACCCGCTTTACGCCCTGGCCCGTGAACTGGGCGCCACCCTGGCGCGCTACGACATGATGGTCATCACCGGCGCCGGTGGCGGCATCATGGCCGCGGCGCACGAGGGTGCCGGCCTGGACAACAGCCTGGGGCTGAACATCACGCTGCCTTTTGAGCAACATCCCAACCCCACGGTGGACGGCACAGACAACCTGCTGTCGTTCCACTTCTTCTTCGTGCGCAAGCTGTTCTTCATCAAGGAAGCCGATGGGCTGGTGCTCTGCCCGGGCGGTTTCGGCACCCTGGATGAGGCGCTGGAAGTGCTCACCCTGATCCAGACCGGCAAGAGCCCGCTGGTGCCCGTGGTGCTGCTCGACCAGCCGGACGGTTCGTTCTGGAAGGACGCGCTGCAGTTCATGAACCGCCAGCTGGTGGACAACCGCTACATCCTGCCCAACGACATGCGCCTGATGCGTCTGGTCGAAAGCCCCGAGGATGCGGCACGGGAAATTGCCGACTTCTATCGCAACTTCCACTCCAGCAGGCGCTTCGACAAGCGCTTCGTCATGCGCCTCAATCACCGCTTGAGCGAGGCCACACTGGATTACCTCAACGACAATTTCATCGACCTCTGCCTGAGTGGCCAGTTCGAGCAACAGGACTGCTGCGAACAGGAGCTGGACGAGCCTGAGCTGCAGTCGTTGCCGCGCCTGAGCTTTGTCTTCAACGGTCGCGACCATGGCCGGCTTCGCGAGCTGACGGACTACATCAATCGGCCGGAGAGCTGGGCCGAAACCGAGCGCTGACGGCACGCCAGAATCAGGCAAGTCCGCAGCAGAATCGACGTAACGCCCAAGGCTTCCACCGCAATAGATTGATCTCACAGCACAGCAGTGCTGTGAGATCGAACCCATGCGGAGGAAGCGACATGTCAAACATCAGCGGCAAAATCATCCTCATCACCGGCGCCAGCAGCGGAATCGGCGAGGCCACCGCGCGCCTGCTTGCACGCCAGGGCGCCAAGGTAGTACTCGGAGCGCGGCGGGAAGAGCGTTTGCAGGCACTCGCCGGAGAAATCGTAGAAGCAGGCGGCACGGCGTTGTTTCGCAAACTGGACGTGACAAGCCCGGAGGACACCCAGGCTTTCGTCGATTTCGCCTGCGAGCAGCTGGGTCGAGTCGACGTACTGATCAACAACGCAGGCGTGATGCCACTGTCCCGGCTGAACAGACTCAAGCTGGACGAATGGAACCGGATGATAGATGTGAACATCCGCGGCGTTCTGCACGGCATAGCCGCCGGGCTGCCGCTGATGCAGCGCCAGGGCAGCGGCCAGTTCATCAACATCGCCTCCATCGGCGCCTATACGGTGAGCCCTACCGCTGCCGTCTACTGCGCGACCAAGTTTGCGGTGCGGGCGATCTCCGAAGGCCTGCGCCAGGAAGTGGGTGGCGACATTCGCGTCACCCTGATATCCCCCGGCGTCACCGAATCGGAACTGGCTGAAAGCATTACCGAGGAAGGCGCCAAGGCTGCCATGGCTGACTTCCGCCGCATCGCCATCCCCGCCGAGGCGATTGCCCGTGCGATTGCCTATGCCGTCGAACAACCGGCCGATGTCGACGTCAGCGAGCTGGTGGTACGCCCTACCGCCAGCGCCTACTGAGGACTCCGAGATGAAAACCAACATCAACGCTTCGCTGCTCGCGGCCTGGCTTGGGCTATTCGGCACCCTCGCTTCATTGAACGCGCTGGGCAACGAACGCCACGAGCGAGGCATGGACGTCATGAATCATCTTTCCGGCGGTGCCGGGCAACCGGTACTCAACGCCCTGCGCGAGGACTACCCCTTTCTCGCCGAAAGCGTAACTACCTACGCCCTGGGCGATGTCTGGGGCCGAACGGGGCTGGATGATCGCACCCGTCAGCTGGCCGCCGTGGCGGCCTTCGCCGCGCAAGGTAACCTGGCGTATATGAAGATCCATGCCGGCTACGCGTTGCGCCTGGGCGTGACACGTGACGAGTTGAAGGAGGTGGTCTACCTCACCACCGTCACCGCAGGCTTCCCGCGTGCCATCGATGCGGCGCAGGCGCTGCGTGAGGTGGCTGATCCAGCCGCTGATTGACCCTCAGGCGGTGCTGCGTAGCCGCGCAATATCCTTGACCGGCGAGGTGCCGAACAGCCGACTGTACTCGCGGCTGAATTGCGAAGGGCTTTCGTAACCGACCCGGTAGCCGGCGCTGGATACATCCAGCCCCCCGCCCATCAATAGACGCCGGGCTTCCTGCAGGCGCAGCTGTTTCTGGTACTGCAGCGGGCTCATCGCCGTCAGCGCCTTGAACCTGTGGTGCAGCGTTGAGGTGCTGAGATTGACCCGCTGTGCCAGATCATCGATACGCAGCGGCTCGACATAGTTGCGGTTCAGCCACTCGATGGCTCGGGTCACGCGGTGGCCCTGGCTGTCCCGCACTGCCACCTCGTGCAGATGGCGGCCCTGGTTCCCCTGCAACAATCGATAGAAGATCTCGCGAATCGCCAGCGGAGCCAGCACGGGAATGTCCTGTGGGGTTTCCAGCAAGCGCACCAGGCGCAACGTGGCGTCCAGCAAGGGCGCATCGATGCGATCCAGATACAGACCACGCCCCTCGTTCTGTTCGGAGCCGGCATCGCAACCGGCTTCAGCCACCAGAGTGGCGATCAGTGCCGGTTCTATATCCAGCCGAATGCAGTAATAAGGTGTCTCGGCACTGGCTTCGATCACGCGTCCCGCCACCGGCACGGTCACCGACACCACCAGGTAGTGCAGCGGGTCGTACAGATATCGCTCGTCGAACAGCAGTACCTCCTTGCGCCCTTGAACGACGATACACAGGCCAGGCTTGTGCAGCCCATGGCTGAATTCGGTTGGGGATGAGCAGCGAACGAGGTGCAAAGGCTCGATAGCCGTGGCATGCACGCCGTCATCACTGACACAACGCTCGATGAGTCGCGTCAGGGCGGCGCGCTGATGCAGGGTTTCAGCATCGGAGTGGATGGTGGATAGTTCCATGTCCGTCAACCGTTGGGACGAAGAGGCATTGAGCTTAGCAGGCCACCACAGCGGCCTCGTACTGCCAGTTTTAGACATTAGTTGTGCAAAGGGTGTTAGATGACCATCGGACCTTTACGGAGAAGCTCAATGAACAGAACCGCACTTATCATCGGCGCCTCGCGCGGTCTTGGTCTCGGCATGGCCAGGCAGCTGCGCGCACAGGGCTGGCAGGTGATCGCCACCGTCCGCGACCCGCAACGCGCCCCCGACCTCGCTGCCATTGACGGCGTACGCGTCGAAACGCTGGACATGGCCGATCCCGCGTAGGTGGATGCCCTACCCTCACGTCTGGCTGACGTTACCCTGGATCTGCTCTATATCAACGCAGGTATTAGCGGGCCACAGGACAAACCGGCCAGCAAGGCGACTGCCGGGGAGGTGGGACAGCTTTTCCTGACCAATGCCGTAGCGCCGATCCGCCTCGCCGAAGCCATGCGCCCGCGGATGAACCAGCAGACCGGAGTAATCGCCTTCGTCAGCTCCATCCTGGGCAGCGTCGAAATCGGGCCGGGCATGGGCATGCCGCTGTATGGCGCCAGCAAGGCCGCACTGAACCATCTGACACGCAGCTTCGTCGAGGAACTCGGGGATACCTCGTTGACCGTGCTGAGCTTGCATCCAGGCTGGGTAAAAACCGACATGGGCGGTGCCGAAGCGCCACTGGATATTGAGACCAGTACCCGCGGCCTCGCCGAGCAGGTAACGCGGGCGGCCGGCCAGGGCGGCCATCGCTTCATCGACTATCAGGGCGAGCCTCTGGCCTGGTAGTAGCCCTACGCCAGGGACTGTCGTGTCCCTCCCTACCGGAAGGATCGATCAGTCCATCGCGATTTCCACTGCGTCGCCGTTCAGCCTGGCCGGCCAGACTCTCAGACGCTGCTCTGGGTCTTCCAGGCAGGTGCCGTCTTCCAGGCGAAAGTGCTGTTTGTACAAGGGCGCGGCCACCACCGTCTGCCCCTTTAGTAAGCCGACGATGCCGCGCCCGATGACGTTGGCTCCGGACCTGGGGTCGCGGTTCTCGATGGCGAAGACGTTATCGTCGATATGGAACAGCGCTACCTGAATACCATCCAGCCAGGCGACTACGCCCGAATGCGCCACCAGATCATGACGGCTGCACAGCAAACGCCACTGCAGCGACGTGGAATGAAGCGGGCCGTACAGGTTCATCAGAGCACCTCCTCGGCGGGGATCAGCGAGAGTTCGTGGGCACGTGCCGGGCGGCGCTGGCCGCGCTCGCGCACGAAGTGGATGTCCGGGTCGTCGCGGTGATCGTTGACGAAGGTGCGGAAGCGCTTGAGCTTTTCCGGATCCTTCAGCGCGTTGGCCCATTCGCATTCATAGCGATCGACGACCTGCTGCATCTGCGCCTCGAGTTCAGCGCCCAGGCCCAGGCGGTCATCAAGAATGACCTCTTTGAGGTAGCCGAGACCGCCTTCGAGCGATTCGCGCCAGACCGAGGTGCGCTGCAGCTTGTCGGCGGTGCGGATGTAGAACATCAGAAAACGGTCGATGGTGCGCACCAGGGCTTCATCATCCAGATCGGTAGCGAACAGCTCGGCGTGGCGCGGGCGCATGCCGCCATTGCCGGCGACGTAGAGGTTCCAGCCGTTCTCGGTGGCGATCACGCCGATGTCCTTGCTCTGCGCCTCGGCGCATTCGCGGGTGCAGCCGGAGACGCCGAACTTGATCTTGTGAGGCGCGCGCAGGCCCTTGTAGCGATCCTCCAGGCGCAGCGCCATGGCCACGCTGTCCTGCACGCCGTAGCGGCACCAGGTGCTGCCGACGCAGGACTTCACCGTACGCAGCGACTTGCCGTAGGCGTGGCCGGTCTCGAAGCCGGCGGCGATCAGTTCGGCCCAGATGTCCGGCAGTTGGTGCAGCTGCGCGCCGAACAGGTCGATACGCTGGCCGCCGGTGATCTTGGTGTAGAGGTCGTATTTCTTCGCCACCTGGCCAATGGCGATCAGCCCTTCGGGGGTGATCTCGCCGCCGGGCACGCGCGGCACCACCGAGTAGGTGCCGTTCTTCTGCATGTTGGCCATGAAGGTGTCGTTGGTGTCCTGCAGCGGCACCAGCGTCGGGTCCATGATCGGCCGGTTCCAGCAGGAGGCGAGGATCGAGCCCACCGCCGGCTTGCAGATGTCGCAGCCCAGTTGGCCCTTGCCGTGGCGGGCGAGCAGCTGGTCGAAGCGCTCGATACCCTCGACGCGTACGATGCCGTACAGCTCCTGGCGGGTATGGGCGAAGTGCTCGCAGAGGCTCTTGTCCACCGCCACGCCGCGGGCGGAGAGTTCATGCTCGAACACCCGCTTGAGCAGGCTGGCGCAACCGCCACAACCGGTGGCGGCCTTGGTAACGGCCTTGAGTTCGCCCAGATCGGTGATGCCTGCGTCCACTTGGCAGCACACCGCACCCTTGGTGACGTTGTGGCAGGAGCACAGGGTGGCGGTGTCCGGCAGGGCGTCAGCGCCCAGCGTCGGCACGCCGTCGGACACCGGCAGGATCAGGCTAGACGGGTCGTCCGGCAGGGTGATGCCGTTCTGCGCGTATTGCAGCAGGGTGTCGTAGTAGCTGTTGTCGCCCACCAGCACCGCGCCCAGCACGCGCTTGCCGTCACCGGACACCACCAGACGCCGGTAGCTGGCGCTGGTCTCGTCGATGAAGCGATAGCTGCGCGCGCCGGGAGTGGTGGCATGTGCGTCGCCGATGGAGCCGACATCCACACCCAGCAGCTTGAGCTTGGTGGACATGTCGGCACCGGTGAAGGGCTCATGAGGCTCCCCAGCCAGCTGCGCGGCCACAGTGCGCGCCATGCCGTACCCAGGCGCCACCAGGCCGAACACATGGCCATTCCAGGCGGCGCACTCGCCGATGGCGAAGATCGCCGGATCGCTGCTGCGGCAGGCGTCGTCGATGGCGATGCCGCCGCGCGGGCCCAGTTGCAAGGCGGCTTCGCGGCCCAGCGCATCCTGTGGGCGAATGCCGGCGGAGAACACCACAAGATCGGTTTCGAGAAACCCGCCGTCGGCAAAGTTCATGCGGTAGGCGAAATCCTTGCCCGGCTCGATCGCCAGGGTGGCACGGGACAGATGCACGCCAACACCCAGGGCTTCGATCCGCGCCTTGAGCGCTTCACCCCCCATGTCATCCAGCTGTACCGGCATCAGCCGCGGCGCGAACTCCACCACATGGGCTTCCAGCCCCAGTGATTTCAACGCATTGGCCGCTTCCAGCCCCAGCAACCCGCCCCCAACCACCACGCCGCGCCGCGCACCGGCCGCTGCCGCGCGGATCCGGTCCAGATCATCCAGCGTGCGGTAGACCAGCTGTGAATTGCCCTCGGCACCGACAATCGGCGGCACGAAGGGGTAGGAGCCGGTGGCCAGGATCAGCCGATCGTAAGGCTGGCGGCCCTGCGTGGTAACGATCTCCTGGCGGGCGCGATCGATTTCCAGCACCTCGACGCCCAGGTGCAGCTGAACACCGTTGGCCGCGTAAAAGTCCTCGTCGCACAGCGCCAGGGCATTGGCATCTCGCCCGCCGAAGTACTCGGAAAGATGCACCCGATCATAGGCACGCTGGTGTTCTTCGCCGAACACATGAATCTGGCAGCGCCCGTGCGCGCCCCGCGCAATCAGTTGTTCAATGCAGTGATGACCGACCATGCCGTTGCCGATGACGACCACTGTTTCACTGAGAATGGGGGTGACGATGGCATTCATGCACTTACCTCGTTGGGTTCAGCGGGCCGACTGCTTGCAAAAATCCAAAAAAAAACGCCTGAAGCTGTCAAGCAGCCCCAGGCGCCGTTGCCTGATGTTCTGGTGTGTTACCTGGCGCAATGGCCAGGCATAGCCCTCCTGCCCCCATGGCCGCCTTGATCGTTGCCGATCACCCGGTCGGCCGCTGAAGCTGACAGAAGATGACAGGTTTTTGCATTTCGCATGCCAGCCCAATCTGGATGACCTACAGTCCGCCGGAGGTGCCGGAACACACTGCGGTCCCGGCTCCCTCCCCTTGCGCCCGACCCGCTGAACATTCGCAAAAACCGGCGCATACCGAACCTAAACAGTGCAGGCAAGCGAAGCGCGCTCACCGTTTCGGGGCATTGCGAAAAGGAACCCGGGCCAGCATTTGGCAATGCCATACAGGATGACAACACGGCGCCGGAGCGATATCTTGCCTGCGCGGCAACGCTCCTGGATCAGCAGACAGGGCATAACTGAGCTGGCTTTTCTGAACCCATCATTTCAGGAGGAGCCGGCAATGGCCGCGACCCGCATCTGGATCAAGAACCCCCTCGCCATTTTCACTGCCAACGATCAGAACGCCACTGGCGGGCTGGTTATCGAAGACGGCGTCATCACCGAACTGCTCGCCGTCGGCCAGGCGCCCGCCGCACCGGCGGACAGCACCTTCGACGCGCGCGAGCACGTTGTGCTGCCGGGGCTGATCAATACCCATCATCACTTCTACCAGACCCTTACCCGCGCCTGGGGTCCGGTAGTCAACCAGCCGCTGTTTCCCTGGCTGAAGACGCTCTATCCGGTCTGGGCGCGGCTGACGCCAGAAAAACTAGAACTGGCAAGCAGGGTCGCCTTGGCCGAACTGCTGCTGTCTGGCTGCACCACCGCCGCCGATCACCATTATCTGTTTCCCAAGGGACTGGAAGAGGCCATCGACGTGCAGGTCCAGGCCGTGCGTGCGTTAGGCATGCGCGCCATGCTCACGCGCGGCTCCATGAGCCTTGGCGAAGCCGATGGCGGGCTGCCGCCGCAGCAGACGGTGCAGGAAGCAGAAGTGATTCTGGCCGACAGCGAACGCCTGATAGACCGTTACCATGAGCGCGGCGCCGGCGCGCAGATCCAGATCGCCCTGGCGCCCTGCTCGCCCTTCTCGGTGACGCCGGAAATCATGCGCGCCAGCGCCGCCATGGCCGAGCGCCTGGGGGTGCGTCTGCACACTCACCTGGCGGAGACGCTGGATGAAGAAGACTTCTGCCTGGAGCGCTTCGGCTTGCGCACCGTGGACTATTTGGACAGCGTCGGCTGGCTGTCCGACCGCACCTGGCTGGCCCATGGAATCCATTTCAACGAGGAAGAGATCGCCCGCCTCGGCCAGGCCGGCACGGGAATCAGTCATTGCCCGAGCTCCAACATGCGCCTGGCATCGGGTATCTGCCCGACGCTGGAACTGGAAGCCGCTGGCGCACCTGTCGGCCTGGGGGTCGATGGTTCGGCCTCCAACGACGCTTCCAACATGATTCTCGAAGCGCGACAGGCGCTGTACCTGCAGCGCCTGCGCTACGGTGCCGAGAAGATCACCCCGGAACTGGCGCTGGGCTGGGCCACCCGTGGATCGGCACGTCTGCTGGGCCGCGATGACGTGGGCCAACTGGCGGTTGGCATGCAGGCTGATCTCGCCTTGTTCAAACTGGACGAGCTGCGTTTTTCCGGCAGCCACGATCCGCTCTCCGCGCTACTGCTCTGCGGCGCTGACCGTGCCGACCGGGTGATGGTCGGCGGGCGCTGGCAAGTTGTCGACGGTCATATCGAAGGGCTGGATGTGGCTGGATTGATCGCCGATCACCGCCAGGCAGCGGCTCGACTGATTGCCGGGTAATCGCCTCGAAGCTCAGCAACAAAGCGGCGTCCGCTGGCTCTCCGTCGAGTGGCACTCGCTGACGCCGCGCTACCTACCACACTCTTGGTGAGCATTCAGGTGCGCCACAGCGACGCATTGACCTTACAGTCAGCTATTTCTTGACCGAAAAGTCAGATACGGCTAGCTTCTATCGCCAGAGCCCAGAACAAGAATCCGAGGAGGCCCCCCTTGATCCAATTCCTACTCAATCGAGAGCTGCGCAGCGAGCAGGCTCTGGATCCCAATACCACGGTGCTGCAATACCTGCGCGAACATCGCGGCAGGACCGGCACCAAGGAAGGCTGCGCCTCCGGCGACTGCGGTGCCTGCACCGTGGTTGTGGGGGAACTGGACGGCGACAAGCTGCGCTATCGCACCCTCAATTCCTGTTTGACCTTCGTTGCGGCATTGCACGGCAAGCAATTGATCAGCGTTGAGGATCTCAAGCAGCAAGACCAGCTGCACAGCGTGCAACAGGCAATGGTCGATTGCCACGGCTCACAGTGCGGCTTCTGCACCCCGGGCTTCGTCATGAGCCTGTTTGCGCTGCAGAAGAACGCCGTCAATGAATACGATCCAGCCCAGACCCACGAAGCGTTGGCAGGCAACCTCTGCCGCTGCACCGGTTACCGCCCGATTCTCGACGCCGCCGAACAGGCCTGCTGCGGCAAGCAGCCGGACCAGTTCGATGCCCATGAAGCCGAAACCATTACCCAGCTCAAAGCCATCGAGCCCCGCGCCACTGCCGAGCTGAACAGTGGCGACAAACGCTGCCTGTCGCCGCTGACGGTGGCCGATCTGGCCGAGATCTACAGCGCCAACCCGGACGCCCGCCTGCTGGCCGGCGGCACCGACCTGGCACTGGAGGTCACCCAGTTCCATCGCGAACTGCCGGCGATGATCTACGTCGGCCATATCGCCGAGATGAAGAAGATTGAAGTCACCGCCAACAGTCTGGAGATCGGCGCCGCCACGCCGCTGACCGATTGCTACGAAGCGCTGGTCCGCGAATATCCGGATTTCGGCGAGCTGCTGCACCGTTTCGCCTCCTTGCAGATCCGCAACCAGGGCACCCTGGGCGGCAACATCGGCAACGCCTCGCCCATCGGCGACTCGCCGCCACTGCTCATCGCCCTCGGCGCGCAACTGGTGCTGCGCAAGGGCGAGCGCAGCCGCACCCTGCCGCTTCAGGACTACTTCATCGACTACAAGGTCACCGCCCGCGAGCAAGGCGAGTTCATTGAGAAGATCATCGTCCCGCGCGCCCGTCCGGAGCAGATATTCCGCGCCTACAAGGTGTCAAAACGACTGGACGACGACATTTCCGCGGTGTGCGCGGCATTCGACCTGCGTGTGGAAAACGGCGTGATTGCCGACGCACGCGTCGCCTTCGGCGGCATGGCGGCCATACCAAAACGCGCCGCCGCCTGCGAGGCCGCGCTGATGGATAAGCCCTTCACCGTCGAAACGGCCGAACGCGCCTGCGAGGCGCTGGCCAATGACTTCACGCCACTGAGCGACTTCCGCGCCAGCCGTGAATACCGCCTGCTGGTTGCACAGAACCTGCTGCGCAAATGCTTCCTGGAACAGCACGCGCCGAAAGCCGAAACGAGGGTGACCGCTTATGTCTAACCACGGCCTTGTAAAAAGCCAGGAAGAAATCACCGCGCTGTTCAAGCAGGACCTGGTGACTGGCGTCGGCAAGAGCGTCAAGCACGACAGCGCGCCCAAGCACGTCAGTGGCGAGGCGGTGTATGTCGATGACCGTCTGGAATTCCCCAACCAGCTGCACGTCTATGCGCGTACGAGCGACCGTGCCCACGCCCGCATCCTCAGCATCGACACCTCGCCCTGCTATCAGATTCCCGGCGTGGCCATTGCCATTACCGCAAAGGATGTGCCCGGCCAGCTGGACATCGGTGCAGTGCTGCCGGGCGATCCGCTGTTGGCCGACAGAAAGGTCGAGTTCGTCGGCCAGCCGGTGATCGCCGTGGCCGCCGACAGCCTGGAAACCGCACGCAAGGCGGCCATGGCTGCGATCATCGAGTATGAGGATCTGGAGCCGGTGCTGGATGTGGTCGATGCGCTGCGTAAGAAGCATTTCGTGCTCGACAGCCACACCCACAAGCGCGGCGATTCCGCCGGTGCGCTGGCCACAGCTCCGCGCCGCCTGCAGGGCACGCTGCATATCGGTGGTCAGGAACACTTCTACCTGGAGACCCAGATCAGCTCGGTGATGCCCACCGAAGACGGCGGCATGATCGTCTACACCTCCACCCAGAACCCCACCGAGGTGCAGAAGCTGGTGGCCGAGGTGCTCGGTGTTTCGATGAACAAGATCGTCATCGACATGCGCCGCATGGGCGGTGGTTTCGGCGGCAAGGAAACCCAGGCCGCAGGCCCGGCGTGCATGTGCGCCGTGATCGCCCACCTCACCGGTCGGCCGACCAAGATGCGCCTGCCGCGCATGGAAGACATGATCATGACCGGCAAGCGTCATCCCTTCTACGTCGAATACGACGTGGGCTTCGATGACAGCGGCATGCTGCACGGTATCCAGATCGACCTGGCCGGCAACTGCGGCTACTCACCGGACCTGTCGGGCTCCATCGTCGACCGCGCGATGTTCCACTCCGACAACGCCTACTACCTGGGCGATGTCACCATCAACGGCCATCGCTGCAAGACCAACACCGCCTCCAACACCGCCTACCGCGGTTTCGGAGGCCCTCAGGGCATGGTCGCCATCGAGGAAATCATGGACGCCGTGGCGCGCGAGCTTGGCAAGGATCCGCTTGAGATCCGCAAGCGCAACTACTACGGCAAGACCGAGCGCAACATTACGCCCTACTACCAGACCGTCGAGCACAACATGCTCGAGGAGATGACCGCCGAGCTGGAGGCCAGCAGCGAATACGCCCGCCGCCGCGAGGAAATCCGCGCGTTCAACGCCAGCAGCCCGATCCTCAAGAAGGGCCTGTCGCTGACCCCGGTGAAGTTCGGCATCAGTTTCACGGCGAGCTTCCTCAATCAGGCCGGTGCGCTGATCCACGTCTATACCGACGGCAGCATTCACCTGAACCACGGCGGCACCGAAATGGGCCAGGGCCTCAATACCAAGGTGGCGCAGGTCGTGGCCGAGGTGTTCCAGGTCGATATCGAGCGCATCCAGATTACTGCCACCAATACCGACAAGGTGCCCAACACCTCGCCGACCGCCGCATCCAGCGGCACTGACCTCAACGGCAAGGCTGCGCAGAACGCCGCGCTGACCATCAAGCAGCGACTGGTCGAATTCGCTGCACGGCACTACCACGTGACCGAAGAAGACGTTCAATTCAAGAACGGCCAGGTGCGCATCCGCGATCGTTTCGTCACTTTCGAGGAGCTGATCCAGCAGGCCTATTTCGGCCAGGTGTCGCTGTCGTCCACGGGCTTCTACCGCACACCGAAGATCTACTACGACCGCGACCAGGCACGTGGCCGACCCTTCTATTACTACGCCTACGGGGCGGCCTGCTCGGAAGTGATCGTCGATACCCTGACCGGTGAATACCGCATGCTGCGCAGCGACATCCTGCATGACGTCGGCGCCTCGCTGAACCCGGCCATCGACATCGGCCAGGTGGAAGGCGGCTTCGTTCAGGGCATGGGCTGGCTGACCATGGAGGAGCTGGTGTGGAACGACAAGGGCAAGCTGATGACCAGCGGCCCAGCCAGCTACAAGGTGCCCGCGGTGACCGACATGCCGCTGGATCTGCGGGTCAAGCTGGTGGAGAACCGCAAGAACCCTGAAGACACGGTGTTCCACTCCAAGGCCGTCGGCGAGCCGCCGTTCATGCTGGGCATCTCCGTGTGGTGCGCCATCAAGGATGCCGTGGCGAGCCTGGCCGACTACAAGGTGCAGCCGAAGATCGACGCGCCGGCGACACCCGAACGCGTGCTCTGGGGTGTCGAGCAGATGCGTAAGCTGAAGCAGGGTGCAAGCTCGCCAATCGCCACGGAAACGACACCGGCCTGACGTAGGGTGGACAACGCTTTGCTTGTCCACCACTCCAGGCAACGCAAATGATTCGGCGGAAGACGCTTCGCGGTCTTCCACCCTACGAGGATCTGAACATGAGCAACACGGTCTGGATCAATGCCCTTGCCGAGCTGCAACAGCAGGGCGAACCCTGCGTGCTGGTGACCATCATTGAGGAGCGTGGCTCGACGCCACGCAATGCCGGCTCGAAGATGGTAGTCAGCCGCGAGCGGCTGTACGACACCATCGGCGGCGGCCATCTGGAATACAAGGCCCAAGCCATCGCCCGCGAAATGCTGGAAAATCGCGTGCACGATACCCGCCTGGAACGCTTTTCCCTCGGCGCCAGCCTCGGCCAGTGCTGCGGCGGCGCCACGGTACTGCTGTTCGAACCCATGGGCCAGCCACAGGCGCACATTGCGGTATTCGGTGCTGGCCACGTTGGCCGTGCGCTGGTGCCGCTACTGGCGAGCCTGCCGTGCAAGGTGCGCTGGATCGACTCGCGAGAGAGCGAATTTCCCGCGCAGATTCCTGCTGGCGTGGAGAAGGTAGTCAATGACGAGGTGGTGGATGAAGTGGAGAACATGCCCGCCGGCAGCTACTTCATCGTCATGACGCATAATCACCAGCTTGATCTGGAATTGACCGCCGCGATCCTCGAACGCAACGACTTCACTTACTACGGCCTGATCGGCTCCGACAGCAAGCGCGCCAAGTTCGAGCATCGCCTGCGCGACCGTGGCTTCCGGCCGGAAATCGTACAGCGCATGCGCTGCCCGATGGGCATCGCCGAGGTGAAGGGCAAGTTGCCGATCGAGATCGCGGTGTCCATTGCCGGTGAGGTGATTGCCACCTATAACGCCAACTTCGGTGAAAAGAGCGCAGGCGGTGAAAAGCCCGTGCCGATGCTGGTACCCGCCTCGCGCCGCTCGCAGGCCGGCTGACTCTACAATCGCGCCACCGGTTGCAGGAGGCCCGCCCGAGCTGAAAGCTCGCCCGAAGTCGGCCCTCCCACAATGCTGTACTGCGTTCAACTCAACGACTCCGAGAACCTTAATGTCCCAAGCCAAAGCCTACCGTGCCGCCCTGCTCCACTCCCTTGCCGACCCACGCGAGGTGGGCATCGAGTCTTCCTATGAATATTTCGAAGACGGCCTGCTGGTTGTCGAAGATGGCAAGGTCTCGCAGATTGGCAACGCCATCGACCTGCTGCCAACGCTGGCGGCCGGCACGGAGGTAACTGAATACCCAGACGCCCTGATTACCCCAGGATTCGTCGACACTCATATCCATTACCCGCAGGTTGGCGTTATCGGCTCTTACGGCGCTCAACTGCTGGACTGGCTGGAAACCTACACGTTTCCCAGCGAAGGCCAGTTTTCGGACATGACCCATGCGCGCGAGCAAGCCAAGCTTTTCCTCGGCGAACTGCTGCGCAACGGCACCACCACCGCGCTGGTGTTTGGCAGCGTGCACAAGCAATCGGTGGATGCCTTCTTCGAACAGGCGGAAAAGCTCAACCTGCGCATGATTGCCGGCAAGGTGATGATGGACCGCAACGCACCGGACTACCTGACCGACACCGCCGAATCCAGCTACGCCGACAGCAAGGCGCTGATCGAGCGCTGGCACGGCAAAGGTCGGCTGCATTACGCGGTCACTCCGCGTTTCGCGCCGACCAGCACACCGCAGCAGTTGGCATTGGCCGGAAAGCTGCTGACCGAATATCCCGACCTCTACATGCACACCCACATATCCGAGAACAAGCAGGAAATCGAGTGGGTCAGGGAACTGTTCCCCGAGCGCAAGGGCTATCTGGACGTTTACGACCACCACGGTCTGATCGGCGCGCGCTCGGTATTCGCCCATGGCGTGCACCTGTGTGACGACGAGTGCAAGCGACTCGGCGAGACCGGCTCGGCGGTGGCGTTCTGCCCGACGTCCAACCTGTTCCTGGGCAGTGGTCTGTTGGACCTGGCCAAGCTGGAGCAGCACGGTGTTCGAGTCGGCCTGGGAACGGATGTGGGGGGCGGCACCAGCTTCTCGCAGCTTGTCAGCCTCAACGAGGCCTACAAGGTCCTGCAACTGCAGGGACAGAAACTCGATCCATTCAAGGGGCTTTACCTGGCCACCTTGGGCGGCGCGCGTTCACTGTATCTGGATGACCGAATCGGCAACCTGCAACCGGGCAAGGACGCGGACTTCGTGGTCCTCGATTACAAGGCCACGCCACTGATCGACTACCGCCTGAGCCAGACGAAGACACTGCAGGAAAAACTCTTTGCGCTGATGATTCTCGGCGATGACCGCGCCGTCAAGGAAACCTTCGCCGCCGGCGTCTCGGTGCACCGCAAGGCGTAAAGCCGATGTGTGCAAGGTGGAAAACCCGCGAAGCGATTTTCCACGTGCGCCTGGAATACGCCCCGCACGCCCTCTGACAGCACATCCGCGTGGATGGCTTCGGCCATCCACCCTAGGGCGGCCCTCAGCGCTTTTTAGCGCTCTTTCCGCTCTTGCTCAGGATGTGGGAAAACACCGCATGCAGGTCGCGGGAGGCGCTGTCTTCGTCCAGGTTGAGCTTGCTGTCGACGTGGTCCATGTGATGCATCATAAGGCTCACGGCCTGGGCGCTGTCGCGGGCGGCGATGGCGTCAATCAACTGGTTGTGTTCGTCGAAGGAGCAATGGGAGCGGTTGCTGCTTTCGTATTGGGCGATGATCAGCGAGGTCTGGGAAACGAGGCTGCGCTGGAAGCTCACCAGCGGAGCGTTCTTCGCAGTCTCGGCCAGCTTCAGGTGAAACTCGCCGGAGAGGCGGATGCCGGCACCGCGATCACCGCGGGCAAAGCAGTCCTGTTCGTCCTGCACCATCTGCCGCAGCTCGGCCAGCTGCTCGTCAGTGGCGTGCTGCACCGCCAATTCGGTGATCGCACGCTCTACCAGACGGCGTGCGAAGAAGACCTGCCGAGCCTCCTCAACGCTTGGGCAGGCGACGACTGCACCACGGTTCGGTCGCAGCAACACCACTCCTTCATGAGCCAACCGCGACAGCGCGCGGCGAATGATGGTACGGCTCACTCCGAAGATCTCCCCCAACGCTTCTTCGCTGAGCTTGGTGCCCGGCGCCAGGCGCTGCTCAAGGATGGCGTCGAAGATATGGGCGTAGACGATGTCGTCCTGAGTCCCGGTACGCACCTTGCCGCTACGGGTCGGCTTTTTCAGAGGCTGCAGTTGTTCGTTCATGATGGCTCGCATCGGAGGTTCGGCAGTGGCGAACTTTACTTCGTTTCGCCCTTAGACTGGAGTAGCCATTGGTTATAGAACCTAGCTCATTGTCTTTAAATGAGCACAACTTTGCGTAGGATCCCCCCTGAATCGGAATATTTACCCCGCCGTTACTCACTCGGAGCTTTCCACGCGTCGTATTGACGCATCTAGGCGTTGCAAATCTGTAAAACATAGTTGCATTTCTTGTATACAAAAGCATAATCAGCCAAGGCCTTCCTGACCTGTAAGTCAAAAAAGACGCAGGATGAGCCCCCAACCATCACCTGCCTCAAGAGTTTCTCGACTCTGGGTGATCGACAACAAGAACATGAGGAATACCCCTTGGAAAGCACCAAGCAGGAACAGCAGGTCCTTGCCGTGCAGCCGGAGAAGCTCGGGCTGCTCGATCGATTCTTCAAACTTAGCGAACACCGCACCAGCGTCAAGACGGAACTGCTTGCCGGCCTGACGACCTTCGTCACCATGGCCTACATCATCTTCGTCAATCCCAACATCATGGCCGAGGCTGGAATCGATCACGGCGCGGCGTTCGTCGCGACCTGCGTTGGCGCTGCGCTGGGCTGCACGCTCATGGGGCTTTACGCAAACTGGCCGGTGGGTCTAGCGCCAGGCATGGGACTGAACGCCTTCTTCACCTACACGGTGGTCGGCGAGATGGGCTACAGCTGGGAAATCGCATTGGGCGCGGTGTTTCTGTCAGGCGTGCTGTTCATGATCATGAGCCTGTCACGTCTGCGCGAGTGGCTGCTCAACAGCATCCCGATGAGCCTGCGCTTCGCCATGGGGGCCGGGGTCGGCCTGTTCCTTGGCCTGATCGGCCTGAAGACGGCCGGCATCGTCGTCGACAACCCCGCCACATTGCTGTCCATGGGCTCGTTCGGCGAACCCAACGCCCTGCTGGCAGCGATTTGCTTCCTGATGATCGCCGTACTCAGCCATCGCAATGTGTTCGGCGCGATACTGTTCAGCATGTTAGCCGTCACCGGCATCGGCCTGGCCATGGGCCTGGTGGAATACAACGGGCTGGTGTCGATGCCGCCGAGCCTGGCGCCGACCTTCCTCGCCATGGACGTTGCCGGCGCCTTCAACGTCGCCATGATCACCGTCATCCTCGCCTTTCTTTTCGTCAACATGTTCGACACCGCCGGAACGCTGATGGGCGTGGCGCATCGGGCGAACCTGGTGGATGACGAGGGCAAGATCCAGAACCTTTCCCGCGCACTGAAAGCCGACAGTACCTCGAGCGTCGTCGGCGCCTTCGTCGGCTGCCCGCCGGTCACCAGCTATGTGGAAAGCGCCTCGGGCGTGGCGGCTGGTGGCCGTACCGGCCTAACCGCCATCACGGTTGGTGTGCTGTTTCTGGCCGCGATGTTCTTCGCTCCGCTAGCCGGCATGATCCCCGCCTACGCCACCGCTGGTGCACTTATATATGTAGCGATGCTGATGATGAGCGGCATGGCCCATATCGACTGGAAGGATCACACCGACACCATCCCGGCGATCGTCACCGTGGTGATGATGCCGCTGACTTTCTCAATCGCCAACGGCATCGCCCTGGGCTTTCTGACCTACGCGACGCTGAAGCTGCTGACCGGCCAGGCCAACAAGGTATCCGTCAGTCTCTACGTCCTGTGCATCGTGTTCATCGCAAAATTCGCCTTTTTGTAATTAACTGCCCACGACCAAGACCCCGACGCGCTGCGCCGGGGTTTTTTGTTTAGCGCGAAAAAAACCCGCCTCTGAGGGCGGGCGGTGGGCTCGACGTGGAGCCAGCAGCGCATGGCGTGGATAGTTGCTGTCAGCTGCCGCGATAGGTCGAGTAGCTGTACGGGGAAATCAGCAGCGGCACGTGGTAATGGTCCTGCTCGGCGCTGATCCCAAAGCGCAGCACCACCACATCGAGGAACGCCGGCTCGGCCAGCTGTACGCCGCGTGCGCGGTAGTAGTCACCGGCGCTGAACTGCAGCTGGTAAACCCCTGAACGGTATTCGTCACCCTCGAGCAGTGGCGCGTCGCAGCGACCATCCGCATTGGTTTGCTGACTGGCGACCAGCTCAAGGCGTTCATTCTGAACACGATAGAGTTCTATCTTGATATCGCAGCCGGGGCAGCCATGTGCAGCGTCCAGCACGTGAGTAGTCAAACGTCCCATAGTTTTCCGGCGCCACGGTGAAGACCAGCCGCAGGCACCTGCCTCCTCTTGTAGATGATATGGACTGTCCGGAGCATAGCATGCACAGGAAATACTAAAGACAGTTTCAGCCATAGATTGTACACAAAAACCAGCGCGACCATGCTCAGCCGCCATGCCAACGTTGGTTGGCGTTGCAGCCACATTCGCAACGGTACTGAAGCAAAGAACGATGGTCATGAAGAAGCCATCCATCATTTTTTACGGAGTCTTTATTTACAAACCAAAAAAGCTTTTGTATACAATCACCCCATAGCGGTCGCCAGCCACACCCGCCACCCAGCGACCCGCACCCGATAAAGGAAAGAACAACAAATGAGCGCCGACTATCCTCGCGACCTCATCGGCTACGCCGGGAACCCGCCTCACCCAAACTGGCCGGGCAACGCCCGTATCGCGCTGTCTTTCGTTCTGAATTACGAAGAGGGGGGCGAGCGCTGCGTGCTACATGGCGACGGCGAATCGGAAGCCTTTCTGTCCGAGATGGTCGCTGCCCAGCCGCTGCAGGGCGTGCGCAACATGAGCATGGAGTCGCTCTACGAATACGGCAGCCGCGCGGGTGTCTGGCGCCTGCTCAAATTGTTCAGGAAACATGAGATCCCGTTGACGGTTTTCGCCGTTGCGATGGCCGCTCAGCGACATCCGCAGGTGATCAAAGCAATGGTCGCCGATGGCCACGAGATCTGTAGCCACGGTTATCGCTGGATCGACTACCAGTACATGGACGAGGCGCAGGAGCGCGAGCACATGCTCGAAGCCATCCGCATCCTCACCGACCTCACCGGCGAGCGCCCGCTGGGCTGGTACACCGGCCGTACCGGACCGAACACACGCCGACTGGTACGCGAGGAAGGTGGCTTTCTCTACGACAGTGACACCTATGACGATGACCTGCCCTATTGGGATCCGGAGAGCACACCGGAGCAGCCGCATCTAGTCATCCCCTACACCCTGGACACCAATGACATGCGCTTCACCCAGGTGCAGGGTTTCAACACTGGCGACGATTTCTACACCTACTTGAAAGACGCCTTCGATGTGCTCTACGCCGAAGGCACCGAAGCACCGAAGATGCTTACCATCGGCATGCACTGCCGACTGCTTGGCCGCCCCGCACGCCTGGCATCGCTGCAACGCTTCATTGAATACGTACAGGGTCACGAGCAGGTCTGGTTCGCCCGCCGTGTCGATATCGCCCGCCACTGGCACGCTACCCATCCATTCAAGCAGGAGAGTGCGAAATGAACCGTTTTCAGACGATCAAGCCTTCCAGGCTCGACCGCGACACCTTCGTCGCCACCTTCGCTGACATCTACGAGCACTCGCCCTGGGTCGCTGAACAGGCCTATGAGCAAGGCGTTGATGAAACCCTGGACATCATCGAAGTATTGCACCAGCGAATGTCCGACATCCTGCTAAAAGCCCCCCATGAGGCCCAACTAGCGCTGATCAACGCGCACCCTGACTTGGCAGGCAAGGCCGCCGTTCGCGGTGAATTGACTGCCTCCAGCACTTCTGAGCAGGCCGGTGCCGGCATCCACGAGTGCACCGCCGAAGAGTTCGAGCGCTTCACAGAACTCAACGCGGCCTACAAGAACAAGTTCGGCTTCATATTTATCATGGCGGTTAAAGGCAGCAACCGGCACCAGATCCTCGCCGCGTTCGAGGAGCGCCTGCATAACACCCCGGAACAGGAGTTTGCCCGCGCGGTGAATGAGATCAACAAGATTGCGCTGTTCCGCCTGCAAGCGATGTAATCCGCGCGAATAACAATGAATCCCAAGAGTATCCAGCCATGCGCACACTCAAGATAGAGCCGTTGACCAAGGAAGCCTTCGCCCCGTTCGGTGACGTGATCGAAGCCGAAGGTAGCGAGTTCTTCATGATCAACAACGGTTCCACCCGCCGCTATCACAAGCTGGCGACAGTCGAGACCGCGCAGCCGGGCGATCAGGCCATCATCAGCATTTTCGCGGCAAACGCTGTGGAAATGCCGCGCGTGATCAAGATGCTGGAACGTCATCCGCTGGGCAGCCAGGCGTTCATCCCGCTGCTCGGCAACCCCTTTCTGGTCGTGGTCGCGCCGGCTGGCGATGCACCTGTGGCGGATAATGTCCGTGCCTTCCGCAGCAATGGCAGGCAGGGCGTGAACTACCACCGCGGCGTCTGGCACCACCCGGTGCTGACGATCGAAAAGCGGGATGAATTCCTGGTGGTCGATCGCAGCGGTTCTGGCAACAACTGCGACGAGCATTTTTTCAGCGAGGATGAGCTGTTCCTCGACCCCCACCGGGACTCGGAGTAAGCGCGACGCTGGCTATCCACTACGAGTCGAATAAGAAGAAATAACGGTCGGTTCACCGGCCGCGCAAGAGGTAAACATCGTGGACGCACATCTCACAGAATGGCTGAACCTGGGTATCCGCTGGATTCACATGACCGTCGGCGTCGCCTGGATCGGTGCCTCCTTCTACTTCGTCTGGCTGGAAAACAACCTTAACCGCAGCAATCCGCGAGAAGGCCTGTCGGGTGATCTCTGGGCGATTCACGGCGGCGGTATCTATCACCTGGAGAAATACAAGCTGGCACCGCCGCAGATGCCTGAGAACCTGCACTGGTTCAAGTGGGAGGCCTATACCACCTGGCTGTCGGGCGTTGCCCTGCTGATGGTGGTCTACTACCTCAACCCAAGCCTGTACCTGGTCCTGCCAGGCAGCGACATGTCCCCCGCTACCGCAGTGGCCATCGGCTTCGGTTCGCTGATCGTCGGCTGGTTCGTCTATGACCTGCTCTGCGACTCGCCACTGGGCAAAAAACCTGCGCTGCTCGGTCTGGTGCTGTTTATTCTGGTGATTGCCGCCTGCTGGGGTTACTCGCAGATCTTCAGCGGTCGTGCCGCCTACATCCACACCGGCGCGCTGATCGGCACCATCATGGTCGGCAACGTGTTCCGCATCATCATGCCGGCCCAGCGCGCGCTGGTAGCGGCCATCGAGCAGAACCGCACGCCGGACCCGCTGCTCCCGGCCAAGGGTCTGCTGCGCTCGCGCCACAACAACTATTTCACCCTGCCAGTGCTGTTCATCATGATCAGCAACCACTTCCCTAGCACCTACGGCAGCCAGTACAACTGGCTGATCCTGGCAGCACTTGGTGCCCTGTCGGTACTGGTACGCCACTACTTCAACACCCGTCACGACAGCAACCGCTTCGCCTGGGCCTTGCCCGCCGCAGCCGTCGGCATGATCTGCCTGGCCTTCGTGCTCTCACCGAGCCGCCAGCCCGTGCCGCAGAACCTGGCGCCAGCCACACCGGAACAGGCCAGTGTCAGTGAGCAACAGAATGGCTCCGTTACCTACAGTCAGTTCAACGAGGTCAGCACTGTGATCGAGCAGCGTTGCACAGTGTGTCATTCGGCCAATCCCACCAGCCCACTGTTCAGCGCAGCCCCGGCCGGGGTGATGTTCGATACGCCCGAACAGATCAAACAGATGGTCGACAAGATCCATGCACAAACCATCGCCAGCCAGATCATGCCATTGGGCAATATCACGCAAATGACCCAGGAAGAACGCAACCTGCTGGCCAGCTGGATCGAGCAAGGCGCGCGGATAAACTGAGGGCGGACACCGTGACCTTCGCCGGAGCGTATGACGCGCTGCGGCGATGTCTTACCCATCAGTCCATTCCCTTTGCTGATCGCCGGAGCGAAGTGACCGCTCGCAACGGTACTTTCCAAACTGTGCACATTAATACGCCGGATTGACAAAAACACTGTCCACAACGCTATAGTCGAATCGACGCCTGGGCAGGCTGCCAGCGGCAAGCCATGCAGCGAAACCCAGGCCGACAATCAATGACAGACAGGCCCAACGTGCCCCACGCGCCCCTCATCACCTGAGCGCTCCACCTTGGGCGCCGATCGAGGAACGCTCGGCATCTGCTTCGACTTTCAATTGCCATCAAGCTGAACCCGGCAAACTCCCGCCGCGTACGTGAACGGCGCGGTGCAGTACCGTCAGACCACAATAAAAACTAAAAGGGTATCCAGATGAAGTTCAAACTCGCTCCGCTCTCCCTCGCCCTCGTCGGCAACCTGCTCGCCGCGCCGGCCTTTGCCGAAATCTACTGGCAGAACAACAGCCTGACCTATCTGTACGGTAAGAATTTCGCCGTCGACTCGGGCGAGGATGGCCGTGAAGCCGACATCCAGCAGACCATCACCTTCGAGCACGCCAGCGGCTGGAACTGGGGGGACATGTTCCTGTTCGTCGACCACAAGTGGTTCAACGGCCACTCGGGCAAGGATGGACGTACCTACTATGGCGAGTTCAGCCCGCGCCTGTCGCTGAGCAAGATCACCGGCAAGGACCTGTCGTTCGGCCCGGTAACGGACGTACTGATCGCCGCCACCTACGAGCGCGGCGAAAGTCAGCCCGATGGCGCGCCGAACCAGAACTACCTGCTCGGCCCGGCGGTGGACCTGAAGGTGCCCGGCTTCGACCGCTTCGCCATCAACACCTATTACCGCAAACCCGACGGCGCCACCGGCAAGCCCGGCGGCCAGTGGCAGCTCACCCCGACCTGGGCCATGACCATTCCGGTGGGCAAATCCGACATCCTTTTCGACGGTTACATCGACTGGGTAGTGAACGATGCCGGCTCTAAATCCAGAGGCGACTACCTCGCCAAGAATTTCCACTTCAACCCGCAGCTGAAGTACGACCTGGGCAAGGCGTTGGACCGGAAGGCCGGCATGCTCTACGTCGGCATCGAATATGACTACTGGAAGAACAAGTACGGTATCGAAGACAGCCGCGCCTTCAATACCGACAACAACGTGGTCAACTTTATCGTCAAGGCGCACTACTTCTAAGTTTCTGCCTCCCAGGACACGACAAAGGCGGCCTGATGGTCGCCTCTTTTCGTTCTGATCACAGCGGAAACGCTTTTCCGGGTCAGGTCATCGACAACCTGGACGCTCGACGGCCTCCCTCGGTGAAGCTGCTCTGCGCCCCGGGCGCGGAGGATGCAACATGTCGGGCCCTTCAATGGCTGAACATTCTCTGGAGAAATCTATGCCTACGGTTACCTGGTGGCTGCTTGCGTTACCCCTGATTGCCGGCGCGATGTTGCCTCTTCAGGCCGGGATCAACGGCGAAGTTGCACGCCAGCTTTCCAGCGTGATGAGTGCAGCCCTGCTGTCATTCGCCGTGGGTACGCTCGCGCTGTTCTGCATCGTGCTGATGCAGCGGGACCTGCCCGCGCTGCAAAACCTGCGAGGGATTACCTGGTGGCACTGGAGCAGCGGCCTGCTCGGCGTGTTCCTGATCGCCACCGCGGCGTTCGCGGCACCGCGGGTCGGCGCATCCTTGTTCATGGCGCTGCTGCTGGCCGGGCAGCTGTTGATGGCACTTCTGCTTGATCATTACGGCTGGGCAGGCTATCGCCAGGCGTCGATCAACCTGAGCAAGGTTGGCGGGATCGCGCTGGTGTTCGTCGGCGTCTGGCTGATCCGCCGCGGGTGACGGGGGTCAAGATGACCTGCGGCGCTTCGGCTTGAGAGAAATCGGAAGCGGGTGCTAGCATCCGGGCCAGGCCAGCCGGCCTCCTCGTAGCGAATCGAATAGGCCAAATGTCCAGCATCCGAGAGCGCAATAAAGAGCTGATTCTGCGCGCCGCCAGCGAAGAGTTTGCCGAGAAAGGCTTCGCCGCCTGCAAAACCAGTGACATTGCAGACCGCGCGGGCTTGCCCAAGCCCAACGTCTACTACTACTTCAAGAGCAAGGAAAACCTCTATCGCGAGGTGCTGGAAAGCATTGTCGAACCCTTGCTCGAAGCCTCGGCGCCATTCAACCAGCCCGGTCATCCGGCCGAGGTGCTACGCGCCTACATCCGTACCAAGATCCGCATCTCACGGGAGCATGCCTGCGCCTCGAAGGTGTTTGCCAACGAAATCATGCATGGCGCGCCGCACCTTTCCGCCGAACGCACCGAGCAGCTCAACGCGCAGGCCGCACATAACATCGCCTGCATCCAGAGCTGGATCGACCAGGGCTTGATGGCCAAAGTAGATCCCAACCATCTGTTGTTCAGCATCTGGGCCGCGACCCAGACCTACGCCGATTTCGACTGGCAGATCTCGGCCGTGACGGGCAAAGCCAAGCTGGACGACGCCGATTACGAAGCCGCCGCCGAGACCATCATCCGCATGGTGATCAAGGGCTGCGAGGTGCAGGAACTGCCGTAGGCTGGATCACGCTTCATCGACTACCCGGTGGGCAACCAGCGAGTGGAATCCCGGCGGATGTGAAAAGCGACCTCCACCTTACGTGAGATGGGTACAACAAAAACGCCAGCATCGCGCTGGCGTTTGTTCATTCAAGCCTTCAAACGCAACCGGTCAGCTGCGGGCCCGCTCCGCATCACGCAGGGCCTTGACCTGGTCATGGTTGCGCTGCACGCCCTGGAACTGACGCTGGACCACCACGCGAACCTCTGCCGGCAGATCCTTCTCCAGCGCCTTGCGGTAGTTCTTGAGCGCCACGTCTTCGCCGCGCTCGCACTCGTTGAGGATGGCTTCGTCATCCTTGCCGGTAACCATGGATTTCAGGTCGACCCAGCGCCGATGCAGATCGCCCGCCACGCTGCCATCGGTTTCCGGATCGCCGCCAAGGGAGCGCACCAGTTGCTGCAGTTCGGCCGCCGCGCTCGCGCAGTCTTGGGCGCGCTGCATCATGGTGGTCTTGAGGTCGGCACGCTTGAGGTCCTCGGCGCACTCGCGGAAGCCCTTCTCGCCGTCTTTGCTGGTTTCGATCAGGTCGTTGAGTACCGAAATCGTTTCTTTGGTATCCATTCTGCTCTCCTGCGCAATCGATTGATGGCCGCGCCTACACGCTGCCTTCCGTCAAGATCGACTGCCGCGCGGGAAAGAAGGTTCAGCCGCTCCGCTGGACGGCCTCCAGCTCGATCCAGGCTGGCGCATGGTCGCTGGCGTGCTCCTGACCACGCACCCAGCGATCGACACCCGCGTCTTTCAGGCGTGACGCCAGGGTAGTACTGAGCAGCAGGTGATCGATGCGCAGACCGGCATTCTTCTGCCAATGCTGGCGAAAATAATCCCAGAAGGTGTAGATGCGCTCATCAGGGAAACGGGCGCGTAGCGCATCGGTCCAGCCCTGACTCAGCAGCCGCCGGTAGCACTCACGGCTTTCCGGCTGCAACAGCGCGTCCTTGGTCCATGAACGTGGGTTGTAGATATCCTCGTCGGTGGGCACCACGTTGTAATCACCGGCCAGCACCACCGGATGCCCACTATTCAACAGACCTTCGGCATGCGCGATCAGGCGCTCGAACCAGGCCAGCTTGTAGTCGAATTTCGGCCCCGGCTGCGGGTTGCCGTTGGGCAGGTAGAGACAAGCGACGATCACGCCGTGCGCGGCAGCTTCCAGGTAACGACTATGGCTATCGTCCGGATCGCCCGGCAGGCCGCGGCGGATTTCCAGCGGATCATCGCCGCGCGACAGGATCGCCACGCCGTTCCAGGACTTCTGCCCATGCCAGATCGCGCCATAACCGGCGGCGCGGATGTCATCGATGGGAAAGTCCGCATCCTGTGCCTTGAGCTCCTGCAGGCAAACCACATCGGGCTGCTCGCGCTCCAGCCATTCGAGCAGATTGGCCCGGCGCGCCCGGATGCCGTTGATATTGAAGGTGGCGATTTTCAGTCGTTCCACGATGAACCTCACGGCGAATGGCTGCATTTCTCGGTGGCCGCCGCGCATGGATGTGCTGCGCAGCATTCACCCTACGACCAGCCCTGGCGCGACGTGTTCGGCTCAGCGTGTCTCCCAGTAACCGGGGGCGTTGTAGATTGCCTTCAGGTAGTCGATGAAGAAACGCACCTTGGCCGGCAGGTAGCGCTGCTGCGGATAGACCGCCTGGATGTCATAGGCCGGCAGCGCGTACTCGTCCAGCACCGTCACCAGCTCGCCGCGCTTGAGTTCGGCCTGGATTTCCCAGGTCGAGCGCCAGCCGATGCCCAGGCCCTGCTTGACCCAGTCGAACAGCAGCTCACCATCGTTGCAGTCGAGGTTGCCGTCCACCCGTACCGCCACCTGCTTGCCGTCGCGCAGGAAGGTCCAGCCGCGTTGCTGGCCACCTTGCAGGTTGAACGCCAGACAGTTGTGCCGTGTCAGGTCTTCCAATACGCGGGGCACGCCGTGGCGTTCGAAGTAGTCCGGCGAACCGCACACCACGCGCCGATTAGGGAACAGCTTGACCGCCACGTAGTTGGGATCGGTGACCTCACCGATGCGGATGCCCATGTCGTAACCGTGGCGCACCAGGTCGACCACGCTGTCGGTGAAGTTGAACGACAGCTGCAGGTCCGGGAAACGCGCCTGAAAGGCCGGCGCATGCGGGCCGATATGTCGGCGACCGAATGCCGCCGGCGCCGAGATCACCAGGTGACCGCGCACCGAAGTACGGTCCTTGGCGATGCTGGCATCAGCCTCGTCGAAATCCTTGAGCAAAGCGCGCGCGCGCTCCAGGTACTGCTCGCCCAGGTCGGTCAGCGCCAGTCCGCGCGTAGAGCGGTGCATCAGCTTGACCCCCAGGTGGCGCTCCAGTGCATCGAGACGGCGGCCCATCACCACCGGCGTCACGCCTTCTTTCAATGCAGCGGCGGCGAAGCTGCCGGCTTCGGCGACCAAAACGAAGCTGTGTACGGCTGTGTAACGATCCATTCGATACTCCTGATATCGACAGAACTGAAGTTTCGACCAATTCCACCTTCAGTTCCAGCCCTGCATGCTTGGGCCACGTATAAAAACTATCGAGTTAAACGTAGGAGGAATGATCCATGGCCCGAATGAGAGCAATCGATGCCGCCGTTGCGGTATTGCGCAAGGAAGGCATCGACACCGCCTTCGGCATCCCCGGTGCCGCGATCAACCCGCTGTACTCCGCCCTGCGTGCAGACGGCGGTATCCGCCACATCCTCGCCCGCCACGTCGAGGGCGCCTCGCACATGGCCGAGGGTTACACCCGCACCAAGGCCGGCAACATTGGCGTGTGCATCGGCACCTCGGGCCCGGCTGGCACTGACATGATCACCGGTCTCTACTCGGCCTGGGCCGACTCCATCCCGATTCTCTGCATCACCGGCCAGGCGCCGCGTGCTCGCCTGTACAAGGAAGATTTCCAGGCCGTGGACATCGAGTCCATCGCCAAACCGGTGACCAAGTGGGCCGTTACCGTTCGCGAACCGGCACTGGTGCCGCGCGTGTTCCAGCAGGCCTTCCATGTGATGCGCTCCGGTCGCCCCGGCCCCGTACTGATCGACCTGCCGTTCGACGTGCAGATGGCCGAGATCGAATTCGATATCGAGACCTATGAGCCGCTCTCCGTCTACAAGCCGGCGGCCACTCGCAAGCAGATCGAAAAAGCCATCGACATGCTCTGTGCATCCGAGCGCCCGCTGATCGTCGCCGGTGGCGGCATCTACAACGCCGGAGCCGAAGCGCTGCTGGTTGAGTTCGCCGAAACCGTTGGCGTACCGGTAATCCCGACGCTGATGGGCTGGGGCTCGATTCCCGATGACCACCCGCTGATGGCCGGCATGTGCGGCTTGCAGACCAGCCATCGCTACGGCAACGCCAACATGCTGGCTTCGGACTTCGTGCTCGGCATCGGCAATCGCTGGGCCAACCGCCACACCGGCTCGATCGAGGTCTACACCAAGGACCGCAAATTCGTACACGTCGACATCGAACCGACCCAGATTGGCCGCGTGTTCTCGCCGGACTTCGGCATCACCTCCGATGCAGGCGCTGCGCTGAAACTGTTCGTCGAGGTCGCCAAGGAGCGCAAGGCGGCCGGCAAGCTGCCGGACCGTACGCCCTGGGCCGCCGACTGCCAGGAGCGCAAGCGCACCATGTTGCGCAAGACCCACTTCGACAGCGTGCCGATGAAGCCGCAGCGCGTATATCAGTGCATGAACAACGCGTTCGGCAAGGATGCCTGCTACGTGAGCACCATCGGCCTGTCGCAGATCGCCGCCGCGCAGTTCCTGCACGTCTACAAGCCGCGTCACTGGATCAATTGCGGCCAGGCCGGCCCGCTTGGCTGGACCATTCCGGCCGCGCTGGGTGTGGTTGCCGCGGACCCGTCGCGCAAGGTCGTGGCGCTCTCTGGCGACTACGACTTCCAGTTCATGATCGAGGAGCTGGCGGTAGGTGCGCAGTTCAAGCTGCCCTACATCCACATCCTGGTGAACAACGCCTACCTGGGCCTGATTCGCCAGTCGCAACGTGGCTTCGAGATGGATTACTGCGTGCAGCTGGGCTTCGAGAACATCAACGCCGACCAAAGCGGCATGGAAGGCTATGGCGTCGACCATGTCGCGGTAGTCGAAGGCCTGGGCTGCAAGGCGATCCGGGTGTTCAAGCAGGAAGACCTGCGCCCCGCCATCGAACAGGCCCAGGCCTGGATGGCCGAGCACCAGGTGCCGGTGGTGATCGAAGTGATCCTGGAGCGCGTGACCAACATCGCCATGGGCACCGAGATCGACGCCATCAACGAGTTCGAGGCGCTGGCTGAAAGCAGGGAAGACGCACCGACAGCGGTCGGATTGCTGGATTAACCGTTACAACCGAGCGCGACTTGCCACAGACGCGTGGAAGACGTTCGCGGTCTTCCACCCTACAAGCCAACCGTAGGGTGGATATCGCGAAGCATATCCACCAAATGCAACACCGCAACACCCCTAGGGTGGATGTCGCGCCGCACATCCACCGACATTGATCCCTACAGATCGCAAGGAGATTTACATGCCACGTTTTGCCGCCAACCTGTCCATGCTGTTCACCGAGCTGGACTTCATGGACCGTTTCGCCGCTGCCGCCAAGGCCGGCTTCAGTGGGGTCGAGTACCTGTTCCCCTACGATTACCCGGCCGAAGAGATCAAGGCCCAGCTGGACACCAATGGCCTGACCCAGGTGCTGTTCAATCTGCCGGCCGGTGACTGGGCGTGCGGCGACCGTGGTATCGCCTGCGATCCGGAGCGAATCGAGGAATTTCGCGCCGGTGTCGACAAGGCCATCACCTACGCCAAGGTACTGGGCAATACCCAGGTCAACTG
>Ga0233375_1000130_pt1 | contig 44582 bp, 45 predicted proteins | sample ElkDunMinimDraft_10_FD_191539 | JGI IMG/M metagenome (GOLD analysis project Ga0233375, IMG submission 191539) | Fecal eukaryotic communites from dung pellets of Tule Elk in California, USA - Elk Dung E16 | ecosystem: Host-associated > Mammals > Digestive system > Large intestine > Fecal | place...
CTCTCATCATGTCACTCCAGATCCGAAGGGGGTCGGGACGGTTGGCGGCGCGGAGCCGCTCGCGAGGCGCCGGGGGCAGTACACCGAGCCGCGGCCGAGGGGCAGCCGCTCCCAGTCGTCGTCCACGCCGATCGTGGTCTCCGCGGCGCCGAGGACCAGGAACCCGTCCGGCCTCAGCACCCGGTGCATCCGGGCCAAGATCTGCTGCTTGGTCGCCACATCGAAGTAGATGAGGACGTTGCGCAGGAAGATGATGTCGAAGACCCGCCCGGCCGGCGGCGGGTCGAGCAGGTTGTGCCGGAGGAACCGCACGGACGAGCGCAGGTGGCTCGAGATGCGCCACTCGGCGCCGTCGGCCTCGAAGTGCCGCCCGCGCATGGCGGCGGGCAGCCCGCGGTCGATCTCGAGCTGGCTGTACAGGCCCGATCGCGCACGCGCGAGCACCTGCTCGGAGAGGTCGGTCGCGAGGATGTCCGCCTCGGCGTGCGCGGGCAGGGCGTCCTGCAGCGTCATCGCGATCGAGTAGGGCTCCTGGCCGGTCGAGCACGCCGCCGACCACACCTGGAGCCGGCGCGTGCCGGGACCGGCGGTCAGCGACGGGATGATGTGCTGGTGTAGCGCCACGAACGGCGCGCCGTCGCGGAACCACGACGTCTCGTTGGTGGTGAGCGCCTCGACCACGAGGTCGCGCTCGTGCTCGGACGCGGCTGCGCGCACCGAGCGGACGAACTCGTCGAGGCCCAGGCCCGCCCGGCGGGCCAGCGGCGCCAGCCGGCTCTCGACGAGGTACTCCTTGCCCGCCTCGAGCTGGATGGCGCTACGGCGCCGGACCAGGTCCGCGACGAACTCGAAGGAGTCGGTGGTCAGCGTCATGAGGCGGCGCCCCGTGAGCCCGCGGCCGTCCGGCGGGCGCCCGTGTGCGCCGCCGCCCGGGCCACGAAGGACTCGATCACCCGGCCCATGTCGTCCAACGGGACGATCTCGTGGGCGAGGCCCGCGTTCGCCACGACGCCCGGCATGCCCCACACGACGCTCGAGGCCTGGTCCTGGACGATGACGGTCCCCCCGGCGGAGACCACGTCCTCGCAGCCGGTGCGGCCGTCCGCGCCCATGCCGGTGAGGACCACGCCCAACAGGTCCCCGCGCAGCACCTGGACCGCGGAGCGGAACAGCACGTCGACCGAGGGACGGCAGAAGTTGACCGGCGGGGCCTGGGTGAGCGTGGTGCGCAGGCCCGAGCCGGCGCGGCGCAGCTCGAGGTGGTGGTTGCCCGGCGCGACGTACACGTGGCCGGGCAGCAGCTCCTCGTCGCCGTGGCACTCGACGACCGTCGAGGGGCCCAACCGGTCCAGGCGCGCGGCGAGCTGCCGGGTGAACACCGGCGGCATGTGCTGCACGACGAGCATCGGGACGGGCAGCGGCTGGCCCAACGCGCCCAGCAGGCGCGACAGGGCCTCGGGCCCGCCGGTCGACGACCCGAGCACCACGGCGCGCACGGGGTGCCGTGGCTCCGCCCGCTGGGACGGGACGCCGCGCGGCGCCGGCAGGTTGCGCCCGGCGGCATGCTGACCGACGACCTCCGCCGTGCTCGGGGCCCCGCCGTTGCCTCGCTGGCCGCTTGGGTGCGGGCCGACGAGCGCGTGGATCTTCGGCAGCAGCTGCTCGGCGACCCGCTGCAAGGACTCCTGCACGCTGCCGCTGCCGCTGGGCTTGGTCACGTAGTCGCTCGCGCCGGCGACCAGCGCGTCGAGGGTCGCCGCGGCGCCCTTCTCCGTCAGCGTGGAGAACATCACGATGGGCAGGTGGTGCCCGGTGCGGCGCAGCTCCCGCACGGCGTCGATGCCGTTCATCTCCGGCATCTCGACGTCCATCGTGACGATGTCCGGGCCGAGCTGGTCGACCTTCGCGAGCGCGATCCGGCCGTTGGGCGCGCTTCCGACGACCTCGATCGAGGCGTCGGTGGACAACGCCTCGGTGACCAGCCGTCGGATGACGACCGAGTCGTCAACCACCAGCACCCGGATGCGGGTCATGTGAGCTCCTGCCTGGCACCGCGGAGCGGGCGCACGTGTTGCTTATCGGCCGCAGCGGCCTGTTCCTGAGCGGCAGAGCGCCCCGACGGTCAGTACGTGAACAGCGTCACTCGGGCGTTCAGGTCGGCGGACAGCTCGGCCAGGTCGGTGACCTGCGAGGACACCTGGTCGAGGACTGCCACGGACCGTGCCGCGGCATCTGCGACCCCGGTGATGTTGGCGGCGATCTCCCCCGTTCCGGTCGCCGCCTCGGCGACGGACCGCGACATCTCGTTGGTCGTCGCGGTCTGCTCCTCGACCGCGCTGGCGATGGTGAGCTGGTAGTCGTTGATCGTGGCGATGATCTGCCCGATCTCCTCGATGGCCACGACCGCCGCGGACGTCTCGCCCTGGATCGCGTCGACCCGGCGGGCGATGTCCTCGGTGGCGGTGGCCGTCTCCCGCGCGAGCTCCTTGACCTCGCCCGCGACGACGGCGAAGCCCTTGCCGGCCTCCCCCGCGCGCGCCGCCTCGATCGTCGCGTTCAACGCGAGCAGGTTGGTCTGCTCCGCGATCGAGGTGATGACCTTGACGACGTCGCCGATCTTCTGCGACGAGGCGCCCAGGCGGGCGACCTGCTCGTTCGTCGCGGCGGCCGCCTGGGTCGCCTGGTTGGCCACCTTCGCCGCCTCGGAGGCGTTCTGCGCGATCTCCCGGATGCTGGCGCCCATCTCCTCGGCGCCGGCGGCCACGGCCTGGACGTTGCGGGAGACCTGCTCCGCGGCGGCCGCGACCACGCCGGCCTGGGCGCTGGTCTCCTGCGAGCCGGCGACCACGTCGCCGTTGGACGCGTTGAGCCGCGCCGCGGTGCCCTCGACCGTGCCGGCCGCCGACACCACGCCCGCGAGGGTCGTGCGCAAGGACTCCTGGGCGGTCGCGAGCGCCTGGGCCATCCGGCCGGTCTCGTCGCGCCACGGCACGTCGGCCGCGACGGTGAGGTCCCGCTCCGCCATCGCCTCGAGCGCCCCCTGCACGGTCCGCACCGCCCCGGTGATGCGCCGGGTGACGAGCACGGCGAGCGTGCCGGAGAGGCTGGCGCCCACGACGAACGCGATCATCAGGCCCACGATCGTCCGGTCGACCTCGGCCTGGCTCGCGGCCAGGATCTCGTCGACCTGGGCGTCGACCTGCCCCTGCGCCAGCGCCAGCGCCCGGCCGGCCCAGTCCGGGTCGGCGGCGACGTCGGCGCCTAGGGCCGCCTGGAGCCCGGTCACGTCGCCGGCCCGCACCAGCGGCATCAGGGTCGTGTCGCGGTAGGCCACCCACGCCGCCCACCGCTGGGTGAAGTCCGCCCACTGGCGCGTCTCGGACTGCGGGTACTCGGAGATGAGCGCGATCTGCTCGTCGACCACGCGGTCGTTCCAGGCCGACGACGTCAGCAGCTGGGCGAGCGTGTCCGGGTCGGTGGCCTCCGCGGCGCGGTGCACGAGCAGGTTGCTGCGCGTCTGCGCGGTGCGGAGCTCGGACATGGACGACTGCAGGCGCCCGGTCAGGCCGGACATCTCCTCGAGGTTCTCCCCCGCCCGCCACAGCGCGACCGCGCCCGTGCCGCCCACGAGGGCGAAGGTGGCGCCCAGGACCAGCAGCGAGACGGCGATCTTCAGCGCGATGGGACGGTCCCAGAACCAGGAGGCGCGCGGCCGGCGCTCCCGGCCGGCGACGGTGGTCTCGGCGGTCATCAGCTCAGCTCCTCAGCGGTGTAGTAGCCGCTGTCCACAAGGACCGTGCGGTAGTTCTCCTTCGTCACGAGCTGTGGCGCCAGCAGGTACGACGGGACGACCATCACGCCGTTGTCGTACGTCGTGGTGTCGTTGGCCTCCGGCTCGGAGCCCTCCAGCAGGGCGCGGACCATGGACACGGCCACCTCGGCGAGCTGCCGGGTGTCCTTGTAGATGGTCGAGTGCTGCGCGCCCGCCCCGATGGACCGCGCGGAGTCCAGCTCCGCGTCCTGGCCCGTCACCACGGGCAGCGGGAGCCCGCCCGTGCCGTAGCCGATGCCCTGCACGGCGCTGAGCACCGCCCGGGAGATCCCGTCGAACGGGGACAGCACGCCGTCGAGCCGACCCTTGCCCGTGTACAGCGGCAGCAGCTCCTGCATGCGTTCCGCCGCCTTGTCGGCGCTCCAGGCGTCCGTGGCGATCTCGGCGAAGGCGGTCTGCCCCGAGCCGACGGTCAGCACGCCGGAGTCCAGGTACGGCTCCAGCACCTGCATCGCGCCCTCGTAGAAGACGGTGGCGTTGTTGTCGTCCGGGGAGCCGGCGAACAGCTCGACGGTGAACGGCCCGGGTTCGCCCGTGGGCTGCCCGCCCGCGTCGAGCACGCCCAGGCCCTGCAGCAGGCTCGTCGCCTGGAGGACGCCCACCCGCGCGTTGTCGAACGTGGCGTAGTAGTCGATGTCGGGCGACTCGCGGATCAAGCGGTCGTAGGCGATCACGGCGATGCCCGCGCCACGGGCCTCCGCCAGCACGTCCTTGAGGGCGACGCCGTCGATCGACCCGATCACCAGGGCGTCGGCCCCAGCCGCGACCATCTCCTCGAGCTGCGCGACCTGCGTGGGGACGTCGTCCTCCGCGTAGCGCAGGTCCACCTCGTAGCCGAGCGCCTCGAGCTGCGCGGTGACGTTGTCCCCGTCCGCGATCCAGCGCTGGGACGTCGTGGTGGGCATGGCCACCCCGACCAGCGGCCTGTCCGGCGTGTCGCCCGCGACGCCGCAACCCGCCAGCGTGGCGGAAGCCAGCACTGCGGCCACCATCCCGGCGGTGGCCGCGGCCGTCCCTCGTCGTGTCCGGCGCCTCATCGGCGAACTCCCTCGGCTCTCGGTTCCGGCACTCCTGCCGCTCCGCCCTCCCGATCGGTCGTCGACCGGGGCATGTGAGAGGTCCCGTCCCGATGGTCTGAAATCGCCCGGCCTGGCGTCTGCTGCCGCCCGGCCGGGCCGAGCGTCAGTAGGTGAACGCGGCCACCCGGGCCCGCAGGTCCGCGGAGTTCGCCGCGAGCAGCTCGACCGAGCCCTCCATCCGCGCCATGACGTCCGACGTGGCGGCGGCCTCCTCCGCCACGGCGGTGATGCGCTCGGCGATCTCGCCAGATCCCGCCGCCGCCTCGGTCACCCCCCGCGACATCTCGCCGGTCGTGGCGGTCTGCTCCTCGACCGCCGAGGCGATGGTGAGCTGGAAGTCGCTGATGCGGGCGATCACCGAGGTGATCTGCTCGATCGCGGCGACGGCCGAGGCGGTGTGCTCCTGGTTGGCCCGCACCCGGGCGGCGATGTCGTCGGCGGCTCGCGCCGACTCCTGCGCGAGGTCCTTGACCTCGCCCGCGACGACGGCGAACCCCTTGCCGGCCTCGCCGGCGCGCGCCGCCTCGATGGTCGCGTTGAGCGCCAGCAGGTTGGTCTGCTGGGCGATGGCCGTGATCGCCTTGACGACCGCGCCGATCTCCGCGGAGCTCACGCCGAGGGCGTCGACCGTCTGGGCGGCCGCCCGGGCATGCGTGACGCCCTCGGTGGCGACCGCGGCCGCCTCGTTCGCGTTCAGCGCGATCTCCCGGATGGAGGCGCCCAGCTGCTCGGCGCCTGCCGCGACGGACTGCACGTTGCGGCTGACCTGCTCTGCGGCGGCCGCGACGACGCCCGCCTGCGTCGACGTCTCGTGGGAGCCGGCGGCCACCCGCGCCGACGCGGCGGCCATCTCCTGCGCCGCGCCCGTGACGTCGTCCGCTGTGCCGCTGACCCCCTCGAGCGTGGCGCGCACCGACGCCTGCGCCCGGGTCAGTGCCTTCGCCATCTGGCCCAGCTCGTCCTCGGAGCGCTGCGTGGCGGTGACGGTGAAGTCGCCGTCGCCCATCGCCTCGAGCGCGTGCTGCACCTCTTGGACCGAGCCGCGGATCGAGCGGGCGATCACCAGCCCGAGGGCCACCACCAGGACCAGCGCCGAGACGAGCGAGGCGCCCAGGATCAGCATGGCGTCCTGCGCCTTGGAGTCGGCCCGCTCGGCCACCTCGTAGAAGTACGTGTTGGTCTCGTCGGCGACCCGGCCCAGCGCCGCGCTGTAGGTCTCGACCAGCGGCTGGCTCGACTTCTCCACGAGCTTCGAGTAGTACACGCGGTCGTCCTGCAACGCCGTGGGGATCAGCACCCTGTCGCGCAGCGTGACCCACTTCTCGTAGGTCGACGTGAACGTCGCCCACGCCTCCCCGCTGTCGAAGGCCTTCTCGTACGCGACGATCGCGTCGTTCACGGCGGTGTCGTTCGCGGCCTGCTTCGCCAGCCACTCCTCGGTCATGACCTCGTCGTCGAAGGCGGCGACCTCGGCGGCGATCACCCGCGCGGTCAGCTGGCCCTGCTCGACCTGGCTGCGCTTGAAGACCATCTCCTCCTGCAGGCGCGCCAGCTCCTTGGTCTCCGTGGCGATCGAGCGCATCGCGACGACCGCGTAGCCGCCGGCGGCCAGCGCCACGATGGCGAGCAGCAGGATCGCGCTGAGGATCTTGGTGCGCACCGACCACGCGGCGAACCAGGAGCCGACCCGAGCGGCGGGGGCCTCCGTGGGCGGCTCCGTGGCGGCTGCGGCGCCCCCGGGGGCCTCCGGCCCGAGCTCAACCGGCCCGAGCTCGACCGGCTCGAGCTCAGCAGGGTCGAGCTCAGCAGGCTCGTCTGCCGCGGCCTCTGCGGCGGGGTCTGCGATGGCAGTCCCTGCGGGCGCGGTGGCTGTCTCGGCGGGCTCGGTGGACGCCACGACGGGCTCGGCGCCCTCCGCTGAGGCCTGCGTCCCGTCGATCCCCGTGCCGGCGGTCTTGCGGAAGCCGGCCCTCTTGACGCGCATGCCGTGCTCCGTTCGGTGGACGACTCTGTACTAGGCCCATCGGCATCGCGGGGGCGCCGGTGAGGGGCTCGTCCCGACGTCCCCCGAATGGCGCAGGTCCGGCGCCCGATCGGGGCGACCGAGTGGCCCGCCCGGCTCTCAGGCCGCGGCGGCCGCGTCGACGTCCAGGACCAGCAGCAGGTCGTGGTCGAGCTTGTAGGCGCCGAGGATCACGGAGCGCAGGTTGACGTCGAGGGTGTCCGGCGGCGGCTCGAACGCCTCGGGGCCCACGTCGACCACGTCGCCGATCTCGTCGACGAGCAGGCTCACGGGCTCCCCCGCGACCTGCACCACGACCATCATCGGCTCGGCGCCCTCGGCGAGCGGCTCCAGGCCGAGCCGGGCACGGAGGTCGACCGTGAGGACGACCTGGCCGCGCAGGTTGACCAGGCCGGCCACGCCCACGGGCGCCAATGGCACCCGCGTGCGGGTGTGCGCCCGCAGGGCCTCCTGCACCCGGGTCACGGCGACGCCGTACAGGCTGCCGCCCAGCGTGAACGTCACGAACTGGCTCATCGGTCGGCTCCCACGAGGATGCGGCTCGGATCGGCGTCGTAGAAGGACGGGTCGGCGGCCAGCACCGCGCCGCGCACGTCCAGCAGCTCGGTGACCCGATCGCCGAGCACGGTCGAGCCCAGCAGGCCCGTGTCCTCGATGTCCGAGCGCCGGCCGGCGTCGTCGTCGACGATGTCGACGATCTCCTCCACGACCAGCCCGACGCTGCGACCGTCATGGGTGTACACCACGAGCAGCAGCTCGGCGGCGTCCGCGCCTCCCGCGCCGGGCACCCGCAGCACCCGGTCGAGCCGGGCGAGGGGCAGGATCGTCCCGCGGTACTGGATGACCTCCCGGCCGCCCACCAGCTCGACCTGGTCGGCGGACACCAGCTCGAGGCGTGCCACCGACGCCAGCGGCATCGCGACCCGGCGCCCGTGGCCGATCCCGACCACCAGCACCTGCTCGTGGGCGACGACCTCGACCTCGGCCTCGACGTCGCGTGCCGCGCGGGCGAGCTCGCCCTCGGAGGTCAGCGCGCGCCGGGCGATCGACTGGACGTCCAGGATGAGCGCGACGTGCCCGTCGCCCAGCACCGTGGCGCCCGCGTACACGCCGATGGACTTGAGCCGTGCGGACAGCGGCTTGACCACGATCTCCTCGGTGTTGAGGACGCGGTCCACGAGCAGGCCGAACCGCTGCTGGTCGGCCTGGACCACCGCGATGACGCCCTGCTGCTCGACCCCGGCCTCCGGGCCGGCGCCGACCTCGAGCACCCCGGCGAGGGACACGAGCGGCAGGAGGTCGCCCCGGAGCCGGTACACCGGCGCCGCGTGCACGTACTCGATGCCGGCCCGCGAGCGCTGGGTGTCGAGCGCCACGAGCTCGAGCAGGCTGACCTGCGGCACCGCGAACAGGTCGCCGGCGCACTCCACCGTCAGGGCGGGCATGATCGCGAGCGTCAGGGGGATGCCCAGGCGCCACACGGTGCCCAGGCCGACGGTCGACTCGACGTCCACCGCGCCGCCGATGGCCTCGATCTTGGTGCGCACCACGTCCATGCCCACACCGCGGCCCGAGACGTTGGTGACCGCCTCGGCGGTCGAGAACCCGGCGTGGAACACCAGGTTGATGATCTCCCCGGCGCTCATCGCGGCGATCTGCTCGGCGGTCCGCAGGCCGCGCTCGATCGCCTTCGCGGCGATCTTCTCCGGGTCGATGCCGCGCCCGTCGTCGGCGATCTCGACGACCACCTGGCCGCCCGCGTGGTAGGCCCGCAGCGAGAGCGTGCCCTTCGGCCGCTTCCCGGCGGCCGCGCGCTCGGCCGGGGACTCGATCCCGTGGTCGACGGCGTTGCGGACCAGGTGGGTGAGCGGGTCCTTGACCGCTTCGAGCAGGCTGCGGTCGAGCTCGGTGTCCCCGCCGGTCATCTCGAGCTGGACCTCGCGGTCGCAGTGGGCCGCCAGGTCCCGCACGACGCGGGGCATCTTGGACCACACGTGCTCGATGGGCTGCATGCGGGTCTTCATGACCCCCTCCTGCAGCTCGCCGGCGATCAGGTTGAGGCGCTGCGCGGTGCGCGAGAGCTCGACGTCCTCGCCGCTGCTGGCGAGGCGGGTGATCTGGTTGCGGGCGAGCACCAGCTCGCCGACCTGGCGCATCAGGGCGTCGAGCAGGTCCACGTCGACACGGATCGAGGAGTCGGCGACGCCGCGCGAGGCGGTCGAGTCGTCGACGGGGGCGCTGACGGGCGCTGCGGGAGCGGGGGGCGCGATGGGGGCGGCGGGCGGCACGGCGACCGCTCCTCTCTGGTGCGGCACGCCGGGGGCGGCGTCCGTGTCGGGGTCTGCGAGGCCTGCGGGGACGTCCGCTGGCGTCGCGGGCTCGACGGCGGGTGCGGCAGGCGCGGCGACCGGGGCGGCAGGCGCGGCGGCGGGCGCGACCGCTGACTCGTCGGCAGGCGCCGCGGCGCCGACCGGCGCGAGGTCCTCGGCCGGGGCGTCGGGGGCGGGCGGCTCGTCGGCGGGCGCCTCGGTGGCGGCTGCCTCGGTGGCCGGGGCCTCGGTGGCGGGGACGGCGGCGGTGGGGGCAGCGGCGGCGGATCCGCCCTGCTGCAAGGTGGTGATCGCGTCGATGACGTCGTCGACCGCGACCGCGCCCTCGCCGCCCGTGGCGTCGATCGCGGCGAGGATGGCCCGCACGGTGTCCACCAGGCGCAGCAGCAGGTCGGTGGTCGGCCCGTCCATCGCCCGGCGGCCGTCCCGGAGCTCCACGAGCAGGTTCTCCCCCGCGTGGGTCACCCGTTCGAGCTGGCTGAACGCGAGGAAGCCGCTGGTGCCCTTGATCGTGTGGACGGTGCGGAAGACGCTGCCGAGCAGCTCGCGCGAGCCCGGCGAGCTCTCCAGGGCGACGAGGTCCTGGTCGAGCTGGTCGAGGTTCTCGTGGCTCTCCACGAGGAACTCGCGAACGATGTCGTCCATGTCCTCCACGGAGCCTCCTGAGGGTGCCTCGCCGAGGGCGTTCCACGACGTCGCCTCACTGATCGGCCGGGATCGGGCCGACTTGAGGGAAGTGGCCGCCGGGCGGCGGGTGATCCGAGCGCTCGCGCTGGGCGACGTCGGCGCAGATCACGCCGGTTCGCGCGGGGTCAGCCCTGGGCGGGGGCGTCCGGGCCAGGACCGGCGGAGTCCTCGCCGGTCGCGGTCGACGGGCGCGGGCGGTGCACGAGGTCGCGCAGCGCGGCGACGGCCGCGTCGTCCACGACGGCGCTGGCCTCGACGTTGGCGGCCGTGACGGCCTCGAGGATCTCCGCCCGGTGGACCCTGACGTCCCGCGGGGCGTCGATGCCCAGCCGGACCCCGTCGCTGCGGACCTCGATCACCGTGACGACGATGTTGTCACCGATCACGAGACGCTCACCGACGCGACGACTCAGGACCAGCATCCGTTCAGCCTACCCGCGCAGCGGCGGCCGCCCGCCTCGACGCCCCGTGGGGCGGCCCGCCCGTCAGTCCCACCGCGCCCCCGCGTCCAGGCGGTCGCTCAACGCCGCGGCCCAAGCCACCCGCGTGGCGGGCAGGCCGTCGATCCAGGCGACGGGCACCCCCAGGTCCAGCACCGTGCCCGGCTGGGTGGTCTCGAAGACCCCGCGCACGGCGATCACGTCGACCCGGCGGCGGGCGCCGGTCTCGGCCAGCCACCGGGCGCAGTCCCGCAGCTTGCTGTGCGCGTCCACGACGCCGCACACCTGGTCGGGGCTGAACGCCTCGAGCAGCTCGGCCGCCTCGGCGCGGGAGGCGGAGTCGGGGCCCACCCCCAGCGCGACGACGGCCACCTGGTCGTCCTTGTCCGGCCGGCCCCGCCAGCGCCGCGCCGTCGCCGGCGTGGTCATGCGCCGCCCGTGGCCGGGAGCCGCCTCGCCGCGACCGGCCAGCACCACGCTCGAGGTGGGCTGCCCGAGCCGCTCGGCGAGCTGCACGGCCACCGCCAACGCCTCCACGGGAGGGCCCACGACCACGACGACCGCGCCCGGGGCGCGGGGCAGCCGCGGCGCCACGGGAAGGGCCTCCAGCACCGTGGATAGCAGCACCGGGCCGGAGCCGGGCAGCCGGGCCAGGTAGTGCTCGGGCACGCCGAGGTCGCGCAGGGCGTCGCGGTTGACGCCGCCGGTGCTCGACGGCGCCGTGGCGGGCGCCAACGGCTCGAACCGGCGCGCGGCCGGGGCCGGCACCTCGACGTCGGCGATCGCCTCGCCGCCGGCCATCGCCCGGACCTGGTCGAGCACCGAGGCGAAGGCCTCGGCGCCCGTCGACACGCGCGGCCCCGCCTCCTCGCCGGGGCCGGGAGCCATGTCCTGCCCGGCGAGCGGCGAGAGCGCCTGGCCGGGGGCGCCGGGCAGCCCGCCCGCCTCGGCGGCGTCGGCTGCCGCGAGCAACGCCTCGATGCCCACCGGCTCGGGGTGCTGGCGCATCGAGCGAGGGCGGGTGTGCGGCTCGTCGGCCACGTCCACCGTCAGCTCGTAGCGTTGCCGGGCGAAGAACCCGGCGAACCCCCCGCTCCGCACCCGCTCGGCCCGCACGATCCGGGCCGATGGACCGAACTCGGCGCGCACGTGCGCCATGAGCTCGGGCAGGTCGGTCCCCTCAAGCAGCAATCGTGTGGACACCGCTCACCACCCCGACGGTCTCGATCTGGACTCCGGCGCCGGTGACCTCGGAGTAGGACAGCACAGCGGTGCGCGTCTGGCCGAGCATCACCAGGCGGCGCAGCGCGGGGCGCAGCGCCGGGGCGCACACCAGCGCCACGGGGTGCCCGGCCGCCTCCGCGGCCCCCACCACCGTCCGGAGCTGGCTGAGGATGGACTCGAGGCGGTCCGGCTCCACGAGGAGCTGGGACCCCGACTCCGACGGCCGGAGCTGCTCGACGAGGCTCTGCTCGAGGGCCGGGTCGAGCGTGACGACCCGCAGCACGCCGTCCTGGGTGTGCTGCGCGGTCAGTGCCGGCCCGAGCGCGGCGCGCGCCGCCTCGACGAGGCCCTCGAGCTCGGTGCTGGTCTTCGCGCGCAGCGTGAGCGCCTCGTAGATCCGCGACAGGTCCCGGATGGCGACCTCCTCGGAGAGCAGCCCCTGCAGCACGCGCTGCACCTCGCCGAGGGTCAGCAGCCCGGGCACCAGCTCGTCGACGACGGACGGGTTGACCTGCTTGACGCCCTCGGTCAGCACCCGCACGTCCTCCCGGCCGAGCAGGCGCGGCGCGTTCTGCGTGATGATCGACCCCAGGTGCGTGATGAGCACCGAGACACGGTCCACGACGGTGGCGCCGGCGAGCTCGGCGGCGTGCCGCAGCTCGGTGGGCACCCACTTGCCCGGCAGCCCGAACACGGGCTCCACGACCGGCTGGCCCGGCAGCGCGGCGAGGTCGTCGCCGAGGGCGAGCAGCCTGCCGGCGGGCGCCTCGCCTCGGCCGACCTCCACCCCGGAGATCCGCACCACGTACGTCGAGCGCGGCAGGTCCACCGAGTCGCGGGTGCGCACGGGCGGCACCACGATGCCGAGGTCCATCGCGATCTTGCGGCGCAGCCCCCGCACGCGGGTCAGCAGGTCGCGGTCGGGACCGGCGCCCACCAGGTCCACGAGGTCCGGCGCCAGCAGGATCTCGAGGGTGTGCACGCGCATCTGCTCGATGAGCTGCTCCGGGGTGTCGCCTGCCGCGGGGGCGGCTGCCGCCTGCGCGGAGTCCTGGGCGGCCTGGGCGTCACGGGCCTCGGTGGCCTTGATGCGCTGCGCCGCGACCAGCAGCGCCGCGCCCACGATGAGGAACGGCGCCTTGGGCATGCCCGGCAGCAGCGCGAGCGCGATGGCCCCGCAGCCCGCGATCGCGAGCGCCGAGCGGGACTGCATGAGCTGCTTGGCGGCGACGGTCCCCATGTCGCCCTCGGCCGTGGCGCGGGTGACGACGATGCCCGTGGACACCGAGAGCAGCAGCGCGGGGATCTGGGTGACCAGGCCGTCGCCGATGGTCAGCAGGCTGAACCGCTGGAGCGACTCCCCCGCCGTCATGCCCATCTGCATCATGCCGATGGCGAAGCCGCCCACGAGGTTGATGACGGTGATGATGATGCCGGCGATCGCGTCGCCCTTGACGAACTTCGAGCCGCCGTCCATCGCGCCGTAGAAGTCGGCCTCCGCGGCCACGTCCGCGCGGCGCTTGCGGGCCTCGTCCTCGGTGATGAGGCCCGAGTTGAGGTCGGCGTCGATGGCCATCTGCTTGCCGGGCATCGCGTCGAGGGTGAACCGGGCCCCGACCTCGGCGACGCGCCCGGCGCCGTTGGTGATCACCACGAACTGGATGACCACCAGGATCAGGAAGATCACCAGGCCGATGACTAGCGAGCCGCCCACCACGAAGTGGCCGAACGCGTCGATCACCTGGCCCGCGTAGCCGTCGCGCAGCACCAGACGGGTCGAGGCCACGTTGAGCCCCAGCCGGAACAGCGTGAACACCAGGATCAGCGACGGGAAGATCGAGAAGTCGAGCGGTCGCTGCACGTACATGCTGGTCAGCAGGATCACGAGCGAGGCCGTGATGTTCACCGCGAGCAGCACGTCGAGCATCGCCGCGGGCAGCGGCACGACGAGCAGCAGCACGATCCCCACGACCCCCACGGGGACGGCGAGCTGGGCGATCGGACGGTTCTTCATGGATGGGCCTTCCTGGCAGCGGATGCTGCGGGCTCAGCAGGTGCGTCAGGCGTGTGGTGCGCGGGGGTGCGGGCGGGATGGCCCAGGGCGGGGGGCGGCGGTCTCATGCGGCTGCCGCCCGTCGCCGCCTGCCGCGGCGCTCGGGCGCCTCCGGCAGCTCGGGGGCGACGCCCGGCACGCGGTGCTTGCCGGTCGCCGCGCCTCGGCGGCGCAGGGTCATGACGAAGGCCAGCACCCGGGCCACCGCGGTGAACAGGTGCTCCGGGACCTCCTCCCCCAGCTCGCAGGCGCCGTGCAGCGCTCGGGCCAGGGGCACGTCTTCGACCATCGGGACGTGCTTGGCGGCTGCCTCCTCGCGGATGCGGGTGGCGACCACGCCGGCCCCCTTGGCCACGATGCGTGGCGCGCCGGAGCCCGGCTTGTAGCTGAGCGCGACGGCCACGTGCGTGGGGTTGACCAGCACGACGTCCGCGTCGGCCACCGCGGCCATCATGCGGTTGCGGCTCATGGCCATCTGCTTGGAGCGGATGGCGCCCTTGAGCAGCGGGTCGCCCTCGGTGCGCTTGTGCTCGTCCTTGACCTCGCGCAGCGTCATGCGCGTCTTCTTGCGGTTGCGGCGCATGACCACCGCGACGTCGGCCACGGCCAGCAGCACCCCGGCGACGATGCCCAGCTTCAGCAGCGTCGTCGCGCCGGACGCCGCCGCCCCGATGAACTGCGCGAGGGTCAGGCGCCCCGCGCCCATCAGCAGGGGCACCAACGACTGGACGCCCACGTACAGGGCCCCGGCCACCACCGCCGTCTTGAGCAGCGTCTTGACGCCCTGCCACCACGTCTGGCCGCTGAACAGCCGCTTGATCCCGGCGAACACGTTGAGCTGCTTGACGTTGAGCTTGAACTTCTTGAAGTGCACGCCTCCCTGCGCGGCGGCCACGGCCACCGTGACGAGCACCACGAGCGCGAACATCGGCGCGAGGGTGGGCAGCAGCGACGCGAGGCCGTCGTCGAGGGCCGCGACGACCATGCCCTCGTCGGGGTTCGCGGCGACGTCCCGGACCCGCGCGATCTGGGCCTTCGCCGCCTCGCCCGCCCCGCCGATCACCGCGGGCAGCATGATCGCCGCGGCGCCGAGCCCGATCCACGCCGACAGGTCCTGCGAGCGGGCGAGCTCGCCCTTGCGGCGGACCTCCTTCATCCGCTGCGGGGTGGCCTTCTCGCTGCGCTCCTGGCCGTCGTTGCTCATCGGACCACCCCCAGCAGGGCCTCGACGGCATTGCCCAGCAGCCCGTCGATGATGCCGGGCATCGCGAGGTACGCGAACGTGACGAACGTGAGGGTCATCAAGATCTTCAGCGGGAAGCCCAGCGCGAACGCGTTCATCGCCGGGGACACCCGGGTCAGCAGGCCCAGGCCGACGTCGGTGAGGAACAGCACCACGATCAGCGGCCCCGCGATCTGCAGAGCCGCCACGAACATCTGCGACGTGCCGTCCACGAGCGTGCTGCCCAGCCGGGCCATGTCCAGGCCCGCGCCGATCGGCAGGGCGTCGAAGGTGCGCGCCAGGCCGGCGATCAGCATCTGGTGGCCGTCCGACGCGAACAGCAGCACCACCGCCGTGTACTGGTACAGGCGGGCGAACTGGGCGCCGCTGGTCATGCTCATCGGGTCGAAGGCCGCCGCCATCTGGAAGCCGCCGAACAGGTCGATGAACGTGCCAGCGCCCTGGACCGCCGCGAACACGAGCGCCACCAGGAAGCCCAGCGCCCCGCCGATCAGCACCTGCATCACCAACGCGCCCACGAAGCCCGCGGTGCTCAAGGACCCGCCGTCGACGGGCTGCAGGCGCGGGCTCATCGCCAGGGCGAGCCCCACCGCCAGCATCGCCTTGATCCGGCCCGGCACGGCGCTGTGCGCGAACGGCGGCGCGATGACCAGGAACGCCGCGACGCGCACGCCGGCGAGCATCACCAGCTCGACCGTCGCCAACGGCAACGTGACGCTCAGCGGGCCCACGCGGCTCAGCCCCCCACGAGCTGGGGGATGCGGTCGAACAGCTCACGGGTGAAGGTGACGAGCTCGGAGATCATCCAGTGCCCCGACACGAGCAGCGCCACGGCGGCGGCCACGGCCTTCGGCACGAAGCTGAGTGTGACCTCCTGGATCTGGGTCACCGACTGCAGCAGCGACACCACGAAGCCCACCACGAGCGCCGTGACCAGCACGGGCGCGGCGAGCTTCGCCGCGAGGATCAGCGCGTCCAGGCCGATGTCGAGGACGGCGTTCGTGTCCATCGTCAACCACCGCCCGCGTAGGAGCCGATCAGGGCGGTGATGATCAGTCCCCACCCGTCCACGAGCACGAACAGCAGCAGCTTGAACGGCAGCGACACCATGATCGGCGGCAGCATCATCATGCCCATCGACATCAGCGACGCCGAGACGACCAGGTCGATCACCAGGAACGGCACGAAGATGACGAAGCCGATGATGAACGCGGCCCGCAGCTCGGAGAGCATGAACGCCGGGATCAGCGTGAGCATCGGCACGGACGCCGGGTCCTCGGGGTTGGGCTGGTCCGCGGCGCGCGTCACGAGCGCCAGGTCGGCCTCCCGGGTGTGCGCGAGCATGAACTCCCGCAACGGCCCCGAGCCGACGTCGACCGCCTGCGAGAACGTCAGCTCGCCGGCCAGGTAGGGCTGCACGCCGATCTCGTTGACGTCGCCGACCACCGGCGCCATCACGAACAGGCTGAGGAACAGGGCCAGCCCGGCGAGCACCTGGTTCGGCGGGACGCCCTGCAGGCCCAGCGCGTTCCGGGTCAGCGACAGCACCACGAGGATCTTGGTGAAGCTGGTGACCATCAGCAGCAGGGACGGCGCCACCGACAGCAACGTGATGCCGAGCAGCACCACGATCGAGCTGCTCGGGGTGCCGTTGACGCCGTTGACGGACACCGAGATGGTGTCGCCGCCCGCGCCCGGGGCGGTGGGCGCCGTCGGGTCCACGGGGTCCAGCGGCGCGGCGTGCGCAGGGCCGCCGCCGACGAGCACCAGGACGACGACGAGCCCGGCGAGCAGCGCGGCGAGGGCGAGGAGCCGCCCGGCGCCACGTCGGGGGGTCGTCGCCGTCGAGGTCATCGGCGCACCGTGCGGTCCTGCAGCACGTTGATGGCGCGCCGCCACGTGCTGGGCGACAGGATCGACCCGTCGAGGGCGCCCGCCTTGGCCTGCCCGTGCGTGCCGTCCAGCGCCGGGGACGGCGCGGCGGGGTGCTCGGCGTCCCGAGCCACCGGCTCGCGGCCCGCGTCGACCCGCGCCTGGGCGAGCACGGCGTCGATGTCGAGCTCGGGCCGCGCGACCGGCACAGCGGCGAGCAGCGGGCCCTGGGCGCCCGCGGCGCCCGCACGACGCGAGCCGGACAGCGCGCCGCCGCCCGCCGCTCCGGACGTCGAGCCCGATCCGGCGGCGGGGGCCAGCGACAGCCCGGCCGGGTGCGGCGCGGTGTCGGCCACGGGGGCGAGCTCGGTGAGCATCGTGACCTGCTGCTCCCCGTACCCGAGGAGCAGGCGGCGGTTGCCCACCGCGAGCACGGCCACGCCCGAGTGCCGGCCGAAGACCTGGCGGGAGACGACCTGCATCTCCGGGGCCGTCAGCTTGCGCCGGCCCTGCGCCCCGCCCAGCTTGCGGCTCGCGAGCCAGATCAGCCCGACCACGCACGCCAGGGCCAGCACCACGCGCAGCACCAGGACGGGACCGTCCATCAGGCGATGCCGTCCGATCCCGCCACGATCTGGGTGATGCGGATGCCGTACTCCTCGTCGACCACGACGACCTCGCCGCGGGCGATCAGCCGGCCGTTGACCATGACGTCCGCCGGGCTCCCCGCCGTCCGGTCGAGCTCGAGCACGGCGCCGGGCGTCAGCTCGAGCACCTGGCGCACCGGCAGCCGGGTGCGGCCCAGCTCGGCGGTGAGCGTCATCTCCACGTCGTACAGGACGTGCAGCCCTGCGCGCTGCGTCGGGATGCCGGCCTCCCGGGCCGGCACCGGCTCGGCGCGGACCCGCAGCGCGAACCAGGCGCGCGTGACGCCGTCGTGCGTCAGGGCGAACAGATGCGCGTCGGAGGCCACGGCCTCGCCGGCCGTGGCCGTGGTGGCGGCGTCGAGCACGCCTGCGCCGAGCTCGGCGCATGCCGCCTCGAGGGCCGGGCGCAGAGCGTCCGCGAGGGCCAGCGGCGAGCCGGCGTCCGCCGCGGCGAGCAGCGCCTCGCGCACCGCCTCCTCGGCGATGATCACCAGGTCGGCGCTGGCCGACCCGACGAAGGACGCCACCACGGCGATCTCGTCGGGCGCGGGCCGCGCACCGGGCTCGGCGGGCGTCGCGGTGAGCGGCGTCGTCGAGGGCAGCAGGCGGGCCACCGCTGCCGCCGCGTCGAGCGCGGCCGCCGTCAGCGTGCCGGCGGTGAGCGGGGGGGTGGGGTTCATCAGAGGTTCTCCTCGACATCGACGACCATGCAGGCGAGCCGGGAACCGTTGTTCCCGGCGGCGGCTCGGGCGAGCACGACCCCGTCGACGACCACGTCCAGCGGACGCGACGAGGGATGTTCCAAGGGCAGGACGTCGCCCACCGCGAAGGCGAGGACCTCCTGGGGGCGCACCGTCTTCGGCGTGAAGCGGACGGCGACCTCCACGGGGACGTGCTGCACGGCGAGCTCGAGGTCCTCGAGCGCGACGGCCAGGGCCCGGCTCTCCTCGGCGGAGCGGGTGTCCGTGCCGTCCCCGTTCAGCAGCCCCGCCAGGAGCAGGTCGGCAGGGAACATCAGCGACGCGTGGTCCTCGCGCTCGCCGGAGCGCAGCGTGAACGACGCCTTCAGCACCGGGTCGGTGGCGCCCACGGCCTGCACGAACTGGGGGTTGTACTGCACCGACCGCACACTCACGTCGAGCGGCATCAGCCCGGCGAACGCGTAGCCGAGGTCGCCGAGGGCGAGCTGCAGGAGCTCGCGCACCAGCACCATCTCGATCTCGGTGAGCTCGCGGCCCTCCCGCTCGTCGCCCTTGCCCGCGCCGCCGAGCAGGTAGTCGACCCACACCATGAGCGCGCCCACGGGGATCTGCACCACTGCGGTCTGCCGGGACTGCTCCACCGTGCACAGCACCATCGCGGTGGTGGTGGGAAGGGCCCGCACGTACTCGTCGTACGAGCACAGGGCCAGTTCGTCGAACGTCACCTGCGCGCTCACGCGGAGCCGGGCGCTCAACTGGTTGCCCCATTGGCGGGCGAACGTCTCGAACGCCATCTCCAGCACCCGCGCGTGCTCACGGGCCATGGTCATCGGACGCCGGAAGTCGTAGGCCTCCGGCTCCTGCAGTCGAGCGCGGCGCGTCGCGGCGCGAGCGGGCGCGTGCAAGGTCTCGTCTACGGTCACGCACGACCCATCGGCGGACTGCGCGCATTCATGAGCAAGCGATGCGCGCGGGTTCTCCGGCCTGGCCCCTCATGGGCCGTCTGGTGGGCGGAGCGGTACGGCGCCCTCCATGGCGCCCCGACTTCACCGGCTCGCAGCCGGGCCGTGCTGGCACTACTGGGTCACGTAGTTGGTCAGGTAGACGTCCATCACCTCGCCCTCGTAGACCTCGACGAGCTGCTCGGCGAGCTGCGCCTTGAGCGCGTCCCGGTTCGCCGGGTCGGAGACCTCCTCGATCGACCGCCCGGAGAACAGGGCGATCGCGGCGTCCACCGCCTTCGACGGGTCGGGCGCCTCGTGGACGTCGGTCGTGAGCTGCAGGCCCAGCCCGATGCGCAGGTAGTGCCCGCCCGCCAGGTTGAGGCTCACCGGCTCGACCGCCAGCACCTCGCCGGGCGTGGGCGGTGGCGGCGCCGACGGCTCGGCGGCGGCCCCCCGGTCGAACACCCCGCCCAGGTAGGCGGCGGCCGCGCCCAGCACGACGAGGAGCACCGCGCCGAGGACGAGCAGCTTCACGCGCTTGCCCTTCCCCTTCGCCGGGGGCTCCTCGGCAGCCTTGAGCCCTGCCGCGGGCTGGGCGTTCTTCGCCCCGATCTTGCTGCTGGAGATGACTCGTTGCTCGATGGGCATGGGTCTAGCCCTCCGTCCCGGTCAGGGTGGGAACCAGCACACGCACGGCTTCCGGCGCGCTGCTGAGGATGACGAGGTCGACCCGGCGGTTCGCGACGATCGCGTCCTCGCCCGGGCCGTCGACCAGTGGGCGGGCGTCGCCGTAGCCGACCGCCATGATGCGGTGGGGCGCGACGCCGTCGACCTCGACCAGGTGCCGCAGCACCTGCGTCGCACGGTCCGAGGACAGCTCCCAGTTCGTGGGATAGCGCCCCGAGACCGGGATCGTGTTGGCGTGCCCCTCGACCGAGATGGACTCGGCCAGGGAGACGAGGGTGGGTCCCGACACGTCCAGCACCTGGCGCGCGGTCGGGGTCAGGACCGCGCTCGCGGCGGCGAAGAACACGTCGTCGGCGACCAGGCCCATGACGAGCCCTCGCTCGTCGATGCGGAACCGCACCGCGTCGCTCAGGCCGTTGGCCTGCAGCAGCCCCGCGAGCTGCGCCCGGACCCCCTCGAGGTGGGCGGCCTCGCGGCGCGCCGCCTCGAGCAGCACCGGGTCGACCGTCTCGGCGGGGAGGCTCGACGGGTTGGCGCCCTGCGTGCCGAGCCCCGCGTCGGCGTCGACCATCCCCCCGGTGCTGGTCGCGGTCGACGCCTGCGGGTCCACGCTGCCGCCGTCGAGCGTGCCGTTGCTGCCGTCGAGCACCGACGGCGCCGCGTTCGTGTTGAACCCGGCGGCCAGGGAGTCGCGCAGCGCCACGTACTTCTGCTGGTCCACCTGGCTGATCGCGAACAGGACGATGAACAGCGCCATCAGCACGGTGATCATGTCCGAATAGCTGATCAGCCAGCGCTCGTGGTTGGAGTGCTCCTCCTCGTGGCCCGACGAGCGCCGCCGCCCGCCGCGGCCGCGTGCCGAGCTCACGCCGCGGCCTTGGCGGCGGGCGGCGCGGGCACGAGGCTGCGCAGGCGCTCGCCGACCAGGCGCGGGTTCGCGCCGGCCTGCACCGCGAGCAGCCCTTCGAGGGTGACCTCCATCTGCAGGCACTCCAGGTCGGAGAGCCGGCGGATGCGCGTGCCGATGGGCAGCCACACCGCGTTGGCGGAGAGGATGCCCCACAGGGTCGCGACGAAGGCCGCCGCGATCGAGTGGCCCAGCGACGCGGGATCGGCCAGGTTCTCGAGCACGTGCACCAGCGAGATGACCGTGCCGATGATGCCGATGGTGGGCGCGTAGCCGCCCATGTCCTGGAAGAACTTGGCGTGCACCCGGTCCTGGGTCCGCTTGGTGGCGATCTTGTCCTCGAGGATGACCCGCAGGTCCTCGGGGTCCGTGCCGTCGATCGCGGCCTGCAGCCCGGAGCGCAGGAAGGGGTCGTCGATGTCCTTCGCGGCGTCCTCGAGGGCCAGCAGGCCCTCCCGGCGGGCGCGGTCCGCGAGGTTCACGACGGTGTCGACCATCGCGCCCGGGTCGGCGGCCTTCGCCCGGAACGCCCGCGGCACCGCCGCGTACGAGGCCAGCACGTCCTTGACGGTGTGCCCGGCGATGCCCACGCCGATCGTGCCGATCCACACCAGCATGAGCGGTGCGGGAAGGAAGATCGACATCGGGTCGGCGCCCTCGATCAGCAGCGCACCGAAGATGGCGCCGAAGACGACGACGATCCCGATGATTCCGGCGGGGTCCATCAGCGACTCCTGGGTCGAAGGGGCACAGGGTGCGCAAGGGTGGGCTCGTCCTCGGACTCCTCGTCCCGGACGAGCTCGACCGTCGCCCGGGGCGAGGTCTGGATCTCCTGCGCGCGTGCCAAGAGCTGGGCTCGGTGCTCGTGGATCAGGGCGATGACCTCGGTCATCGACTCCTCCACGATGTACTTGGACCCGTCGATGAGCGTGAGGATCGTGTCAGGGGCGCTGTCGATGCGTTGGAGCAGGTCGGGGTTCACCCCGAACTGGTGCCCGTTGAGGCGCGTCACGACGATCACAGCGGTTCCGTCCCTGGTTCTGGCCGACGAGCCCATCCGTGGGCCCTGTGCTGTTCTGATCGGCCGCTCTTCGGCGGATATGAGGCTTCCGGAGGCGACCGGGCCGTGGTGGTCGGCACACGGCCCGGTCGCACGCGACCGGCAGCGGTCAGCGCTTGAGGTTGACGAGCTCCTGCAGCACCTCGTCCGACGTGGTGATCACGCGGGAGTTCGCCTGGAAGCCGCGCTGGGCGATGATCAGCGACGTGAACTCGCTCGAGAGGTCCACGTTGGACATCTCGAGGGAGCCGCCCGCCAGGCCGCCCCGTCCGCCGGTGCCGGCCGTGCCGATCTGCGCCGGGCCCGAGTTGACCCCGGTGCGGAACAGCGAGCCGCCCGCCTTCTCCAGCCCGCCCGGGTTGGTGAAGTTGCCCAGCGCGATGCGCCCGACCGCCTGCTTGAGGCCGTTGCTGAACGAGCCCATGATCGTGCCGTCGGCGCCCAGGGCGAACGAGAGCAGGGTGCCGGCCGCCTGGCCGTTCTGCGCGCCGGCCTTGAGGGTCTCGATGCCCGCGAAGCCGGTGATGGTGGACAGGTCCACGTCCACCCCGCCGAGCGCGAAGGTGGTGGGCGTGGCCAGCGAGCCGTCCGCGTTGAAGGTCAGCGCGCCGGGGGTGGCGGTCGCGGCCCCGTCGCTGGCGCCCAGCGACCAGCCGGCGGGGGCGGCGCCCTTCGTGAACGTGAGCTCGATCTCCCGCTCGACGCCCGAGGGGTCGTAGGCCGAGATGGTGCGGTGCAGCACGGTGCCGTCCGCGGCGTCGGCGGGCAGGTTGCCCACGAAGCTCGCCTGGGTGGTCTGCACCGCGGCCATCACGGTGCCGGCCGGGACCTTGAGGTCCACCAGCGGGCTGTTCGTGTCGATGACGCCGTTCACGGCCGCCCAGCCCTGCACGATGGCGCCCTCGCCCGGCAGCACCATCTGGCCGGTGGCGTCGAAGTCGAAGCTGCCAGCGCGCGTGTAGAAGGTCTCGGGGCCCTTGCGGACCACGAAGAACCCGTCGCCCTGGATCATCATGTCGGTCGAGCGCCCGGTGGACTGCGAGGCGCCCTGCGTGAAGTTGGTCGTGATGCCCGCGACGCGCACGCCGAGGCCCACCTGCGCGGGGTTGGTGCCGCCGGTGCCGTCCTGGGCGCCGCCACCGTTCTGGAGCACCTGGCTGAGGGTGTCCTGGAACTGGACCTGCGAGGACTTGAAGCCGGTGGTGTTGACGTTGGCGATGTTGTTGCCGGTCACGTCGAGCATGGTCTGGTGACTGCGCAGACCGCTGATGCCGGAGAAGAGCGAGCGGAGCATGGGAGTTCCCTTCGGTGGAGGAGGCCTGCGTCAGGCGCTGGGCGCGGGGGTGGTGGGGGTCGTGCCGGGCGCCGTGACCGTGGCCACGGAGTCGAGGGACACCTCGGCGTCGCCGACCATCACGGTCGGCACCGACGTCCGGTAGGACACGGACGAGACGACCCCGGTCTGGGTCACGCCCTCCGCGTCGGTGTAGGTGACCTGCTGGCCGACGAGGCCGGCCGCGGCCATCCGCATCTGCAGCGCGAAGCCCTCGCGCGAGGTCGAGGTCAGCTCGGTGAGCTGCTCCATGGTGGCGAGCTGGGTGGTCTGCGCCATCAGGTCGTTGGTGTCCATCGGCGAGCTCGGGTCCTGGTTGGCGAGCTGCGCGACGAGCAGGTTGAGGAACGCCTGCGAGTCGAGGGTGTTCTTGGCCGCCGAGGTGGTCGACCCGGTGGACGAGGCGGGAGCCGCGTAGATGGCGGACGCGTCGATGCTCAAGGGGTGCGCTCCTGTTCAGGCGATGACGTCGATGCCGCCGGGCCGGGTGGCCGACGGCGTGCGGGGCTGGGTGGGGAGGTCCCCGGCGGCAGTGCCGCCGGCGCCGGTGGAGGCTGTCGGGGAGGCGCCGCGAGCGGGTCCTCCGTCGGCGGGGCCCTGGTCGTTCGAGCCGGCCTGCCGCTGCCCGAGCTGGAGCTCGGCCTGCAGGCCTGACGCGGCGAGGTCCCGCCGCAGCTCGGAGAGCGAGCTGCGCAGCGCCTCGCGTGAGGCGTCCGTGGCCCCGATCAGCTCGATCCGGATGGCGTCCGGGCTGATGTGCGCGACGACCCGCACCGGGCCGAGGTGCTCGGGGTCGATCGCGAGGGACATCACGTGCTGCCCCTCCCCCAGGCTGCGCAACGACGCGAGCTGGGGCGCGAGCTGGGCTGCGACCGGCACGGGCGGGGGCGGCGGGACGGGGACTGCCGCGCGCACGGCGGCGGGCGCGACGAGCGGCTCCACCGGGGCGGTCGCGACGGCGGGCAGCGCGTCCGCCGGGGCGGACGTGGCGGGGGCCGCCGCTGCGGGCACGCTGGGCTGGGCTGCGCGCGGCGCGGCGCCCTGGCCGTCGACCGCGGCGGCGGGCACGCCGGCCGGCGCGGTGGGCGCGCTGACGACGGGCTCGGGCACGACGGGACGAGGCGGCGCGACGACGACCGGCGCCGTCTCCCCGACGACCGGGCCAGGCGCCGGCGCGGCGACGTCCGCCACGGCGGTGACGGGCGACTGCTGCGCGCCGAGGACCGCTGCGCCACCGACCGTCCCGGCGGCGCCCGCGCCGGACGGCGCGCCCTCGAGCGACGCGGCGGGCGAGGCCGCGGTCGAGGCGAGCGCCGCCACGAGTGCCGACGGGTCGGCGGCAGGCGTCGGGCTGGTCCCGGCCGGCGCGCCCTCGAGCGCCTCGGCGGCGGTCGGAGCCGCCAACGGCGCCGACGGGACGGCGGGGGCCGCGACGAGCTGGGCGGCAGCGTCCGCGACGGCCCCGGCCAGGGCTCCGTCGAGCGTCGTCTCGCCCTCGGTCGTGCTGGGGGCGACCCGCGCCGGACGGTCCTGGACGCCCGCCTGGGCGCCCCGTCCGACCTGGTCGCGTCCCGCCTGCTCGCGTCGGACGTCATCGCGTCGGACATCATCGCGTCGGATGTCGTCGCGTCGCACGTCGTCGCGCCGGACCTGGTCGCGGAGCACCGCGTCGAAGTCCTGCTGCGTCGTGGGGCGCCCCGACGCGGGCCGCGCCGGCTGCGGCGCGGGGGCGGGGGCGGGCACGCCGCGCGACGCCACCGGCGCGGTCACGAGGCCACCCCCGTGCCGGCCATCAGGCTCAGCACGCTGCGCTGCGCGGTCGCGGTGGTCAGCGCGGCCGACAGGGCCACGCCCGGGTCGGCGACCGCCGCCTCCTGCGGGAGCACGCGCCGGATGGCGGTGGGCGTCGCGTACACGTCGCGGATCTGCACGTGCGAGCCCGCCCTGGGTGCGTCGATCATCTGGCCGTCCCCTACATAGATGCCGATGTGCGTGCCGCCGCCGAAGACCAGGAGGTCCCCGGGCAGGGCCTGGTCGAGGCTCGCCACCGGCGTGCCGATGGTCATCTGCTGCCGTGCGGTGCGCGGGACGCCGTCTCCGACGCCCAGGTCCGTCATGGCGCGGAGCACCAGGCCGGAGCAGTCCAGGCCGCCCTCGTCGAGGGTCTCGCCACCCCACACGTACGGGACGCCGAGGTACTTCTTGGCCGCCTCCACCAGGCCCTGGCCGGTCGCGGCGCCCGGGCCGGGCGATCCGCCGGCCAGCGCCGCGTACTGGGCCGGGTCCACGCCGAGGGCCGCGAGGGCCGCGGCGAAGGACGCGTCCGACGTGGCGCCCTTGGTCGAGGCCGCCGCCGACGCCACGACCGGCGCGGTGGGCTCCACGAGCTGGCGCAGCTCCGCGATGCGGGCCTGCACGCCCGCCATGCCGCTGGGCTGCACCCCTGCCATGCCGCTCATCGGGATCCTCCGTCTGCTCCCGCGGGGCGCCGACGCCCCGCGACCTCGTCGAGGACCGCCTGCTCGGCCCGCTCGTCCTCCGAGCGGACCTCCGCGTCGTGCCGCTCCTCGAGCTTCTCCAACGTGCGGGTGGCCGTGCGCGCCTGCGACCACACGTCCTGCGCGCCGTCCACGTCGTCCTGCGCCCGCGCCACGCGCGTCCCGTGCTCGAGCAGCAGGCCGCTGAGCGCGGTGCGGCTCGCGATGGCCGCGCGCCAGTGCAGCTCGTCGGCGCGGGCGGGCAGCGAGGCGTTGCCGAGCATCACCTCGGTGTCGAGCCGGCGGCGCTCCGCCTCGTCCCGACGGCGGGTGGCCGCGGCGAGCTCGACGGCGGCGCGGTCCTCGGCGATGCCGCGCAGCCGCAGCAGGCTCGCCAGGCGGAACGGGCGGCTCATGCGGTCACGCCCATCGCGGCGACCAGCTCGGCCAGCCGCCGCCAGGAGTCCTCGGCGCCGGCGGCGTCCTCGAGGGGCTGCTGCAGGAACGCGTCGATGGCGCGGCCGTGCGTGACGGCCGCGTCCACCAGCGGGTTGGAGCCCGAGACGTAGGCGCCCACGTCGAGCAGGTCCTGCGCCTGGCGGCGCGCGGCCATCACGGTGCGCAGGCCGACAGCCAGGCTCCGCTGCTCGCGCGAGATGACGCGGGTGGCGACGCGGGAGATCGAGGCGAGCGGGTCGACGCTCGGGAAGTGGCCGGCGACCGCCAGCTTGCGGTCGAGCACCACGTGGCCGTCGAGGATCGAGCGGGCCGCGTCGGCGATCGGCTCGTTGTGGTCGTCGCCGTCGACCAGCACGGTGTAGATCCCGGTGATCGACCCGGTGGCGGCGGTGCCGGCCCGCTCGAGCAGCTGGGCGAGCAGCGCGAAGGTGCTGGGCGGGTAGCCGCGCGTGGCGGGGGGCTCCCCCACCGACAGGCCGATCTCGCGCTGCGCCATCGCCACGCGGGTCAGCGAGTCCATCATCAGCACGACGTGCGAGCCCTCGTCGCGGAAGCCCTCGGCGATCCGGGTGGCCACGAAGGCCGAGCGGAGGCGCACCAACGGCGGCTCGTCGGAGGTCGCGACGACCACCACCGAACGCGCCAGGCCCTCGGGGCCCAGGTCGTCCTCGAGGAACTCGCGCACCTCACGGCCACGCTCGCCGACCAGCGCGATCACGGAGACCTCGGCGTCGGTGCCGCGCGCGACCATGGACAGCAGGCTGGACTTGCCGACGCCGGAGCCGGCGAACAGCCCGATGCGCTGGCCGCGGCCGACGGTCACCAAGGTGTCGAGCACCCGCACGCCCAGCTCGAGCGGCTCGGCGACCCGGGCGCGCTCGAGGGGGTGCGGCGCGCTCCCGGTGACGGGCAGGCGCGCGTCGGCCCGGAGCGGGCCCTTGCCGTCGATCGGGCGGCCCAGGCCGTCCACGACCCGTCCGAGCAGGCCGCGTCCCACGGGGGCGGTGAGCGCGGCGCCCAGGGCGCGCACCGGCATGCCGCTGCGGAGCCCGTGCGTGGGGCCGAGCGGCATGCACCGCGCGGCGTCGCGATCGGCGGCGACCACCTCGGCGGGCACCGCGTCGGGCCCGGAGCCGATCTGGACGAGGTCGCCCACCGCGGACATCGTCCCAGCGACCTCGATGGTCAGGCCGACGATGCCGCGCACCGAGCCCACCACCTCGGGCTGCGCGACCCGCAGAGCGCGCTCCCAGCGGGAGGCGCCGGTGTCGGAGAACGCCACGGCGGGCGCGGGGGCGTCGAGCGTGGGGGCGCTCACGCCGGCTCCTGCCCGGCAGTGCTCGGCGGCGGCAGCTCGAGCGCCGCGCGCACCCGGTCCAGGGCCGTGGCCAGGCGGGCGTCCAGGTACCCGTCGGGGTGCTCGCTCACCGCGTCGCCCAGCCCGAGCGTCGCGTCGGCGACCAGCGTGAGCCCGTCGACGTCGGCCGTCACGCCGACGGCGTCGAGCGCCGCGAGGTCGCGCGGGTGCATCCGCACCGTCTGCGGGCCCACCTGCTGGGGGTGCTGCCGCACCCGGGCCAGCGCCGCGCGCGCCGAGTGCTCGCCGTCCCGCAGCTCGTGGCCGAGCACGGCCTGGGCGAGCTCGAGGGCCGCGGCGTGCAGGCGCTGCTCGAGCTCGGCGAGGACCGGCGCGGTGCGCGCTGCCGCGGCTGCGGCCGCCCGCTCGAGCACCGCCAGCGCGGCGGCGTGCTCGGCGGCTCGCGCGGCGTCCGCCACGGCGCGCTCCGCGGCCACCCGCTCGGCCTCCACGGCGGCGAGCTGGGCGGCCTCACGGCGCCCTGCCGCGAAACCCACGGCGTGCCCGGCCCCCCGCGCGAGCTCGAGCTCGGCCGACCGGGCGGCTGAGCGCGCCGCATCCCGGGACTGGTCGATGGCCGCGCTGTGGAACGGACTGGTCCGCAGGTCAGGCGACATACTCGTCCTCGCCCTCGCGGCGGATCACGATCTGGCCGCCCTCCTCGAGGCGGCGGATGACCTGCACGATGCTCGCGCGGGCGTCCTCGACCTGCGACAGGCGCACCGGCCCGAGCAGCTCGACCTCCTCGAGGAGGTTCTCGCGCGCCCGCTCGGAGAGGTTGCGCAGGATCTTGTCGCGCACCTCGTCGCCGACGCCCTTGAGCGCCACGGAGAGCTCGCCCGTCTCGACCTGGCGCAGCACGAGCTGCATCGCCCGGTCCTCGAGCAGCACGATGTCGCCGAACACGAACATCCGGCTCCGGACCTCCTCGGCGAGGGCCTCGTCCCGCTCCTGCAGTCCCTCGAGGATGAGCTTCTCGGTCATCGGGTCCGCGCGGTTGATGATCTCCACGAGCGGCTGCACGCCGCCGACGGCGGAGAGCTCCTGCGGGGTCAGCACCGTCGAGGCGTTGCGGCGCAGGCTGTCGGCGACCACGGCCACCACGTCCGGCGACGCGCGCTCCATCAGCGCGATGCGGTGCGCGACCTCAGCCTGGAGGTCAGCCGCCAGGCCGGCGAGGATCGCCGACGCGTGGTCGGGGCGCAGGTGCGCGAGAACCAGCGCGATGGTCTGCGGGTGCTCGCCGCTGATCAGGGACAGCACCTGGCGGGCGTCAGCGTTCTGCAGGAAGTCGAACCGCTGCCCGGCCATCGTGGACTGGAGCCGGTCGATCATCCCCGCGGCCTGGTCGCGCCCGATGGACGCCTCGAGCAAGTGCTGGGCGTAGCCCAGGCCACCGCCCACCCCGGGCCCGCTCAGGGAGACCTCGTAGAACTCGTCCAGCACCTCGTCGGCGACGGCCTGGTCGACGTGCTCGAGGCGCAGGATCTCAGCGGTGAGCTCTTCGATCTCGGCGACGTCGAGCTGCGCCATCACCCGCGCGGCGCGGTCGCGGCCGAGCTGGAGCAGCACCATGGCGGCCTTCTGGGCACCTGTGAGCGTGGCCATCAGCGCCGGCCCGCCCCGGAGCCGGAGGTGAGCCAGCCGCGCAGGAGGTCCGCGACCTCCGCGGGCTGCTCGTCGGCCAGCGCGCTGATCTCCGCGCGCCGGATCGCCGAGCCGTCCTGCGCCACCGGCGGCGTCAGCGCGGCGAGCCCCAGGTCCGGGCCCTCCAGCTCGAGCGGGTCGTCACCGGCGCCCAGCAAGGGCAGCTCGCCGATGTCGAGCGACTCCCGGCGGTTCCGCCGCGACCGGCGGACTGCCGCGACGAGCAGCGCCAGCACGATGAGCAGCACCGCGCCGGCGATCGCCAGCTCGCGGACCAGCGAGGCCGTCGCGGCCTTCGCCGCCTGCGCGTCGGCCGCGCTCAACGCGGCCTGCGCCGCCTCCGCGGTCGTCGTGTCGAAGGCCATCCGCTGCACGGCGACCGTGTCGCCCCGCGCGGTGTCGATGCCCGCGGCGGCGCTGACCATGGCGGTGAGCTCGTTCATGTCGATCTTGGCCGCGGCGGCCGCGTCCACGGCGACCGCGAGCGACTGCCGCTTCACGCTGCCGGGGGCGGTGACCGTCTGCTCGGTCACCTTGTTCACGGCGTTGTTGAGGTTCTCCGTGGTCGACGAGTACGCGCCGGCGTCGGCGTCCCCCGACGGCACGGCGATGTTGTCCGGGCCGAGCACCCCGGTGGAGGTGCTGCCACGACCGGTGTACTCCTCGGTGGTGGTCGCGGAGATCAGCGGCGGCACGTCAGGCGTGGCCGAGAACTGCTCGCTCACCCGCTCCGTCTTGTCGTAGTCCAGCTCGGCGGTGAGCGTCACCGCGGACTTGCCGGCGCCGACGAGCCGGTCGAGCATCGCCTGCACCGCGAGCTGCACCCGCGACTCGTACTCGGCCGTCTGCTGGCCGGAGAGCCCGGTGCCGGTCTCGGCGCCCACCGTGGACAGCACGGCGCCGCTCGAGTCCACCACGGCGACGTCGGCGGGCTTCATGCCCTCGATGCCGGCCGAGACGAGGTGCACGATGGCCTGGACCTTCTCCGCGCCGAGCGTGGAGCCCGGGGCCGTCCGGACGAACACCGAGGCGGTCGGGTCGGCGGTCTGCGACACGAAGACGCTGTCCTCGGGGATGGCCAGCTTGACCGTCGCGGCCTCGACCCCGGACAGCGCGCTGATCGTCTTGGAGAGCTCGCCCTCGAGCGCCCGCTGGTAGGTGACCTCCTGCTGGAACTCCGAGGCGGTCATGCCCATGTCGTCGAGCAGCGAGTACCCGGCGCCGTCCGCGTTCGCGGGCAGGCCCGCGGCCGCCAGCTTGAGGCGCATCGAGTACAGCTGGTCGGCGGGGACCATCACCGTCGAGCCGCCGTCGGCGAGCTCGTAGGCGACGCCCGCCGCGCTGAGCTCGTCCACGACGGCGCTCGCGTCGGTCGCGGAGAGGCTGGTGAACAGCGGGCTCAGGGTCGGCTTGGTCATCCAGCTGGTGAGCGCCACGGCCCCCAGCAGCAGCACCGCCAGGCCGATGATGGCCAGCGTGCGCTGCGCCAGCGTGAACTGCTTGACGGTGCCGCCCATCCGCTCCAGCACCGCGGAGATCTGCGCGGGCATCAGGCCTGCATCCGCATGATCTCGGTGAACGCGTCCACAGCCTTGTTGCGCAGCGCCGCGGTGAGCTCGAGGGTGAGGCTCGCCTCGGCGGCGGCGACGGTGTAGTCGTGCACGTCGTCGAGGTCACCGGTCACGGCGCGCACCGCGAGCTCGTTGCTGGTCGACTGCAGGCTCTGCAGCGAGTCGATGGACCCGAGCACCGACGCGAACGCGCTGCCGTCGGAGGCCGGGGCCGCGGCGTCGGCGCCGGTCAGCGCGGACAGGTACGCGGTGGGCGCGACCGAGGTCACGCCGCCGATCGCGGGGATGCTCATCAGTTGCGTCCGATCTGGAGTGCCGCCTCATAGGTCGCCTTGGCGCGGTCCACCACGGCGGCGTTCGCCTGGTAGCCGCGCTGGGCCATGATCAGCTGGGTCATCTGGCTGGACATGTCCACGTCGGGGTAGCGCACGTACCCGGCCTCGTCGGCGAGCGGGTTCTCCGGCTCGTAGACCATGCGCCCCTCCGCGTCGCCCAGGGCGATGCCGGCCACCTGGACGCCGCCGCCGTCCTGCGTGGCGATCTCCTGGGCGATCACGTACTTGGCCTGGTACGCGTCCTCGGTGGTGGACGTCGCGGTGGACATGTTCGCCAGGTTGTCGCTGACGGCGTCCAACCACTTGCGGTAGACGGTCAGGCCCGTGCTGGCGATGCCGATGGCGCCGAACGTGGTCATCAGCTGCTCCTCATGGCGGTGCGGATCCCGGAGTACGTGCCGCTGACGGCTTGCGTCGCGAGCTGGTAGCGCAGGTTGGTGTCGATGTTGAGCAGCGTCTCGGCGTCGAGGTTGACGTTGTTGCCGTCCTCGCGGGTGGGCTCGAGGGACCGTGCCGTCGTGGCGGACGCGGCGCCCGTGCCCCTGCTCACCGCGCGACCGAGGGCGTCCTCGAAGGACACGCGCTGGGCGTGGTAGCCAGGGGTCTGGATGTTCGCGACGTTCTCCGCGATGGCGCGCTGCCGCAGCGCCAGGCCGTCCAGGGCGCTGTTGAGCGCCACATAGCTGACCGAGCCGAACATGGACATGCGGAGCCACCTCACCGACGTGGTAATTCAGGTCGGCCGATCCGTGGCCTGCGACGCGAGCGATCCGTGCTCGGGTTCCCCATCGGAGGCCCCCACGAGGACGTGAGGGGTTCCACCCATCGAGGCGGACCTTCACCCAGACGGCCGAACGGGTTCGCGCCTGTGTGTCCGTCGGTGTCCGGGTCGGGCCGTCGCGTGGTGACCCGGCGAGAGCGCCGTCAGCCCTCGACGTCGAGGTACACGGGGGTCCCGGAGAGGTGCGGACGCAGGGCCGCGACCGTCTCCAGGTGCCGCCGGCTCAGCGCCGACGCCTCGGCCACGAGCTGGGCCGCCTCGGCCTGGGCGTCGAGGATCTGCTGGGCTCGCGCGGCCAGGCGAGCGGGGAGAGGGCCGAGGTTCTCGGGGCCAGGGGCCCATGGCGCGGGCGCCGTCGGCTCGCCGGCGAGGCCGGCCAGCGCCAGCGCCTGGGCCTGCGCGGCTGCCGCCTCGAGCGCGTCGAGGGCCGCGTCCCAGCCGTCGGCCGGGCCGCTCGCCTCGACCAGATCGTCGCCGGCCACGGCGGCTGGCGCGTCGGAGCCCATGTCAGCCGACACCCAGCTCGCCCATGAGCGCCTCGGTGGTGGTCATGGCCGGCCGCGGCGCCGGAGCCGCGGTCCGCGCCACGGCATCGGCGGCGCCGTGCCACGCCTCACGCAGCGGCTCGATGATCCCGCGGCACGCCGCCGTGCGGTCGGGGTCCGCCGTCGTCGAGGACTCGATGAGCTCGGAGAGCAGGAACGTGTAGATCGACATGAGGCCAGGCCCGCCGTCCCAGGTGTCGACGTCGAGGCTCGCGATGAGCTCGGAGAGGATCTCCTGGGCGTGGGTGAGCTGGGCGGTGCCCTCCACCCGGTCGCCGGCACGCTGCGCCGCCTCCGCCCGCTCCACGTCGAGCAGCATCCGGTCGTACAGCATCGTCAGCAGGCGCTCGGATCCGACCGTCGCGACGGTGTCGGCGAGGTACCGCGATCGGGCGTCATACATGCCGGTCTCCTTGGGTCACGGGTCAGGTCGTAGGAGGCTCCCGGCCTCAGGAGCTCATGGACGGGAGCGACGCGATCTGGCTGCTCAGCCAGCTCGACTGGGACTGGAGGTTCGAGAGCGAGACCTCGAGCGCCGCGTAGGTCTTCTGCAGGCCCTCACGGCGCGACGCCAGGCGCAGGTCCCACGACGCGATCTGGTCGCCGAGGCTCTTGACCATGCCCTCCTGGCTCTGGATCTTGAGCGTCAGGGTGCCTTCGTACTTGTCGGAGGCGCCTGTGGCGACCTCCCCGATGCGCGCGGCCAGGCCGGAGATGACCTTCTCCACCCGTGCCGGGTCGGCGGCGAGCGCCGCCGCGAACTTCTCCTCATCGAAGTCGAAGTGGCCGGTCTTGGCGTTGATGCTGAGACCCACCTCGGAGGGCGAGATCCCGTCGACGGGGAAGGAGGCGGCGCTCTGCAGCTGCTGCTGGATGCCGCGCACCGCGCTGTCGCCGCTGAACAGGCCGCCGATCACAACCGTGCGGCCGTCCTCGGCCGTGGTGATGGTCGACTTCGTGCGGGAGCTGATCTCCGAGAGCACCACCCCGAGGGCACCGACCAGGTCGGTGGCCAGCTTCGTGACGGCCGCGTCGTCGCGGGCCACCGTGAGGGAGACCGGCTCGGCCTCGACCTTGGTCACGGTGACGTCGATGCCGGACATCAGCCCCGAGAAGGTGTTGGTGGCCGAGGTGACGGGCTGCTCGTGGCCGGTGCCGGCCCAGAGCGTCAGCTGGGCGTCCTGCGCGGTGCGCACAGTGCTGAGCGCGAGCGGCGTCGATGCCGAGCCGTCCGCGCCGGTGGCGACCGAGACGGTGAAGCCCTTGCCGGCGCCGGTCTCGACGCCGGTGAGCTGAAGCCGGTAGTCGGGCGCGGCAGGCGTGCCCACGTTGACCGCGGCGGCCTTGACACCGGTCCCCTGCGCGTTGAACGCGTCGACGACGTCCCTGATGTCCGCGCTGTCGGCGGTCACCACGGTGTCGACGCCACCCTGCGTGACCGTGAACGTCGGGGTCCCGGTGTCGTACGCGGCGGGCAAGGTGACCAGGGACGCCTGGGACTGGGCGGTCTGCGAGACCGTGAACTCGAGCGTGGCCGGCTGCGCGCCCGCCCCCGCTGCGGCTGACACAGACGCGTGCGACGAGGTGGCCGCAACGGCTGTCCATGAGGCGGGTTTCGTGGCTGCCATCGCGGCGTCAGCGAGGGATGAGAGCCGGGCGTTGAGGCCCTGCAGGCCGGTCACCATGCTGCTGGTGCTGGCCTGCTTCTGGGTGAGCAGCCGCTGCGGGCCAGCCTCGGCCAGCATGAGCTGGTTGATCAGGTCGGTCGTCTTGAGGCCGCTGATCAGCCCGTCGATCCCGAGCGATGCCATCTGGTGCCGTCCTTCGTCATGCGTGCCCACGGGTCTGAAATGCGATCGGCGGTGGGCGGACGGCTGTCCACCCACCGCCGATCGTGTGGTGCTGTGCCCTCACCTCACGGGTGAGGTCGCGATCACCGCAGGAGCGAGAGCACGCCCTGGGGGATCTGGTTGGCCTGCGCGAGCATCGCCGTGCCGGCCTGCGACAGGATCTGCGCGCGGGTGAAGCTGACCATCTCAGACGCCATGTCGGTGTCGCGGATGCGGCTCTCGGAGGCCGAGAGGTTCTCCACCGACACGTTGATGTTCTTGATGGTGTGCTCGAACCGGTTCTGCAGCGCACCGAGCTCGGCGCGGTTGGTCGAGATGGCCTGGATGGCCGCGTCGACAGAAACGATCGACGTCTGCGCCGTGCCGTGGTCCGTCACCTTGAGGTCGCCGATGTCGGCGACGGTCGTGGCGACGTCCGCGAGCGTGACCTCGATCATGCTGTTCTCGTCACCATCTGCCCCGACCTGGAACTTCAGGCTGGCGTTGTCGCCGTTGAGCAGCTTGGTGCCGTTGAAGTTCGTGGCCTCCGAGATGCGGTTGAGCTCGGCGCCGAGGCTCGTGATCTCGGTCTCGATGTTCTCGCGAGCCTTCTCGTTGTTCGAGTCGTTGGCGCCCTGGACGGCCAAGTCGCGCACACGCTGGAGGATCGCGTGGACCTCGGTCAGCGCGCCTTCAGCGGTCTGGACGACCGAGATACCGTCCTGGGCGTTGCGGGCGGCGACCTTGAGGCCACCGACCTGCGAGCGCAGGCCCTCGGAGATCGCGAGGCCGGCAGCGTCGTCCGCCGCGCGGTTGATGCGGAAGCCCGAGGAGAGCTTCTCGAGCGACTTGCTCAGGTCGTTCTGCGTGTTCGACAGGTTGCGGTACGAGTTGACCGCGGCGATGTTCTGGTTGATCGAGAGACCCATGATGAACGTCCTCCTTGAGGGGTCTAGTGCTGCCCATCCGTGGGCACACCTCCCTCATCGGGCCGGCGGCCCCACTCCTGAGGAGTTCGTGCGGTTTTTTTCTCCGGCCGTGCGCGCCGGGCGGCGCTCAGGCGCTGGTGAGCCGCGACGGGGCCCCGACGGCGCGACCGCTGTCCGCGCCACGGCGCGGGGTCGGCACGGAGGCCGCCTCGGTCATGGCCGCGCGGTTCGCGGAGGTGGCCGCGCGAGCGGCCACGGCGGCGAAGTACGTCTGGCGACGTCGCTCGGCGACGCCCTGCGGGCGCTCGCCGGTGGTCACCAGGTCGGGGTCCAGGCTCGCGTTGAGGCCGTCGCGGAGCAGCCCGAGAGCCTCGGTGCGCAGCTGGCTGATCCGGGACTGGGTGACGCCCATCTCGGCGGCGAGCTCGGCGACCGGGCGGTCGTGGAAGAACAGCTCCTCGACGACCTGGCGCAGCCGGTCGGGCAGCGTCTCGACGCCGGCGCGCAGGTAGCGCATGCGCTCGCTGATGAGCAGTGCGTCCTCCGGGCCGGGGCTGTCGTCGCTCAGCAGGTCCGCGACCGGGTTGACCGTCGCGTCGATGCTGAGCACGCGGCGCTCGGCGTCCTGGCGGGCCTGGTCGACGGCGGTGACGTCCGTGCCGAGGGCCTGGGCCAGCTCCTCACGCGAGGGGGCGCGACCGAGCGTGCCGGTCAGGCGGTCGTTCGTCGTCGCGAGCTCGCGGGCGCGGTGGCGGGCCCCGCGGGTCGCCCAGTCCATCGAGCGGAGCTCGTCGAGCAGCGCTCCACGAATGCGCAGCGCCGCGTACCGGGCGAACGGCACCCCGGTGGAGGGGTCGTAGGCACGGGCCGCCAGCACGAGGGCCAGGCTCCCGGCCGAGGCGAGCTCGTCGCGCGTCACGGTGGGGGGCACCCGCATCATGACCTCGCTGACGTGGTACCCGACCAAGGCCAGGTTCGCGACCACGAGGTCGTCGGTGGGGTGTCCGGAGGCTGTCACCCGAGTTCTCTCGACCACCGCCCCGAGGTGCTTGAGCCCGTCGCGCAGATCCCCGCTGGCGCAGCGCATCGGGCGAGAATGACGAAGCGGACGATTGCGGACGGTCGAATCGCCCACAGGAGGCGCATCAGGAGATCCCGCCACGACGAGTGTGACGAAGGTCACACCGACGGTCGGGCTGGCTCGAAGGTCCCGCGTGAAGACGCTGGACATCCGTCCATGGGCCCCGCTCACGCGCCCCGGCGCCGGCCGGATCACCCCATCGAGTGCAGATCACCCCCCGCGAAAAGGTCATGACCTGGGCGCCGCATCCGATCAGGAAGCCAGAACCCCGGCGCGGACCGCGCCGAACGACGAGCGAGAGGCGGTGGCCAGGTGGTCCTCAGCCGGCTGTCCGACGTGCTGTGGCAAGAGCGTCGCCTGCTCGAGCTCCTGCTCTTCAAGCTGGAGGAGGAGCAGCTGATCCTCACCAGCGGACGCACCCGCTGGCTCGGCCACGCGACGCGTGAGGTCGAGTCCGTGCTCGAGCAGATCCGCGAGGCCGAGCTCGGCCGATCGATCGAGGCCGAGGCCGCCGCCGCGATGCTCGGCGTGGACGAGGACACCAGCCTGCTCACCTTGTCCCAGCACGCCCCGAGCCCGTGGGACGAGCTGCTGCGCGCGCACCGCGACGCCTTCGTCGCCCTCACCTCCGAGATCTCCCAGCTGGCCAACGGCAACCGCGAGCTGCTGGCCATGTCACACCGCGCCACCCAGGAGACGCTCATGTCCCTGCAGGACACGGTGCAGACCTACGCGCCCCACGGCCTCGCGCCGGAATCCGACCGCAGCGCCCAGCTGCTCGACCAGTCTTTCTGAGAGGCCCCCCACGTGAGCACCTTCTCCGGACTCGGCACGGCGCTGAGCTCGCTGATCGCCCAGCGCCAGGCCCTCGAGGTCACCGGGCAGAACATCGCCAACGCCAACACCGTCGGCTACACGCGCCAGCGCGCCGCGCTGTCCTCGCTGCCCGCGGCGCAGCTGCCGTCGATGTTCTCGACGACGAACGGCCCGGGCTACGGCACGGCCGTGACCGACATCGCACGGCTCAACGACGTGTTTCTCGACGCGCAGGTCCGCACCACCACGGCCAGCAGCTCCTACCTGGGCGCCCGCGCCGCGGCGTCGAAGCTGCTCGAGACGAACATCGGCGAGCCGGCCGCCACCGGGCTCGCGACCCAGCTCACCGACCTGTGGGCAGCCTTCCAGGACGTCGCCAACACGCCCAACAAGGAGTCGTCGCGGGCGGTGCTCCTAGAGACGGCCGCCGCCGTGGGCGACCGCATCGCCACCCTGTACACCGCGGCGGGCACCCAGTGGACGCAGGCCCGCACCCAGACGGCGTCGCTCGTCGAGAAGGCGAACACCGCGGCGGCGAACATCGCGGACCTGAACAAGCGCATCCTGGCCGTCGAGAACTCGGGCTCGAGCGCGAACGAGCTCAAGGACCAGCGCGACCTGCTCGTCACCGAGCTGTCGGGCCTGGTCGGCGCGACCACCCGCACCCAGGAGAACGGCCAGATCGACGTCCTCGTCGGGGGCAACATGATGGTCGACGGCTCCAAAGCCCGCTCGCTCGCGGTGACCGGCGCCGCCGGGTTCAGCGACGCCACGGGCGGCGCGGACGTGCAGGTCGTCTGGGCCGCTGACACGTCCCGCTCCGCGGGGCTCGAGGGCGGCCAGGTCGCCGGGCTCCTGTCGGTGCTGGCTCCGCCAGCCGCGGGCGGTACGGGTGGCATGCTCACCGAGGCCGCGGCCTCCTACGACAAGCTGGCGACCCAGCTCGCGACGCAGGTCAACGCGCTGCACGGCCAGGCGCTGACCACCGCCGGCGCGCCGGGTGGCGACTTCTTCGCCTTCGAGGCCGGCCGGCCCGCTGCCCTGGGCCTCACGGTCGCGTTCGACGACCCCGCGCTGGTCGCGGTCGCAGCTCCGGGCGCCGGCGCGCTCGACGGCTCGTTCGCCGACAAGATCGGCCAGCTCGGCGCGGCTGTGGACGGCCCCGACGCGGCCTGGAGCGCCTTCGTCGTCCAGCTCGGCGTCAGCACCGGCAGCGCCGTGTCGCGCGCCACCGCCGCTGAGGCCACGCGGGCGTCGGCCGCCGCACAGCAGGTCGCGCAGACCAGCGTCGACACCGACGAGGAGACGGTCAACATGCTCGCCTACCAGCGCGCCTACGAGGGCGCCGCCCGGGTGATGAGCGCGATCGACGAGATGCTCGACACCCTGATCAACAGAACCGGAATCGTGGGGCGGTAAAGATGATCAACCGTGTGACGCACCAGTCCGTCCAGCGCTCGACGCTGGCCAACCTGCAGCTCAACCTGTCGACCATGGCCGACCTGCAGGCGAAGATGTCCAGCGGCAAGAAGATCAACGTGCCGTCGGACGACCCCGCCGGGGCCTCCGACATGCTCCGCCTGCGCGGCGAGCAGCGGGTGCAGAACCAGTACAAGCGCAACGCCGACGACGGCAACGCCTGGCTCACCACGATCGACAGCGCGCTGCAGACCAGCTCCACGACGCTGCGCCGGGTGCGCGACCTCGTGGTGCAGAGCGGCAGCGGCGCGATGAACACGCCGGCCCGCGAGGCGATCGCCGTCGAGATCGAGGGCCTGCGCGACGAGCTGCTCCAGCAGGCGAACACCACGTACCTGGGGCGCACGGTCTTCGCGGGCACCTCCGACGCGGGGGTCGCCTTCACCGTCGACAGCACCACCACGCCCCCGACGTACTCGTTCACCGGGGCGGGGTCCGCGACGGTCGAGCGCCGGGTCGCCGACGCCACCACGATCCGCGTCGACGCCGACGGCGCGAAGATCTACGGCGACGGAGCACAGTCCGTGTTCGCACTGCTCGACACGATCGCGGCGACCCTGCGCACCCCGGGCGGCGACGCCACCGCGCAGCTCAACACGCTGGACTCCCGCTTCGAGACAGTGCTCACCGAGCTGGCGGCCGTCGGCGCCCGGCAGACCCGCGTGATCAACGCGCAGACCAACCTGGCCGAGAGCGCGCAGACCACCAAGACCCAGCTCTCCGCGATCGAGGACATCGACCTGGCCGAGATCATCCTCCAGCTCGGCATGCAGGAGGTCGCCTACCAGGGCGCGCTCGGCGCCGCGGCCAAGGTGCTCCAGCCCAGCCTGATGGACTACCTGCGGTGAGCGCGCTGGCGGTGGCGGACAGCCCCACGCATCAGACGGCGGTCCCGCACCAGCTCCACCTGCGCGCCCCGCTCCCCGGCCTCCCTGGGCACGAGACGTTCACGCTCGACGCGCTCGACGACGAGGGCGCCCTGTTCGCGATGCGGAGCGCCCCCGCAGGCCGGGCCCCGGTGCGGCTATTCGTCGTCCCGCCGCGGCTGTTCTTCCCCGACTACGCGCCGCGCGTCGACCCCGAGGCCACCGCGCTCGTCGGCGGCCACCCGGCGGAGCACCTGCTGCTGGTCGTGGTGCACCCCGGCGATGGCGGGTCGCCGCACACGGCGAACCTGCTGGCCCCGCTCGTGGTCGACCCCAACACCGGGGCGGCCGTGCAGACGGTGCTCAACGACGACTGGCCCCTGCACGCGCCCCTCGGCTGAGCCGCACGCGGCTCCGCCGGGAACTGCGCAAGCGTTTTCACTCATCTCCGCAGGCGTCAGGCCGATCAGACGGGTGTCGTCAGTTGACCGCCCGTCATCCCCAGGGGGATCTGTCCATGAGTGTCCTCGATGGTCGCAACCCGGCCGCACGGGTCAGCGAGATCACCGTGCTGCGGCAGCCCGTGGTGCACTCGGACCGGACGGTGTACGGCTACGCCATCCGGGTGGTCGTGCTGGACGCCGATGGCGCGCCCTTCCCCGAGTACCAGGTCGAGCACCTCATCGAGGCGGAGTACGAGAAGCTCGACCTCGCCGCGCTGGCTGGTGATCGCGCCGTCCTGCTGCGCGCCACCAGCCGGCTGCTCACCGGCGACCTCTCCGTGCCGACCAGCCCGCACGGGGTGGTCCTCGAGCTCTCCCCCTTGCTCGCCCAGCGCGCCGACGCCCGTCTGCTCGTCGACGCGGCACGGCAGCGCGGCGCGCGCATCGCGTTGGCCGACTACACCGGCAGCTCCTCGCAGGACGAGCTGCTCCCCCAGGTCGACCTGGTCAAGGTGGACGTGGCCCGGGGACCCGACCGGGTCAGCGAGCTCGTGTCCCGCGCGCACGCTGCGGGCGCCACGGTGATCGGTGAGCGCGCCGACAACCGCGAGCGGATCCGCATCGGCCAGCAGGCCGGCATCGACCTGCTGCAGGGCCCCATGTTCCAGCGGCACCCCGAGACCACGGGCCGCGACTTCTCCGCCGGCGAGCTGCAGTGCCTCGAGCTCATGCAGCTGCTCAGCGGGGAGTCCATCGACCAGGCCGCGGTGGTGCGCGTGGTGAGCTCGGACCCCGAGCTCGCGATCCGCGTGCTGCACCTGGTCAACTCGAGCGTCTACGCGCTGCGCCGTGAGATCGACTCGGTGCACCAGGCCGTGGTGCTCGTCGGCCCCCAGCAGCTCGCGGCCCTGGCCATGGCCTCGCTCATCGACGCCCGTCCCACCACGGTGGGCGCGCTCTGGGCCACCCTGACCCGGGCGCTGACGTGCCGCGCCCTCGCCGGCGACGACGCGGCGTACACCGTGGGGCTGCTGTCGGCGGTCGCCTCCCAGCTCGGCATCGCGACGTCCGACCTCGTCAGCCGCACAGGCGTCTCGGCCGATGTCGCGCACGCCCTCAACGAGCAGACCGGCCCGTACGGCCCCACGCTCGCGGCGGTCCTCGCGCACGAGGAGAACGACGTGGACGGTGTGCGCGCCACCGGCCTGGAGCCGTTCGACGTGGCCCACGCCTACCTCTCCGCCGTGCCCGAGGCGCTCGCCACGGCGACGTCCTTGGCCGTCGGGTCCCGGTCCTAGCAGCGCGGCGACGTAACCTGGTGACCGTGCCATCACTGATCGAGGTCGTGCTCCACCCGGAACGCCGCAAGGCGAACCCGGAGCCCGTGCCCGTCAGCCTGCGCCCGGTGTTCCTGGTCGGCGTCGCCGCTTGGCTGGTCGCGCTCGCCGTCGCCGCTGTGCTGTGCGCCCGCGGGATCATCGACTCCACCGCGATCTGGGTCTGCCTGACGGGCGCCCTGCTGGGAGCCGCGGGCTACGTGTGGTCGAGGCGCCCCGGCCGCTGAGCGCTCACGCCAGGTCCTCCCGGGAGCGCACCGCCCGCCGGCTCGGCGGGATCTCGATGCCCGCCCGTCTGCGGGTCGTGGCGTTGGCGTGCGGCGACCAGCGCGGCGTCCACCGGGCCAGGGCGGCCGCCCCGAGCAGGCCCAGCCCGCCGATGGTCGCGATGCCGGCGGCGAGGCTGCCGAGCGCGGCGCCCGCGGACACCACCAGCGGCCCGGCCGCGGCGCCCGAGTCCTGGAGCAGCCGCCACGCCCCGAGGAACTGCGAGCGTCCCCGCACCGGGGCGACGTCCGCGCCGAGGGTCATGAGGATGCCGGAGCCGATGCCGTTGCCGAGCCCCATGACCATCGCCACGACGGCCAGGCCGGCCAGGCTGTGGGTCAGGGGCAGCGCGGCGATGCTCAGCCCGAGCACGACCATGGACGGCACCGCCACCCACAGGCGCCCGCGCCGGTCCATGACGCGACCTGCCGGGTAGAACAGCAGCATGTCGACGGCGCCGGACAGGCCGAAGACGAGGCTCGTGGCCGTCGGCGACAGCCCGATGTGCTCGGACCACAGCGGCAGCACCACCTGCTTGCTGGCCCGGACGGCCCCGACCAGCACCACCGCGGAGCCGAGGGTCGCCAGCACCCGCCAGTGGCGGGCGAGCACGGACGCGGTCGAGACGCGGGGGCCGGCGGCGCGTGACGGGCGCGGGCCGCCTTCGACGTCGGGCACCAGCAGCACCACCACCCCTGCCGCGAGCGACGTCGCGACCGCGAGCCAGAAGACGCCCCGCAGGCCGGTCCAGTGCAGCACCGCCGCCCCGAGGAACGGCCCGAGGAAGGCGCCGATGCGGCTCACGCCGCCGAGCGTCGACATCACCCGGGCGCGGTTCACCACCGGGGTGATCTCGGTGAGGTACGAGTGCCGTGCCAGGTGGAACACCGAGCTCGCCGCCCCGGTGACGAGCACCGCGGCGCCGAACGTCGCCAGGTTCGGCGCGAGGGCGCACCCGGCCAGCGTGACCAGCGCCAGGACCGTGGCCACGAGCATCGCGCGCCGGTCCCCCACCCGCGCGGCCAGCGCCCCCGCGGGCACGTCGCCGAGCACCTGCCCGACACCGAGCAGCGCCACCAGCACGCTGGCGCCGGCGAGGGTCGCTCCGAGGTCGGAGGCGGTGAGCGCCACGACGGGCAAGATCGCGCCGAGGCCGATCTCGAAGACCAGGCTGGGCGCCAGCACACCGGCGAGGACGGCGCCGGAGGACAGCGAGGCCGTCCGGGCGCCGCCGGCCTCGGGCACGCCGGGTCCGGGGCCGCCCGGCTCGGTCGGCTCGACCGGCGTCATCCAGCCGCCTGGAACGGGTCCAGGGCCGCCTCGACCCGCAGCTCCTGGGCACGCTCCGGCTCGGTGAGCACCAGCTCCACGGCGTGCCGCGCCCAGAACCGCCCGGCGGCCTGCGCCAGCCCGCGGGCGAGCCCGGCGAGCTGCGTGGCGTGGACCACCGCCGTCTCGCCCTCGCCCTCGACCCACCAGTCGACGGGCACGCCGTCGACCCGCAGCGTCTCGTGCTCGACCCAGGTCGCCGGGGCGCCGGGCAGCAGGTCCAGCACCGCGGCGGGGGTGGGCGCCACGGCCGAGCCGTGGTCCGCGTCCTCGCCCTCGTCGGCGTCGTCCTCGTCGGCGTCGTCCTCATCCGCGTCGTCCGGGTCGACCTCGTCGTCCGGGTCGATCCGCCCGTCGGCGAGGTCGGAGGCGAGCGGCAGGTCGAGGAGCGCGGCGAGGGCCTCGGCGGCCGACCGGGGGGCGGCGTCGCGCGGATCGGCCGGGGCGCCGGTGGGCGGCGCCGGGCCGTCGACCACCGCCGCCGGGATCAGCGCCGCGACGTCGGTGCGCTGCAGCCACATGGGCGCGTCGGCCACCGCCATGTCGTCGGTGTCGGCGACCTGCGCCTGGTCCGCCGAGGTGAGCGCGGGCAGCAGGTCGACGTCACCGGGGCCGTCGTGCGGCGCGTGCCGGGCGATCCAGGCCCACGTGCGCCACAGCCCGGCGGCGAGCGCGAGGTCGACGGGGGTCCCCACGTCGCCCAGCCCGTCGAGGAGCTCGCCCCACGCCGAGGCGTCGAGCCGGTGCAGGTCGGCGACTCCGCCGAGCGCGCGCTGCGCGTCCGCGTCCAGGTCGGCCACGGCCTCCGGCGCGGCGGGGAGCAGGCTCCGCGCGGCGGGCTCGGCGTCGCGCGGCGCGAACGGCCGCCCCAGCCCGAGCGGCGCCCGCGTGCGCAGCCACCACGCCGTGTACGAGGGGGCGGTGCGGCCCACACCCTCGGCCCGCACCGGGTCGAGGAGCGCCTGGCGCAGCCGCGGCGACCTGGTGAGCCTCTCGAGCACGAGCGGCCAGGCGTCGTCCCGCACCGCGTCCAGATCGGCGACGGCCGTCACCTCGGCGACGTACGAGCCCGAGCCGAGCACCCGGGCCAGCTCGGCGACGTAGTCCTCCCAGCCGTCGAGGGACTGCGCCACGAGCTGGTCGGCGCCGTCGGCGTCGAGGTCGAGGGCATCGGGATCGGCGACGACATCGCGCACCCGGACGGTCGCGAGGTCGTCGCGCACACCGGCCGCGACCAGCACCTCGGCGCCCCAGCGGTCGAGGGCGCCGACCTCCACGGCCGCGAGCACGCGCGGGTCCAGCAGCCGGTCCGCCTCCGAGCCCGGCAGCAGCAGCCCGTGGGCCGGGGTGGGCTCGCCGTCCGCGGCGGGCAGCGTGAGCAGGCCGAGCCAGGCGCCGATCTCGGAGGGGAGCGCCTGGGCGGCCCCCTCGCCCGACTCCTCGAGCGCCGCCGCGACCAGCGCCAGCACGGCGTCCGTCACCTCGTCCGCGAGCCGCAGGTCGTCGTCGTCCGCCTGGTCGAGCACCGCCTGCCGCACCGCGGGGTGCGCGAGCAGCCCGGCCGCGTCGGCAGCGGTGGCGCCGAGCCGCTCGAGCAGCGGGTGCGCGGCGTCAGGGTGCACCACCCGCAGCCCCCAGCGGGACAGCACCTCGAACGCGACGTCCTGCGCGTCGGCCCCGGCACGGGTGTCCCGCAGCACCAGCCCCCGCGCGCCCCGCACCACCCGGCCGTCGGCCAGCGGCACGGGCAGGGCGCCGAGCTGCTCGCGGACGTCGGACTCCGTGGCGACGGGGTCGAGCGCGGTGTACAGGTCCCTCCAGCGCCCCGGGTCGGCGCCGCCCGCGGCGGGCAGCTCCTCGACCAGGTCGGCCAGCTCGCGCAGCTCCACGCCCAACGTCCGAGCGGCGGCCTCCGACCCGGCCTGCACCCGCACGAGCCCGGAGGCGTGCTCGGCGAGCGCCGCCACCGCCC
>Ga0233375_1000132_pt1 | contig 44453 bp, 38 predicted proteins | sample ElkDunMinimDraft_10_FD_191539 | JGI IMG/M metagenome (GOLD analysis project Ga0233375, IMG submission 191539) | Fecal eukaryotic communites from dung pellets of Tule Elk in California, USA - Elk Dung E16 | ecosystem: Host-associated > Mammals > Digestive system > Large intestine > Fecal | place...
GCCCGGACCCCGGTGCCCTCCGCGGCCGGGCCTGCGCCGCGCCGGCACCGCCGGGGCACCAGTCAGCTCATGTCGATCGCGTACGCCTCCTCGCGCACGTCGGCATCGGCGTGCCGGCGCAGCCCGATCAGCAGATCCCGCCACGACGCCCGCCAGCCGAAACTGGCCCCGACCCGCACCAGCGCCACCGCGAAGAGCCCGCCAGGGAGATCTCCCCGTCCGGCCAGTCGCGTGATGGTGCCGGCGAGGAGAGCCGGGTCCGGCCATTCGCGCAGGCCGCGCAGTCCCGCGACGGCCTGCTCAGCGGTGCGGGCGGCAAGAACCGGCCGACCCGCGCAGAGATCGGCGATCTCGTCCAGATTGTCCAGCCGACCGAGCTCGACCAGCAGTTTCGTGGCCGTGCCGAGGAAAGCGGGTCGGCCGGCCAGCCAGCGCGCGGATTCGATCAGAGTGCTCCGGTCGGCACCGGCCGGCATCATCTCGGACCGGACGACTGCGCCGAGTGCGAGCCGCGCGATGCGACGGCGGGCCGGCCGGTCCGACAGCGGGTCACCGGGGCGTTCGTCGTCCGCGTCGAGCTCCACGAGCTGCGCCAGCGCCGCACCGAGCACCGCGTCTCCGCCGGCCTTGAGCAGACCGGCGACCTCCCGCTCGACGATTGTGGTGTGGAGATCGATGAGGCGCTCCACGATCAGTTCGGTGACGTCGGTCAGCCACGGCGACCATTCCTCAAGGCGGGCGAAGGCCGAACCTCGGACCTCCCGGTCGGCGCTGCCACAGGCCTCCCTGATGAACGTGCTGTAGCGCGGCCGGTGCCCCTCCGGGATCGCGTACGGGTCCGCGTCCAGAACCGCTCGTTGTTCTTCCCGGCTGCCGTTGAGCGCCGCACGCAGCACGGTCCAGCTCGTCTCGGTCTGCAGCCGTTGCCGGGCCGCGGAGACGATCGCCGCGCGCACGTCGCGGTGCGCGTCCGGCCGCGTGTACGCCTCGCACAACGTCGTCATCGCCTGCGGGGGGCCGTAGCGGGCCAGCAACCGGGCTGCCGCCTTCCGGCTGGTGATCTTGGCTGCCCCGTTCTGCAGCACGTCGCCGAGCAGGTCCGTCAGCCGGGACGGCGGAACGTGCCGGGCAGCCCTGCCGGCGGCGTACATCGCGACTCGCGCGCGGTCGCCGCCGGCGTACCGAAGCAGCGTCGGCAATGCCTCGTCCGGCCGGTCGGTCCAGACCAGCGCACCCAACGCCGCCTCGGCGACCGGCACCTCCGGGGAGTCGAGATGGCGCGCCACCAGTTCCCGGCCCGCATCGCCGAGCCCGGCAGCGTTGTGGATCGCCGCCGCGCGTGCCCACACCCGTTGCTCCGGGTCGGCGACGATCGACGCCAGCAACTCCACGAAACTGGCCTGCTGGCGGGGCAGCCATTGCTCGCCGCGCGGCGCCCAGGCGGGCACCCAGGGTTTTCCCGGTTCCACGAACCGGCCGCGCGGACGGCGCTTCAGCACCCCGTCGAGCAGGTCGGTGCGGGAGACGCAGACCGTCGTCCACACGCAGTGGATCGCCACCGCAGTCGGGTCGATCTTCAAGACCGCGGCGACCCGTGCCGCGCGGGTACTCGGATCTTCCAACCACCGCTCGATGGCGGTCCGGGCGACCGAGGGGAGCGTGCGCGGGCCAATCGCCCGCCGCAGCAGCTCCTGCAACTGCGGCACCCGCCAGGCCCGCTTGCCGAAGGCGCCGGTGAGCGCGAAGAGCGGACCGTACCGGCCGCGGGCGATGCCGGCCTCGACCCAGCCGCGCAGCCGTTCGAAGACCACCGCTTCCTGTCCGTTGCGCAGCACCCGGTCGAAGCGGCGCAGCACCGGCACGTTCGCGCCCGTGCTGACCAGGTCGATCGTGAGCAACGCCCAGTCACACAGCTGCGGCACGGCGACGTGGTGCGCCAGGACGTCGGCGGCGAGCGTGCTCAGCGCGGTCGTGGTGGCGGCGGAGGCGTCGCGGGCATCGACCGCGTCGGTGGTCAGCTGCGTGAGCCCGGCCGCCGTCTCCGCGGTCACCAGGGGCGCCACCTTCGCCAACGCGGTGAGCGCCGCGGCGCGCACCGGATCCTGTTCGTTGCGCAGCCGGCCCAGCCGGACGATCACCTCGGCCACCGCCTGCGGATCGCGGGAGCGGCGGGCGGCTTCCACCAGCAGCGTGTAGCCGTGCGCCCGTTCGTCGGCGTCACCCGAGCGCAGTGCGCCCTCCAGCGCCGCTGACGCCTCCGGCCAGGCCAGGTACGCACTCCAGACGCGTACGTCTGCCTCCCGCTCGCGAACACTCGCCAGACCCAGTACCCGGGTCGCCTCGCGGATCCGGATCGCGGTCGGCAGCACCGCCATGATCTCGACGGCCGGAATCAGCGTCGCTGTGTCCACGTCGGCCAGGGCCTCGTCATAGAGCTCACCGCGGCGGCGCGGTGCGACGGCGTCGAGCAGCGCCGCAAGCGCCCGGTCGTGTTCTCGGAACCGGCGGGCGACCGGCGCCAACTCGTCGGTGGGCAACGCCGCGAGGCGGCGGAGCAGGGCCTGCGGCAGCGTGGTCCGCTTCAGCCAGGCAGCGCGCCCGGGCGTGGTGAGCAGGCGGGCCACGCGACTCGCGTCATGTGCTGCGAGTCGTCCGTAGGCGCGGAGCGAACCGGGTAGCGACGCGTCCGGTGCGTACCGTTCAAGCAGGTCAAGCGCCTGCTCCGGGTCACATTGCAACACCGCGCCGGCGGCTTCGTGCCAGATCCTGCCGTGCTGTTCGGGCGGTGCCGCCGCCAGGCGCTCACGGACCCGGTCCAGCAGCTGGGTGCGGTGCCGCCGGACAAGCCGGCCGAGGTGGAGCGCGTGCTCCAGAGCGGGCAGCAGCGCCCGTACGGTATCGGCGCCGCAGGCCGGCAGCAGCGCGGCTGCCTCCTCGTCACCGAACTGCGCGTGGACCTCGGTGATCAGTGCGTCAGCGACGGCCGGCGTATACCGGCCGCGCAGGGCCCGGTAGACGCGTCGTCGTTCCATCGCGGGCCGGTCGAGTAGGTCGCCAACCGGGATGTCGACACGTACCGCCGCGGTCAGGGCGGCACTGCGGATCGACGGATGCGGGTCACGCGTCGCGGCGGCTATGCCCGCGATGTCCCGGCCGATGGTGGCGACGACGAGCGCGATATGCCGCTCGTACGGGCCCTGCTCCCGCAGGTCGGCGCAGACCTGGACGCGATCGGGCGCATCGCGGGCCCATCCCGCCAGGCGGTTCATCCGCTTCCGGTACGGCAGTGGATCGAGGGACGTCAGCAGATGGCGGGTGGCGGCGAGCATGGCGACCATTGTGCCCGCACATCGGCAAAGACAAGATCGAATATCGGGTGCTCGCCCAACGGCCAGGGTCGAGTTCGTCGCCGGGTGCTCGGCTCAGCTCAAGGGCGGACCGTCCAGGCGTTCACCGCGAGCCGGCCGGTGTTCCCGAGGTCGATCACGCCGTCCGGCTCGACGATCTGGGCGGGTTCTCCAGCAGCCGGGGCGATCTCCAGATAGTGGCCTTCGGTGGCGACCACGGTCGCGTCCGTCACCGTGTTGCGCCAGAGGATCCGCGCCATCACCCTCTCGCCGGGTCGCAACGTGATCGGCTCCGGCGGGGTGTCCCAGCTGTCCGGCGCACTGACCGGGGCTGATCCGTTGCTGACCGCGATGTCGAGAGGAAGCCGGTCGGCGTCCAGCACCCGGACCACCGGATACCCGTGCACGGCGTAGTCGCTGGTGCCGCAGTTGCTCAGGTAGATGCCGAGAGCCCGCAGGCCCATCGCAGCGGAGACGTCACCGCCGGTGATCGCGACCCCCGAATCCGGGCAGGAGGCGGGCGGCGGCGTGGACGGCGTCGACGGCGGCGGCGTGGGCGGGACCGGGGCGGAGCTACAGGCGGCAAGCAGTACGGCCGCGCCGAGCAGCGGGCCGAAGCGGCGGATCCCCGCCACGAAGGAGAGGGTGGAGTTTGGTTTCACCGGGCCGACCCTGCCACCTCGCGGCACGGGCTCGCAGCCCCGCCCGGGTTCACGTCGTCAACCTGGTGCTCGCGGCAGCCCGATCGCCGGCATCCGCCGCCATGCCACCATGTCCGACCCTGTTGCTATGTTTCCGCCATGACCGCGTCTACAGCGATCGATGTCTCGTTTCCGGGCGAGGGTGGCACGCGCTCCGGTCGCCTCTACCGGCCGGACGTGGCGCATCCGGTGCCGTGCGTGGTGATGTGCTCCGGGTTCGGCAGCACCATGGACCGCCTCTTCGCCTGGGCACAGACCTTCGCCGACGCCGGGCTGGCGGCCCTGGTCTTCGACTACGGCAGCTTCGGGCGCAGCGACGGCGACCCGCGCCAGGTCGTCGACATCAACGGCCAACTCGCCGACGTACGGGCAGCGGTGGCCTGCGCCCGGGCCGACGAAGCCGTCGACGCCGACCGCATCGTCCTCTGGGGCAACTCCCTCGGCGGAGCTCATGCGATCACCGTGGCGGCCGACGATCCGCGCATCGCCGCCGTGGTGGCGCAGATCCCGTTCAACGGTTTCCCGCGCCGCGTCGAAGGGCGCTCCACGGCACACACCCTCCGGCTCATGTCGGCGATCCTGTGGGACGCGCTGCGCGGCAAGGCCGGCCTGAGGCCGTACTACATTCCGCTGGTCGGCGAGCCGGGCCAGGTGGCGATCACCAACGCGGCCGCGGCCAAGGACCACGTGCGTACGCTCTCCGGCGAGCAGTCGCTGTGGCGCAACCAGGTCGCGCCCCGCGCCACCCTGCAGATGATGCGTTACCGGCCGGCGGAGTCGGCCGCCCGGCTGACCGTGCCGCTGCTGGTCTGCCTCGCCGCCGACGACGCCGAAACGCCCCAGGAGCTGAGCGGCCAGCTCGCCGAGCGCGCCCCGCACGGGCAGCTCAAGGTGTATCCGGGCACGCACTTCTCCTTCTACACCGATGCGCAGACCCGGCGGACGGTCGCCGTCGACCAGATCGCCTTCATCAACGAGGCGCTCGGTCTGGCGCCGTAGACGTTTCACGGATGCACGTTCGACTGCTCCGCCGCCACCACCGGCACCGCGAGCCGGGAGGCGGCGGCCGCCAGGGAGAGGATCATCGTGGGCATGAACGCCAAGTCGCAGGAGACACCCGACATCGTCGTCGTCGCGGACTGCCACGCCTGGCGGGCCTGGCTCGACCAGCACGAGCACACCTCCGACGGGGCGTGGTTGCTGCTGGCAAAGAAAGGCATCCGCTCGCCGACCTCGCTGACGTACGCCGAAGCCCTCGATGAGGCGCTCTGCAGCGGCTGGATCGACGGGCAGCGCAAGGCCCACGACGAGGTGACATTCCGTCAGCGGTTCACGCCGCGCCGATCCCGGTCAGTGTGGTCCCAGCGCAACGTGGAGCACGTCGCCCGGCTGATCGCGCAAGGGCGGATGCGGCCGCGAGGTCAGGCCGAGATCGACCGGGCGCAGGCCGACGGCCGCTGGGATCGTGCCTATGCGGGAGCGGCGACTGCCACTGTGCCCGACGATCTGGCGGCCGCGCTCGCGGCCGTACCGGGGGCCCGGGCGCGGTTCGACGCGTTGAACGGTCAGGACCGCTACGCGATTCTGCACCGGCTCATGACCGCCGCGACCGAGGCGACGCGGGCCCGTCGTCTGGAGCGACTCCTCGCGACCCTCCTCGACGCTGACGACTTGGTGGGGCGGTGACCGCTCCAGCGCCGGCGCGGGGTGGACATCGTCCGGTGACTGAGGTGGCTGTTGCCCCGTCGGGACAACGTCGCCCCGCGACTCGTGTGCCGCTCGTGGGTGCGACGCGGGACGTAGATTGCCGGGCATGAGGATCGACGTGCCGTACCGGGAACTCCCCGACGACCGGGCGGAGGTGCGGTATCTGCACGGGCCGGACTCGATCGAATGGCCTCAGGTCGCGGCCGGAAAGACCGTGCAGTTCGAGTGCCGCGACAGCGTCAGCTATCCCGGCACGTCGCGCAGGTTCTGGGTGCACGTTCCCGCCGGCTACGACCCGGCGCGCCCGGCGGGGCTGATGGTCTTCCAGGACGGGCAGTGGTACCTGGACCCTGACGGTGAGGTCCGGGCCGCGACGGTCCTGGACAACCTCGTGCACCGCGGCGACATCCCGTCCACCATCGGTCTCTTCGTCGAGCCGGGCGTCCGCGCGGGTGCGGCCACCCCGAAGAACCGCAACATCGAGTACGACGCGTTCGACGATCGCTATGCGACCTTCCTCCTCGACGAGATCATTCCGCAGGTGACGTCCCGCTGGGCGGTGGCCGAGGACCCGGAAATGTGGGGCATCTGCGGCGGGAGCAGCGGCGGCAACGGCGCGTTCACCGCCGCATGGTTGCGGCCGGACCGGTTCCGGCGGGTCATCGGGTTCCTGTCGAGCTTCGCGCAGATGCCCGGCGGCAACCCGTACCCGGAGTTGATCGCCCGGGAGGCCCGCAAACCGCTGCGGATCTTCCTGCAGGCCGGGCATCGGGACCTGAACTGGAATCAATTCGAGCAGAACTGGCTCGCCGAAAACCTCCGGGTTGCGGCCGCGCTCGCGGAAGCCGGGTACGACTTCCGGCTCGTCCTCGGGGACGGTGGACACCACCCCAACCACGGCGGCGTCCTCCTCCCCGACGCGCTGCGCTGGATCTGGCGCGGGCCGGTGAACCCCGCTGGGCCCCTGCGTAGTGCAGGATGACGGCATCAGTTGACCGACAGGGAGCTCCAGGGTGCTGCTGGTCCGGTCCGGATCGCGAGCGCGGCCTGGATGAGTGCGGCGTGGGTCAGCGTCTGCGGGTAGTTGCCGAGGAAGGCACCGGTCGCGGGATCCATCTCTTCGGCGTAGAGCCCGAGCGTGCCGCCGTGTCCGAGCAGCTCCCGGAAGAGCTCGACCGCCTCGGCGCGTCGTCCGGTCCGGGCGAGCGCCTGCACCAGCCAGAACGAGCAGGGCAGGAACGCCCCTTCGGCGCCGGGGAGGCCGTCGCGTCCCGGCGGGTAGCGGTAGAGGAAGGGGCCGCCGGCGGAGAGCCGGTCGCGGATGGCGTCGATGGTGCCCCGTACGCGGGGGGAGTCGATGTCGTCCATGCCCAGCAACGGCAGGACGAGCAGCGCCGCGTCCAGGTCCGGTGAGCCGTAGCTGCGGACGTAACTGCTCTGGGACGGGTCGAAGGCCCGGGCCCGGAGGTCGGCGGCGATGGCGTCCCGGGAGCCCCGCCATTGGCGGCGTTGCCGATCGGAGAGCCGGTGGGTGGCGGCGATGCGCAGGGCCCGGTCGAGGGCGAGCCAGGCCATGAGTTTGGAGTGCACGTGCTGGGCGGGTGCGCGCACCTCCCAGATGCCGGCATCGGGTTCCGGCCAGCGCCGGGCGACCAGATCGGCGAAGCCGCGCACCGCACGCCACATCTCCGAATTCAGCCGGTGCCCGGCCTGCACGCCCACCCACGCCGCGTCGACCAGCCAGCCGTAACCGTCGAGTTGGTGCTGGCCGGCGGCGGCATTTCCGAGCCGCACCGGCCTGCTGCCGAGATAGCCGGCCCAGCCGGGAAGCTCCCGCTCGCGTGGGACGTGCCGGCCGTCCAACGTGAGCAGCGCGGGCAGGCGGGGGCGTTGCAGCCGGCTGGCGTGCAGCAGCCACGCGAGGAACCCCTTGGCCTCCTCGGGTTTTCCCGCCCCGAGGAAGGCGCTGACACCGATGCTCGCGTCGCGGGGCCAGACGTAGCGGTAGTCCCAGTTGCGCACCCCGCCGGGATCCTCCGGCAGCGACGTCGTCGGCGCGGCCACCGGCGCCTGCGAGGGGGAGTAGGTCAGCAGCCGCAGGGTCAGCAGGCTCCGTACGACGCTCTCCCGGAACGGCAGCGACGTGTCGATCTCCGCGGCCCAGGACCGCCACCGCTCCTCGTCGGCGACGAGGAGTTCCCAGGCCGTGGCCGGTTCGACGTGGATCAGCGGTTCGCGGTAGGCCACGGAGAGCACGAGGGTGACCGGTTCACCGGGCGCCACGGTGATCGTGGTGGGCGTGGCCGGTGTGATGGCGCCGCCGGGTGCGCCACCCAGCGACACCGCGAGCGACCCCCATTGGCAGACCAGATCCCGGCCGCGCTGCTGGACCCGGGGACGGCGGTGCCGGGCGCCGAGCCGCGGATCGAACTCCACGACCGCGTCGACCTGACCGCCCTCCGCCGACAGGCGCCGCACGAGCAACGTGGTGGGCAGCAGACGTCCGGCGAGCTCGGCCACCATGCCTTCGGTCAGGGTGAGCCGAGCGCCGCCCAGATCCCAGGTGGTCTCCAGCGTGGCGGTCTCCTGCCGGTAACGCCGTACGGCGACCGTGGCGGGGCCGGCAGGACCGACGCGGAACGTCCCCGCCGCCGCGCCGCCGACCAGCCGGCCGAACAGGGGGTCACCGTCGAAGCGGGGTACGCAGAACCAGTCGATGCCGCCGTCGGGGGCGACGAGGGCAGCGGTGCGGGTGTCGCTGAGCAGCCCGTAGTTCCCGATCGGTACCGGCGGTCGCTGAGGGAATGCGGGGGAGCCCGTCATGTAGGGCCCTCGGCGACGAACCCGTTGCGGCGGCCGTTACTTGCCTGCTGCGGCCGCTCACCACGGCCGGCGCGGGTCAACGGGGCGCCAGGAGCAGTCCGAGGACCACCCCGTAGATGATGTGGACGACAGCGGCGACCGCCGGAGTCTGTATCCCGTAGTTGAGGCCGAAGAGGCCGGGCGGCTCCAGCATGGCCGTACTGGCCGGGCCGGCCCGTTGTGATGCCATGCGCGGATGGACACCCGGCAGCAGGGGGAGGAGCACTGTCAGCGCGATCGCGACGTGGAGCGCGCCGAGCAGTCCGCCGATCCACCAGGTGGCGCGGTACAGCAGGGCGAACACGGTCGCGTACCCGAGGGCGAAGCCCTGGCCGGCGGCGAGGTGGATGAAGAAGCCGACGACGCGGGCCCGGTCGGGATCCTCGGTGACCATGGTCCCGAGCACCAGGGGGAGATCGAGACGGGTGAGTCCGGCCAGCTGTGCCGTGATCAACGCAGCGGTGAGGGCCACGGTGGCGACCAGCCCGAACACCGCCCAGCCGGCCCAGTCCATGTCAGCTCACGCCGGTGGCGGACCAGGCGGCCGGCGCCGGTCCGTGCTCAGAGCCGTACGCGTCAGCGCGCGACGACGGCTCTGTCGGTCGGACGAGGGCCGCCGCGTCCATCCGTACGCGTTGAGGCGAATTGATCCCGGACATCGGAGGCCTTCCGGCTAGTGCAGGGAGTCATGGGCGCCGCCGTCAGTGGCGGGTTTCTCACAGAGCTCGCCGCAACGGTGGTCACCGGGTTTCACCCTAGGCGCGGCGGCACATGCGGGTCCGGCGATTCGCCCGGACGGGCCTGGCCATGACGGCCGCTCTTCACCGGGGCCACGTTCCCGCCTTGTCCCTTGTACGATCCGTGCCCATGCATCAGGTCTGGCAGGTCTCGACGCGCGCGCGGATGGTGACGCTCGCCTTCGGGCCGCTGGCAGGCCTGATCTCTTGGCTCCGCTGGGCCGACCTGCTCGGGGCGTGCGTCGTGATGCTCCTTGCGGCTCCGCTCGCGGCGTTCTTCGCCTTTTACCCAGCGGTGATCCTCACCGACAACGAGCTGATCGTGCGCAATCCCGGCGGCCGGGTCCGCGTGCCGCTCGCCGAGATCGTGAACGTCGAACCCGGCTTTTCGGGGTTGACCATCACGACAACGAGATCGGGTCCACTGCTGGCATTGGCCGTTGCGAAGTCCATCCTGGCGACGCGGAAGGGCCGGAGTGCCCGAGCTGACGAGGTGGCTGCGTCCATCATGAGTGCCGTCCGCGGTCGCGCCGAGGCGAACTAAACCCAGCCACACCCACCCGGTAAGCGGCACCCGCTCCATCGACGTATTTCGTTCTGACACCTAGCATGTGGGCGGGTGGGTCGCCGAGGCCCACTCTGGCCGGTCCCGGCCCCGCCCGAGCGAAGGGACGCACCTCGTGCGCCGACGCCCCCTCCTGGCAGTGCTCACCGCAGGTATCTCCGGCGCACTGGTCGTCAGTGCCGCCCCGGCACCCGCGGCCGAACCCGTTGTCGCCGCCCCGACCGGCATCGTGGTCGTCGACGGGATGACCCAGCCGGTCTTCTCGCTCGCCGACGCGATCGAGGAGCGGGTGTACGTGCAGACCACCGTGGACACCGACCGCGACGGGCGCTTCGACCGGGTGGCGATCGACATCTCCCGGCCGCGGGAAACCGCCACCGGGGACTTCAAGGTGCCGGTCATCTTCGAACACAGCCCCTACCGCAAGGATGTCTGGGGTGACGTGCCGTACCCGAGCGTGCTCGTCGACGACCTGCCGCAGAACGGCCTGACGGGTCGCGCCGACCGGCGCGGGGCGGACATGACGGCGCAGCGCGCGGCGGCGAAGGCCAACCTGCCCGGCTCGCTGGACGACTACTACGTGCCGCGCGGTTACGCGGTGGTGCTCGGCCAGAGCGTCGGCACCGGCGACTCCGACGGCTGCCCGACCAGCGGCGATCAGGCCGAGACGCTCGGCACCAAGGCCGTCATCGACTGGCTCAACGGCCGCGCCAAGGGGTACGACGCCGACGGCGCGCCCGTCACCGCCGGCTGGAGCACCGGCGCGGTCGGCATGACCGGTGTCTCCTACAACGGCACGCTCCCCAACCAGGTCGCCACCACCGGGGTCAAGGGACTGAAGACGATCGTGCCGGTCGCGGCGATCAGCAGCTGGTACGACTACTACCGCGCCAACGGGCTCGTCGTCGCACCCGGTGGCTACCAGGGCGAGGACGCCGACATCCTGGCGCAGTTCACCGCCGGCCGGGCCCGCGCCGAGGGGGCCTGCGCCGACGAACTCGCCGAGATCACCGCCGAGCAGGACCGCATCACCGGCGACTACTCGAAGTTCTGGGGCGACCGCGACCATCTCGACGCCCGCAAGGTCAAGGCGAGCGTCTTCGTGGTGCACGGCCTCAACGACTGGAACGTCAAGACCGAGCACTTCGCCGGCTGGTGGGACGAGCTGGCCCAGCACCGGGTGCCGCGCAAGATCTGGCTGCACCAGGGTGGGCACGGCGGGCCGGGCAACAACGCGACGGTGACGCTGCCCGACGGCCGCAGCTGGACCTACAAGCAGACCGAGAACCGCTGGTTCGACTTCTGGCTGTGGAACGTGCGCAACGGCATCATGGACGAGCCGACCGCGGTGCTGCAGCGCGAGGACCGGGCGTACACGACGTACGCGAACTGGCCCGACCCGGGCGCACGGGAGGTCGCGCTGAAGCTGGCCGCCACCGACGCCGACGCGCCGGGCACGCTCACCTCCGGAAAGCGGCCCAAGGGCAAGGTCGAGCAGTCATTCGTCGACGAGGGCCGGACGCTGCACCCGAGCGCCCTGGTCGCCGGGGCGGACGCGGCGAACCCGCACCGGCTGGCGTACCTGTCACCGGAGCTGACCGGCGACGTGCGCTTCTCCGGGCGTCCCGAGATGCGGCTGCGGATGGCGATCGAGAACAAGCCGGGCGCGAACCTCACCGCCTACCTGGTCGACTACGGCCCGGCCGGCTCCACCACCGCACCGAAGGTGGTGACCCGCGGCTGGACCGACCCGCAGAACCGCACGAGCGACGCCCGCTCCGCCCCGGTCCGCCAGGGCAAGCTCTACGACTACCGGTGGACCCTGGAACCGAAGGACTACGTCTTCCCGGCGGGCCACCGCATCGGCGTCGTCGTCTTCTCAAGCGATCAGGAGTACACGCTGCTGCCGCTGGGCGGCACCGAACTGCGGGTGGCGCCACACCGCAGCGAGCTGCGGCTGCCGGTGGTCGGAGGACGCGACGTACTCGGGTTCTGATTCGCGCCGTCCTCGGGTCCTGGCCGGTCAGCCCTCCACTGCCGTTGCGGCGTGGGGGGCACCGACCGGTTTGGACTGCGACGATCCGCGCTGGCGCAGATAGATCGACAGGACCACCATCGAGGTGACGGCCAGGAACTCCGACTGCCAGTTCTGCAGGGTCCGGTTCCAGAAGTCGGGGCGGAGCAGATACTGGCTCCACGACACCGGATCCTGCAGGTTGGCGATCTGCTGCTCGTTGTACGCGGCGACGCCGGTGATGGCCTGGGCCAGCCACGACAGCAGGAAGAGCGCGCCCATCACCACCCCCAGCGAATGGGAGAAGAACAGCTGCCGTACGCCGCCGGTGCCGGCCCAGGCGGGGGAGTCGGCCCTGGCGTGCGGGCCGACCAGCTGATCCCGGTCGGATTCCAGGCCGGCCTTGTCCAGATCGGTGGACTCCGGTGAGCCCTTCTGCAGCAGCCAGGCGCTGAGAAAGATGTAGAGGAAGAACTGCAGGTACTCCGACTGCCAGTTCTCGGTGACGTCGACGGCGAAGCTCGACGAGGTGACGTACCGGCCGAGCGTGACCGGCGCCAGGCCTTCGCTGAGCTGCCGTTCGTTGAAGTCGGCGTGTCCGACGAACGCCTGAACGATCAGCGCGGCGACGAAGAGCAGGCCGAAGAGGAGCCCGAGGGAGTTCTCGCGCAGGAACTTCTTCACCGGTGCAGCACCCCCAGCGCGGAGAAGTAGACCAGCCCGGCCGTCACCAGCAGTAGCAGCAGAACGAACTGGGCGCGCATCGTCAGCCTCCCTCGATCACGCAGTCGTAGGGCTTTTCGCCCTCGGGCGTGCAGCCGGCGGCGACGACGCGCCAACCGCCGGGGAAGACGGCAAGGAAGACGGTGTCCGCGCTGAGGCGTACCTGTGCCCGCTGCCCGTACACGTGGGTGGCCGTCACCGGTCCCGCGGCGGGCAACTGTTCGGTGAGGATCGCCTCGGCGCAGGGCCGGTCCGCGGACTGCTCGACCTCGGCGGCGGTCTCGGGTGCCAGCAGGCCACAGGCCGCAGCGCCGTCCCGTTCGGCCACGGCGCTGAGCAACCTCACGGCCGTGGCCGCCGCCGCGTCGCCGCGCTCGGCAACCGCGGTGCACCCCGATGCGGCCAGCACGGTCACCACGCAACCCAGCGCCGCACGCGCGCAACTCATGTGCGCCTATGTCCCCAGCGTGGGCAGCTCTCAATCCCACCCGAACGGGTGACAACCGGCAACGGCCCGCCGCCGGCCGGGTTTCCCGCCCTGGACGTGGAGAGCCCGCGTCCAGGGCGGGAGCGGGGTCAGGGCCGTTCGATGCGGGTCGGGTTGCCGCGTACGAGGTCGTCGTGGATCTGCCAGCGGTCGGTGCGGGCGGCGAGCGCGGTGGCCTGGTCGCCCTCGTCGAGGCGCTGCCGGATCAACTCCAGCGCCAGGCGACGGTTCTGGCTGAACTGGCGTTCGGTGTCGACCACCACGACGATCCCCGAGGGGCGGTGGGTCGCCCGCACAGCGGTGCTGGCCTTGTTGCGATGCTGCCCGCCGGGGCCGCCGGTGCGGCAGCCGACGATCTCGACCTGGGCCTCGGTGAACGTGGTGACGGGGGTGTCGACCGGGCACGGCCGGGCGGTGACGTACCAGTTCTTGCGTCCGACGCCGGTCCGGTACGGGCTCGGCGCCTGCCAGCAGAGCGTGCCCGTCCACGCCGCCGCGAACTCCTCGACGCCGGCACTGGAACCAGCGTCGGCGCCGGCGATGCGGATCAGTGCCGAGCGGTAGGTGCCGGGCCGTTCACCCGGCACGGTCTCGACCCGCTGGGTCGTCAAGCCGTGCCGGGTGGCGTCGGTCTCCAGCCGGCGCAGCAGACGCGACAGCGCCCAGGCGCACTCCTGCGGGCCGCGCCCGGCCGACAGCAGCAGATGCACGCTCACCGCCGGCCCCGCTTGTCGCGGCGGTGCCGGTCGCCGCGGGCGCCGACGTCGGGGGTCTTGTAGGTGACCAGCGGGACCGTGCTGACCACCGGCGTTGCCAGATCGTGGTCGACGAGGTCGGCGATCACCTGCTCGATGCGCTTGTAGGCCGTCGGCGCCTCCTCGAACAGCAGCTGCCGCTCGCCGCAGATCACCAGGGACCCCAGTGCCGTACGGCGCAGCTCCTCGACGGTGTGCTTGGCCTTGCCGCGGCGCAGCGCGTCGGCGCGGGACATCTTGCGGCCCGCGCCGTGCGCGACGGAATGGTTGGCGGCCGGGCCGGCGTGGGCGGCCACCAGATAGGAGGGGGTGCCCCGGGTGCCGGCGATCAGCACGTCGCGGCCGTCCCCGGGCGCCGCGCCCTTGCGGTGCAGGTAGACGCCGTCGCGGAGCTCGACCAGGTTGTGGCACTCGTCGACGAGCGGCGCGGCCGGCTCGGCCCCGAGCGCGTGGGCGACCCGGGCGGCCATCAGCCGCCGGTTGAGCGAGCCCCACCGTACGGCGGCGTCGTGCATCGCCAGGTAACCGGCGGGGTCCGGGGCGGGACCGGCCCCGTGCAGGTCGGTGTGCGCGCGCAGGATCCGCTCGCCCAGCCCGCGGGAGCCGCTGTGCACGATCAGGACGAGGTCGCCGGCGGCCAGGTCGAGGCGTTCGGCGTGCTCGGCGGCGAGAACGGTGTCGACCCGGGCGAGTTCAACGAAGTGGTTGCCGCGGCCAACCGTGCCGAGGCCGTCGAGGTGGCCGGCGGGGATTTCTCCGTCGAGCGCCGCCCAGGCCGGGTCGTCGGCGTCCTGCTCGGGGTGCAGCGCGCGGTCCAGGTCGGGGAACCGGGCGGCGAGCTTCTCCGGTACGGCGCGCTTGAGCCGGATCGGGAAGACCGCGATGCCGCAGCCGATGTCGGAGCCGACCAGGTGCGGGTACAGCACGGTGGAGGTCATGGCGGCGCCGATGGGAGCGCCTTTGCCGGGGTGCAGGTCCGGCATGGCGGCGACGTGGATCATGCCGTCGAGGGCGGCCACCTGGTGGCACTGGGCGACGGCGTCGGACTCGATCCAGCTGCTGGGGGAGGCGAAAACGGTGACGGTGGCGGAGGGGGAGTGCGGCAGGGGAGCCGGCCGCGAGGGGTGCGAAGACAAGGACGTTCGCTCCTGGGAAAGGAATGCGGGCGGACGGCCCGGCGGGGGCGTGTGCGCCGCGGGGCCTTGGTCGATCCGGTGCTCTCCTCAGAACGTCATGGTGATCACCTTCGCCGCGACCGCGCTGCCCGGCAACCGGTTTTCGCGCTGTGCCGGACCTTCGCGCCCGCTGTGCCGGTGAGGTGACAACTGGTCACCGGATGGTTGTCTAATGTGGTCGGAGGTGGGATCGTTGGCCCCATGATCAACACAGAGCAGGACGCTGCGACCGCACTGCGTCACCCGTTCTACACCGACGCCGACGGCGTGATCCGCCTTCCCGGTCCGGACAAGCACCCGAACTACGCGCGTTTCGCCGCCTCCGGCACGGGCGTGGTGCCGGTCGTCCGCCAGGTCAACGGCGAACCGCAGCCGGCGCTGCTGATCTGCAAATACGCCGACGTGCGGGAGGTGCTGCGCCGGCAGGACCTCTTCAGCCGGGCCGCCGCCGCGCACGCCGACCACGTCGACGTGTCGGGAACGATGCTCGCGCTCGACGACCCGGAGCACGGGCAGGTGCGGGGCACCATCAAGGACGCCTTCACCAAGTCGGCCATCGGCGGCCTGAGCGCCACCGTGCAGGCCACCGCCGAGACGCACCTGGCCGGGCTGCGCGGCAGGTCCGGCGCCGGCGACCTGGTCCAGGACTTCGCGATTCCCTTCACCCTGGACGTCGTCTGCGACCTGCTCGGCCTGCCCGCCGCCGACCGCGCGCAGTTCCGCGCGTGGGGCGACTCCTTCCTCGGCTCCGGTGACCTCAGCCGCGAGGAGGCCAACCGCTCGGCCGCCGAGATGGGCGGCTACCTCTGGGGGCAGCTGGAGGCGCGCCGGGGCTGCCCGGCCACCGACCTGCTGACGCGGATCGCCAACGGCACCGCCGACCAGCCGATGGACGTGCAGATCAAGCTTCCGATCTCGCTGGTCGTGGGCGGCTGGGAGACCACCGCCAGCGCGATCACCACCATGGTCTACCTGCTGCAGACCCGCCCGTACGGCGAGCACCCGACCGGGTGGGAGTACCTCGTCGCCCACCCGGAGAAGGTCGATTCGGCGGTCACCGAGATGGAGCGGCTCTTCTCCACCTCCAACGGCGACGAGATGCCGCGCCGGGTGATGCAGGACGTGGAACTGCCCAGTGGCGCCAAGCTCCGCGAGGGCGACATCGTCATCCCCTCGCACGACGCCGCCAACCGTGACCCGGAGGTCTTCGCCGACCCGGAGCGGATGGACTTCGACCGGGACCCCAACCCGCACCTCTCCTTCGGGTACGGGCCGCACTACTGCATCGGCGCGCCGCTGGGTGCGCTGGAGGTCCGCACCGCGCTGGCGCTGCTGCTCAAGGAGCTGCCGGGTCTGCGCCTGGCCGTCGGCGCCGACGAGGTGCGATGGAAGGACGGGCACACCATCCTCGGCCCGGCCGCGCTCCCGGTGACCTGGTAGCCACCGCCGCCGGACGCTCAGACCGGCCCACTCCGGGCCGGTCTGAGCCCTCGAAACCCTTGATCATCCAGTAGGGTCGGCGAATGCCGAACCCCCCGTCTCCCGAGCCGGAGCCGGCGCGGATCCCGCTGACCGGACGTCTCTGGCGGTGCCTGGCTGCTCTGCTGATGGCGCTCGCATGGGGAGTGCTCGGCTATGGACTGTTCGCGGCACCCGACGCGGACGGATGGGGCGACATGGAGGGCGGCGGGCGGTTCGGCGTCGCTTTTCTCGTCTACCTGCCCTACGTCGGGCTGTCGCTGCTTCTTGCCTGCCTGCTCGTACCCGTCGTGCTCTTGCCCCTACGTAACCGGGATTCCTCGACCGCGGCGCTGATCCTCCTGGCGGCGGCGGCGGTGGAAATAGCGCTCTTCGTTTTCTGGGTGGCGGTTTCTTTCAGTGGCGTGTTCTTCCTCGCGCAGCCACTGCTCCCCGAGGCGCTGATGTGGTGCCTCGTTCTGGATGCCGCTGCCGTTGGGGCGTTGACCGGGGGGTGGCTCGACTTGCGGATGGCGCAGCGCCCCGCTCCGGCCCCCGCACTCGCGGACTGACCCCGCCACCGATCCGGGGACGACAGTCAACGGCGGCGTTGCCCCCACGGGCGGGTCGGTTGCAGCACGGCCTCGCTCAGCGCTTTGGTGCGCAGGTGCGTGATGCGCAGGTACGCGGGGTCGGCGACCATCTGGCTGAACGCGTGCCGGCTCGGGTAGCGGACGAGCAGGACGGCGTCCCACTGCTGGCCCGCCTGAGCGATGAGCGGGTCGCCGCCGTCGCCGGCGTAGACGACCTCGACGCCGTAGCGCGGGGCGACGGTCTCGGCGAAGGCTTTCGAATACTGCTGGTAGTAGGCCCGGCCGCCCTCGGCGAAACGGAGCAGGTTCAGCATCACCACCGGCTGATCCGGGTCGTCGGCGAGGAAACCGGCGAGGAAGTCGCCCTCCGCTGTCACCGCCATCGCTGACCTCCGTTCTCGCGGTTGTGGCCATGCTCCGGCGGGGAGCGGCTGCCGTCAATGAGGTGCGCGAGTGGGATTTTGCACTCTCAGTGCACTTGTCTGGTCTTCCAGCTCTGCCTAGCGTCACTGTCATGGCTGCTACCTGGACCTTCGCCGTGGCCCGTGACGACCTCGCCCGCACCACCCTCACCGAAGGCACGACGCCCGCCGTCGCCGACGGCGAGGCGCTGCTGCGCGTCGACCGCGTCGGCCTCACCGCCAACAACATCACGTACGCGGTGCTCGGCGACGCGATGCGCTACTGGGAGTTCTTCCCGCCCGCCGCGGGTGGGCTCGAGCAGCAGTGGGGTCTGCCGCCGCTGTGGGGCTTCGCCGAGGTCGTCGAGTCGCAGGTGCCGGGAGTCGAGGCCGGGCAGCGCGTCTACGGATACCTGCCGCCCGCCGGCCACCTGCTGGTGCGGCCTGACCGGGTGGACGCCACCGGGTTCCGTGACGCGAGCGGGCACCGGGCCGAGCTGCCCTCGCCGTACAACGCGTACCGGCTGACCACCGGCGACCCGGCCTACCGGGCGGACCAGGAGGATCTGCTGATCCTGTTCCGGCCACTCTTCTTCACCTCCTTCATGCTCGCCGACCAGGTCATGGACAACGACTTCTACGGCGCTCAGACGCTGCTGCTGTCGTCGGCGTCCAGCAAGACCGCCTACGCCGCCGCGTTCGAGCTGCACGGCCGCGGCCCGCGTCTGGTCGGCCTCACCTCGCCCGGCAACGTCGAATTCACCCGCTCGCTCGGCTGCTACGACGAGGTCGTCTCCTACGACGACCTCGGCACCCTTGACGCGGTCCCGACCGCCTACCTGGACCTCTCCGGCGCACCCGCGACCCGCGCGGCCCTGCGCGGGCACCTCGGCGACCAGCTCGTACGCGATGTCGCGGTCGGCCTCACCAACCAGATCCCGAACGCCGCCGCTGCCGAGGAGGTCTTCTTCGCCCCCGTGCAGATGCGCAAGCGCCGCCAGGACTGGGGCCGTGACGGGCTCGACCAGCGCTTCGCCGACGCCTGGCAGCGCTTCGCCAAGGTCGTCACCGGGTGGATCGACGTCCGGGTCGGCAGTGGACCCGCCGACCTGGAGCAGGCGTGGCAGGAGGTCCTGACGGGACGAACGCCGCCCCGGGTGGGGCACGTCGTCCAGCTCTGAGCGGTACGCCGAGCCGGGTGGCTGCGAGCGTCGATCATCGAACGGCCCGGCTCGGTAGGGTGTGCCGGTGCCTGACGAGAATTCCTCACCTGAGGTCATCGGCCATTTCGAAATCCACATCACCGTCGCGGCGCCGGATGTGGATCGGCTCGCCCTCTTCGCCGACACGCACGGGTTGAAGTACACCCACGTGGTCCTGGACGGTGGCCGTACCCCGTCGCAGCCGATGCTGACGCTGACCGGGAACGGATTTCTGGACGGGCAGCGGCGTACGGCCGAGCAGTGGGCTGCGCGACTGCGGCATGCGGGCCTCTACGTCGTACGGACCAAGATCGAGGCCGCGCCCTGGTGCAGTGGCGTGCCCGCAACCGACGAGGAGGCCGCTGCCCAACCCCCGGGGCGGTACTTCGAGCACCACGTCAAGCTCCTGCTGCCACCGGGCGTGACCCCGCTGGTGGCCGCCACCGAACTGGCCGAGCGGCACGACGCGCGTTTGTCGCGCAACGCCCGGCGGATCCGGGAGGACGGCCACCGGGAGCGGTTTGTCACGCAGCGCTGTTACGGCGTGGGGCGTGCTGCCGCCCGTGCCCGGCTCGACGCCCTCGTCGCCGCGTTCACCGCCGACGGCCACGACATCGCCGCCGTCGAGGAGGAGTACGTCGTCTTCGACGACCGGATCGGTCTGGATGCCGAATGGCTGGAGTCATCCCGGGCGCGCGAGGCGGAAAGGCGGAAGGAGCGCAAGGCCCCGCTCCCCGGCGGCACGGGTCTACCTGCCACCTACCGTCCGCTGCCGCCCCGGCCGGGCGTTTGGCAGCCGGCCGTTTTCGACCCGGCCCTCAAGCAGTACGAGGACGCCTACCGGGCGGGCGAGCCGGTCTTCGCCGACCCCGCCGAGGGCGGGCGCTGGCGGGCCGCCCGGCGCGGCGCGATGCGGCATCTGCTCGCCGTCGTCGCCGACACGCACTGGGCGAAGCACCTGGTTCTGCGGGGCAGTGTGACGATGCCGGCCTGGTGCGGCGACGCCGCACGGGAGCCGGGGGATGTCGACTTCGTCGTGATCCCGCCGTCGATGGCCGTTCACAGTGCCGATGCGGATGCCATCCTGGCCGGGATCGTGGAAGCTCTGCGGGAACGGCCGGGAGCAGGGCTCGACGCCGGCCGGGTGGAGAGCTCCGACATCTGGACCTACGAGCGCGCCGACGGTCGGCGTCTGCTCGTCCCGTTCGCCACCGACGACGGACAGGTCGGGTCGGTGCAGGCGGACTTCGTCTTCGGTGAGCAGCTTCCGATCGCGCCCACCCCGATCCGTCTGGACGGGATCGACCGTCCCCTCTCCGCCGCCGGCCCGGCGCTGTCGCTGGCGTGGAAGCTGATGTGGCTCGCCACCGACCTCTACCCGCAGGGCAAGGACCTCTACGACGCGGTGCTGCTGGCCGAGCGGACAATCGTGGAGCGGCAACTCGTCCGCGATCTGCTCCGCCCCGAGCACGGCGCCGAGGCCGACGACTTCACCGCTGAGTCGGTGCTCGCCTGGGACGTCGACTGGGCTGAGTTCGTCGGCGGGTACCCGGCGATTCCCGGCACCGCCGCACACTGGCGACGCCGCCTCGCGCTCGCCCTCGACCGGATGCCCGGCTGGCGGTGACCCGGGCGGGGCGGGCAGCGGACGGCCAGGTCAGCTCGCTGCGATAACCGCCGGGTGTTTCCCGTTCGTCGACGGAGCCTCCGCGGCTTCGGTCCACGCGGGCGGGCTGGAGGTGTGCAGGCGGACGGCATCCCGCCAGGCGGCCAGGCCCCCGCGTAAGGGCCAGGCCGGGGTGGGGGCGCAGTGGATTCCGCACGCGTGCACGTCCTCTCCGAGCTTGCGGTGCGCGTTGGCGAGTGCCGCCTCGGCGCCCGCGACCCGGGCCTCGGCCTGTCTCCGAATATGCGGCATCGCCTGCGCGTACCGGGCGATGTAGGCCTCCACGTACCACTGATTCTGCTCAGGGGAGAGGCTGCTCAGGGCCAGGATCGGCGGTTGTCGGCCCTCGAGGATTGCGGCACGGAAGCGGTCGTGACCGTCGAGAAGGACAAAGGAGTCAAGACCGCTGATCCACCACACCAGGATCGGCGGCAGGCTCCCGTCACGTGCCTGCTTCCGGTACGCCTTCACCCGGCTGTCCCCGGCGTCCGACAGTGGTCGCAGCGGCAGGACCTGTCCGCCGCCGTACGTCGGCCACCAGCAGATGAACCCCTCGGGATCCCCCGAGAGCAGTTCCCAGCGCTGCGCGGTGTAGTACGTCTTGTGCAGCCCCCACTGGGGATCGGAGTCACCACTGATGATCCAACGGCCGCTCTGCAGTGGACCAAGATCGGTGCCAGCCAGTTCGCTCGCGAAGTGATGGGCCCATCGGGACAGCGTGGAACCGGTGTCACCGGTGGCCACCATGCGGGCGTGTGCGGCGCGGATCGGCGGAACCGGGGAGCGGTACCGGTCGGTGCGCAGGTAATCGACGACGTCCCTGCGGCAGGGCCGGGTACGGGCCAGCAGCACCGCCTCGGCGTCCTGCCGGAGCAGCAGCTGTCGCCGGCCCGCGATCTGCACCTGAAGGCTGGCCCGCCGGGGGCGCCCGACGTCTAGGACGAGCGCCTGCCATGATTCGCCGTCGGCGGTCATGATGTTGGATCGCTGCACCGCGCCATCGTAGGTGGCATCCGAACACCTCGGCACCGACATTAGGGGCGGTAGGGCTGCGTCCGTAGGGTGGCGGCGAACTCTCCTGACGAGTGGAGACGTACGGCAGCCCACCAGGAGGCATCGCCGCCGGGCAGCGGCCAGGCAGAGGTACGGCCACAGTTGATCGCGGCGGTCTGCACGCGTTCTCCGAGTCCGCGATGCGCGGCGGCGAGAGCCTCCGCGGCCCCGGGGATGCCGGCTCTGATCTGCCTGTCGATCTGTGGCACAGCGGCCGAATACCTCGCGATGTGATCGTTCGTCTCGTGCTGCATCCGGGCTACCAAGACGCTCTGTAACGTCAGCATTGGTGGTTCCTGGTTCTCGAGGAGGGCGGCACGGAGACGATCGTGACCGTCGAGAACGACGGAGCAGTCGAGGCCGCTGATCCACCACAGCAGGATCGGTGGCAGGCATCCCTCACGAGCCTGCTTGCGGTGCGCCTTGACCCGTCCGTCGTCGACGTCCGAGAGTCGCCGCAGCGGCAGGACCTGCCCACTGCCGTTGTGCACGAGCCAGTCGATGAACCCGTCGGGATCGTCAGTCAGCAGAAGCTCCCCCCAGCGCTCCGCCGGGCTTCGGGCGCCGGAAACTGCTCGCAGCTGCGCGTCACGGCCGATGGCCCACTGTCCTGTCTGCAACGGACCGAGGTTTGTCGCGGCCAGTTCGCGCGCGAAGTGGTGCGCCCAACGCGACAGTGTGGAATCGGTGTCCCCGGCTACCAGGTCGCGGGCGTGTGCGGCCCGGATCGGCGAGACGGGAGAGCGAAACCGGTTGGTGCGGAGGTAGTCGGCCCCGGTGTGGAAGCGACAAACCTGGGCCAGGAGCACGACCTCCCCGTCTTGAACGACGAGCAGTTGTCCCCGGCCGGTCACCTGCACCTGAAGGCCGGCGCGTCGGGGGCGGGCAACGTCGAGGGAGAGTGCACGCCAACCCTGGTCGCCTGCTGCCCGGACATTGGACCTGTGCATCCCGTGATCGTAGGGAGGAACCACGGATCGAGGTGCGCCACCGGAATCGGTACCGGTGCGGTCTGCCAGCGTCGCGGTGCCTTGTTCGCGTCTGCGATGCTTCCGGGCGTGACGACCGGCAGCCCCACCAGACCACGCCCGCGCCGCCGCATCTGGCGCCTCCTGCTCATCGTGGCGGCCGTGCTCGTGATCCTCGTCGGCGTCGCGCTGGTGGTGGTGCCGAGGTTGATGCAGCCGGGTCCGCGTCCGCTCTTCCAGATGCCGGTCGGCTGTGGCGAGACGTGGCAGATCGGCACCTATCCCGGTCACGGCGATTTCGACGTCGACCTGTTCCCCATCGAGGGGGAGCCGTGGGGGCAGCCGGTGCTCGCCTCCTACGCCGGCACGGTGACCGTCGCCGGAATCAACGGCACGCTCGGTGGGCGTACGCCGGAGGACCCGGACGGGCCGCGCGGACGCGGTGGCGGTTACTGGGTCAAGATCGACCACGGTGGCTGGTGGGAGACGCAGTACCTGCACCTGCTCGAACCGCCGATGGTCGAGGTGGGTCAGCGGGTCGCCCAGGGCGAGCAGATCGGGCGGGTCGGCAGCACCGGAAACTCCGGTGCGCCGCACCTGCACTACGAGCAGCGCCGCAGGTGGCAGAAGGTCGAAACCCACTTCGACGGGGTGCCGTCGGGCATCACCCACGACGACGCCGAGTACACCGTCCGGCTGACCAGCAACAACTGCGAGTAGCCGCAGTCCTGGCGGCGGGGCGGAAGAACGCCGGCCCGCGCCGCCGACGGGGAGCAACCTCGGTGTGGACTAGGCGATTGCCATTTCTCCGGTGGGCTGCTCGCCGGCCGGCTCGGCCGGCATCGGCGTCGGCTCCGGTCGCTGCTGCGGCACCGTCGGGTACTCCGCGGTCTCCGAGCCGCCGCCCGCAGCCGCGGCCATCACCGCAGCCGCCGCCAGGTCCGCGACCCGCTTCGCTTCCCGCTGCACGCGCGCCCGTACGTCCTTGGCGTGCTGCTCGACCGAATCCGCCGCCCGGCGGGCCTCTGCGAGTCGGTTCGTCTCGGCGGTGAGGTCCCGGCGGATCTCGGTGACCTGTCGCTGCAGCCGCGTGTACTCGTTCTCGGCGGCCGCGCCCTCCTGCTGGATTTCGGCGAGCTGCTGCCGGCCGGCGTCCAGTTCGGAGTTCAGCTGCATCAGGGCCTGCCGCTGCCGCTCGACCTCCTGCTGCACGGCCTCCAGCTGCTCCTGGTGCAGAGCCGCCTGCTCGTCGGCGCGCTTGCGTACCTCGGTCGAGTACTGCTGCGCCTCACCGATCAACGTGCCGATCTTTTCCTCGGCGGCGGTCAGCTGCGCGGCGACCTCCCGCTCGGCGGTGGCGCGGTGCTCGGCGAGTTCCTGCTCGGCGTTGGCCCGCCGCTCGTTGATCTCCCGCTCCACATTGACGCGCAGCTGGGCCAGCTCCTGCTGGCTCTGCGCCCGCGCCGCCTGGATCTCCTGCTGGATCTGCGTACGCGCCGCCTTGGTGAACGCCTCCGCGGCGGCCCGGGCCTCCTCGGCCTGCTGCGCGGTCAGTTCGCTGATCCGCGTCGCCTCCTGCTGGGCGTGCGCGTACGCGGCCTCGCCCTCGCCGCGCAGCTGGGTGACCAGCTCCTGGATGTCGGCGAGCTGGGCCTCGGCGGCCGCGCGGCGCTCCTCGTAGAGCTTGTCCTGCTCGGCGCGGCGCGCGGCCAGCTCCTCCTCCAGGTCCTGCAGGACGGCGGCGGAATGCTCGCGTGCCTCGGTGCGGATGAGTTCCGCCTCGTGGCGTAGCTCCTCGGCCCGCTGCTCGGCGGCCTCGGTGATCAGCCCGGCCTGCTTTTCGGCCAGCGCCAGGATCTGCTCCACGAGCGGACCGAGATCACGGAAGGAGGCGCGGTCCACCTGCGCCGGCCGTTCCCGCAGCGAGGCCAGCTCGGCCTGCAACTGTTCGAACTGCTGGGCGTGGCGGCGCAGCTGGTGCTGTGCCTGGTCCCGTTCGGAGCGCAGCTGTGCCGAGGCGGCGTGCAGATCGTCGATGTAACGGTCGACCTGCACCTTTTCGTAGCCGCGACGTGCCTGCTCGAACATCGGCCGTCCGGCCGCCTCGCCGCGCATCGCGAACGACTCCCCGCCGTGGGACATGCCGCAAACCTCCGTACCGTGGGCCGTTTTTCTTCGGCCGACGGCGGACCGCCCGGCCGACAACGATGGAGCGCAAGGTTACCGCCGCCGGGGTGGAGACTACGGCCCACCTCGGACGGGTCTCCCACCGGCATTGTCCACGCGGGCCGGTCGGTCCGGGCTGCCACGTGCGGTGCCGTGGCAGCGTGCCGACGACGGTGCCCGTGGCTGCGGCCGTTCCCGGCGGCGCGCATGGGCGCGTACTGCAGATCCTGTCGCCGGTGCGGCGATACCGTAGGCCGGTCGTCGACGTACTTCGATCACTGTGAAGGATTTCCAATGACGTACGCGCAGGTTGTCGTGAGTATGCCGATCGCCGACAGGGCCGTCTCCTGTCGCTTCTACCAGGAGGCGCTCGGTCTGGAACCGATCGGCGAGCCCGCGCAGGACGGCATCCCCGAGCCGCTGCAGTTCGCCGTCAACGACGGCCTGCGCCTCATGCTGGTGCCCGCCGACGGCTTCCGCTGGGTGCTCGGCCCGCGCGAGGTCGCGCCGCGTACGCACGCCGAGTCGGTCCTCGGCCTGACCGGAGCCACCCCTGCCGAGGTGGACGCCATGGTGGCGCGAGCCGGTGCGGCCGGGGCCGATGTGGTGACCGCGCCCTCGGCGCAGCCTTGGGGATACACCGGCATGTTCGCCGATCCCGACGGCCATCTCTGGGAGGTCACGGCAGTGGGCCCGGAGGAGAGAGGGCGGTGACCGCGTACCGTCATGGGACGATGCCCGCCCGGCTGCGGCGCGGCCACCGTCAACGCACGTCACGCGGTTCAGCAGGAGGATCTGCGCCCCGTACGGCGCCGGGTGTCGATCATCGATCGTGGACGTGTCTCTGGCAGTATGTCGGCCATGTACGACTTGCAGCTTCCCGAGGGCAGTTGGCGGGACTGGGACGTCACGTCCTGCTCCGACGGTGAGCTGCGGCTGGCCGCGGGCACTGACCTGTCCCGCGATCACGGGCTGGAACTTGTCTTCCAGGAGGCCGTCTACGTGGCCTGTCCGTCGTTGTTCCACACACCGGTCTTTCGGCAGCCGACCGCCTTCGAGTACGAACTGGTGCGGCAGTCCGTCGGCCGGGAGGTTCCGGTGCTCGTCGCGTTCGACATCGCCGACGCCGAGCGGGGCAAGCTGCCCTGTCTGATCGGCGCGGAGCGGGTCGAGGTGCGGCAGGGCACTGTGTTCCGCTACCACCGCACCGACCTGAAGCCCGGCGAGCGTCTCGCCGACTGGCTGCGGGCAGCCTGAGCGTGACCCTGGCGGTCGGCAGTCTGGCTGCGCCCCCGGGACCGGCCGGTCGATGTCGGTTACCGCTGCGAGCCGGCCGGGTATGCGCCGGGTTCGCGACGGAGGGTTGATCCTCCGCCGTCAGGAGGGAGACCTGTGATGGGTGACCGCAACCAGCTCCACGACCTGCGCAACCAGGCTCACAAGGCCGGCGTCGAGGGCAGCTCGAAGATGTCCGAGTCGCAGCTCAAGCAGGCCATGCGTGACATGGACAAGGGCATGAAGCCGATGATGGCCAAGCAGGACGCCCGGTCCAGGAAGTGACACCGGCCGCAGGCGGGCACCGCCGGCGACGGTGACGACTGCGGGTGGGTGTGACGACGGCGCCGGGACCGCGACAGCGGTTCCGGCGCCGTCGCTGCAACGGCGGGCGAAGCCTGCATCGATGAGACCTCCGCCACATCTGTTGATGGAAACGACATACGCTCCTCCCTCTGCCGGACGATCGGAGGGAGCTGTCGGTCGCCTGATCGGTACAATCCGCACGGCATCAGGTCGGCGGCGACGCCCTGGAGAAAGGGTCGTCGGTCGGTCCGCGCTCGCGCCCGATACGGCGGCCTCGCCTGACCGAACGGAGCGCTGCAAGTGGCCGCGAGTTGCCCGGGCGGACCCAGCCCAGCTGGGCATTCGGCACCCGAGGAGCTGCGGGCTGCGTCGCTTCCGTCGCGGCAAGGCGTCGGTTCCTGGATCACATTTCACTTCCGGGCCAGCGGCCGGACGCCGGCTTCGGGACCTGCCATGCCGACGCCGCCGGGGTCCCGGCAGGGGCGCGGGGCAGGCGGCGGCCCGGGGTCCGCGCGCAGTGGGTCGCCCCGGCAAACCGGCGTGGGCCCTTCGTTGCGAAACTACGTCGCTCGTAATGTGAACAAGGCGATGACCGCCGTGGCCGTGACGGCCGGGCAGCACGCGGTTCACGGGGGACGCAGGTATGAAAAAGGAGCAGTTCATGCACATGGCCAGACCCTCGTCGTTGGCTGTCCGCTCGCAGGCCGTCGCGCGGAAGGTCGGGCGCCATGTCGTGCGCCAACTCCGCAAGGTGGTGGCGTCGTCGAACGAACCACTGCTGAGCGTCGTCATGCCGGCCCACAACGTCCAGGGATACCTCGAGGAGAGCGTGCGCTCGGTCCTCGCGCAGGACTACCCCAACCTTGAGATCATCCTCGTCGAGGACGGCTCCACGGACGGTACCGCCGAGGTCGCCCACCGGCTGGCACGCGAGTCCCGGAAGGTGCAGGTCCTGCAGACGCCCGGGCTCGGCCCGAGCATCGCCCGCAACACCGGGGTAGCGCAGGCCAAGGGGGAGTTTCTCTGGTTCGTCGACTCCGATGATCTCGTCGACTCCCGCGCCGCGTCGAAGATGATCGGCTCGTTGCGGCAGACCGGATCGGACTTCGTGGTCGTCTGCTACCGGCGGTTCAACGAGCAGCGCCGGTGGGCGCCCGGCCACTGGATCGTCGACGCCCACGCGGTCGACCGTCCGGCGGTGACGCTGCGCGAGTTCCCCGACATCCTGGTCAACGCCGTCGTCTGGAGCAAGATCTTCCGGCGCTCGTTCTGGGACGAAGCCGCGATGCGGTTCCCCGAGGGGGTGCTCTACGAGGACCAGCCGGTGAGCGCCCGGGCCTATGCTCGGGCACGCACCTTCGACGTCCTCTCCGACGTGCTCTACGACTGGCGTGTCCGCACCGACGGCAGCTCCATCTCGCAGCAGACCAAGGATCTGGCAGACCTGCGGCAGCGGCTGCGGGCCGCCGACGACAGCCTCGAGGAGCTGCGCTCGGCCGGACTGGAGGACGTGGCGGTCGAGCGGCTGATCCAGGTCCTGTCGAACGACCTGCAGCACTCCACCAAACACATCCCCGAGATGTCGGCCGATCACTGGAGCACGCTGGTCGAGGGCGTCCGCCGCCTCATGGACCACCTGCCGCAGGAGCGCTGGGCGGAGGTCCCCCCGCAGCACGCCGTACTGGAGTGGCTGATCCACAAGGATCTGCGTGCGGAGGCGGTGGAGTTCGTCGAGTCCGACGGGCGTGACCTCGACCGGTGGCCGACCGAGCTGCGCGACGACGCATTCGTGGTGCGGGTGCCGTTCTGGGACCACCCGGCAGTGCCGCCGGCCGCCGCTGACGGCACCGCGACGCTGCGGCTGCGCACCGCCGTGCGCCGCGCCGTCTGGGAGTCGCCGGCCCGGCTCCGGCTGGAAGGCTGGGCGTACATCGCCGGCATCGACCTCGCCGACCACCCCACCACCGTGCAGCTGTGGCTGCAGGACAGCACGGGTCACGTCGTGCCGCTGGAGGTCGTTGCGGCGCAGGACCCGGAGATCGACCGGGTCAGCAAGCACCGGTGGAACGACTACCGCCCCTCGGTGTTCCATGCCTGGGTGGATTCCGAGCAGTTGCGGGCCGACGACACCCCCAACGACTACGAGCTCTGGGTGACGGTCCGCACCGGCAAGGTGGAGCGCAGTGGCCCGGTGACCGGTGCGCACATGCGAGGTTCGGCCGGCGCGGTGCGTACCCGTACGTCCCCCTCCGGCGTCCGTGCCCGGCTCATCGCCTCGGCGACCCGCACCTGCGTGGTGCGGGCCCGGGCCCTGCCGCACATGGTCGAGAACGTCTCGGTCGTGGACGGTGCCGCGCACGTGCACGTGCGCGGCCCGTTCGGTAACGCAACCCCGTCGATGTCCCTGCGGGCCGGGGACTACTCGGTCATGGTCGAGGGGAAGGCGAGCGGGAACGGCGCGGTCTTCGTCATCAACCCGGACCGCATCCCGCCGATGCCCAAGGGCGAGGAGTCCGTTGCCTGGATCGTGCGACTGCGCCCGGAATCCGGTGTCAAGGCCGAACTCGACTGGCCCGACTCGGCCGACCCGCAGCCGGTGTGGGTCGCCGGCCTGCGGCTGGCGCGAACCGTGGCGGGCAACTTCGGGGTGTCGCAGTGGACGTCGATGCTCACCGTCGACGAGGCCGACTTCGGCGCCGACGTGCTGGAGCTCGCGGGCACGGCCCATCTGGTCGCCGACGGCGCGCGGATCCAGCTCGCCGACCACCGCGGCGCGGTCAGCGCACCGGTACGCGTCGACGGGGAACGCTGGACGGCCGCCGTTCCGCTGGTGCAGGACAGGTGGGCCGGTCCCATGCGGCCCCTGCCGATCGGCCGGTACCAGCTGAAGGTCACAGCGGCCGACGGTTCCGCGTCGGCACTGGTGCCCGAGGGGGTGCGGGAGCTGCTCCCGCTGATCCGCTCGCACGTCAGCGGCATGTACGCGAGGCTGGAGACCGGCCCGCGCGCGTCGATCAACCTCGTCGTGGAGGCGCCGCTGGCGCCGGAGGAGCGCGGGGCGCGCAACCAGGAGCGGCTGCGGCAGGCACACATCAACCGGGTGCCGTCGGTACGCCCCAACACGGTGCTGCTGCGCACCTACTACGGCGAGAGCTGCACCGACACCGCCCTGGCCGTGCACCACGAGCTGCGCCGGCGCGGCGGTTACGAGCTGTACTGGACCGTCAAGGACCATTCGGTGATCGTGCCCGAGGGCGGGATCCCGGTGGTGTCGAACTCCGCGCAGTGGTACGAGCTCTGGGGCTCGGCGCAGTACACGATCGACAACATGCACGAGCCGGACTTCTTCCACAAGGCTCCCGGGCAGGTCGTGGTGCAGACGATCCACGGCTACCCGTTCAAGGCGGCCGGGATGCGCAACTGGGAAGCGACCGGAGTGCCGAAGGCGCGCGTCAGGTCGTACCTGCGCCGCCACGACCAGTGGGACTACCTCGTGTCGCCGGCGCCGTACGCGACGCCGCTGCTGGAGCGGGACTTCCCGTCCACCGGGCGGACCCTCGAGATCGGCTACCCCCGCAACGACGTGCTGCTCTCCCCGCAGGCGGCGCAGATTCGCGAACGCGCCCGGCGGATCCTCGGGCTGCCGGCCGACGCGCGGGTGCTGCTCTACGCCCCGACGCACCGCGAGTATCTCGCCGAGACCGAGTTCAAGTCGAAGATGGTCGAGTTCTTCGACGCGGAGGCGGCGGTGGAGAGCCTGGGCGAGTCCTGGTACGTGCTGGTGCGCGGGCACGCGATGAACGCCCGTACGGGCTATGAGCGCAAGTCGAGCGGACGGGTGATCGACGTGACCGACTACCCGGAGATCAGCGACCTCTGCCTGGCCTCGGACGTGGCGGTGCTGGACTACTCGTCGCTGCGCTTCGACTACGCGCTCACCGGCAACCCGATGATCTTCCTGGTTCCCGACCTCGAGTCGTACCGGGAGGCACGGGGCTGGCTGCTGCCCTACGAGGAGACCGCCCCCGGGCCGCTCGTGGAGAACACGCAGGAGCTGGTCGAGCAGCTGCGCGGCGCCGGTGATCTGCGCGCCTGGTACGCCGACGAGCGCCGTAAGTTCATCGACGCGTTCATGCCGCTGGAGGATGGGCAGGCGGCGGCGCGTCTCGTGGATGCGGTCATGCGTTAGGAAGACATGAATTCACGCCAGCCGGTCGGACCGGCTTCGACCGGTTCGGTCCGGTCCCGACGGGGGCGGCCCGTGCGGGACGCCGTGCGGAAGGTGCTGCGTCTGTGGCGCCGGCAGCGCCCGGTGCCACAGACGCTGGACCGGATCGGCCGGCGGAACAGGATTGACCAGTCCTCGGCCGGGCGCGACCACCTGCGCCGGTACGAGCGCGAACTCGTCGTACCGGCCGGTGGGCTGATCGTGGTCTGGGCCAGGCGTCGTCCGGCACAGACCGCCAACACCTTCGCGGAGTTCTATCCGCACGCGCGGGTGTTGCTGCTGAGCCGCAAGCAGCTCTCCGACGAGGCCCGAGCCCGGCTGCGGCCCGGTGTGGAGGCCGAGACGGCTGTGTCTGTCGACGCAGTGGACCAGCTGCTGGTCACCCGGCCGCGGCCCTGCGTCATCATCGACAGCGGCAGCATCCGCGACGAGGAGCGGACTCAGGCGTTTCGCCGGTTGTTCCTGCACCTTGCCCCCGGTGGCGTCTACGCGGTGGAGGACCTGCAGGCGGAGGAGACGGCAGGCGGCGCCCCGGGGAGCGTCTGGACGCTGCTGACCCGGCTGGTGTCACTGACGCACCTGACCGATGCGGAGAAGCTGGCCGCGCAGCCCTCGGCCGAGCGGGAACTCGCCGCGTCGATCGACCGGCTGGCGGTGCACGGCCGGATCGCATTCATCACCCGGCAGGGTTCGCACCTGGTCAAGGTGCACGAGGAGGATGTCGAGCGGGTACTGGCCGCCCGGGTGGGAGTTGACCGGTTCCGCCGGATCGAGATGGTGCCGGCCCAGCGCCGGGCGGTCCTCGGTTCGTTCTGGTCCAACAACGAGGAGCACTCCCGCCGGCTGCTGCGGGACGTGCGCGAGGAGATCCCGGAGCTCGTCGCCCGGGTGCACTCCGATGCCGTCTGCGCACCGCGCGGGGTGGCCTGGGTGGGGGACGTGCTGCTGCCCGAGTCGTACACCCAGCCGTGGCGGATCAACCTGTTCAGCAAGGGCGCCGTCGACGCCGCCAAGGGTTTCGCCCGGGTCGCGGGCACGCCGCGCCGGCTGGACGGCACGTACTTCCACCTCGACAACGAGGAGCCGGGGCACTACGGGCACTTCACCACCCAGGATCTCGCGAAGCTCTGGGCGTGGGACGCGGCGAAGGCCGCCTACCCCGACCTGCGGGTGATCGCGAGCAACCTGGCCGGGGGCACGGAGCTGCTGCCTTTCCAGTACGAGGCGCTCGCCGCCTTCGGCATCGGCCGGGCGGACGTCGAGGTCATCACCGGTCCGGTGCGGGTGGAGCGCCTGGTGACCGCCACCCAGGCGTTCCAGAATCCGAGGTTTCTCAGCCCTCGTGCCTTCGAGCCGTGGGGGCGGGTCCGTGAGCACCTGGCCGACCGGGCTGTCCCGGTGCCGGAGCGGGTCTTCATCGGCCGCGGCTCGGGCTACACCCGGCGCTGCAGGAACGACGCCGCGGTGGAGGCGATCTTCGCCGAGCACGGGTACGAGATCGTGTTCCCGGAGAAGCTCACGCTCGCCGAGCAGGTGCGGATCTTCGACGGGGCCAAGGTGACGGCGGGCTACGGCTCGTCGGCGATGCTCAACCTGGTCTACGCGTCGAGCCCGGGCACCCGGATCATGATCTCCTCCGAGTCGTACATCGCCCTGAACGAGTACCTGCTCGGTGCCGTACGCGGGGACGCCATGCACTACTTCTGGTGCCCGGCGGACGTTGCGCAACCGGCGAACGGCTTCTCGATGAAGGCGTTCTTCTCCGACTTCGAGTTCGACCTCGCGCGGGATGAGCCGGCGCTGCGCGACCTGCTGAGCAAGGTCTGACCTGCTGCCGCCCACAGCCTGACCTGCCGCTCAGAGCCCTGATCCGTCAGGTACGTCCGGCGGCCGCGGGGCCTGGGCGGAGGCGGTGTGCGCCGGGCGGCTACCGCATCGTGGGCATCTCTTGATATCCCATCGGGTTGATAGGACACTCTTCCCATGCTGCCCCGCCTCCGACTCACCTCCCGCCGGGTCGTCGACCTGATGCGGGTGGCGTCCGAGCTCTGTCCGGGCGACCGCCGCACCACCTGAGGCCACCGTCGGTTCTTCTCCTGACGGGCATCGCCGACCACCTGCTTCACCTGCGACTGCGCCGCGTCATCGGCGCGGTGAAGCTCCTGCTGCCGGGTCTCCGGCAGTCCCTGCCTTCCGCGCAGCCGCGAATCGACGGCTGTCGCATCGTGCTGCCTGACCGGTGGCCGGCATCCCACCCGCAACAGCAGCGCCGCTGTCGGGCACCCCCCATCTCGCGAAGGAATCGTGATGAGCGCAGAACCGTCCGCCTCGGCACCGCCGACGGCGAAGGAGAGTCATTTCCACATCAACGAGGACTGGGCCGCGACCATCCTCGGTCTCGTCCTGCTCGCCCTGGTCCTGATCGGCGCCATTCCCGCCGGGCTGGTGCCGTGATGAGCAGCGACCACAGCACCGACGTCGCCGTGGCGACCGAGGAGTCCGGCGATCAGACGTACGCCCCCTCTCCGCGCTCCGGCGCGTTCTGGGCGTGGACCCTCTTCGGCCTGGTGGTGGTCGTCGGGCTCGCCTGGCTCACCCGCTACCTCGAGGCGAACGTGCCGGGCTATTTCGAGGGCACCAGCCTCGAAAAGATCGCCAAGGCGATCGAGTACCCGGTCTACGCCATCCTGCTCGGCCTGCTCGGCAACGTCGTCGTCACCTTCACCGGCATCCGGGACCGCATCGCCGCGGCCTTCCGGACCGAGTTCTTCATCAAGACCGGTCTGGTGCTGCTCGGCGCCTCGATCAACCTCTCGGTCATCGCCAGCGCCGCCGGTCCGGCGATCGTGCAGGCGATCCTGCTGATCACCGGGGTCTTCTTCTTCACCTGGTGGCTGGCGGGCAAGTTCGGTCTCGACGACAAGCTGCGCGCGCTGCTCGCCGCCGCCGTCTCGATCTGCGGTGTCAGTGCCGCGATCACCGCCGCGGGCGCGGTGCGGGCCCGCCGGGAGCAGCTTGCCTACACCGCCAGCCTGGTCATCATCTTCGCGTTGCCCTCGATCTTCCTGCTGCCGTGGCTGGCGGGTGTCTTCGGGCTGACCGATGCCGTCGCCGGCGCCTGGATCGGCGGCAACATCGACACCACCGCCGCGGTGACCGCGGCCGGCGCCCTCGCCGGTGAGGAAGCGCTGCAGATCGCAAGCATCGTCAAGGTCACCCAGAACGCGCTGATGGGGCTGGTGGCGGTCGCGCTGACCGCGTACTTCGCTTTCAAGGTCGAGCGCAAGCCCGGTGCGGCGCGGCCCGCCCTCGGTGAGCTCTGGGCGCGGTTCCCGAAGTTCGTCCTCGGCTTCGTCGCGGCCTCGGTGATCGCCACCTGGTACCTGGGCTCGGCCGGCGCCGACGGCAAGGCGACCATCGGCATCGTCAACGACCTTCGTGCCTGGTTCCTTATCCTGGCCTTCGTCAGCATCGGCCTGGAGTTCCGGGCGGCGTCACTGCGGGAGGCCGGCTGGCGGCCGATCGCGGTCTTCGCCGGCGCGACGGTCTTCAACCTGGCGCTGGCGCTCGCGCTGGCCTCGGTGCTCTTCGCCGGTTTCGGCGCCTGAGCGTGGCGGGTGGGGACGGTGTCCTCCGGTCCCCACCCCGCCTGACCGCCCCCGGAAAAGCTGTGGCCTCCGTCCCAAATCTTCACGCCCCCGATACGTGTCTGTAACGGAGTTCGCGTTTGCGGTTAGTCTGCCGCCACGACGGGTGCTCCCGTCGGGTCGAACAGCCGTGACCACAGCGTCGTGATCCCGCGGCTGAACGGGCCTACCGCGAGCCCCGCTGGGGACTCGTCGCCGGGCCGGTGACGGTCAGGGCGCCCAAGGCCCCAGAGAACGCGCAGGAGGACGGATGTCGGGACGCGACAAGTCAGCGGTGATCTTCGCGGACGTGGTACGGCGCAATCCGGGAGAGAGCGAGTTCCATCAGGCCGTGCTGGAGGTGCTGGAAAGCATCATCCCGGCCCTGGACAAGCACCCCGAGTACACCGAAGCGAAGATCATCGAGCGGATCTGTGAGCCCGAACGTCAGATCATCTTCCGGGTGCCGTGGGAGGACGACCGCGGCGAGGTGCACATCAACCGCGGATTCCGGGTGGAGTTCAACAGCGCGCTGGGTCCGTACAAGGGTGGCCTGCGCTTCCACCCCTCGGTGAACCTGGGCATCGTCAAGTTCCTCGGGTTCGAGCAGACGTTCAAGAACGGCCTGACCGGGATGCCGATCGGCGGCGGCAAGGGCGGGTCGGACTTCGACCCGAAGGGCCGCTCGGACCGCGAGATCATGCGGTTCTGCCAGTCGTTCATGAACGAGCTCTACCGGCACATCGGCGAGTACACCGACGTGCCGGCCGGTGACATCGGCGTCGGCGGCCGCGAGATCGGCTACCTCTTCGGCCAGTACAAGCGCATCACCAACCGGTACGAGTCGGGCGTGCTCACCGGCAAGGGCCTCGGCTACGGCGGCGCGCAGGTGCGCCGGGAGGCCACCGGCTACGGGGCGGTCTTCTTCGCCGACGAGGTCCTGCGGACAAGCGGTGACCGGCTCGACGGCAAGCGGGTGCTGGTCTCCGGCTCCGGCAACGTCGCCATCTACGCCGCGGAGAAGGCCCAGCAGCTCGGCGCCGTGGTGATCGGCTGCTCGGACTCCTCCGGCTACATCCGCGACGACAAGGGTCTCGACCTCGAGCTGCTCAAGGAGATCAAGGAGCTGCGGCGGGTCCGGATCGACGAGTACGTCAGGGCCCGTCCGCACGCCGCGTTCGTCCCCGGCAGTCCGATCTGGGAGGTGCCCTGCGACGTCGCCATTCCCTGCGCCACCCAGAACGAGATCAGCGCGACCGACGCGGCGAACCTGGTGGAGGGCGGATGCCGGCTGGTGGTGGAGGGCGCCAACATGCCCACCACCCCGGAGGCGCTGCGGGTCTTCGAGGGCGCGGGCGTGCGGTTCGCCCCGGGCAAGGCCGCCAACGCCGGTGGTGTCGCCGCGAGCGCGCTGGAGATGCAGCAGAACGCCAGTCGTGACTCGTGGTCTTTCGGGTATTCCGAGGAGCGGTTGCAGGAGATCATGAAGGAGATCCACGCCAGCTGCCACACCACCGCCGAGGAGTACGGGATGCCCGGCAACTACGTCGCCGGGGCGAACATCGCCGGTTTCCGTCGGGTGGCGGAGGCCATGCTCGCGCTCGGGCTCATCTGAGCTGCGGCCGGGCAACTGGCAGACGTATCCGACGAGAGGACTAGCTGTGGCTCAGATGCTGGCCGGACGACTGCACGTGAAGGATCGGCGCTTCGCCCTGGAGACGGTCCCGGTGCCCGAACCGGCTTACGGCCAGGTCCGGATCAAGGTCGAGGCGGCTGGCGTCTGCCTCTCCGACGTGCATCTGATCGACGGCACGCTCACGCCGCTCTACCTCTCCGGTGACGTGGTGACCCTTGGCCACGAGGTGGCCGGGACCGTCGACGTCGTCGGCGACGGGGTCACCGATTGGCAGCCGGGTCAGCGGGTGCTGCTGCAGGCGGGGGAGATGGACGCCAAGGGCACCGTCTACACCCGTGGGGTGGATTACGACGGGGGCTGGGCGGAGTACGCCCTGGCCTCCGCCACGACCCTGGTGGCGATCCCCGACGATCTTCCCTTCGAACAGGCCTGCATCATCCCGGACGCGGTCTCCACCCCCTGGGCGGCGATCACCAGTACGGCGCAGACCCGGCCCGGAGAAGCGGTCGCGGTCTGGGGTGTCGGTGGTCTGGGCGCCCACGCGATCAAGCTGCTCCGGCTGGTAGGGGCGGCGCCGGTCATCGCCGTGGAGCCGAACGAGGCGGCCCGGGAGCGGGCGCTGGCCTTCGGCGCGGATGCCGCCCTGGATCCGGCCGATCCGGGGCTGCGGGAGGCGCTCGGCGCGCTGACCGGCGGCCGGGGACTGGACGTCGCGTTCGACTTCGCCGGGGTGCCGGCGGTACGTGAGCAGGCGCTGACGGTGCTGGGCAAGAAGGGACGGCTGGTGCTGGTGGGACTGGCGCAGCAGCCGGTGACGATCCCCTCCGACACGGTCTTCGCCTACCTGGGGCAGGCGGTGCTCGGGCACTACGGATCCGAACCGGAGCACGTGGAGCAGTTGGTGGCGCTCTCCCGGCAGGGCCGGCTGGACCTGGCCGACTCGATCAGCGGTGTGATCGCGCTGGCCGACGCCGGCAAGGCGGTTGAGCAGGTGCACCGCAAGCAGGGCAACCCGATCCGGCTGATCCTGCGTCCCTGAACGGCGCCGGCCCGCGGGCGCCAGGTGCCCACGGGCCGATCGGTACGTTCGTCCGACTCGCGGCGGTGCCGCCACCGGCAGGTGGCGGCACCGCCGTCGGTCACTTCAGGCCCGCAGCCTTCGGCGGACCGCCCCGGCCGTCGGAGTCCGGGCCGGCACCCCGGCCGTCGGATTCCGGGGCCTTCGTCGCCGGTGCGCCCGCGGGCACCGCGACCGCGTCCGGACCGTTCTCCGTTGCGGGCAGGTCCAGGCTGCTGCGGAGCACGGTCGGCTTGAGCAGCAGCGAGGCGACGACGCTGATCACCGCGATAGCCGCGGAGATGAGGAAGATGTGCCCGGTGGCGTCGCCGTACGCACCGCGTACGACGGCCACGACCGGCGCCGGCAGCTCTGTCAGGTTCAGTGCGCTGGTCCCGCCGGAGGCCGCGGGGTCGATGCCGAGCGCCGTCAGGCCTGCGGTCATGTTCTCCTGCACCCGCCGGGCCAGGACGGCGCCGAGCACCGAGATGCCGATCGTGCCGCCCATGGAGCGGAAGAAGGCGATCGAGGCGCTGGCGGAACCGATGTCCTTGAGCGCCACCGTGTTCTGCACCATCAGCACCAGGTTCTGCATCGTGGCGCCGACGCCGAGACCGACCAGCAGCATGCCGGCGCTCAGGATGAGCAGTGAGGTCTGGTGGTCGATGGTCGACAGGATCAGGAAGCCGCCGATCAGCACGACCGAGCCGGCGACGATGTACGGCTTGACCTTTCCGGAGATGCTGATCAGCCGGCCGCAGACGGTCGAGGAGATCATCACGCCGAGCATCATCGGGATGGTGAGCAGGCCGGCCTCGGTCGGGGTGTAGCCGCGGCCGATCTGGAAGTACTGCCCGAGGAAGACCGCGCCGCCGAACATCGCCATGCCGACCGCGAGGCTGGCGATGATCGCCAGGGCGGTGGTGGGCTGCCGGATGACCTTCATCGAGATGACCGGTTCGGGGACTCGCGTCTCCACCACGACCGCCAGGGCCAGCAGCAGCACGCCGCCGCCGGCCAGCGCGAGGGTCTGCCAGGAGAGCCAGGCGAACGAGCTGTCGACGAAGGAGATCCAGACCAGCAGGATGCTCACGCCGGCCGCGATGAGGGTCGCGCCGAAGTAGTCGATCTTGACGTTGTCGCGACGGATGAAGGGGAGTCGCAGGGTCTTCTGGAGCACGAAGAGAGAGGCGATGGCGAACGGAACGCCGATGTAGAAGCACCAGCGCCAGCCGAGCCAGGTGGTGTCGACGATCAGGCCGCCGAGCAGCGGGCCACCCACCGTCGCCACCGCCATCACGGCACTGAGGTAGCCGTTGTACTTGCCCCGTTCCCGCGGCGGGATCATCGCCGCGATCGCCACCTGCACCAGTGCCTGCAGGCCGCCGACACCGAGGCCCTGGATGGCGCGGGCGCCGATGAGCTGCTCGGTGTTCTGGGCCGCGCCGCTGATCAGTGAGCCGACGACGAAGATGACGATCGAGACCTGGATCAGCATCTTCTTGCTGAACAGGTCGGCGAGTTTGCCCCAGATCGGGGTGGAGGCGGTGGCGGCGAGCAGCGTCGCGGTGACGACCCAGGTGTACTGGGTCTGGCTGCCGTTGAGTGACCCGATGATGGTCGGCAGCGCCGTCGAGACGATGGTGCCGCTGGTCATCGCGACGAAGAGCACCAGGAGCAGCCCGGTGAGGGCCTCCATGGTCTGTCGGTGGGTCATGTTCTCCGGGTGATCCGCCCGGATGGTCGTTGCGCTCATCGAGCGGCCTCCATTGATGCTGTGGAGTCGGATGTGGTGCCGGTCCTGGGCTGCGGTACCGCGGTGCCCAGGCAGTCGGAGAGGTCGGTGGTGAACCGCCGGAGGTAGCCGACCAGGGTCTGCAGGTCCTCGGTGCTCCAGTGGCCCAGCGCCTGGCCGAAGAGCCGGCCGTACCACTCGTGCTTGGCGTCGAGGGCGGCCCGGCCCGTGCCGGTGAGCGTCAGGACGCTGGCGCGCCGGTCGGCCGGGTCGGCGTGCCGTTCGACCAGTCCGCTGCCGACGAGGCTGCTGACGGCCCGGCTCACGGTGGAGGGGTCCAGGCCGCAGCGCGCGGCCAGGTCCTTCACGTGGCAGCCGTCCACGGCCGGATCGGCCTGCGAGGCCTGCGCGATCTCGGCCAGCAGGCCGGCCAGGCCGGCCGGGACCGCGGATTCCTGGTAGGCCTCCTGCTGGCGGAGCATCCGCATGACCTTGATCAGTTCTCGTAGTTCGGTGCGGAGTGCGCCGGGGACGGCGTCCGGGACGTGCGGCATGCAGCCTCCAGAGAATATGGTTGCCGCACACAACTATCCATACTTGTTGCCCACTGCGCAAAGTTTGGCCGAGGGAGCTGTGTCACAACCCGGCTACCATGCAGTCGTGGATCAACCGGCCGGCCTGCGGGAGCGCAAGAAGCAGGCGACCCGTGAGGCGCTGCACCGCGCCGCCCTTCGTCTCGTCCGCGAGCGCGGCCTGGACCAGGTGACGGTGGAGGCGATCGCCGACGCGGCCGGTGTCTCCCGCCGCACCTTCTCCAATTATTTCTCGAGCAAGGAGGAGGCGCTGCTCCACGGCGAGCAGATGCGGATGCGGCTGCTGGTGGAGATCGTCCACGCCCGGCCGGCGGATGAGACGTACTGGGCTGCGCTGATTGGCGCGGTGGGGGAGTTCACGGCCCGGGTCGGGGTCGAGCATCCAGGCTGGCGCGAGGAGATCCGGCCGATCCGCGGCGAGCCGGCGGCGCTGGCCCGCCAGGTGGCCGTGCACGCCGAGATGGAGCGCGAACTCGCCGCCGAACTGGTGCGGCGAATGCCCGCCGGCCCCGACGCAGAGCTGCGCGCGCGGTTGATGGCCGGGGTTTTCCTGACCACCTTGCGGATCACACTGCGGCAGTGGCTGCACCAGCCCGACGGGCCGTTCGCCCCGCTGCTGCGGCAGGCGCTGGAGATCGTCCGGGAGCGCTTCGACTGACCCTGGTGATCGGCCCTGCTCAGCCCAGCTGGAGGGTGCCGTCGCTCAGCTGAGGGATCATGATGGCGGCCAGGACGATCAGGTCGATCAGGCCCAGCGCGACGGCGGTGACCGCCGCCGGGCGACCCCAGCGGCCCGGCGTGCCCCGGCGCAGCGAGATCAGGCCGAGCACGATCCCGAGTGTGCCGAAGATCAGGTTGAACATGAAGAGCCCGGTGACGGCGCAGGCCAGCGCCGATGAGGTGCGGCTGTCCAGCGGGACGACAGTCAGATCGCCCTTGTCCACCACGCCGACCTGGGCCGGGCGCGGCGTGGCGTCGGCGCCGGCCTGCACCGGCGCGGGTGCCGCCTCGCGGTCGCGCCCCCGGCGTACCAGCACCAGCCGGCCACGGGTCAGCAGGAGCGTCAGTCCACCCAGGACCGCGCCCGCGACGATCGGGATCAGCGGCGGGTCGACCAGCGAAGCGGTGCCCAGGCTGATGAAGATCAAAAAGATGGCACCCATGAGCGCGGCCACGGTCTCCTCCTCAGGTCGGCTTCAGAGCTGATACCCACCCACGGGAATACGATGCACCTCGATGTGAGCTGCGCCATGAAACAGCCCGTCCGGGCCTGCGGGTCCCCCCGCCGCGAGGATCGCCGGACCTTTCCGATCGCGCCACATCGGACCCGCAGGCCTTGCGGGCAGTGCCCGCAAGGCGCAACGTAATGACTGTTGTCTTTTTATTGGCGCTCGGGCCACTGCGTGTTGCGGCACCCGGCGAAGGGGGGACACGTGCGGGCGGACCGGCCACGCCCTCCGGCGGAGACCCTCGTCCGGTCCCGGCTGACCGCGGCGCTGCGCACCGACCCCGGCCTGCCGACGCTCGTGGTGGCACCAGGCGGCTGGGGCAAGACCACACTGCTGAGCCAGTACGCCGACACCGCGGGGGTGCCGGTCGCCTGGCTGCGCATCGAGACGCCCCAGGCCCGCCCCGACCGCGTCCTGGCCCAGATGCGCGCCGGCCTGGACACCGCCGCCGGAGAGGACGCTGTCGCGCGTGGCCCCGCCTCGCTGCTGATCGTCGACGACCTGCACCTGGTCGAGGGCGCCGAGATCGAACTCGCGGTGCTGGACCACGCCTTCGCGCTCGGTCGCGGCGGCGTACAGGTGCTGATCGCCAGCCGGCGGATGCCGCAGCTGGACCCGTCCCGCCACGAACTGCCCGGTGACCACCTCGTCGACGCCGAGCGGCTGCGGTTCCGTGCCTGGGAGGTGGAGCGGCTGCTGCGCGAGGTCTACCGGGAGCCCTTGCCCGCCGACGACGTCGCCGTCCTCTCCCGGCGCGTGGGCGGCTGGGCCGCCGGCCTCACCCTCTACCACCTCTCCACTCACGGCCGGGGGCTCGCCGAACGACGACGGGCCGTCGCCGCGCTCACCGGTGGCGCGACCCTCGCGGGCGGCTACCTCACCCGTGCGGTCCTCGCCGACCTGCCCGAGGAGCTGCGGCGGTTCCTGAGCCGTACCGGGGTCTTCGAAGCCCCCACCGCGGCCCGCTGCGACCGGCTGCTCGGTGTCGGCGGCAGCCAGCGGCACCTCGCCGAGCTGCAGCGGCGACAGGCCTTCACCGTCAGCTACGACGGCGGACGGACGTTCCGGTACCACGAGGTGCTCCGGGCACACCTGGTGGCGACCATGACGCAGGAGCTGGGGGCGGCCGCCGTCCGCAGCTGGCACGCCCGGGCCGCCGAGATCCTGGAGGCGGAGGGGGCGCTGGTCGAAGCGGTCCGCTGCCAGGCCCGCGCCGAGGACTGGCCCGCCGTACGCCGGCTGCTGGGCCGCCTCGGCATCGAGGTGGCCGAACACGGTCTGGACGCCTGGGCCGAGGTCCTGCCGGGCTGGCTCATCGGCGACGACCCCTGGCTGATCCTCGCCGAGGGCCGGCACCGGGTCGCCCAGGGACAGGTCGGTCTCGCCGTGGAGCGCCTCGCCCGCGCCGAAACGATGCTCGCACCCGGCACCGCGCTGTCACACTGCCGGCTGCTGCGCGACGCGGCACTCGCCTGGCTCCCCGACGCCCCCGCCTGGCGCGGGCACTGGTCGGGCTGGCTGCGTGCGGCAACCCGGCGCCACCCCGCGGTTGTCGCCGGTGAGGCCGAGTCGCTGCCGCCGCCCGAGCGCGCACTGGTCCGCGTCGTCGCCCTGCTGCTCGCCGGCGACCTGGCCGGCGCGGCCCGGGCGCTGCGCGGTCTGCCCGACGACGACGCCGTGGCCGGCGCCCTCCGGCGCCTGCTCGTCGCCGCCGGGGCCCTCGCCGCAGGCCGGGCGGCGGCGGTTGCACTCGATTCCGTCGCCCTGCGGGCCGAACGGGCCGGACTGCCGTGGCTGGGGCGCCTCGCCCGCGCCGTCACCGCCGTCGACGGAACCGCAGCCGGCGCCAAGGAGGCGCTCGTCGTGGCCGAGGAGTGCGACCGGCTCGGCGATCACTGGGGCGCGCTGCTCAGCCGGTTGATCGTCGAGCTCGGCCGGTCACGCACCGGTGCGGTCGGCGTGGATCAGGCGACCGCACTGGTGACCGCCGCCCGGGAACTCGACAGCGGGGTGCTGACCGCCTGGGCGCAGTCGCTGCTGGCGCTCGCCGCGGTGCAGGACCAGCGACCCGACGCCGAACTGGAGGTACGCCGGGCGGAGAGCACCGCCCGCGCAGCCGGCGTCCCCGGCGCCCGGACCCTCGCGCTCGCCGCCGCCGTACGCGCCGACCCGCAGCGCCCCGACGTCCGGGCCGCGCTCGACCGTGCCGCGGCGCAGAGCGGGCTGCCATCGCGGCTGGTCGCCGCCTGGCGTAGCGCGCCACCGGGGACCGGGACCGCGGATACCGGGGCCGGGGCCGCGGTGATGCTGCGCTGCTTCGGCGGTTTCCGGCTCAGCGTCGACGGCCGGACGCTGGACTGGTCACCGGTGCGTCCCCAGGCCCGCGCCCTGGCCCGGCTGCTGGCGATGCACGCCGGGCGGCCGGTGCACCGGGACCACCTCGTCGACGCGCTCTGGCCGCAGGCGGAGCGGCGCAACGCCACCCAGCGACTGCACGTCGCGCTCTCCTCGCTACGTCGTTTCCTCGACGCCAACCTGCCCGGCGCCGGTCCGGACTCGCTGCTCTGCCGCGACGGCGACGCCTATCTGTTCGCTCTGCCCGAGGGCGGCTACTGCGACGTGGCCGTCTTCCGGGAGGCGCTGGAGCGCAGCCGCCTCGCTGCCGGCACCGAGATGGGTCTGGCAGCGCTGCGGTTGGCGGTGGAGACCTACCGCGGCGACCTGCTGCCCGAGGACGGCCCGGCCGAGTGGGTCGTCAACACGCGGGAGGCGCTGCGCCGTCAGGCGGCGGAGGCGGCGGCCACCCTGGCGGGCGCGGAACTCACCGCGGACGCCGTGCAGAGCGCCGCACCGGTACGGGCGGTGGCGATGGCGGCCCGCTGTGTGGAGATCGACCCGTGCCACGATCTGGGCTGGCGGCTGCTCATCGCCGCGCACGAGCGCGCCGGTGACCTCGCTGCCGCGCAGCAGGCCCGCCGCCGCTACGGGGAGGTGCTGCTCTCGCTCGGGCTGGACCCGGCGGCGTCCGGTCTCCCGGTCCCGGCGCCGGTCACCGGCGGCCGAAGAATTCCACCTCCCCGATCGCCAGGCTCGGCCTCGACCGCGGCCCATAGGCCGAGCGGACCTCCAGCCGTAGTCGTACCACGTCAGCGGCCTCGAAGGTGAAGCGCTGCGGGCCCGGCTGATCCCGCAGCTCCAGGGTGCCCTCCACGGTGCGACCGTCGGCGGTGGTGGCGGTGAGGGCGAGCACCGCCGGGCGGCCGACGGTCAGGAACAACTCCTGCTCGGTGCTGACCCCGGAGGTGACCACGACGTCGAGCACCCGTACCGGATCGGCCCAGCGCGCCTCCACCCACGAGCCGTCGGCGGCGGTCGACGGAGACCAGAATCGGTTGGTGACGCCGTCGGCGATGTGCGCGGCGGGGTGGTCGCGCTCCTGCGACGAGGCGGTCACCGTGTCCGGGTTCAGCGGAACGTGGTCCTGGACGCGGTCGCGTACCTCGTCGACGAGGCGGCGGCCCAGCAGCGGGCCGCCGACCAGGGCGATCGTCAGCAGGCAGATCAGCGCGATGACCAGGAGCAGCCGGCGACGTGCGTGTTCGCGGCGGCGCCGGTCGGAGCGGCGTACGCGGGGCGCGGTGATCCGGTCGAGCCATCGCCGCCACCAGGGCCGCTTCACCGTCTCGGCGACGGCCACCGGGCGCGGTTCGCCGCACGCCCCGCAGAACCGGCGCTGCTGGTCGTTCCCGGCCCCGCACCGGACGCAGTGCCAGTCGTCGCCGATATGACGGGCACGACGGGGCGCCCGCCGGGGAGGCCGCCGGTGCGGGGTGGTGACAACCGTCGGCTGCACCGCCGCGGGCGGCTCCGCTGCGGGCACGGGATCCGCGGTGCCGGCCGCGTCGGACGGCGGGTCGGTGGGCGCCGTCGACCACTCCAGGAAATCGCCGCACTCGCCGCAGAACCGTTCGGTGGCGGGGTTGGCGGTGCCGCACGAGGCGCAGATGATCATTGCCCGGTCACCTCCACCACGGTCGGCACGTGGACCGGCACCATTCCGGACACCAGCTGCCGCAGCCGCTCGGTGTCCACCGCCGTCGGATCGGCCACCCGGATCAGCACGTGTGCGCGCGGCGACTGCGCCGGCGGCGCGGCACCGGATTCGGCCGAGCAGCTCACCCCGCCGGT
>Ga0233375_1000133_pt1 | contig 44316 bp, 43 predicted proteins | sample ElkDunMinimDraft_10_FD_191539 | JGI IMG/M metagenome (GOLD analysis project Ga0233375, IMG submission 191539) | Fecal eukaryotic communites from dung pellets of Tule Elk in California, USA - Elk Dung E16 | ecosystem: Host-associated > Mammals > Digestive system > Large intestine > Fecal | place...
CGAGACCCCGCTCTACCGCAAGTCCCAAGTGCTGTACGGCATCGACCTCGCCAAGCGGGAGATCGCCAAGGAGAAGCGGGTCGTGGTCGTCGAGGGCTACACCGACGTCATGGCGATGCACCTGTCGGGGGAGGGCACTGCCGTCGCGACCTGCGGCACGGCCTTCGGGCCGGACCACGCGCGGATCGTGCGACGGCTCGTCGGCGACGCGGGCTCCAGCGGCGGGGTGCAGCTCGCCTCGGGAGCCTCGGTGGGCGGCGAGATCATCTTCACCTTCGACGGGGACGCCGCCGGTCAGAAGGCCGCCCTGCGCGCCTTCGGCGAGGACCAGACCTTCACCGCGCAGACCTTCGTCGCCGTCGAGCGCAGCGGCATGGACCCCTGCGAGCTCCGTCAGGCGCAGGGCCCGGACGCGGTGCGCGCGCTCGTCGCCGGGCGCCAGCCGCTCTTCGAGTTCGTGATCCGCGCGACGCTGCGCGCCTACGACCTCGGCACCGCGGAGGGCCGGGTCGGGGCGCTGCGGGCCGCCGCGCCCGTGGTCGCCGGCATCCGCGACACCGCGCTGCGCCCTGAGTACACCCGCCTGCTGGCCGGATGGCTCGGCATGGACCAGGCCTCCGTGAGCGACGCCGTGCGCTCCGCGGGCAGGCAGGGCGGCGGCGCGCGCGGCCAGGACCCCCGAGGCGGACGGCCCGACGGCTCGCGTGGCGGCCCGCAGCGTGCCGAGCGGGCCCCCGAGGGGCAGCCCGTGCCCGTGGCCCGGATGCAGCAGCCCGATCGCCGTGACCCGGTGGCCCGCACCGAGCGCACCGCGCTCGAGGTGGTGCTCCAGCACCCCCACCTCGTGCCCGCCGAGTTCGACCAGCTCCAGGCCGACGCCTTCACCGCGCCCGCCTACCGCGCCGTGCACGAGGCCATCCGGGCCGCAGGAGGGCTCCAGGGGGCCCGTGAGGCGCTCGCCAGCACCGGCTCGGGCAACGCCGCCGCCTGGGTCGCGCGCGTCCAGGAGGAGGCCGCCGGGCCGGTCTCCGGGCTGGTCACCGAGCTCGCCGTGGCGCCGCTGCCCGAGGACCGCCCGACGGCGCTCGCGGACTACGTCCGGGGCGTGGTGCTGGCGCTGGTCGAGATCGGCTTCACCCGCCACATCGCGGACCTGCGAGGGCGGCTGCAGCGGATGGACGGCGCCCAGGACCCTGAGGCGTATCAGGCCGCGTTCGCCGAGCTCGTGGCGGTCGAGGCCCGGCGCCGGACGCTGCGCGACAGCGCCTGACCGCACTCAGCCTGACCCGCACTCAGCGGAGCGTGGTGGGGGACACCCCGTCGTCAGTGGGCAGGTCGCCCTGCACGGTGGCCGTCACGGTGAGCGCCTGGAGCACGACCTGCCCCCCGTAGCTCGACAGGAACGCGGTGTCGGTGGCGTCCCGCCCGGTCGCGATCCGCAGCATCGACGCGCGCGGCGCCAGGCCGGTGGCGTCGACGACGGTCCAGGAGCCGTCCACGAAGGCCTCGACGACCGCGTGGAAGTCCATGGGGCTGAGCCCGGGGGCGTAGACGGACACCAGCCGCGCGGGGACGTCACGGGCCCGCAGCAGGGCGATCACCAGGTGCGCGAAGTCACGGCACACCCCGCGGCGCGTCAGGACGGTGTCCGTGGCTCCGTCGGTCGGCCCGCTCGAGCCGGAGAGGTACGTGACGTGGCCCCGCACCCACCGCACGACGGCCCCGAGGAGTTCCCTGCCGGCCAGCGGCCCGAACTGGTCCTGGGCGAATGCGAGCAGCTTGTCCGACTGGGCGTAGCGGCTGGGGCGCAGCGACTCCAGCAGGTCGCCGTCCTCGACGATCGGCGGATCGGCGAGACCGGAGGCCTGTGCCCGGTAGTCGATGACGACGAGTCCCGGGGGAGCCGCCACCCGGTGCACGCGGGTGCCGTTGGGCCCCTTCATCTCCACCACGTCGAGCGGCCCGCTCGTGTGGGAAACGGCCAGCCGCTCCTGGCGGTCGTAGGCGCCGTCGGCGACCGCCACGGCGAGGTACAGGGCGCTGGGCCCGAGCACGTCGAGCTCGAGGTGGGAGGTGACGGTCCGCAGCACCGACGTCACGACCTTTCGGGAGGGGCACGGCTGGCACAGGGTGCGCCCGGCTCGTCGGGGACCCGTGCGCAGATGAAGTGTGGGGCTGCGCCGTGCGTCGCGCCAGTGCGCCCGAATGGGCGCGAAACAGGTCAGGCCCCCTCGAGAGGGGGCCTGACCTGGTGGAGCCTGTGCTCCCTCGACTGGACTCGAACCAGTAACCGTCCGATTAACAGTCGGATGCTCTGCCAATTGAGCTACGAGGGATCGTGGCGGAGATGACTCTAGCAGCCGTCTGAGGGTGGTTCGAAATCGGCGCCGGGAGGGGCCGCCGGGCCCGGCGGCGACCCGGGTGGGTCCTAGTCCGGGAGCCCTGCGGCCCTGCGGACTCGGACCTCGGCGGCGTCCACCTGGGCGGCCACCGCGGGCGAGGAGAGGTCGATCGCGCCGTCGCCGATGACCTGGGACACCAGGTCGCCGTCCTCGGCGCGGCGCAGCGCCACGCGTGCTGTGGCGCCGCCCGGCAGCGTGACGGTCTCCGCGTGCACCACGGACGACTGCACCCGCTCGCGCAGGGTCTGGGCGAAGGCCGGCGCGCCCCGCTCCGTGAGCACGAGGTCCTGCGAGCGGCCGTCCACCCAGTGCACGGTGATGGTCGAGGTCTCGACCGTCAGGCTCGCCCGGTCCACGTCCATCCACGGGCGCCGCTCGACGCTGTCCGTGGACACCACGCACAGCGCGCGTCTTGTCGCGACCGCCCAGCGGCCATCGGCGAGCTCGACGACCGCGAGGGCGCGGTCGTGGGCCGGGAGGGCCAGCCGCGAGCGGATCGGGGCAGGCAGGGACGGGCGGCGCGAGAACAGGGGCACGAGGCCACGGTAGTCGTGCTGCTGCGGCGGTGGGCCAGGTGGGGCTTGAACCCACGACCGACGGATTATGAGTCCGCTGCTCTGACCGGCTGAGCTACTGGCCCGCGACGGGACAGGTTACCGGTATTCGCCGATCGGCCGGGTGATCCCGGGCATCCGCGTGGTCGCGCCAGCGGACGGTCGCGGCGAGACGGGGCGCCTCACCCGCACAAGATGAGGCGCCCCCGCCTGCTGTGGACTGGCCACGGCGTCCCGCTCGCGCCTGGACGTTGTGGCGAGCATAGGGCCGCTTCGTGACCCTCGCAGCGGATGTGTCGCCGGTGTCTGGTTCCTCCGGACTCGACCGGGGACCAGGGGGTTCGCGGGGGATGTTCAGGACACCTTCCGTTTTCACCCGATGAGGTTGTTGCACGCTTGTCCAGTTTCCTGCATAGTTCAGTTCGTCAGCGAGAACGGCAAACCCGCCGCAAGGTGGGGACGCAAAGCCACGGGGCCTACACGGCTAGCCGAGCTACCGAACGACAGGAGTCGAAGTCATGGCCATTACCACCCCCAACCGCAACGAGTCCGCGACCCCGATGCCGGGTGCGCTGCTCACCCCCGGTGAGGTGGCCGTCCTGTTCCGCGTCGACCCGAAGACGGTCACGCGGTGGGCTCAGGCGGGCAAGCTCTCGGCAGTGCGGACCCTCGGTGGGCACCGCCGGTTCCACGAGGCCGAGGTCCGCGAGCTGCTGACGGGCGTCCCGCAGCAGCGCAGCGAGAGCTGAGCGAAGCACGCATCGCACGAAGCCCCGGGGACCCTAGGTCCCCGGGGCTTCGTCGTGCCCGGGGGTGCGAGCGCCGGGTGGCCGGATACGGGCGCCCCGCCGCCCCTCGCCGATGTCCGGGGCAAGGCGCTTCGGCCTGCGGGCCGCGGCGCGGACCGCAGGCCCGCCACGCATGAAACAATCCGTCCATGGCGATGAGAGAGATCCGCACGGTCGGCGACCCGGTCCTGCGCACCCCCTGCGACCCGATCACCACAGTCGACGAGCGTGTGCGCTCCCTCGTCGCCGATCTGGTCGAGACCGTGGACCACGAGGGCAGGGCCGGCCTCGCCGCCAACCAGATCGGTGTGAACCTGCGCGCCTTCTCATGGAACATCGACGACGAGGTCGGCTATGTGCTGAACCCGACCATCGTGGAGCTCTCGGACGACTACCAGGACGGTGACGAGGGCTGCCTGTCCGTGCCGGGCCTGTGGTACCCGACGCGTCGCGCCTGGTACGCCCGGGTGGTCGGCGTCGACCTCGACGGCGACGAGGTCGTGGTCGAGGGGACCGAGCTCATGGCCCGCTGCCTGCAGCACGAGGTGGACCACCTCGACGGGATGCTGTACCTGGACCGGCTCGACCGTGCGGTCCGCAAGAAGGCCATGCGCGCGATCCGGGAACAGCTGGCCTGATCAGCCGGCCCTGAAATCGGGGTGATTCGCCCGACGGCTGGCGCGGGCCGCCGGCTGTCGGGCATGCTGTCCCCAGCACGCCGCGAGACCGTGCGCAACTCCCGGGAACGGGCTGAGGTCGTTGGGGAAGGCGAACCTCGATCCGTCAGGAGGGCGACATGGCAGGTGCGATCACCCGCGGTGTACTTTTCGTGCACTCAGCTCCACGTGCGCTGTGCCCGCACTTGGAGTGGGCAGCAGGCAACCTCTTGGGCACCCGCGTGTCCATGGACTGGACGCCGCAGCCGGCCGCCCGGGGCATGTACCGCGCCGAGCACTCGTGGCAGGGCCCGCAGGGCACCGGCGCGCAACTCGCCTCTGCGCTGCGTGGCTGGACCCACCTGCGGTACGAGGTGACGGAGGAGGCCAGCCACGGCTCCGACGGCGCCCGGTGGAGCCACACCCCCGAGCTCGGCATCTTCCACGCGGCCACGGACGTGCACGGCAACGTCGTGGTGCCCGAGGACCGGATACGCGCGGCGCTGGTGCACGCGGGGGACCCCGCCAGGCTCCGTGCCGAGCTGGACCTCGCCCTGGGGCAGGCGTGGGACGACGAGCTCGAGTCCTTCCGGTACGCCGGCGCCGGGGCGCCCGTCCGCTGGCTGCACCGCGTCGGCTGAGCAGCGCAGACGACACGAGGGCCCCGACGCGATCGCGTCGGGGCCCTCGTCGTGCGGGAGGTCAGGCGCTCGTGACCACCAGGGCCACGTTGTGGCCGCCGAACCCGAAGGAGTTGTTGATCGCCGCCACCTGGCCCGCGCGCAGGTCTCGCGGCTTGTCGCGCACCAGGTCCAGGACCAGCTCGGGGTCAGGGTCGGTGACGTTGATCGTCGGGGGAGCGGTGCGCTCCGCCAGCGCGAGCACCGTGAAGATCGTCTCCAGCGCCCCCGCGCCCCCGAGCAGGTGCCCGGTCATGGACTTCGTGGCGGACAGCGCCACCTGGTCGGCATCGGCGCCCAGCACGTCCCGGACGCCCCGCGCCTCGATGAGGTCCCCGACCACGGTCGAGGTGGCATGGGCGTTGACGTGGACCACGTCGGCCGTCGTGATCTGCGCGTCGGCCAGCGCGCGGCTCATCGCCGCGATCTGGCCGCGGCCGCTCGGCTCCGGCGAGGTGATGTGGTAGCCGTCGCTGCTGAGCCCCACCCCGGAGATCCGGGCGTACACCCGAGCCCCGCGGGCCGCGGCGTGCTCGGCGCTCTCCAGGACCACGATCCCGGCGCCCTCTCCCAGGACGAAGCCGTCGCGGTTGACGTCGTAGGGCCGAGACGCGCCCGCGGGGTCGTCGTTGCGCAGCGACACCGTGCGCGACGCAGCGAAGGCTGCCACCGGGAGCGGGTGGATCGCCGCCTCGGCCCCCCCGGCGACGACCACGTCGGCCCGGCCCGAGCGGATCATCTCGACCGCGTAGCCGATCGCCTCGGCGCCGGACGCGCAGGCCGAGACCAGGGCGTGGGCCCCCGCGCGGGCGCCGAGCTCGAGCTCGACGTAGGCGGCGGGGGAGTTGGGCATGAGCATGGGGACGGTCATGGGCAGGACGCGGCGCGCGCCCTTCTCCCGCAGTGTGTCCCACCCGTCCAGGGTGGTCCAGATGCCGCCGATGCCCGAGGACACGACGGCGCCCAGGCGCTCCGGGTCCACCTCCGGGCTGCCAGCGTCGCCCCAGGCCTCGCGGGTGGCGATGATGGCGTACTGCGCGGAGGGGTCCATCCGCTTGATCTCCTGGCGCGGGAGCACCTCGGAGGGGTCGACCTTGATCTGCGCCGCGAACGTCAGCGGCAGCTCGTAGGTCTCGGCCCAGTCGTTGTCGAAGTGCCGGGCGCCGGACTCACCCGCGAGGGCAGCGCGCCAGGTGCTGGCCACGTCCCCGCCCAGCGGGGTCGTGGCGCCCAGGCCGGTGACGACGACGTCGGTGACGGGGGTCATGGCTGCTCCAGTTCGGTGGGGTGAGCGGCCAGGGCCTGACCGTCAGGGCGCCGGTGGGCGGCGCCGCGACGGCCAGGCCTGGACGCGTTCGAGCCTGTGGTGCGGGTGAGGATCAGCCCTGCGCCTTGGTGATGAAGTTGACGGCGTCGCCGACGGTCGCGAGGTTCTTGACCTCGTCGTCGGGGATGCGCACGTCGAACTTCTCCTCGGCGAGGGTCACGATCGTCATCATCGACAGCGAGTCGATGTCCAGGTCGTCGGTGAAGGACTTCTCGGGCAGGACGGAGTCGGTGGGAAGCCCGGTCTCCTCGCTGACGATCTCGGCCAGTCCGGCCAGGATCTCCTGCTCGCTGTGCGCCATCGGTGTTCTCCTTGTTAGGTGGTGCGGGGCGGAACGGGGCTGAACGCTACCGGGCGCCAGGCGGCGCCGGGGCGGTCACGGCAGGACGACGACCTGGGCCGCGTAGACGAGGCCGGCGCCGAAGCCGATCTGCAGGGCAAGCGCGCCGCTCGACACCTGACCCTCGCGCAGAAGGCGCTCGGTCGCGAGCGGTATCGAGGCCGCGGAGGTGTTGCCCGTGTCGGCGATGTCGCGGGCGACCGCGACGGACTCGGGGAGCTTGAGCTGCTTGATCATCTGGTCGATGATCCGCATGTTGGCCTGGTGGGGGATGAACGCGTCGATCTGGTCCGCGGTCACTCCCGCGGCGTCCAGGGCGCGCTGCGCGACGGGCGCCATCTGCCACACGGCCCACTTGAAGACGCTCTGCCCCTCCTGGCGCAGGGTGGGCCACCCGGCGCCAGAGTCCCGGGTCTCGAGCCACGAGTGCGTCTGGCGGATCGCCTCGGCCTGGGAGCCGTCGGAGCCCCAGACCGTGGGGCCGATGCCGGGGAAGTCCGACGCGCCGACGACCACGGCGCCGGCGCCGTCCCCGAGCAGGAACGAGATGCTGCGGTCGGTCGGGTCGACGAAGTCGCTCATCTTCTCGGCGCCCACCACCAGCACGTTCCGCGCCGCGCCAGACCGGACCAGCGCGTCGGCCTGGCCGATGCCGTAGCAGTAGCCGGCGCACGCGGCCGAGATGTCGTAGGCGGCCGCCGGCGTGGCGCCGACGCGCTCGGCGAGGATCGCGGCGGCAGACGGCGTCTGGTGGAAGTGGGTCACGGTCGAGACCAGCACGGCGTCGATGTCGGCGCCGGTGAGCCCGGCGTCCTTGATCGCCGCGTTCGCGGCCTCCTCGGCGAGGTCCAGCACCCCGGTGCCCTCGGCGGCGCGGCGACGCGTCACGATGCCCGTGCGCTGGCGGATCCACTCGTCGGACGAGTCGATGGGGCCGGCCAGGTCGTCGTTCGTCACGACGCGCTCGCCGCGCATGACGCCGAGCCCCAGGATGCGGGAGTGCGCGGGGCCGGTGGACTGCGTCAGGGTGGGTCGGGTCACGAGGGGGTCTCCTGGCTGAGCGGGGCAGCGTGGCGGGCGATGAGGTCGCGTGCGGCCTGGATGTCGGTGGGGGACTTCACCGCGACCGTCTCCACACCGGGCAGCGTACGCCGGGCCAGCCCGGTCAGGACCCCGCCCGGCGCCAGCTCGAGGAGCCCGGTGACGCCCAGGCGCAGCAGCGTCTCCTGGCACAGGTCCCATCGCACTGGGGCGACGATCTGCTGGGCGATGCGGTCCAGCACGTCCGCCGCCGCGCCGAACGGGCCGTGCTCGCCGGGGAGGTCGCCGTAGGCGGCGCCGTCCGCGTCGGACAGCAGCACCATGCGGGGGTCGGCGGCCGGGCGCGCCGCGGCGACCGGGGCGAACCCGTCGAGCGCGGACTGCATGAAGGGGGTGTGGAACGCTCCGGCCACCTGGAGCGGGATCACCCGCGCGCGGGCGGGCGGGGCGGCGGCGAGGGCGGCGAGGCCCTCCAACGATCCGGCGGCGACGACCTGGCCGCCGCCGTTGACGTTCGCGGGCCACAGGCCCGCCTGCGCGATGGCCGCGAGCACCTGCTCCGGGTCGCCCCCGACGACGGCGCTCATGCCGGTGGGCTCGGCGGCGGCTGCCTGGGCCATGAGCGAGGCGCGCACGGTGACCAGGCTGACGGCGTCCTCGTCGGTGAGCACGCCGGCGACGGCCGCGGCGGCGAGCTCCCCGACCGAGTGGCCCGCGGTGGCTCCCGCGACCTGCGCCGCGTCCTGGCCGTCGAGGATCGCGCGCAGGGCGATCAGCGACATCGCCACGATGAGCGGCTGGGCGACGGCCGTGTCCCGGATCGCCTCCGCGTCGGAGTCGACCCCGTGCGACCGCAGGTCAAGTCCCGACGCGTCGGAGAACGCCGCGACACGCCCGGGCACGCCGGCCACGTCGAGCCACGGGGCGAGCATTCCTGGGGTCTGGGAGCCCTGACCTGGGCACACGATGGCGAGCACGTGTCGACTATGCCGGTTCTAGGCGTGCGGGCGGTCCCCACGACGCGCACCAACCTTCGGTCGGGCCGTTGTGCCGACCCTACAAAGCGGCTGGGAGGCCCTACGCCGGGCCGTCCACGCCGAGCCGGCCGAGGGCGAGCGCGGTCTGCAGCACGTAGGACTCTCGCGGGTCCAGCGGGTCCCAACCGGTCACGTCGGCGACCCGCCGCAGGCGGTAGCGGACCGTGTTGGGGTGCACGTACAGGGTGCGCGCCGCGGCCTCGAGCGAGCGGCCCGCGCCGAGGTAGGCCGAGAGCGTCTCGAGCAGCGATCCGGTGCTGGCGGCGAGCGGCACGTACGCCTGGGCCACGAGCATCCGGCGCGCGTCAGCGTCGCCGACCAGCACGCGCTCGGGCAGCAGGTCGTCGGCCTGCACCGGGCGCGGCGCCTGCTCCCAGGCCGGCGCCGCCAGGAGGCCGGCGAACGCGGCGCGCGCCGAGCGGGCGGCCTCGACGACGTGCGGGACTGCTGGCCCGATGACCACCGGTCCCGGCCCGAACTTGGGGAGCAGCGTGCCCGCCGCCGCGGCCAGATCGCCCTCGCCGCCCAGGAAGACGACCAGGCGGTCGCCCTGGATGCCCACGAGCGCGTCCTCCGCGGCACGGCGGGTGGCCCGGCGCAGGTCCGCGGCGCGCACGTCGTCCAGCGGGGAGGTGGTCGTGCCGACCATCACGAGGGTCGAGCCCTTCCCGCTCCAGCCGAGCGCGGCCACGCGCGAGCGCAGCGAGTCGTCGACGTCGCCGCGCACCAGGGCGTCGACGACCAGGGCCTCCAGGCGGGCGTCCCACGCGCCCCTGACCTCCGCGGCGCGCGCGTAGACCTCGGCCGCGGAGAAGGCGACCTCGCGGGAGTACCGCAGCACCGCCTCGCGGAGGTCCCGCTCCCCGCCGGGCGCGGCGAGCTGGTCGCTGTGCTTCTCCACGACGTCCACCAGCACGCGCACGAGCTGGAGGGTGTGCTGCAGGGAGATGGACCGGGTCAGCTCGGGCGGCGCCGCCGCGAAGATCTCGCCGACGCCGTGCGGAGGGCTCGACGGGTCGCTGAACCAGGTCACGAACGCGGTGATGCCCGCCTGCGCCACGAGGCCGACGGAGGAGCGGTCCTCCGCGGAGAGCACGCGGTACCAGTCGAGGTCCTCGTCGAGCCGGCGCATCGCGGCCGCGGTGAGCAGGCCGTTCCCGTCGCGCACCCGGCGCAGGGTCTCGATGCCGGCGTGCGGAGGGGCCGCGACATCGGCGCTCTGGGGGGCCGGCGGAGCGGCGAGGGGCACGGGCGCAGACGCCCCGACAGGTGTACCGGGGTGGCGACGCTGCGTGACCATAGCGTGAGCATAGGTCTCGGATTGTGGGGAGTCGACAAAAGTCCACGGCGTGGCAGTCGTCTACTGGTCTGGCGGGTGGGGGAGCGCGAGGCGGGGGGTAGCGACTAAGGTCGCGTCATGGCTCTCCTGCCGCGTCTCCGTCAGCTCATGCGGCGCCCCTCGTCGGCGTCGCGGGTCGGCGCGCGTCGCCCGACGAAGTCGGCCCGGCGTGGGGACACGCTGCACGAGGACGCGCTGCGCTCCGTGCTGAGCGACGACCCGAACAACGAGCGCGCCTTCCGGGCGCTGGCGGAGATCGTCCGGCGCCGTGCCGCCGAGCCCGAGGGCTCCGAGCACGACCCGCTGACCCGTGCCCTCCCCGAGAGCGAGAAGCAGCGCGCCGCGGACCTGGCGGTCTGGTCGCTCGGCGAGGAGCTGGCCGGCAACCCGCGTGCCTGGTACCCGTTGGTCGAGGTGGCGCGCCTGTCGGTGCGCGACGACCACGAGGGGACGCTCCGCCGGCTGACCACGGCCGCCGAGCGCGACCCGAGCGGGCTCGCCCTCGCCGAGGGCATCCAGGTGCTGCGCGAGGCCGACCTCCCCGTGGACGCGTTGTGGCTCGGCGTGGGCCACTGGCGCCCCCGCGAGCACGACCTCGAGGTGGCGCGGCAACTGGTGCACGCCTCGATCGAGGCCGAGCGCCCGCTCGAGGCCAAGCAGCACCTCGCGGTCCTGGACGCGCACCCCGACACCGCGGCCGTCGCCCGGCTGCGGTCGGAGATGGGCGAGGTCATCCAGGACGCGTTGCACCAGCACTCTCCCGACGCCTGAGCCGTCCGAAGTCGCCCGGTCCGCCGGCGCCGCCAGCCTTTCCGCGCGCCCGGGGAACCGGAGCCGCCGCGGCCTCGAACGGCGCGAGCCACACTGCCCGCACAACGGGACAGGCCCCGGACCGCAGATGCGGTCCGGGGCCTGTCCCGTGACGGGCTCAGCGACTCAGGAGTCGCCGCCCACGTTGCCGGACGTGCCGGCGGTGACGTCGTGCAGGCGGTACTGCTCGATCGCCCGGGCGGGGGCGTCGGCAGGGACCTCGCCCGTCCGCGCGAGCTGCTGCAGCACGCGGACCGCGGTCGAGGGGCCGTCGATCTTGAAGTGGCGACGGGCGGCCGCACGCGTGTCGGAGAAGCCGAAGCCGTCCGCCCCGAGCGTGGCGTACGTGCCGGGGATCCACGCCCGCACCTGGTCGGCGACGAGGTGGTCGTAGTCCGTCGTCGCGACGAACGGGCCCTCGGCCCCGCGCAGCTTCTGCGTCAGGTACGCCTCGCGCTGCTCCTCGCCGGGCTGCAGGAACGCCTGCGCGTCCGCGGCCAGGCCGTCGCGGCGCAGCTCGTTCCAGCTGGTCACCGACCACACCGCGGCGCGCACGCCCCAGTCGTCGGCGAGGAGCTGACGCGCCTCGAGCGCCCACGGCACCGCCACGCCGGAGGCGAGGATCTGGGCGCGCGGCCCGTCGCCCTCGGCCGGCGCGATGAGGTGGATGCCCCGCAGGATGCCCTCGACGTCGACGTCCTCCGGCTCGGCCGGCTGGATCATCGGCTCGTTGTACACCGTGAGGTAGTACATGACGTCCGGGTCGCGGGGGTCGTCCTGGCCGTACATCCGCTGGATGCCGTCGCGCACGATGTGCCGGATCTCGTACCCGTACGCCGGGTCGTAGTGCACGACGTGCGGCTGGGTGCCCGCGAGCAGCGGGGAGTGCCCGTCGGCGTGCTGCAGGCCCTCGCCCGTGAGCGTGGTGCGGCCAGCGGTGGCGCCGATCAGGAACCCGCGCGTCATCTGGTCGCCGGCGGCCCAGAACTGGTCGCCGGTGCGCTGGAACCCGAACATCGAGTAGTAGAAGTAGAACGGGATCAGCGGCTCGCCGTGCGTCGCGTACGACGTGCCGACGGCCTGGAACGCCGCCGCCGAGCCAGCCTCGTTGATGCCGGTGTGCATGATCTGACCGCTCTCGGACTCCTTGTAGGAGAGCATCAGGTCACGGTCGACCGCGAGGTAGTGCTGGCCGTTGGTGTTGAAGATCTTCGCCGACGGGAAGATCGCGTCCAGCCCGAAGGTGCGGGCCTCGTCCGGGATGATCGGGACGATCCGGTGGCCGAACTCCTTGTCCCGCACCAGGTCCTTGAACAGCCGGACGAGCGCCATGGTGGTGGCGACCTCCTGCGTGCCCGAGCCCTTCTTGAGCAGGTCGTAGGCCTTGTCGTCGGGGAGCTTGACCTCGGTGTGCTTGCTGCGCCGCTCCGGGACGAACCCGCCCAGCGCCCGGCGCCGCTCCAGCATGTACTGGATCGCCGGGTCGTCCTGGCCGGGGTGGTAGTACGGCGGGACGTACGGGTTCTCGTCGATCTGCTCGTCCGTGATCGGGATGTGCAGCGAGTCCCGCAGCAGCTTCAGGTCGTCCGACTTGAGCTTCTTCATCTGGTGCGTGGCGTTGCGCCCCGCGAAGCCCGAGCCCAGGCCGTAGCCCTTGATGGTGTGCGCCAGGATGACCGTCGGCTGGCCGGTGTGGGCCGTGGCCGCCGCGTAGGCCGCGTACAGCTTGCGGTAGTCGTGGCCACCGCGCTTCAGCGCCCAGATCTCGTCGTCGGTCATCTTCTCCACGAGCGCCTTGGTGCGCGGGTCGCGACCGAAGAAGTGCTCACGGACGAAGGCGCCGTCGTTCGCCTTGTACGTCTGGTAGTCGCCGTCCGGCGTGACGTTCATGAGGTTGACCAGCGCGCGGTCCTTGTCCGCGTTGAGCAGGACGTCCCACTCGCGGCCCCAGATCACCTTGATGACGTTCCAGCCCGCGCCGCGGAACTGCGCCTCGAGCTCCTGGATGATCTTGCCGTTGCCGCGCACCGGGCCGTCGAGGCGCTGCAGGTTGCAGTTCACGACGAACGTCAGGTTGTCGAGGCCCTGCTGGGCGGCGAGCTGCAGCATGCCGCGGCTCTCGGGCTCGTCCATCTCGCCGTCGCCGAGGAACGCCCAGACGTTCTGCTGGCTCGTGTCCTTGATGCCGCGCTCGTGCAGGTACCGGTTGGTCCACGCCTGGTAGATCGCCGACGCCGGGCCGAGGCCCATCGACACCGTCGGGAACTCCCAGAGCTCGGGGGCCAGGCGCGGGTGCGGGTACGACGGCAGGCCGCCGCCCGGGTGCGAGAGCTCCTGGCGGAAGCCGTCGAGCTGCTCCGCCGTGAGCCGGCCCTCGAGGAAGCCGCGGGCGTACACGCCGGGGGAGGCGTGGCCCTGGAAGTAGACCTGGTCTCCGCCGCCCGGGTGGTCCTTGCCGCGGAAGAAGTGGTTGAGGCCCACCTCGTACAGCGTCGCGACCGACGCGTAGGACGAGATGTGCCCGCCGACGCCGATCCCGGGACGCTGCGCGCGCGTGACCATGACGGCCGCGTTCCAGCGGATCCACGAGCGGTAGCGGCGCTCGAGCACCTCGTCGCCCGGGAAGTACGGCTCCTCGTGGACGCCGATCGTGTTCACGTACGGCGTGTTCAGGGAAGTCGGGATCGCGACGTTCCGCTCACGTGCCCGCTTCAGCAAGTTGAGCAGCACGTAGCGCGCGCGGGGCCCGCCCTTGTCGTCGATCAGGCCGTCGAGGGAGTCCACCCACTCGCCGGTCTCCTCAGGGTCGATGTCCGGCACCTGGCTCAGCAAGCCGTTGATGAGCGGACCTCTGTCCTCGGTCGAAGCCACCTGTGCTCCCTCGCCTCTCGTCCGCGGCGAGGCCATCGGCCCCGGCGCGCTCTCTTGGCCCGGCGCCGTCGCGGCACGCTGGTGCGGCTCGACAGGTTCGGGTAGTCGCGGCCATTCTCCGACCTCAAGGGGCCCAAAGTCACACCGGGCGCGGAAAATGGGACGTGACGTCCGCGACAGCGGGCCCGCGGCGACACGACCGGCCCTTGCCAGAGCGGCGTCCCGTGCGGTGGGCTACGGTTTGCGAGCATCAGCAGGTCGCCCTCCCGGGCGGTCGTGACGGAAGGGAACGGGTCAGGACGTGGCATCCACCGCGGACGACGCGGCTACGCAGGCGGCGGGTCGTCTCGGATTCACCTCGGGTCAGGTGATCCAGGAATTCGGATATGACGACGACGTCGACGGCGGCCTGCGGGGCGCGATCGAGGAGGCCACCGGGGCCGAACTCGTCGACGAGGACTACGACGACGTCACGGACGGCGTCATCATCTGGTGGCGGGACGGCGACGGTGATCTCACCGACATGCTGGTCGACGCCCAGACCGTGCTGGACGACGGGGGGACCATCTGGGTCTTCACGCCGAAGAAGGGCCGCACGGGTCACGTCGACCACGGCGAGCTCGAGGAGGCCGGCACCACGGCCGGCCTGCACGTGACGAGCACCTTCTCGATCGCGGACGACTGGTCCGCGACGCGCCTGGGCTACCGCGGCCGCGGCAAGTGACCGTGGCCGGGCAGCCGGCGGTCGGCGCGCTGGCGCCGGACTTCACCCTCGCCGACACCCACGGGAGCCCGGTGACGCTCTCCGCGCTGCGGGGCTCCCCGGTGGTGGTGGTGTTCGTGCCGTTCGCGTTCTCGGGCATCTGCACCAGCGAGCTGTGCGAGCTGCGTGACAACCTGGGCGCGTTCGAGGACGCCGGCGCCCGTGTCCTCGTGGTCTCGTGCGACCCGGCCCCCGCGCAGCGGGCATGGGCCGAGCAGGAGGGCTACCGGTTCGACCTGCTGTCCGACTTCTGGCCCCACGGCGAGGTCGCGCGGGCGTACGGCGTGTTCGACGACGAGCGGGGCCGCGCGCTGCGCGGCAGCTTCCTCGTCGACGCCGACGGCGTGCTCCGCTGGAGCGTCGTCAACCCGGCCGGGCAGGCCCGTGACCTGGGCGCCTACCGCGCGGCGCTCGCCGCGCTGACCGCCTGACGGCGACGTCGCAGGCTCAGCCGCGCCCGAACCGGGCCGGTAGGCTGTGCGACCGTCGTAGGGGCCTGTAGCTCAGCTGGTCAGAGCGCCGCGTTTACACCGCGGAGGTCGCCGGTTCGAAACCGGCCGGGCCCACCACCACCTCGTGGCGCGCAGGCGGCGCGGTCGGCTCCCGGGCGTCATCGGGGTCGGGAGACCCACCCGGCCGTGTGGAGCCGTGCGAAGGCGTCGAGCAGAAGGTCGAGGGTGAACTCGAACTCTGCCTGCTGCTCGCAGCCCGAGGGGTTGCGAGCGGCCGCGTCCATCGCGATGGCGACGACGTGGGGAAAGCGCTCGGTCATGTGCGCGACCACGTCGGGCCGATCGGTGTCCTCGGGGGTGGGGGCGTCGGCGTCCTCGAACGCTTCGGTGCTGTACCCCCAGATGCGGTTGCCGAGCGCGTGCATGGCGTAGTGCGTGAGGTCGGGGGAGACGCCTGCGTCGATGAAGTCGCCCGCGACGGCGTCCATGTGCGCGAGGACGATCTCGGTGCGCCGTCCTCGGGTGTCGATCGCCCTGCCGAGCCACGGATGGGCGAGGAGCGCCTCGCGCGCGGCGAGCACCCGGAACCGGACCCGCGCCCGCCACCCCGTCTCGGCGACGGGCGTTGGATAGCCGCCGACGATCTCGTCGACCATGCCGCCGAGGAGGTCTTCCTTGTCGGAGACGTGCTTGTACAGCGCCATGGGCACCACCCCGAGCCGGGTGGCGAGCGCACGCATGCTCAGGGCGTCGAACCCCTCGGCGTCAGCGAGCGCGATGGCCTCGGCGAGGACGAGGCGCCGGTCGAGGCGTCGCTTGTGCGGCGCTTCCGGCTGTGGCATGTCCCTACTCCTTGCCTTGGCATACGGCGTACACCTACTGTACCGAGGTGTACGGCGTACACCGCGCCGTCGACGACAGGGAGGACCGCCCATGACCACGTCCCGCAGGCTCGCCGCAGTCACGGGGGTGCTCTATCTCGTCACGTTCGCCACCTCGATCCCGGCGCTGGCCCTCAAGCGGCCGTTCCTCCAGGGGGAGGGCACCGCGGCGACGATGCAGTGGGCCGTGGTGCTCGAGGTGGTCCTCGCGCTCGCGTGCATCGGCACCGCCGTCGCCTTCCACCCGATCGGCGCACGGCACGATCCCGCGCTCGCCACGGGATTCGTCGCCTCGCGCATGCTCGAGGCCTCCACGGTGCTCACGGGGGCGATCGCACTCCTCGCCATCGGATCGATCCGCAGCGCGACCGGCGCGGGCGACGGCGCCCAGACTGCCGACGCGGCCCTGGTGGCGATCCACGACGGGGCGTTCCTCGTCGGGCCCGGCCTCCTCCCGGCGGTGAACGCCCTCCTGTTCGGCGCGCTGCTCTACCGCGCCCGGCTCGTGCCCCGCGTCATCCCGCTCATCGGCATGATCGGCGCCCCCTTGCTCGCGCTGTCCGGGCTCGGCACGATCTTCGGCCTCCACGACCAGGTGTCACCGCTGGCAGGCCTCGCGGCCCTGCCGATCGCGCTGTGGGAGTTCAGCATCGGGGTCTGGCTCATCGTGAAGGGGGTCGACCAGACCGCAGCCCCGGCGCACCGGCCAGCACCTGTGCGCCGGTCGGCAGCACCGGCGTAGCCAGACGTCCCGCTCCGCAGCCATGGCCCTCATCGCGCTGCTAGCGTCGCCGCCGTGCATGTCGGCGCGTTGACCCTGTTCCCCGTGAAGTCGCTGCGCGGCGTCGCGGTGAGAGAGGCCGACGTCGAGCGCCACGGGCTGCGCGGGGACCGCCGCTGGATGGTGGTGGACGAGCACGGCGAGACGCTGACGGCGCGCCGGGTCCCCGAGATGCTGGCGGTCACGGCGACGCCCACGCCGGGCGGCGTCGTGCTCAGCGGCGACGGGCTCCCCTCGCTGACCGTGCTCGAGCCGCGGGGCCCCGCCACCGTGGCGGTGGACCTCTCGCGGCTCCACCTGGCGACGGCCGCCGGAGAGGCGGCGGACGCGTGGATGACCGCTGCGCTCGGGCGGCCCGCCCAGCTGGTGTGGCTCGACGACCCGTCGCGGCGGCCGGTCTCGCCCACCCACGGCGGCGAGACGGGAGACCCCCTGAGCCTGGCCGACGCGGCTCCGCTGCTGCTGACGACGACCGCCTCGCTGCGGCGCCTCCAAGCGTGGGTGGCCGACGAGGCGCAGGCCCGTGGGGAGGACGCCGTCTCGATCGGCATGGAGCGGTTCCGCCCGAACCTCGTGGTCGACGGCGACGACCTCGAGCCCTTCGCGGAGGACGCGTGGCGCCGCGTGCGGGTCGGCGAGGTCGAGTACCGGTTCGCGGAGCACTGCGACCGCTGCGTGCTCACCACGATCGACCCCGTGACGCGGGCCGGTGGCAAGGAGCCGCTGCGCACGCTGGCCCGCCGTCGCCGCTGGGACGGCAAGGTGTGGTTCGGCGTCCGGATGATCCCGGTCGCCGCGGGGCGGGTCGCGGTGGGGGACCCGGTGGTCGTGACGGGCTGACCGCCCGACGTGCCCCGTCGTCCGCGGCCTCGGCGCGCCGTGCCCGTTCTCCGCGCCCCGTGCGCCAGGTAGCGTTCTTCCCGTGAGCAGCAGCCCCGACCACCACGCGACTCTGGCCGACGTCGTCCGGGTGCTCGATCGCCACTACCCGCCCGGCACGGCCGAGTCATGGGACTCGGTGGGCCTCGTCAGCGGCGACCCCGCGCAGCCGGTCCGCAAGGTCCTGCTCGCGGTGGACCCGGTGGACGCCGTGGTCGACGAGGCGATCGCCTGGGGCGCGGACCTGGTGTTCGTGCACCACCCGCTGCTCCTCAAGGGGGTCCACTCGGTCGCGGCGACGACCTTCAAGGGCGCGCTGCTGCACAAGCTCATCCGGTCGGGCATCGCCCTCTACAACGCGCACACCAACGCTGACGCGGCAGCCGGCGGAGTGGCAGAGGGCCTCGCGGCCGCCGTGGGGCTGGTCGACCTGGAGCCGCTCGTCGCGCTCGCGTCGGCGCCGCTCGACAAGCACGTCGTGTTCGTCCCCGTGGACGACGCGGGCAGGCTCGTCGACGCACTGGCCGCGGCCGGCGCCGGCGCGATCGGGGAGTACACGCGCTGCGCGTGGCAGACGACGGGCGAGGGCACGTTCACGCCGTCCGACGCGGCCAGCCCCGCGATCGGACGCGCGGGGAAGCCGAGCGCGGTGGTCGAGGCGCGCGTCGAGATGGTGGCCCCCCGTGCCCTGCGCAGGGCCGTGATCGAGGCCATGCGCGCCGCCCACCCCTACGAGGAGCCCGCCTTCGACGTGCTCGAGCTGGCGCGGTGGGACGGCCCCACGGGCATCGGCCGCGTCGGGAGGCTCGCCGAGCCGACGACGCTGCGCGGCTTCGCGGAGCGGGTGGCCCGGGCGCTGCCGCCCACGCCGCAGGGCGTGCGGTTCGCGGGCGATCCCGCTGGGCGGGTCGAGCGGGTCGCCGTGGTCGGCGGCTCCGGGGACTCGCTGTTCGACGCGGTGCGGGGGGCGGGCGTGGACGCCTACCTCACGGCCGACCTGCGGCACCACCCGGCTTCCGAGCAGCGCGAGCGCGCCGAGTTCGAGGCCGGCCCTGATCGACCCGCCGTCCCGTACCTCGTGGACGTCGCCCACTACGCGTCGGAATGGCCCTGGCTCGCCCAGGCCGCCACCGACCTCCGCACCTCGCTCGAGATCACCGGGACTACGGTGGAGACCAGGGTCAGCACGCTGCGCACCGACCCGTGGACCGACCGTGTCTCGAGCCCGGACCACGTCCCGCCGTCGGAAGGAACCGCACCGTGACCACCGCACCCCCCGAGGAGCAGCGTCGGCTGCTCGACGTCCAGGAGCTCGACACCCGCCTGGACCAGATCGCACACCGCCGCCGCAACCTGCCCGTCCTGGCCCGGCTCACCGAGCTGGAGAGCCGCATCGCGGACCTGGACACGGCCCTCGTCTCGTCGCGCACCGCCGCGAGCGACCTGCGCCGCGAGCTGAAGAAGGCCGAGACGGACGTCGAGCAGGTGCGCACGCGCGCCGCGCGCGACCAGGCACGGCTCGACTCGGGCACGGGCAGCCCCAAGGACCTCCAGGCCCTGCAGCACGAGCTCGTCGCCCTGGGGCGGCGGCAGAGCGACCTCGAGGACGTCGAGCTCGAGGTCATGGAGCGGCTCGAGGCGCACGAGACGGCGCTGGCCGGGCTCACCCAGGCGCACGACGAGCTCATCGCGCAGCGGGTCGAGCTCGAGGCCGAGCGGGACGCGGCGATCGCCGAGCTCGACGCGGAGGCGGCCCAGGTCACGGCCCAGCGCGCCGAGGCGGTCGCGCCGATCGACGAGAAGCTCGTCGCGCTGTACGAGCGCCTCCGCGGACGGCTCGGGGGAGTCGCTGTGGCGCGGCTGCGTCGCGGGCGGTCAGAGGGCAGCGGGCTGCAGGTGCCGGGCACCGAGCTGGCGCGCATCAAGGCCCTCCCGGCCGAGGAGATCGTGTTCTGCGAGGACTCCGGCCGCATCCTCGTGCGGGGCGAGGACGCCTACTGATGAGCGTCGCCGGGGGGCCGGGAGCGCGCAGGAGGCTGATCGTCGAGGCGGACGGCGGATCCCGCGGCAACCCTGGCCCTGCCGGCTACGGCGCGCTCGTCCGCGACGCGCGCACCGGCGAGGTGCTCGCCGAGCGGGCGGAGCACCTGGGCCGCAGCACCAACAACGTGGCCGAGTACTCGGGGCTCGTGGCGGGCCTGCGCGCCGCCGCGGCGATCGACCCCGAGGCCCTGGTGGAGGTCCGGCTCGACTCCCGGCTGGTCGTGGAGCAGATGTCGGGCAGGTGGCAGATCAAGCACGCCGAGATGCGGCGGCTCGCCGACCTGGCCCGCGCGGTGCTGCCGCCCGAGCAGGTGGCCTACACGTGGGTGCCGCGGGCGCTGAACGCCGCAGCGGACGCCCTCGCGAACGAGGCGATGGACACCGGGCGGTCGATCACGCGCGATCCCGTGCCGGCCGGCGCCACGTCCCCGCTCAGCGGTGAGGAGGGCGCTCCTGGCGCGCCCCTCCCCGCGCGGGGACGGCGGCCGTCGGGGGCGGCGCCGCGGTTCGACGACGCGGAGCCGGTGACCGTCGTCCTGCTGCGCCACGGCGAGACCGCGATGACCACGGCGGGCGGCTACTCGGGCTCGTCCGAGCCAGGGCCGCCGCTGAGCCCGCACGGGCGCCAGCAGGCCGCCGCGGCCGCCGAGCTGATCGAGCGGATCGGCCGGGATCTGTGGGGCGACATCCCCTACCCGACGGAGATCATCAGCTCGCCGATGGTCCGCACGCAGGAGACCGCCGCGGTCATCGCCGAGCGGCTGGGCCTGCCGGTGCGCGTCATGGAGCTCGTCAAGGAGGCCGACTTCGGCGACTGGCAAGGGCTCACGGCCCTGCAGATCGAGGAGCGGTGGCCCGGCGTGCTCGAGCCGTGGCACACCCAGGCGGACGTGCGGCCGCCCGGCGGCGAGTCGATCGCGGACGTGGGCCGCCGGATCGAGCAGGTCTTCGCCGAGCTGCTCGCGGGCGGCGTGGACCGCACCGTGGTGGTGGTCAGCCACGCCGTGTCGATCCGGGCCGCGGTGGGCGTGGCGATGGGCGCGCAGCCCTCGTCGTGGAGCCGCCTGCGGGTGGCCCCCGCCTCGGTGAGCATCGTGCGGCTCTTCGAGGACGGCCGCACCGAGGTGGCCGTGGCCGGCGCCCCGAGCGAGGGATGGGCGCGCGGCCGCTGACGACGGACCGCCGTGGCTACCGCACCACCAGGGACAGCACGCGGGCGCCGCGTCCCGCGGGCCCGAGCTCGACGTCGTGCAGCTCGGAGCCCACCAGCTCGCCTGCCGCCGCGGCGAGCTGCTCCGCGTCCACAGGATCGGGCGCCGCGCGGGTGAGGAGGTGCCGGGCGAGGACCCCGCGGGTGTGCTTGGCGTGGTGGGAGACCACCGAGCGCTTTCCGTCCAGCTCGCGCAGCACCCGCACCGCGACCCAGTCCGGGGCGGCGGTGGGCCGCCACGCGGCGAGGTAGGCCGCCGATCGGCAGTCGACGACCAGCTCGGTGGCGCCACGGGAGTCCAGCTCGGCGGCCAAGGGCTCCCGCCATGCGCGGGCCAGCGGGCCGACGCCGGGCAGGTCCACCCCCATCGAGAGGCGGTACGCGGGGATCGGGTCGTCAGGCGCGACGAGCCCCCACAGTGCGGAGACGACCCGCAGCGACGTGGCGGCGCGTGCAGTCGCCGGCCCTGACAGGTCCGCGAGCCCTGCCGCGGCGTACAGCACGCCGGTGTAGACCCGCGCGGCCGGGGCGGTGGCGGCTGACCGCAGTCCCACGTTGGCCGCGACCTCGGCGGCGAGGCTCGGGCCCACCCCCAGCACCGAGGCGGCGTCGGGGCGGGCGCTGACCTCGGCCAGCGCGTCGAGCACCTTCTCCCGCCACGGGTTCAGCGCGGGGGAGGACATCGCGTCGAGGTGGAGCGGCGGGCCGTCGGCCGGGGCGGTCTTGCCTTCGGAGGGTGGGAGCAGGACGAGCACGGCACGACTCTACGGGCCTGGGCTGGGGCGACAGGCCCACGCGGAGGGCGCCCACGGGCGGTGGCGCGGTGGGGCGCGGCACCAGATGCCGACGTGCGCAGGGCGCCGGACGATGGGGGTCGGCGTGCGCGGCGGCGCCCACGCCTGCTCGACCGAGGGGTGCGCATGGCACAGGTCAAGGTGTACGGGCGGCGTGACGTCTGGGGACCGCGACGACGCGAGGTCTCGGACGTGGTGCACGCGGCCCTGGTGAGCACGTGGGGGGTCCCCCAGGACCAGCGGTTCCACCGGTTCCTGCTGCTCGACGCCGACGACCTGCTGGCCCCCCGGTCGCAGGAGTACCTGATCCTCGAGGTGCTGTGCTTCTCCGGGCGTGGCCCTGTCGAACGTCGCGCGCTGATCAACGCGATGTACGTCGAGGTGGCCCCGGCCCTCGGGCTGGGCGCCGACGACCTGGAGATCGTCATCATCGAGAGCCCGCCGGGCAACTGGGGGCTGCGCGGCGTCGCGGGCAACGAGCTGATGCTGAGCCGGCGCGCCGGGCTGTGACCGAGGGCGGTCGGCCGGGCGGTGCGCGCGTCGTGCCCGGCAACGGCTAGGCTGTTCCCGCGGATGAGTCAGTCAGGCGGCCGCGTCGAGCCCTCGGGCTCGCCGAGGAACGTCCGGGCTCCACAGAGCGGGGTGGTGGGTAACACCCACCCGGGGTGACCCGCGGGACAGTGCCACAGAGAACAGACCGCCTCGCAGGCTCCTCGGAGCAGGCGAGGTCAGGGTGAAACGGTGGTGTAAGAGACCACCAGCGTGCCGGGTGACCGGCACGGCTAGGTAAACCCCACCCGGAGCAAGGTCAGACAGGGAGCGTTCGAGGGCTGCTCGCCCGAGCTCCTGGGTAGACCGCTGGAGGCGTGCGGCAACGCACGTCGTAGATGGATGGTCGCCACCCGTGCCGGGGCAACCGGGCACGGGGACAGAACCCGGCGTACGACTGGCTCATCCGCTCTCACCCCTCCTTCCGGAGCCGCGCCCGGGACCCTGCCGGGCGCCCAGCAGAGGAGGCCGTCATGGCGTCCCAGGTCGTGCCCGTCGATCCGCCGCAGATGCACCACAGCCCCGCGTTCGCGCAGGGGATGATCGCGCCAGCGGGCCCCACCCTCTACGTCGGGGGGCAGAACGGCGTCGATGGCGACGGCACGCTGCTCGAGGGCCTCGGACCGCAGACCGAGCAGGCGCTGCGCAACGTCCTGGCGGTCCTCGCCCACGCCGGGACCGGGCCCGAGCACGTGGCCAGGCTGACGGTCTACCTGGCCGCGGGAGTCGACCCGGGCGCCGCGTACGCCGCGACCGCCGCGGTGTGGGGCGGGCATCGCACCGCAGTCACGGTGCTGGCGGTCACCCCGGCGCGTGAGGGAGCCCTCGTCGAGATCGAGGCCGTGGCGGCGGTCCCGGAGGGCTGACGGCGTCGGCGTGGCCGCGCGGGCCGGGTCAGCCGACGGGCAGGTCAGCCGAGCGACTCGGCGGCCGCCACGTCGGCGGCGACCTCGGCGGGCGTGGACCGGAGCAGGCAGAACTCGTTGCCCTCCGGGTCGGCGAGGACGACCCACGTCACGTCGGGTCCCTGCCCGACGTCGACCCGCCGTGCGCCCAGCGCGATCAGGCGCTCGAGCTCGGTGGCCTGGTCTGAGCCGTCCTGCGGCCGCAGGTCGAGGTGGAGCCGGTTCTTGACCGTCTTGTCCTCGGGGACCCGGATGAAGCCCAGCTCCAGGTCGCCCGTGCTCTCCCCGAGGATCCAGATCTCGTCCTCGCCGTCCGCCTCGACCTCGCGGCCCAGCACCTCGCCCCACCAGGCGGCGAGGCTCGCGGGGTCGTGGGAGTCGACGACCACTTGGCTCAGCACAATGCCCATACCGGGACGATAGGGATGGCCACGAGCGCCCGCAAGGGCTCAGTGTGCCTCCTGTGCCCCGTTGGCCCGTTCTGCGAGGATCTGGCCATGACTGGTCCTCTCGTCGCGGAGCGTGCCGCCGCCGTTAACGCCGCCTCCCTCGACTGGGTGGGCTGGGCCGTGGTGCTCGGACCGGCGGCCACGCTCGTCGCGGGCGTCGTCGCAGGGATCGTCGCCTACCTCGCGATCGCGCAGCGCCGGCGGGCCGACGCCAAGGCCGAGTGGTGGCGCCGCACCCAGTGGGCGCTCGACGAGGTGCTGTCCGGCGCCCCCGATCGTCGCCGTGTCGGTGTGGCGGTGCTGTACCGCCTGGCCGAGAGCGAGCTCGCCACCCCTGAGGACCTCGAGGTGTTCGACGCCGCGTGGGGCCTGCTGCTGGGGGTCGGCGGCCCGGTGGCCTCCGCGGCGCCAGAGCCCTCGGCCACCGAGGTGACGGCGGCGCGGGGCCAGGTGCTCACCGACGGCAGGCGTGGGGTCGCCACGGCGGACTGGGTGGCGCGGCTCGCCGCGGGGTCGTCCGGCGCCCCCGCGGCCGGAGGACGAGGCTGACCGCGGGCCGCGCGGCCAGATGCAGCAGGGCGGGGGGCGACGGACGATGGGAGTGGCCCGCCACGGGTCGCGTCTCGACGGAGGGGAGGGCCTCATGGGGATCGACGACATGAAGGACAAGGCCTCGCAGGCCGCGAAGAGCGACAAGGCCGAGGAGGCCAGCGACTCCGGCCTGGACAAGGCGGAGTCCGCCGCGTCCTCCAAGGTCGGCGAGGGTCACGCGGACAAGGCGTCGCAGGCCCGCGACAAGGGGGACGAGGCGCTCGGGAACGCCTGAGGATCCCGTTCGAACGACGGCTCCAGGCTGCCACACGGCGGCCTCGGAGCCGTTCGTCGTGCGGGCGTCAGGCGCCGATCCGCTCCACGTGCTCGCGGTGGGCGTCGGCCAGCCACGGGGTCCGGAGGCGGTCGTCCTCGGGCAGTCGCCCTGAGGCCAGGGCGTCGAGGTATCGACGGTCGGCCGCGAGGCGACGGGCGAGCTCGGCGGCGTCGCCGACGTGGCCGTGGCCCGGGACCAGGGTGTGGAGCCCGTGCTCCGCGACCGCGCGCTCGAGCGCCTCCAGCCCGGCCCAGTAGTCGCCCAGCGGGTCCTCGGCGTCGGTGTCGAGCAGGGGTATCTCGAGGTCCGAGAGCATGTCGCCCGCGAGCAGGGCGCCGGCGTGCGGGACGGCGAGAGCGGCGTGGCCGGGGGCGTGCGCCTTGTGCGCCACGACGTGGACGTCCGGGCCGTCCCACGGCAGGGTCGTCGTGCCGGGCGGCAGCGGGGTCAGCCGCCCGAACAGTTGGCGGTCCTGCCCGGGGGCCTCGGCGTCGGCCCGGGCCAGGTCGGCGTCGCGGGTGCGCGCCTGCGACGCGACAGCCTCGGGCGTGGCCCAGCGGGGGACGCCCGCCCAGTCCGCCCTCCACAGCACGTGGTCCCAGTGCGGGTGGGTGCTGAAACCGGCGACGACCCGCCAGTCCCGGGCGCGGGACTCGTGGGCCCGGGCCTCGAGCTCGGGCACGGTGATGCCGGGGTCGACGACCACGCATCCGCCGTCCGGCCCCACGATCGCCGTGGTGATGCTGGTCCAGATCGTGGCGGTGGCCACCCAGATCCCCGGGGCGACCTGCGTGAACGTGGATCGCGCCGTCATGGCTCGATCGTAGGGCCGGTCACATGAGAACACCCTCATGGGTGATTTCACCCAGAAAGCGCTCTCTTCTGAGAGGCTCGACGCAAGGACGTGAGCCGCCGCCTCCCCCCCGCAGCAGGCTCGCGTCACGGTCGCCACGCGACCGAGCGACGGCGGCATCCCGCTCCAGGGATGCCGCCGTCAGTGCGTCGTGAGGGCGCCCGCCTCAGTGCGAGGCGTCGGCCGCCAACGCCGCCGCCCCGACGATGCCGGCCGCGTTGCGGAGCGTGGCCGGGACGATCGGCGTCCGGAGCTGGAGCAGGGGCAGGAACTTCTCGTGGTGCTTGGAGACGCCGCCGCCCACCACGATGAGGTCGGGCCAGAACAGGTTCTCCACCACGCTGTAGTAGCGCTGCAGGCGCTCGGCCCACTCCGACCAGCTGAGGTCGTCGCGGTCGCGCGCGCTCTCCGCCGCCCGGCTCTCCGCGTCGTGCCCGTCGATCTCCAGGTGCCCGAGCTCGGTGTTGGGGACCAGGTGGCCGTCGACCACCAGGGCCGACCCGATGCCGGTGCCCAGCGTCGTCACCAGCACCACGCCGGACACGCTGCGGGCCGCGCCGTAGACGGTCTCCGCGTACCCGGCGGCGTCCGCGTCGTTGACGGCCACGACGTTGCGGCCCGTCGCCGCGGCGATGACGTCCTCCACGTCCGTCCCGATCCACGACGGGTCGACGTTCGCGGCGGACTGGGCGACGCCGTGCAGGATCACCGCCGGGAACGTCACGCCCACCGGCACGTCCTCGGGGAGGTGGAAGGCCTCGATCACCTCGGCGACGGTCCGGGCGACGGCGTCCGGCGTCGCCGGCTGCGGCGTCGGGATGCGGACCCGCTCGCCCGCGAACTCGCCGCGGACCAGGTCCACCGGGGCGCCCTTGATGCCGCTGCCGCCGATGTCGATGCCGAAGGCCGTGGTGGGGCGCTCGGCGAGCATGTGGCGGCGCTTGCGGTGGCGGTCGCCCGCGTCCTTGTCGTGGTCGTGCTTGTCGTGGTCGTGCTTGTCGTGGTGGCTCATGGCAGCGTCAGCACCTCGGCTCCCGTCTCGGTCACGACCAGCGTGTGCTCGAACTGAGCGCTGCGCCGGCGGTCGGCCGTGACGACGGTCCATCCGTCGTCCCACATCTCCCACTCGGGCGTCCCCAGGTTGAGCATGGGCTCGATGGTGAACACCATGCCGGGCTCCATCACCGTGGCGTAGTGCGGCGCCGCGTCGTAGTGGGGCACCACCAGCCCGGAGTGGAACGCCTCGCCCACGCCGTGCCCGGTGTAGTCGCGGACCACGCCGTACCCGAAGCGCTGCGCGTACTTCTCGATGACGCGCCCGATGACGTTGATCTCCCGGCCGGGCTTGACCGCCTTGATCGCCCGGTTGAGCGACTCGCGGGTGCGCTCGACCAAAAGCGCCGACTCCTCGTCGAGCTCGCCCGCGCCGAACGTCGCGTTGTTGTCCCCGTGCACCCCGCCGATGTACGCGGTGATGTCGATGTTCACCAGGTCGCCGTCCTGCAGCACCGTGGAGTCGGGGATGCCGTGGCAGATGACCTCGTTCACCGAGGTGCACAGCGACTTGGGGAAGCCGCGGTACCCGAGGGTCGACGGGTAGGCGTGGTGGTCCATGAGGAACTCGTGGCCCACCCGGTCGAGCGCGTCGGTGGTGACGCCCGGCGCCACGTGACGGCCGACCTCCTCGAGCGCCTGCGCGGCGATGCGCGCCGCGACCCGGATCCGCTCGAGCACCTCGGGGGCCGGGATGTCGCCGCCGGTGAACGGCGTGGGCGCCGGCCGGCCCACGTACTCCGGACGGGGGATCGACGCCGGGACCGGCAGCTGGGGGCTGATGGTCCCGGGGACGAGGGTGGCTCTCGGCGCGTGCACGGTCGACATAGATGGCAGTCTACGGAGCACGCGCGGCCGAGGTGCGGTCGCACCGAGGAGGGCAGCATGTCGGGCAGCGGGGACGAGTTCTACTTCAACATCGCGACCGGGCAGGTCGAGCAGGGCAAGGTCTCGGACTGGAAGGACCGGATGGGCCCGTACCCCACCCGCGAGGCCGCCCAGCGCGCGCTCGACATCGCCGCCGCCCGCACGAAGGCGTGGGACGAGGACGACGCGCGCGAGCGCTGAGCGGTCTCCCGGGCTGAGGTCCTCAGGCCAGGAACGAGTGCGCGTCGTCGGGGAACGTCGCCCCGCGGACGTCCGCCGCGTACGCGCGCGCGGCGTCGCCCAACGCCTGGCCGATCTGCCCGTACTGCTTGGCGAACCGCGGCGACCAGCCGCCCATGCCCGCCATGTCGAGCCACACGAGCACCTGGCCGTCGCAGTCCACGCCGGCGCCGATGCCGATCGTGGGCACGTGGAGGATCTCGGTGATCCGCGCGGCCACCGGCGCGGGGACCATCTCGAGGACGACGGCCACGGCGCCGGCGTCCTGCAACGCGATGGCGTCCTCGCTGAGCAGCTCGGCGGCGTCCTCGTCGCGGCCCTGCACGCGCTTGCCGCCGAGCGCGTTCTCGGACTGCGGGGTGAACCCCAGGTGGCCGAAGACGGGGATGCCGGCGTCCGAGAGCGCCCGCACCTGGGCGGCGACCCGGCGGCCGCCCTCGAGCTTGACCGCGTGGGCTCCCGTCTCCTTGAAGATGCGCACAGCCGTCGCCAGGGCCTGCTCGGGCCCGGCCTCGTACGAGCCGAACGGCATGTCCACGACCACCAGCGCGCGGCCCACCGAGCGCACGACGGCGCGGGCCGGCGGGATGAGCTCGTCCAGGGTCACCGGGATGGTGGTCTCGTGGCCCAGCATCGTGTTGCCGATCGAGTCCCCGACGAGCAGGAGGTCGATGCCCGCCTCGTCGAAGATCCGCGCGGTCGGCGCGTCGTACGCCGTCAGCATCGTGAGCTTCTCGCCGCGCTCCTTCGCCTCGCGCAGGTGGTGGACGCGCACGCGCTTGGGGGTGGTCGTCATCGTGCTGGCTCCTGTGGGTCCGGGGCTGGGTCGGCTGGGGCGTCTTCGCCGGTCAGGGCTCGCGCCACCGCGTCGTGATGGGCAGCCTACGGTCACGGCCGAAGGCGAGCGCTGTGACCTTGGGGCCCAGCGGGTACTGGCGGCGCTTCCACTCGGCGCGGTCCACCAGGGACAGGACCTTGTCGACCACCTCGGGGTCGTAGCCCCTGGCGAGCAGCTCGGCGCGCCCCTCGGCGTGCTCGACGTACGCGTCCAGCACCTCGTCGAGGAGGTCGTACGGCGGCAGCGAGTCCTGGTCCGTCTGGCCCGGGCGGAGCTCGGCCGACGGCGGCTTGGTGATCGAGCTCTCCGGGATGGGCGGGATCTGCCCGGCGTCGACCGCGGCGTTGTTGCGCCACCGGGACAGCGCCCACACCCGCGACTTGTCGACGTCCTTGAGCGGGGCGTACCCGCCGACGGCGTCGCCGTAGATGGTCGAGTAGCCCACCGCCAGCTCGCTCTTGTTGCCGGTGGCGAGCACCAGGGGCCCTTCGGCGTTCGAGATCGCCATGAGGATCATGCCGCGCACCCGGGCCTGCAGGTTCTCCGCCGCGACGCCCTCGAGCCCGAGCTGCGCCTCGAACGCGTCGACGATCGTGCCGATGGGCTGGACGCGGTAGTCGGCGCCGATCCGCTTGGCGAGGTCGGCGGCGTCGTCCTTGGAGTGCTCCGAGGAGTACCGGGACGGCATCGACACCCCGATGACGTTCTGGCCGCCGAGCGCGTCGGCGCTGATCGCCGCCACGAGCGCCGAGTCGATGCCGCCCGAGAGCCCCAGCACCACGGACCGGAACCCGTTCTTGCGCGCGTACCCGGCCAGGCCGGTGACCAGCGCCTGGTAGACCTCCGCGTCGGGGTCCAGGTGGGGGGCGATCTCTCCGGTCCGCGGCTCGCGGTCGTCGTCGAGGTCCCACACGAGCAGGTGCTCGACGAACTGCGGCGCGCGGGCCAGCAGCGACCCGTCGGCGGCCACCACGAACGAGCCGCCGTCGAAGACGAGGTCGTCCTGGCCGCCCACCATGTTCACGTACGCGACCGGCGCGTCGACCTGCCGGGCGCGCCGCGCGGCCAGCTCGGTGCGGATGTGCCCCTTGCCCTCCTCGAACGGCGAGCCGTTGAGGACCACGAGCAGCGCGACCTCGTTCTCGTCCATCTCGGAGACGGGCCCGCCGTCCTGCCAGATGTCCTCGCAGACCACCACGCCGACCCGGTGGCCGCGGACGTCGATCACGCAGATGTCGTCGCCGGGGGCGAAGATGCGGAACTCGTCGAAGACGCCGTAGTTGGGCAGGTGGTGCTTGTCGTAGCGCCGCGCGACCGTCCCGTGCTGCAGCAGCACCGCCTGGTTGGTGGGGCGCGCGGGGGCGCCCTCGTGCTCGCGGGCGGCGGTGTCGCCGACCGTGCCGACCAGCACGGCCAGGTCGCCCATGCCGCGCGCGTCGAGCTCGGCCGCCGTCCGCTCGAGCGCCCGCTCGGCGCCGCGCCGGAACGAGGCGCGCAGCGCCAGGTCCTCGATGGGGTAGCCGGTGATCGTCATCTCGGGGAAGACGACGAGGTCCGCGCCGGCCTCGGCCGCGCGCTGCGACCACGCGAGCACCGCCTGGGAGTTGCCGTCGAGGTCGCCGACGCACGTGTCGATCTGGGCCAGGGCGATGCGCAGTGCCATGGTCTGAGCCTAGGCCCCGGCCGCGCGTGGGCGGCGCTCGGGCCGGGCGAGGACCACGGACGGGCCGCGCAGAAGATTCGCCTGCGGGGATGTCACCAGCCGTCACAGGCATCGGGCAGGATGTACCGCATGGACAGGCAGCAGGAGTTCGTGCTCCGCACGGTCGAAGAGCGGGACATCCGCTTCATCCGCCTCTGGTTCACCGACGTGCTCGGGATCCTGAAGTCCGTCGCGATCGCCCCGGCCGAGCTCGAGGCCGCGTTCTCCGAGGGCATCGGGTTCGACGGAAGCTCCATCGAGGGGCTCACCCGGGTGTACGAGGCGGACATGATCGCCAAGCCCGACCCCACCACGTTCCAGATTCTTCCGTGGCGCGGCGAGCGGCACGGCACGGCGCGCATGTTCTGCGACATCCTCACGCCCGACGGCGAGCCGTCCATGGCGGACTCCCGCAACGTGCTGAAGCGCGCGCTCGCCAAGGCCAGCGCGCAGGGCTTCACCTTCTACACGCACCCCGAGGTCGAGTTCTACCTGTTCGAGGCGCCCGCGGACCCGTTGAGCCCTCTGGTCCCCGTCGACCAGGGCGGCTACTTCGACCACGTCCCGCGCGGCACCACGCACGACTTCCGCCGCGCCGCGATCACCATGCTCGAGTCGATGGGCATCTCGGTGGAGTTCTCCCACCACGAGGCCGGCCCGGGCCAGAACGAGATCGACCTGCGGTACGCCGACGCGCTGACCACCGCGGACAACATCATGACGTTCCGCACGGTCGTCAAGGAGGTCGCGCTCGAGCAGGGCGTCTTCGCCTCCTTCATGCCCAAGCCGATGCCCGACAAGCCCGGCTCGGGCATGCACACGCACCTGTCGCTGTTCGAGGGCGACCGGAACGCGTTCCACGAGCCCGGCGCCCACCTGGAGCTGTCCAAGGTGGCGCGCAGCTTCATCGCGGGCATCCTCACGCACGCCGCGGAGATCACCGCGGTGACCAACCAGTTCGTGAACTCCTACAAGCGGCTGTGGGGCGGCGCCGAGGCGCCCAGCTACATCTGCTGGGGCCACAACAACCGCTCCGCGCTGGTGCGCGTGCCCATGTACAAGCCGGGCAAGGGCAACTCGAGCCGCGTCGAGTACCGCGCGGTCGACGCCGCCACGAACCCGTACCTCGCGTTCGCGGTGCTGCTCGCCGCCGGGCTCAAGGGCATCGAGGAGGGCTACGAGCTGCCCGAGGGCGCCGAGGACGACGTGTGGGAGCTCACCGACGCCGAGCGCCGGGCCCTGGGCATCGAGCCGCTGCCCACGTCGCTCGACGCCGCGATCGCGGTGATGGAGAAGTCCGAGCTGGTCGCCGAGACGCTCGGCGAGCACGTGTTCGACTTCGTGCTGCGCAACAAGAAGCAGGAGTGGGACGAGTACCGGGCGCAGGTCACGCAGTACGAGCTGCAGCGGTTCCTGCCTGTGCTGTGAGCGCGCGGACAGGTGTCCGGCGCGGGCGGCGACGTCGGTAGCGTGAGGTCGTGAGCACAGGACGACCGGGGACCTCCCTCGCGGGGCGCCTCACACGATCAGGCTTCGAGGACGCCGCGCGCGCCGAGCGGCTGCTGCAGGACGCAGGGCTGCGGGCGCTCGTGCCGGACCCCGAGGAGGCCCTCCTCGGGCCCCTGGCCGAGGTCGCCGACCCCGACCTCGCCCTGCTGACCCTCGCGAAGCTCGCGGGCGCCGTCGCCAGCAGCGCGGACCACCGGTCGCTGCTGGCCGGGCTGCTCACGGAGCCCGGCCCCGGCCGGGACAGGCTGCTGGCCGTCGTCGGCTCGTCGGTGGCGCTCGGCGACAACCTGGCCGCCCACCCCGCCCATCTCGCCACGCTCGCCGACCTCACGCCCGGCACCGGCGTCCCGGCCGAGGAGGTGCGGGCCGAGCTGCTCGAGGCCGTCGGCGCCGATCCGACAGCGGCCGTCCCGGTCGCGGATGACGGAGGGCACCGGGCGATCGACGCGATGCGCCGCGCCTACCAGCGCCGGCTGCTGCGCATCGCCGCGACCGACCTGTGCTGCCAGGAGCCCATCTCGCAGCTCCCCGCGGTCGGCGCGGCGCTCGCGGACCTCGCCGCGGCGGCCCTCGAGGCGGCGCTGGCCATCGCGCGCGCCGACCTCGACGACCACGGCGCCGGTGTGCGCCTCGCCGTGATCGGCATGGGCAAGTGCGGGGGCCGCGAGCTCAACTACGTGAGCGACGTCGACGTGGTCTACGTCGCCGAGCCGGTGGAGGGGACCTCCGAGGAGGACGCGCTGGCGACCGGCGCCCGCCTGGCCGCAGGGCTGGCCCGGGCCTGCTCGACGGCCTCCGGGGAGCCCGCGCTGTGGCCGGTGGACGCGGCGCTGCGCCCCGAGGGGAAGAACGGCCCCCTGGTGCGCACCCTCGCCAGCCACCGGGCCTACTACGAGCGGTGGGCCAAGACGTGGGAGTTCCAGGCGCTGCTCAAGGCCCGCCACATCGCCGGCGATCCCGAGCTGGGCCGCGCGTACGTCCAGACCGTCAACCCGATGGTGTGGGCGGCGGTGCAGCGGGAGAACTTCGTCGAGGACTCGCAGGCGATGCGCCGCCGGGTCGAGGAGAACGTGCCCGCCGCGGAGGCCGACCGCCAGCTCAAGCTCGGCAAGGGGGGCCTGCGGGACGTCGAGTTCACCGTGCAGCTGCTCCAGCTGGTGCACGGCCGCGCCGACGAGTCGATCCGCAGCCCGCACACGCTCACCGCTCTCGCGGCGCTGGCGGCCGGCGGCTACGTGGGGCGGGAGCACGCCGCCCAGCTCGCGGTCTGCTACCGGTTCCTGCGCGCCCTCGAGCACCGGATCCAGCTCTACCGGCTGCAGCGCACGCACCTGATGCCCACCTCGGAGACGGACCTGCGCCGCCTGGCCCGCTCGGTGGGCATGCGGGCCGACGGCGCGCAAGGGCTCACCGACCGTTGGCGCGTGGTCCGCAGGGAGGTGCGCCGGCTGCACGAGGAGCTCTTCTACCGGCCGCTGCTGCCCGCGACGGCGCAGCTGTCCACCGAGGAGGCGAGCCTCGCTCCCGAGGCCGCCCGGGCGCGCCTGGCCGCCATCGGCTACCGCGACCCCGGGGGCGCCGTGCGGCACATCGCGGCGCTGACCGAGGGAGTCTCGCGCCGCGCGGCCATCCAGCGGCAGCTGCTGCCCGTGATGCTCGGCTGGTTCGGGGACGGCGCCGACCCCGACGCCGGCCTGCTCGCGTTCCGCCGGCTCTCCGAGGAGCTCGGCACGACGCACTGGTACCTCAAGCTGCTCCGCGACTCGGGCCTCGCGGCCCAACGGCTCGCGCGGGTCCTGTCGACGTCGCGGTACGTCTCCGACGCGATGTCGCGCTCGCCGGAGTCCGTCGCCTGGCTCGCCGACGACACCGAGCTGGCGCCCCGCACCCGGGAGGGCCTCACCGCGGAGGCCGACGCGATCCTCGCCCGCGCCACCGAGCCGGTCCCCGCGGTGACCGCGTTGCGCGCCCTGCGCCGCCGCGAGCTGGCCCGGGCGGCGGCCGCCGACGTGCTGGGCGTGCCCACCGGCGCCCGGTCCGCGGCGAGCCTGACCGTGGCCGCCGACGTCGTCCTCGCGGGCGCGCTGCGGGTGGCGACGGCGCAGACCCGGGCCGAGCGCGGCCTCGACGAGGACCCCACCCGGCTTCTCGTGGTGGCCATGGGGCGCCTGGGCGGCCAGGAGATGGGCTACTCCTCGGACGCCGACGTGCTGTTCGTGCACGACCCGGTCCCGGGCGGCGACAGCGGGATCGCGCAGGACTTCGCGCTGGCCGTCGTGACCCGCCTGCGCAAGCTCGTGGGCGAGGTCGGGCCCGAGCCCGCGCTCGAGGTGGACGCCGACCTGCGGCCCGAGGGCCGCAACGGGCCGCTGGTGCGCACGTTCGACTCGTACGCCGAGTACTACGACCGCTGGTCCTCGCCGTGGGAGAGCCAGGCCCTGCTGCGCGCCCGCACCGTCGCGGGGGACCCGGAGCTCGGCCGACGGTTCACCTCGCTCGTGGAGCCGCTGCGGTACCCCGCCGGGGGGATCGACGCCTCGGTCGAGCGCGAGGTCCGGCGCATCAAGGCGAGGGTCGAGTCAGAGCGGCTGCCGCGCGGCGTCGACCCGGCCCGGCACCTCAAGCTCGGTCGCGGCGGGATCTCCGACGTCGAGTGGACCGCCCAGCTGCTCCAGCTCCAGCACGCGCACGCCGTGCCGGGGCTGAGGACCACGTCCACCCTCGACGCGCTGGCCGCCGCGGTCGGGGCGGGCCTGCTCGACGAGGCGGACGCCCAGACGCTCACGCACGCGTGGGACCTGGCCTCGCGGCTGCGGGACGCGATCGTGCTGTGGACCGGGCGGATCGGCGGCGCCCAGGCGGACGTGCTGCCGCACGACACCCAGGCGCTCGCGGGGGTGGCCAGGATCCTCGGCTACCCCTCCGGGTCGGCGGGAGAGCTCGAGGAGGAGTACCTGCGCTCGTCACGGCGCGCACGCGCGGTGGTGGAGCGGGTCTTCTACGCCTGACCTCGCCGAGCGGTCAGGTCGGTCGAGGCGGCGCCGTCGGGCGCTGTCCCAGACCCTACGACGGCGTGGTGACCGCGCCGGGCTCCGCGTCCTGGTCCGTGGTGGTCGTCGGCGCCCCGGTGGACGTGGCCGACCCGCTGTCGGAGTCCTCCGCCGTGTCGGGAGCAGGCGACGCCCCCCGCTTCCGGGCCCCGGACGTCTCGGCGAGCAGCTCCGAGTCCACCAGCGCGTGGCGGTGCAGGTAGGCGCCCGAGACCGCCTTGATCGTCGCGGCGACCGGGAGCGCGAGGAAGGCCCCGAGCGCCCCGAAGACGGCGCCGAAGGCCAGCACGGAGACGAAGGCCACGGCGGGGTTCAGCTCCATGGTGTGCGCGGAGATCTTCGGAGCGAGCAGCAGGTTCTCGACCTGCTGGTAGACGACGATGAAGATCACCACGCCCAGCCCCGTGAGAGGGCTGACTGTGAGGCCGACGATCACCGGCAGCGCGCCGCCGATGTAGGTGCCGATCGTCGGGATGAACTGCGACACGATCCCGGAGAACGCGGCCAGCGGCACCGCGTACGGCACATGGGCCACGGTCAGGTAGACGAACGTCACCAGCGCGGACACCGCCGCCAGCAGGATCCTCGAGCTGAGGAAGTTCGACACCTGCTCCTGCGACGCGTCCCACACCCGCAGCACCTCGCGCTGGCGGTCGGGCGCCAGCAGGCTGAGGATCGAGGCCTTGAAGCGCGGGCCCTGGGCGACCATGTAGAACACGACCAGCAGCACCGCCGACAGGACGAAGAGGCCCCCGAGGATCGTGCCGCCGACGCCGATCACGCCCTCGGCGACATTCGACCCCCAGCCCTCGACCAGCTGGACGAGCACCTTGTCGGTGGTGGGGAGCTCGTAGCCGAACGCGTTGAGCACGAAGTCCGTGAGCTGCCCGTAGAGCTGGGGGACGGCCTGGATGAGGTCGACGAGCTGGGCGACGAACAGCTGGCCGAACACCGTGAGGACGCCCAGGCTGGCGAGGATCGAGCCGAACATCACCAGGCCGGTGGCGAGCCCTCGCCGCATCCCGCGGCGGGCAAGCCAGCGCACCGGCGGCTCCATGGCCAGCGCGATGAACCACGCGATGACGAGGATCGTGGCCACCGTGCCGAGCTGGCTGGCCGCCCGCCACGCCAGGATCGCCGCGAAGACGGTGAGCACGATCATGAGCAGGGCGCGCGGCAGCCAGGCGGGCGGGCGCCGGGCGTCGACGCGCTGGGCTGTGGTGGTCCTCATCGGGCGTCCCTCACGGGTCATGGCCGCACGGGCGCGGCACACACGGAAGTTACCGGATGCGGCCGTGATCGGGGGGAGGAGCGGCGGCGCCTCGCTCAGCCGTCGGAGCCGGCGCCCGCGGGATCGTCGGACGCGGGGCCGTCAGGCCCTGGGGCGGCGTCGGACCCGTCGTCGAGCAGCGCCGAGTCCACGAGCTCGTGGCGGCGCAGGTACGTCCCGGAGACGGCCTTGATGGTCGCGACGACCGGCAGGGACAGGAACGCCCCCAACGCGCCGAAAACCGCTCCGAACGCGACGACGGCCAGGAAGGCGACGGCGGCGTTGAGGGACATGGTCTGGGCGGCGATCCGGGGGGCGAGCAGCAGGTTCTCCACCTGCTGGTAGGCGACGATGAAGATCAGCACGCCGACCCCGGTGAGGGGGCTCACCGACAGGGCGACCGCCACCGGGAGCGCGCCACCGATGTACGTGCCCACGGTGGGCACGAACTGCGACACGATGCCCGTGAACGCGGCGAGCGGCAGGGCGTACGGCACCTTGGCGACGGTCAGGTACCCGAACGTCACGAGGGTTGCGATCCCGGCCAGCACGATGCGCGAGATGAGGAAGTTCGAGACCTGCTCCTGGGAGACCTCCCAGATGCGCAGCACCTCGCGCTGCCGGTCGGGCGCCAGCAGGCGGCAGATGGCGGCCCGGAAGGCCGGCCCCTGCGCCACCATGTAGAACGCGACGAGCAGCACAGCCGCCAGGATGAACAACGCGCCGATGATCGTGCCGCCCACGCCGATGACGCCTTGGGCCACGTCGCTGCCCCAGCTGTCCACCAGTTGTGAGAGCAGCCTGTCGCTGGTCGGCAGGGCGTAGCCGAACGTGCGGTCGAGGAACTCGGTGAGCTCCGCGTAGAGCGCGGGGACGTCCTCGAAGAGGTCGATCAGCTGCACGACGAACAGCTGCCCGAACACGGCCAGGATCGCAGCCGTCCCCACCAGGCCGCCGAACATCACCAGGCCCGTGGCGACCCCGCGCCGCATGCCCCGGCGAGCGAGCCACCTGACCACCGGCTCCATCGCGAGGGAGAGGAACCAGGCCACCACGATGATCGTGATGACGGTTCCGAGCTGGGTCAGGGCGCGCCACACGAGCACCCCCGCGAACACGGCGACGAGCGTCATGAGCAGCGCCCGCGGCAGCCATGCCGGGGGACGGCGGGCGTCACGGGAGGCGGTCGGACTCCTCATGGTGGTCCTTCGCAGTGGTCGACCGTGCGGTGGCGGTTCCACCGCCATCCTGCCGGAGCAGGCCCGCGATCGCTGGAGACCGGCGCAGCCCGGGTGAAAACGGCCACTCCGGGCAGTCGGCGCCCGGAGTCGCTCACACTCCCGGCGCCCCGGCCGATAGGGCAGGACAGCATGCCCGTGCTTCCCGCGACGAAAGAGCCTCCCATGCCGTCTGTGAGCACCCCGCACGACACCGGCGCCCCGTCGGCCGCCCGCCTCACCATCCGGGCGAAGATCCTGATGCTGCTCGTGTTCCTGAGCGTGGCCACCGGGGTGGTCGGCGTCATCGCGTCCTTGTCGGTCCTCGACCTCGCTGAGGGCTCGAGCGGTGACAGCGTCGACTCCGCCGGGACCACGGTCACGGTGATCGTGGCAGTCCTCGCCGTGGCAATCGCCGTGATGTGGGGCGTCGGGCTGAGCGTGCTCCGCTCCATCAGCGCCTCGGTCACCAGCCTGGCGACCCGGCTCGAGGCCATGGCCACGGGAGACCTGACGGTCCCGGCGCGGTCGACGCGCCAGGACGAGCTGGGCCACATGGAGGTCCTGCTCACCCGGGCGCAGTCGTCCCTGCGGGCGACGCTGTCCCAGGTCGCGGCGACCGCGTCGAGCCTGGTGGGCTCGAGCGAGGAGATGTCGGTCGCGAGCGCCCAGATGGCCTCCGGAGCCGAGGAGACCAGCGCCCAGGCCGGTCGGGTGGCCGCCGCCGCCGAACAGGTGAACGGCAACGTCCAGGCGGTCGCGACCGCGGCCGAGCAGATGGGGGCGTCGATCCGCGAGATCGGCCAGAACGCCAACGAGGCCGCGAACGTCGCCTCGCGCGCCACCGGCGTGGCGGCCTCGACCAATGAGCGCGTCGCGAAGCTCGGCGCGTCCAGCCAGGAGATCGGCAACGTGGTCAAGGTGATCACGTCGATCGCGGAGCAGACCAACCTGCTGGCCCTGAACGCGACGATCGAGGCGGCGCGGGCCGGAGAGGCAGGCAAGGGGTTCGCCGTGGTCGCGGGCGAGGTCAAGGAGCTGGCCTCCGAGACGGCCCGGGCCACCGAGGACATCGCGCGCCGGGTCGACGCGATCCAGGCCGACACGGCCGGCGCCGTAGAGGCGATCGGCGAGATCTCGCAGATCATCGCGAGCATCAACGACTACCAGACGACCATCGCCAGCGCGGTCGAGGAGCAGACGGCCACGACCAACGAGATGTCCCGTGGCATCCAGCAGGCCGCCTCGGGATCGGGCGAGATCGCGTCGACCATCAGCAGCCTCGCCTCGGCGACGAGCGCGTCCACCTCGGCGCTCAACCAGGTGCAGTCCTCGATCGACGAGCTGGCCCGCGTGGCCTCCGCTCTGCGCGTGAACCTGGGGGAGCTCGACTACTGAGCACCCTCACGACCCCGTGCAGGGCGTCGTGTGCTGATGCTGTGCAGGCCCTGGGTGTGCCGCGTCGCGGCACGTCCAGGGCTTGGACGATGTCGGGCCCGCATGTCAGGGTGGCCGCCACGACGGGCGCCCGGACACGGGACGCCCGCAGCCATTCGCAGGAGGGGGAGTTGATGACGCAGCGCGGGGGAGCGGTGGCCGAGGCCGTGATCGCCGGAGTGTTCGGCGTGCTGTGGTACGGGATGCCTGATGTCGTGCGGACGCGCAGCGCCCGTGTTCCCGTCAAGACGGCCCTCGTCGCGGGGTGCGTGGCGTACGCCTGGTGGCGCCGCGACGTCCCCGGCGAGGATCCCGCCGTCCGGCAGGCGGCCGACGTCGGCCAGGGCGGGGACGTCGCCGACACTCCGAGCACGCCCGCCTCGACGGGATCCGCCACTGGGCTCTCCGCCGTGGCGTCCGCCATCGCGGCGGGGCCCGCCGTGAGCCCGGCCGACCTCGGGCTGCCCGTGGACGCCGACGGGCGGTTCGCGCCGCGGCAGGCCCGAGCAGGGCGGATCGGCCTCGCTGTCGCCGCGGTCGCGCTGCCCGTGCTGTTCGAGAGCGCGCTGCACCGCGGCGCCATCCACCTGGGACGGCGCGGCGTCCGGGCGCCCCACACCCGGGTGGGGGTGGTGATGGGACTGCTGAGCGCGGCCTCGACCTACGCCGCGGAAGCCATCAGCGAGGGCCGGCTGGCCGCGCGCTCCGGGCCGGGGGACGTGCCCACGTCCTGACTCGCGGCGCCCGGAAACGGGCGCTCGCGCTCACGTGGGCGTGTCAGCCGTGCCGACGTGTCGCAGCGGGTCCATGGACTCGCGCAGCACGAGGACGGGGCACGGCGCGCTCCGGATCACGGCCCGGCTCACGGCGCCCATCATCTGGCCGCGCACAGGGCCCAGGCCGCGCGACCCCACCACCACCAGAGCCGCGTCCCGGCCCAGCTCGACCAGCGACCGCGCGGGATCGTCGTCCATCAGCGTGAGGCGCACCTCGAGGGCCGGGTGCTCGGAGCCGATCAGCGCGGCCACCGAGCGCGCCCCGTCATGGCAGGGGTCAGCCGGGTCTCCCAGCCGGGGCGCCGACCCGCGGCGCGGGCGCGGGGCGAGGGCGGAGGCGCGTGCGTGCGCGAGCAGCAGGGGGACGCCCCGCCGGAGCGCCGAGGCCGCGGCGGCACGGGCCGCCGCGACGGAGGCGGGCGAGCCGTCCACCCCCACCACGACGGGCGTCCACGCGCTCGTCGCGGTGACGCCTGTGGCGGGCACCACGGCCACCGGGCAGTGCGCGCTCCGGGCGAGATAGGCGCTGGTCGCCCCGGGGCCCGGTCGTCCCAGCACCCCCCGCGCGCCCACCACCAGCATCCGCGCGTCGTGGCTCAGCACGCACAGCGAGGCCAGCAGAGGGCCGCGCAGCACTCGTGCCGAGACACGCAGGCCGGGGTGCAGCAGCGACACCTCGGCGCGCGTGCGCTCGAGGAACGCCGTGGTGTCGTCCTCGGGGACGTACCCGCCCATCGCGCCGGGGGCGCAGGCGTACGCCCAGGCGATCGACCGGTGCGGCTCGTGCGGGGCACGCACCAGCACGAGCGGCGCGCTCGCCCGCAGGGCTTCCTCGACACCGAACTGCAGCGTGCTGGCGCTGTGCGGCGTCCCGTCCAGGGCGACGACGACCGGGCCTTCCGAGAACATGACCATCACCTCATCGGGACGACGATCACGTCAGGGTACGGAGCCGGGGAGCGCGCGGCCGGGCCCGAAGGTCCCGGCCGGTCCCGACGGGCGCGACGACGGCGATCGGTGTGAGATCGGGGGATGGCATGGGAGGTGCGCCCTGTGACCCCCGACCGGTTCGACGACTTCGCCGACGTGACGAACCCGAACCGGCGCGCGGACGCGTGCTGGTGCCTGTCGCACCGCCTGGGCGCCCGCGAGATCCAGGAGCTCGGCGGAGGCGACCGCGAGCAGGCCATGCGCCGCCTGTGCGAGAGGGCCGACCCGCCGGGCGTGGTCGCGTACCTCGATGGGGAGCCTGTGGGCTGGTGCAACATCGGCCCCCGCGCCGACATCCCCCGCCTGGTCCACTCCCGGGTGATCCGGCCGGTCGACGACGTGCCGGTGTGGAGCATCGTGTGCGTGGTGGTGCGCGCGGGCCATCGCCGGCAGGGCGTCACGACCCCGCTGATCCAGGGCGCCGTCGACTACGCCTCGTCCCGGGGAGCCCCGGCCGTGGAGGCGTACCCGGTGGACCCCGCGGGGCGCATGGACACGACCATGGCGTTCGTCGGCACTAGGCCCATGTTCGAGAAGGCCGGGTTCCGGGTGGTGGGGGCCACCGACGCGCTCGCCAGCAGGATGCCGCGGATCGTCATGCGCCGGACCCTCTGAGCGGCGCCCGCGCCGACGGGAGCACGGCCCTGAAGTGGCGAGATCTGGGGATGCGCATACTGTCGTAGCAGGTCAGGAAGCGGCTGTGCCGGAGGGCGGCGCCGGGCCCCTGGTTCCCGAACTCCATCCGTGAGGGTGTCGACATCCGGCGCGTCACGGGGGAGGCAGCCGCGCGGATCGGCACCGGAGGAACACGACCATGGCTGAGGAATCGCGGCATTCGGACGAACGCGCAGGGCACGGGGCAGAGCACGGGCGCCGGGCGGCGGGAGCGCGAGCCGAGGGGCCATCCGCCTCGCCGCCGGCTCCGGACGACCCGCGCAAGCCCGCCTCCCCGCCGGACCTGCACAAGCCCTCGTGGGCCCACGCCATGCGCACCACCGTGCGGCAGTTCTCGCGGGACCAGTGCCAGGACGCCGCCGCCGCGCTGACCTACTACGCGGTCCTGGCGTCCGCGCCCGCGCTGCTGGCGCTGGTCTCGCTGCTGGGCCTGCTGGGAGACAGCGAGAAGATCGTCGAGGACGTGATGGGCGTCGCGGAGTCGGTCGTCCCGGCGGACGCGATGGCCACGCTGGAGCCCGTCATCGAGCAGGTGGCGGACAGGGGCGAGAACGCGGGGCTCGCGTTGATCATCGGCCTGGCCCTGGCGCTGTGGTCCGCGTCGGGATACGTCGGCGCCTTCGGCCGCGCGATGAACCGCATCTACCAGGTGGACGAGGGCAGGCCGATCTGGAAGCTCCGGCCCGTGATGCTCGTGGTGACGGCGGTCGTGGTGGTGCTCGCGGCTCTCGTCGCGGCCGCGCTGGTGCTCACCGGACCGGTGGCGACGGCGATCGGGGAGGCGGCGGGATTCGGCCCGACGGCGCTGACCGTGTGGAACATCGCCAAGTGGCCGGTGGCGCTGGCCCTGGTCGTGGTCATCGTCGCGCTGCTGTACTACGCGACGCCCAACGTGCGTCAGCCCCGGTTCCGGTGGATCAGCGTCGGAGCCGTCGTGGCGATCCTCGCCTGGGTGCTGGCCTCGGCGGCCTTCGGGTTCTACGTGGCCAACTTCGGCTCGTACGACGCGACGTACGGGGCGCTCGGCGGGGTGATCGTCTTCCTCCTGTGGCTGTGGATCACCAACCTGGCGCTCCTCCTCGGCGCGGAGCTCGACGCCGAGCTGGAGAGAGGGCGCGAGCTGCAGGGCGGCATCGCCGCCGAGGAGTCGCTGCAGCTCCCCCCACGGGACACGCGGGCGAGCGAGAAGCGGCAGAAGAAGCTCCAGCAAGACGTCGACCGCGGACGCGAGATCCGCCTGGGCGCCGTGGGCGCGGCCGAGGGCGAGGCCCGCGAGCGCGACGCGCACTGACCGGGCCCTCGCGCCGCGAGGGCTGAGACGCCGACGGAAGGACTGCGAATGCGAGCGTTGACCTGGCAAGGCAAGGAGAACGTGGCCGTCGAGGACGTGCCCGACCCCCGGATCGAGGAGCCCACCGACGCCATCATCCGGGTGACGTCGACGGCGATCTGCGGGTCGGACCTGCACCTGTACTCGGTGCTCGGGATGTACCTCGACGCCGGGGACGTCCTCGGGCACGAGGCCATGGGGGTCGTCGAGGAGGTCGGTCCCGGCGCCACGAGGCTCAAGGCGGGGGACAGGGTCGTCGTCCCGTTCGGCATCGCCTGCGGCTCCTGCTGGATGTGCGTCCGAGGCCTGCAGTCCCAGTGCGAGACGACGCAGGTGCGCTCCCAGGACAAGGGCGCCGCGCTCTTCGGCTACACCAAGCTGTACGGGCAGGTGCCCGGCGGCCAGGCGGAGTACCTGCGCGTCCCGCAGGCGCACTACGGCCCGGTGGTGGTGCCCGAGGACGGCCCCGACGAGCAGTACCTCTACCTCTCCGACGTCCTGCCCACCGCATGGCAGGCCGTCGAGTACGCGGACGTGCCCGAGGGCGGGACCGTCGTCGTGGTGGGACTCGGGCCGATCGGCCAGATGGCCGCTCGCGTCGCGCGCCACCGCGGGGCCGGCAGGGTGATCGGCCTGGACCTGGTGCCCGACAGGCTGGAGATGGCTAGGCGGCACGGCATCGAGGTCGTCGACCTGACCGGGCTCGACGACGTGGCGGGGGCGGTCAGGGAGCTCACCGGCGGCCGCGGCGCCGACAGCGTCATCGACGCCGTCGGCATGGAGGCGCACGGGTCGCCCGGCGCCGCCTTCGTCCAGCGCGCCGCGGGCCTGCTCCCCGACGCGCTCGCGGGCGCCGCCGTGGAGAAGGCGGGGGTGGACCGTCTCGCGGCGCTGCTGTCCGCGGTCGGGCTCGTGCGGCGTGGGGGCACGCTGTCGATCTCCGGCGTGTACGGCGGGGCGAAGGACCCGCTGCCGATGATGGAGCTGTTCGACAAGCAGGTGACGCTGCGGATGGGCCAGGCGAACGTCCGCCGCTGGATCGACGACCTGCTGCCGCTCGTCACGGACGGCGCAGACCCGCTCGGGGTGCTGGACCTGCGCACGCACCGTCTGCCGCTCGAGGACGCCCCGCGCGCCTACGACATGTTCCAGAAGAAGGAGGACGGCTGCGTCAAGGTGGTGCTGGACCCGACGGTCCCCGCTGCTCCCACGTCCACGCGAGATGCGGGCGCGGTCGCCCCGGCTTAGCGTCGGTGATGGCGAAGGGGGCCTCACCGGGGGAACGCGCTGAGCGTCCACCGCTCGTCGACGGCGACGGTGGCGACCAGGCCCTCCCGCAGCGCCCCCACCGCCGCTGCCCATCCAGAGACCGGTGCTGCCACCGGTCACGAGCCAGAAGAGGTAGAGCCATGGCGACAGGCGAGACCGGATTCGACGACGTGACCTTCGACCTGATCTCACTGCAGTACCACTCCTTGAAGGCCGGGCACGACTACGGCCAGTACGTCCGGGACGCGCGCAACGCCGGCAAGGAGGACATCGCGGCCTTCTTCGAGTCCGTGATGGCCGAGGACTCCCAGCGGGCGCAGAAGTGCCACGAGTTCCTGGCCGAGCTCACCAAGGACGGGACCTCGGCCACCGCGCCGCAGGCGTGACCGCACGATCCTGAGGGCCGCGGCCTCGCCTCGATGACGGGACGGGGCCGATGCCGTGCGTCGCGGGACCGGCGCTGCGCAGGCGCCGTCCGGTCCCTGCGGCGGTGCGCGCCGCGACATGGCGGTGGTGAAGTCGTCGCCGCGGCCCGGATGAGGGCGCGTCGTCCAGCGGGCGCGCGGGGGAGGGGTCAGCCCTCGACACCCGCGGCGTCGTGCGGCACGCCGACCGGCGACGTCCGGGAGCACGAGGTGCTCCGCCCAGGACACCGGGTCCTGCAGGTCGCGCATCTGCTCCTCGTTGCAGGCGACCGACCCGGTGACCGACTGGGCGAACCAGCTCAGCAGGAAGATGGCGCCCATGACCAGGCTCAGGGAGCGGGAGTCGAGGCCAGGCCACCACCGCGTCCTGGTCGAGGACCGCCTGGTAGAACCCCG
>Ga0233375_1000135_pt1 | contig 43792 bp, 37 predicted proteins | sample ElkDunMinimDraft_10_FD_191539 | JGI IMG/M metagenome (GOLD analysis project Ga0233375, IMG submission 191539) | Fecal eukaryotic communites from dung pellets of Tule Elk in California, USA - Elk Dung E16 | ecosystem: Host-associated > Mammals > Digestive system > Large intestine > Fecal | place...
CAGATCGACGAACTCGCCTCCGGCAGCCGCGAGGTCGCCGACGGCGCGGTGAGGCTGCGCGACGGGCTCGCCACCCTGCAGTCCGGGCTCGGCACCCTCTCGGACGGCGCCGGCACGCTCCGCGACGGCGCGGCCAGCCTGTCGTCGGGCAGCGCGACGCTGCGCGATGCGCTCCAGAGCGGGGCGGCGGAGATCCCCGACAGCAGCGCCGACCTGCGGCAGTCGCAGGCGCGCACCATCGCCGATCCCATCAAGCTCGAGACCGACGGGGTCGCGCAGGCGGCCAACTACGGCGCCGGGCTCGCGCCGTTCTTCGGCGCGCTCGCGGGATGGATCGGCATCTACGCGCTCTTCCTCATCGTCAAGCCCATCTCCCGCCGCGCCGTCGCGGCGCTGCATTCCCCGGTGCGCATCACGCTCGCCGGCTGGCTGACCCCGGGGATGTTCGGGCTCATCCAGATGAGCCTGCTGTTCCTGGTGCTCCTGTTCGCGCTGGATTTCCCGATGGTCTATCCGCTGGGGACCCTCGGCATCATGATGCTCGCCTCCCTCACCTACACCGCGATCATCCTGGCGCTGAACGTCTGGTGGGGAGAGGTGGGCCAATTCCTGGGGCTCGTGCTGATGGTGCTGCAACTGGTGACGGCGGGCGGCACCTTCCCCTGGCAGACGCTGCCGGGACCCCTCGCGGTGCTGCACAACCTCTTGCCCATGAGTTATGTCGTCGACGGCATGCGCCAGTTCATGTACGGCGGGGATCTCTCGCGCACGATCACCGACGCCACCGTGCTGCTGTGCTGGCTGGTCGCCGGGTTCCTGTTCACGGCCATCGCCGTCACCCGCAAGACCCGCTACCGCACGCTCGGGGATCTCGAGCCCAGCATCCTCGCCTGACGCCGTGGCGCGGGGGCGCGCGCAGCGCGCGTAGGCTCGTTCGTTATGGCCGCAGGCGCAGTGATCCACACCTTCACGGTGCAGTTGGCCGACGTCGACCGCGGCGTCTACGACGAGCTGGCGCTGCGCGTCGCGCGGCATCCGTCCGAGACCGACGCGTTCATGATGACGCGGGTGCTGGCCTACTGCCTGGAGTACGAGGAGGGCATCGCCTTCAGCGAGGGCATCTCGGCCACCGACGAGCCGGCGCTCGTCGTGCGCGACCTCACCGGCCGCGTGACCGCATGGATCGAAGTGGGCGCACCGGATGCCGCGCGCCTGCACTACGGCAGCAAGCTCGCCGACCGCACCACCGTCTACACCCACCGCGACCCGCAGAAGCTGCTCGCCGCGTGGGCGGGCAAGACCATCCATCGCGCCGATGCGATCACGCTGCACAGCTTCGATCCGGGGTTCGTCGACGCCGCCGCCGCGGCGGTGCAGCGCCGCAACACCGCGACGCTGTCGGTCACCGAGGGGCAGGTCTACTTCGACCTCAACGGCGTCTCGCTGACCACCGAGATCCACGAGCACACCCTCGCCGCGTAGCGGCCCCCGCCTCAGCCCGCGTGCGGGCCGTCGCGCAGTGCGGTCTTGCCGTAGATGCGGTTGATGTGCCCCTCGACGGTGCGCTTGGACAGCTGCAGCGTCTCCGCGATCTCCGCGTTGCCGAGCCCCTGGCTCATGAGGTCCGCGACCTGACGCTCCCGCTTCGTCAGCAGCGGCATCACCGCGGCGGATTCGGTGTCGAGCCCGCGCGCGTGTACGGCCGCGGCCGCCACAAGACGCACGGCCGTCCCGTGGAGCGAGGAGCCGGGGGCGAGCTGGTCGCGCGCGAGCGCGGCGGCGGCATGCGCGATGGCGTACTGACCGGCCGCCGCGGCGGTGCGACTGACCAGCAGCGCGTCGCGCGGGTGCTGCGAGAGCACGGCGGCGGCGAGCGAGCGGGTCAGCAGTGGCACGGGGCCGGTCACCGCGAGGGCGCTCGCGAACTCGCACATCGCCCGGTGGCGGCGGATGACGCCGGTCGCGGCGCCCCGCATCGCGGCGCCGATCAGCCCCTCCGCGGCCAGGGCGCGGCACTGGGCGAGCGCCTCGTCGTGCTCGCCCAGGGCGCTCAGCGTCCCGGCGACCGTCGCGCGGATCTCGGGTCCCGTGGGCGAGTTGGTGACGCCTGCCAGCGATGTCAGACGCGTCAGCTGCGCACGCGCCCCCTCGGCATCCGAATCGAGTGCCAGGGCGTGGGCGTACAGCGACGCGGCGCGGGGCAGGTAGTCCTCGGGGCCGTCGCGCTCGAGGGACTTCACCGCGTCGTGGCCCGCCGCCACGGCGGCCGGGACGTCGCCGACGTTGAGGGCGACCTCGACATCGGCGAGGCGGCGCATGCCGGGGGCGATGAGGACCAGCCGATTGGCATCCACCGCGGTGAACCACGCGGTCTCCCGTGCCAGCGCGACCACTCCTTCGCCGTGCAGCACGATCGTGAACCGCGCCGCGAGATGCTCCTCCACCACCCAGTCGCTGTGCGGTGCGGTCTCGGCCTGGCGGTCCAGGCGTCCGAGCACCACCAGTGCCTCGTCGCTGCGGCCGAGCGCATCCAGCGCGATCGCATGGAAGGCCTCGAGGCGGCGGCCGAGGGGGCCCGGCGGGGCGTGGACGAGGGTGCGGTACGCCGCGACGGCATCTTGGAAGCGTCCCGCGTACGACAGGTGCAGGACCGTCAGAGCGTCCAGGGTGATGCGGCGGGGGAGATCGTGGTCGGCCCGCCAGTGGGCGCGGGCCGCGTCGAACAGCGCCAGTGCGGCATCGGGCGAGCGTTCCCGGTAGTGGATGAGGTCGGCGCGCGCGGCGACGATCTCGAGTGCGATCATCGCGTCGCGTTCGCGGTCCTCCGCAGACGCCGGCGGGTCTGCGCCGATGAGCGTAGCGGCTTCGGTGAGACTCGCCTCCGCTTCCCCGAGTCGCTCGAGCATCCGCAGGCACTGGGCGCGCACGAGCAGCAGGTGCGCGCGCAGGGCGGGGGATGCCGACGGCCTCGTCAGGGCGATGTCGGCCACCCGCACGCCGGCGGCGCAGTCGTGCACGGCGAATGCCGCTTTGACGGCGCAGACGGCATCCGCGGTCGACACCTCCCGCCCCTGAGTGAGCGCCCAGGCGGCGAAGGCGGGGAGGCGCCCCGCCGCTCCCGGCAGCCGGCCGATCGCCCGGTAGCCGTCGTCGCGCTGCTCAGGGGCGGCCTCGCGACGCAGCGCCTCGGCCAGCAGGGGCGGGTGCACGACGACGGGTCGTTCACCGGCGCCCTCCGCGCGCAGCAGGCCCCGTCGCACGAGTTCCCGCACCGTGCCGGGATCGTGCAGCAGGGCCAGGTCGTCGATCGTGACCAGCGGCTCGAGTGCGACCGTGTGCAGGGGCGAGGTCCCGGTGTCCGCGACCCATCGCGCGGGGTCGGCGTCGATCGCCTCCAGTGCGTCGCGCACCGGGAGGGTCATGTGCGCCTGCCCGCGGGAGATATGGATGAGTCCGCGCCGATCCAGTTCGTCGTACGCGGCCCGGAGCGCGGCGAGGTTGCCGTGCGAGCTGCGCCAGAGGGCCTCGACCAGGCGCGCCGTCGGCGGGTGCCCGATCGCCGCGGTCACGACGTCGGCCGCCTCGACCCGCGTGAGGGCGGCGAGCTGCACGACGTCGGTGCGCTCGGCCAGAAACGCCGCGAGGTCATCGGCAAGCGGCACGCCGATGCGCGCGGATGCCACCACGATCGTGTCGGGCGGGGCGGCCGGCCGTCGCCCGCCCTCGGCGCGATCGACGTCGTCCAGCCGCATCACGACGTGACCGCCGATGCGCAGCTGGGTGGCGATGTCGGAGGCGAACCGGGAGGCACCGTCACCGGGAGCGCTCAATACGAGCACACCGCGCTGCGCGCGGGCGCACTCGTCGACCTGGTGGGCGACCTGCGTCGCGCGCAGGGGGGTGCGCACGCGTTGCCACATCGTCATTCTTTTCCCTCGGGTCGGGAAGGGCCGGACCGGCCCGCGCACAAAACCAGGTGCGATGCACCCGAGTCTGGCAGATCCCGCGGCGTCAGGATGAAGGAGTCGTCACCTGGGGGTGACCACGTCTTCTGGGGATAGAAGGGTCAGACAACGACATGCTGGGATACGACGCGCGCGCGAGCGCGCACTGGGGAGAACCGCGACGGCGTCGGCGGGACAGGATGGCGGCCTTCGGGTCGTCGGTCGTCTTCGTCTTCGGCGCATTCGCGACCGGCGGAGGCATGGCGCTGTCCAGCGCCTACTTCGCCTGAACGCGCGCCTCAGCGCGGAGCCAGCAGGCCGTCGATGATCGTGTCGACGGCCTGCTGCGCGTGATGCCACAGCAGGTCGCGGGGGAGTGCGCGCAGCGGTCCGCGCAGTGCGAGCAGGGCGAACCCGTGCACCGTCGACCAGCACGGCCACTCGGCGCCCTCCCGTGCTGCGGCGGGCAGATCGCCCTCGGCGACGAGATCGTCGAGCACCTCGACGAGCGTCGCGAGCGGCGCGGGGAGCGATGCGGGATCCACATCGCTCGGCAGCGCCGTGGCCGACCCGAACGCGACGTCGAACCAGCCGGGCTCCGCCAGGGCGAAGCCGACGTATCCGAGCCCCACCGCGCGCAGGCGGGCGCGGGCCGAGGGGGTCTCCGCCCCGCCCGCCCGGGCATCCTCGACCGTGCGCATTCGGTCGGCGACCTGCTGCTGGATGCGCAGGGCGATCGCTGCGACGAGGGCGTCGCGGTCGGCGAAGTGGCGGTACACCGCGGTGGGGGCCACCCCCACCCGGCGGGCGACCTCGCGCACGGTCACCGCGTCCGGCCCGCCGTGCCGCGTGAGCTGCAGGCCCTCCTCGAGCAGCGCGTTGGCCAGGTCGCCGTGGTGGTAGCCGGACCTGGCTGCGCGGGTGACCGGTTCAGACGGCATCCTTGACTCTCCCCGGTCGATGTGTACCCTGTGAACATAGCATGTGAACGCCGTACACTTCGGGAGGATCGACATGAGCACTGAGGCCGTGGCGAGGGCGGGGAAGCCCCCGGTCGTGGATGCGCAGACGTGGCAGCGCGAACTCGCCGCATTGCGCGTGCGCGAGAAGGCGGCGACCCGCGAACTCGACGCCATCGCCGCGCAGCGCCGTCGGCTGCCGATGGTCGAGCTGCCCGACTACACCCTCATGGGCGCGGACGGACCGGTGCGCCTGGTCGACGTGTTCCAGGGCCGCACCCAGCTCATCACCTACCACCACATGTGGCGCGACGACGCGCAATGGCAGTGCGGGGGCTGCACGTCTTCCATGTCCCAGTTCTCGCGGCTCGGCTTCCTCGACCCGTACGACGCGCGCTTCGTGATCGTGACGCAGGGCCCGATCGTTGCCGCGCTGGCGTACCGCGAGAAGGTCGGCCAGCGGATGGAGTGGTACTCGACCGCCGACAGTCCCTTCGGCGCCGACGTGGGTGCGCCCGCGGGCGGGGGCTTCGGATACAACGTGTTCTTCCGCGACGGCGACACCGTCTACCGCACGTGGCACACCGACGGCAGGGGCGCCGAGCAGCTGAGCCACATCTTCCCGCTCATCGACCTGCTTCCCTGGGGGCGGCAGGAGGACTGGCAGGACTCGCCCGAGGGCTGGCCGCAGACACCCGCCTACGCGGGGTGGCTCGATTCCCCCGACATCGCCCGTCTCTACGGACCCGAGGCCGGCCGGGACTGAGGCAGATCGATCGTGCCCGTCACGGTGCGCGCGTCCTCCCAGCACGAGATGCCGGTCACCTCCGGCAGCAGGTCGCGGGTGAACACCGGGTCGCGGCCCGCCCGGCGCTGGCGGGTGTAGTCGCGCAGCAGCCGGAAGGCGATGCCCGACAGCAGTGCGATCGCCACGAGGTTCACCAGCGCCATCACGCCCATGATGCCGTCGGCGGTGTTCCAGATGAGGTCGGCCGAGGCGATCGAGCCGAGGAAGACGACCGCGACCACGAGCACCCGGTAGGTCTGCAGGAAGCGCCGGGTGGGGGAGATGAACTCGATGTTCGACTCCCCGTAGTAGTAGTTGCCGAGGATCGAGCTGAACGCCAGCAGGAAGATGATGATGCTCAGCAGCACGTTGGACCACGGGCCGAGGGTGCCCACGATGGCGTCCTGGGTCAGCCCGATCCCCCGCTCCGCGCCGGCGAGGTCGGGCGTGGCGATGAGGATGATGAACGCCGTGATGGAGCACACCAGCAGCGTGTCGAAGTAGACACCGAGCGTCTGCACGAGGCCCTGCTTGACGGGGTGGGTCACCGCCGCGGTCGCGCTGGCGTTGGGCACCGAGCCCAGCCCGGCCTCGTTGGAGAACATGCCGCGCTTGACGCCGTTCATGATGATGACGCCGAGGGTCGCGCCGACGACCTCGTTGTAGCCGAACGCCTGCGTGAAGATCGACAGGAACACCTCCGGCAGGCGTTCGATGTTCATCCCGACGATCACCAGCCCCAGCAGCAGGTAGCCCAGCGCCATCGCGGGGACGACCGCCTCGGTCACGTGCGCGATGCGCCGCAGCCCGCCGAAGACGATGAGCGCGGTGAGCCCTGCCAGCACGGCCCCCACCACCCACGGGATCCATCCCACTTCGCCGCCGAAGCTGGCCGAGACGGTCGCGGCGATCGTGTTGGCCTGCAGCGAGCTGAAGGCGAACGGGAAGCACACGATGAGGATCACGGCGAAGAGGATCCCCATCCACCGTGCCTTCAGGCCGTACTGCATGTAGTAGGCCGGGCCGCCGCGGAAGCCGGTGGCATCGCGTACCTTGAACAGCTGACCGAGGGTGGATTCCACGAAGCTCGACGCGCCGCCGATGAAGGCCATCGTCCACATCCAGAACACCGCGCCCGGGCCGCCGATGGCGATCGCGGTGCCGACGCCGGCGATGTTGCCGACGCCGACGCGGGACGCCGCCGACAGCGTGAACGCCTGGAACGCCGACACCGACTGCGGTTCGCCGTGTTCGTCGCGCGGGGTGCGGTCGGTGAGCACGCGGAACATCTCCGGGATGAGCCGGAACTGCACGACCCCCGAGCGCACCGTGAAGTACACGCCCAGCACCGCCAGCACCGGCAGCACCACCCAGGTCCACAGGGTGTCGCCACCGGTCAGCACCGCGTCGTTCAGGGCGTCCATCGACCCAGTCTCGCCGCCCGCCCGCGCCGATGCGACCACTGGTGCGGGCGGCGCCGGCAGGCTAGGCGCGTGCCGGCTCCTCGGCGGCCACCCCGTGAACGGGGTGCGCCCGCTCGAGGGCGGCGCCCTCGACGTCGACGTCGGGCATGATGCGGTCGAGCCACTTCGGCAGCCACCAGGCGGCGTCGCCGCACAGGTGCATGACCGCGGGCACCAGCACCATACGCACCACGAACGCGTCGAAGAGCACGCCGATCGCCAGGCCGAAGCCCAGCGGACGCACCATGCCCAGGTGGCTGAAGATGAACCCGCCGAACACCGACGCCATGATGATGGCCGCCGCGGTGACGACCGCGCGGCCGCTGCGCAGCCCCGCCACGACGGCGGTGCGGGCGGGCAGGCCGTGCACGTAGGCCTCGCGCATGCCCGACACCAGGAACAGCTGGTAGTCCATCGCGAGCCCGAACAGCACGCCCATGATGATGATGGGCGCGAAGCTCAGCACGGGGCCGGGGTCGTGCACGCCGAACAGGTCGCCGAGCCAGCCCCACTGGTAGATGGCGGTCACCGCGCCGAGCGCGGCGAACAGCGACAGCACGAATCCGGCGGTGGCGATGACGGGCACGAGGATCGAGCGGAACACCAGGATCATGATCAGCAGCGACAGGCCGATCACGACCGCGAGGTAGACCGGCAGCGCGGCGGCGAGCTTCTCGGAGACGTCGATGTTGCCCGATGCCTGCCCGGCGACGCCGAGCTCGATCTCGCCGCCGACCGGCGACAGCGCGCGCAGATCGTGCACCAGCTGCTCCGTCGCGGTGCTCGTCGGCCCGCCGTCGGGCACCACCTGGAAGGCGAATGTCGTGCCGTCGTCGGAGACGGCGACCGGTGCCACGGCCACGACACCCTCCTGCTCCGACAATGCGGTGCCCAGCGCGATCTGCGTCGGCAGCCGGTCGGGTTCGGCGACCGCGTCGGGCATCTCCGCCACGACCAGCAGCGGACCGTTCTGGCCCGCACCGAACTCGGCCTCGATCGTCTTGTAGGCGCGGTACTGCGTCGTGTCGGTGGCCTCGCCCGAGCCATCGGGAAGACCCAGACGCATCGACAGCGCGGGGATGGCGATGATCAGCAGTGCCACGATCGCCAGCACGGCCGCGCCGATCGCACGGGACGTGCGCATGGGGCGGACCTCGCGGTTGACGTGGTCGGGGTGGCCGATGGTCGCACGCGCCTTGCGGGTGAGCACCCGGGTGCCCAGCAGCCCCAGCAGCGCCGGGGTGAAGGTGACCGACACCAGCACCGCGATGAACACGCACACGGCCCCGACGATGCCCATGACGCCCAGGAACGGGATGCCGGTGACCAGCAGCGCCACGAGCGCGACGATCACCGTCGAACCGGCGAAGACGACCGCGTTGCCGGCGGTGCCGTTCGCGAGCCCGACCGACTCGTCGATCTCCATGCCCGCCAGCACCTGGGTGCGGTGGCGGTTCATGATGAACAGGGAGTAGTCGATGCCGACGGCGAGCCCCAGCATCACGCCGAGGATCGGGGTGACCGAGGCCATGTCGACGACGCCGGAGAAGGCGAGCGAGCCGGCGACGCCGACGCCGACACCCACGAGCGAGCTCAGCAGCGGCGCCATGGCGGGCAGGAAAGCACGCATCATGATCAGCAGCACGATGCCCGCCAGCACCACACCCACGATCTCGCCGACGCCGATGAGGCCCTCGGTGGTCGCGGCGATGGTCGAGGAGTAGTCCACCTGCACGCCGGCGATGTCCGCCGACTCGAGGAGGTCGGCGACCTCGTCCTTGACCTCCTGCGGCAGGTCGAACATCGTCTCGTCGAACTGGATCGCCGCCAGCGCCGTCGCGCCGTCGTCGGAGATGACGCGGATTCCGTCCGCGAGGGCCATGAGGGCGGCGCCGTCTTCGAGCTGCGCGGCCTGCTGGTCGAGCTGGCCACGGCCGGCCTCGAGGTCGGCCCATCCGGCGTTCAGCTGTTCCTGCTGCGCGGTCAGCTGGTCGGCGATCATGTCGTACATGCCCGCGGCCTGCGCCTGGGCGACCGCGGCATCCAGCTGCTGCTGCCCCGCCTCCAGCTGCGCCTCGGCGGCGTCGAGCTGGGCGATCCCCGCCTCCAACTGTGCGCGGCCGTCGTCGATCTGCGCGGCCTGACCGGCGCGCTCGGCTTCGACCGTGAACGGGTCGGTGACGGCGGCGACACCGTCGACGTCGGCGATGTCGTCGAGCAGAGCGCCGATCTCATCCTGCTGGCCGGTGGTGAACGGGGCGTCGTCCTCCGTCGTGAACACGGCGGTGGCGCTGGCTCCGGTGAGATCGGGGAAGGTGTCGGCGAGCTGGTCGTTGACCCGTTCGGTCTCGGTTCCCGGAATGCTGAAGCTCGAGGCGAGCGTGCCGCCGAAGGCCAGGAACGACCCGGCGGCGATGGCCAGCACGATGAGCCAGCCGATGATGACGGTCCAGGCGCGGCGGGCACTGAACCTGCCGAGGCGAAACAGAAGGTTGGCCACGGTGGTGCCTTTCGACGGGAAGACGGGGTGGGCGCGGCGTCGGGCCGGCATCCAATCTATCCGGCGAATGTCGGCGAAACCGTCGCGCGGGTCAACTCTCAGCGTTCGCCCGGCTGGCACAATCGAGGCATGGATCCTCGTGCCGCGCGAACCCGGGCGAGTCTGCAGGATGCCCTGCTCGCGCTCGCCCGCGAGCGGTCGCTGGACGAGCTCACCGTCGGCGACATCGTGCAGCGTGCGGGCGTCAACCGCAGCAGCTTCTACCAGCACTACGGCGACAAGGAGACCCTCCTCGCCGACGCGCTGGAGGAGGCGCTGGGCGAGGTGGCAGCGCCGCTGCGCGCGGCGCCGCGCGCCAGCGCGCCGCCGGCCATGCCGCCCGAGCTGATGGTCTACCTCGAGCACGTCGCCCAGAACGCGACGCTGTACCGGCGGGTGCTCGGCGACCACGGGTCGGCGGTCGTGGCCGGACGGCTGCGGGCGCGGATCGAGTCGATCGTGAGCGACACCGTCGGCCTCGCCGACCCCGACGTGTTCGCGGACATGCCGCTGGACGTCGTGGGCGCGGGCATCGCCGGCACCGCGCTCGGGGTCATCAGCGCGTGGGTGGCGCGCGACCCGCTGCCGCCGGTCGAGGTCGCCGCGCAGTGGCTGTGGCAGATCCTCGTGGCGCCGGGCCTGTCGTGGCCTGCGGCCCGCTGACGCAATAGGATGCCGACGTGCCCTTTCCCGACTCCACGACGGCGCACTACTGGTACCGCGATGGCGACGATGATCGCCAGCGCCGTGCCGTGGACGTGCTGCAGGCGTTCCGGCTGTACCGGGCGGCGGAGCTCGCGATGCGCCGGCGCACGCGCGAGTCGATGTCGATGGGCGAGAACGAACTTCTCGTGCTCCGCTACCTGCTGAAGGCTCAGGGCGAGGGTCGGCTCGTCTCCCCGTCGGAGCTGGCGCGCTACCTCGCGGTGTCGACCGCCTCGACGACGGCGATCATCGACCGGCTCGAGAAGTCCGGGCACATCGTCCGCCAACCGCATCCCACCGACCGCCGCAGCATCCACGTCATCGCGACCGAGAAGTCCGATCACGAGGTGCGCGACACCCTCGGGCCGATGCACGCGCGCATGATGGAGGCCGTGCGGGACATGACCCCGGAAGAGTCGCGCGTCGTCATCGAATGCCTCTCGCGGCTGCAGGACGCGGTCGACCAGGTTGCCCCGCACGAATAGGGCCGTTCGGGCTAGTTACTCGCTGACCCAGTTATCCCGCCGATTGACATTCGACCGTCCCGGATCCGAATGACACCATGGAAGCGTGAACGATCTGGCGCAGGCCCCCGCCGACGGCGACGCGCTGCACGTCGACGGCGTGCTGGTCGTGTCGTTCCAGGCGGCGGCGGCGCGGCTCGCCGCGGAATATCCGCACGTGGGCACCGCCCGCATCGAGGCGCTGCTGGTGCGCGAGTGGGAGGCGTTCTGCGCCGGCCGGCCACTGGTCATCCCGGTCGACGTCGAGGCGGGTGCGCGGGAGATGCTCGGCGGACGCGCCGACTGACCCGAGGCGGTTGCGCTGCCCCCGCGCCGGTACGCTGAGCGTATGGGCAGATTCATCTACGACACGGTGGGCAACTCGGTCGAGGTCGAGGACCGCACGCTCGCTCACCTGCGCATCGTCTTCATGAACAAGCTGCGCCGCGGCGAGCCGTTCATGTTCGATGTGGATGCGGGCCCCGGCGGCGACCGCCGCAGTTTCTGGATCCACCCCTCGGTGCCGCTGCAGTTCTCGTTCCACGGCAGCCGCGCTCCGCGTATCAACCGGGTGTGGGTCGAAGCGCTGATGCAGGCCGCCAGTGGGCCCAACGGTCTCACCGTCGTGCCGGAGCCCCGCGAGGACGCCACGCCCGAAGAGGCCTGAGCGGGATCAGTTCGACGGCGTCGCCTCGCTGAGGGGCCCCTCCGCGCCCTCGTCGAGGTGCTCGGTGACGAGCATGATGCCACCGGAGGAGTTGGCCGAGTTCGCCAGTTCCTCGATCCACTCCCGGCTGAGGGTGGCCGGCTCCGGGTCGTCGAAGATGAACCGCAGCGGGATGGACGGGTGCACCCAGATGGTGCTGCGCCCCCGCGGCGCATCGTCGGCGTGCCGCCACGACACGGTGAAGCTCTCGCCGCGGCGCAGCTTCGTGGCGATGACCACCTTCAGGTGCGCCAGGGCTCGGTCTTCGATGCGGATCGGCGTCTCCCCGCCGTAGTACATGATTCCCACCCCGACACGATAACCGCGCGGCGACCTCAGCGCACAGGACTTGCTTTGTCAACCCCGGACGTCACCGGGGAAGGAGACGGCAGAGTGGGGGACACGACCCGAGGAGGTGACCCCGTGCGTTCTCCCGCAGACGAGCCGAATCCGGCTGAGGCCGACGACGACGCGCTCTTCGATCAGCTGCCCGCGTTCGATGTCGTCGACGGGGAACTCATGCCGCGGGCTCCCGGCTCCCGCAGCGCCTGGCGCTAGCCGCGGGCGCGCAGCGCCTGCACGCTGTCCCAGACGGCATCCGCCGTCTCGCGCTTGGTGCCGCTCGCCTCCGCGACGACCTCGCCGTCGGGTCCGATGATCGCGATCGCGTTGCGGTCGGCTTCGAAGCCCGCCTGCCAGCCCACCTCGTTGACGACGAGCAGATCCACTCCCTTGCGGGCGCGTTTGCGGCGCGCGCGCTCGAGCCGTGCGCCGGCGTCGGGCTCGGTCTCGGCGGCGAAGGCGACGACCGTCTGCCCGGCCGCCCGGTCCGCCGCGAGCCCCGCGACGATGTCGGGGTTCTCGACGAGCTCGAGGGTGAGGGTGGCGTCGCCGCCCTCCTTCGTGAGTTTGGCGTCGGAGACCCGAGCCGGCCGGTAGTCGGCGACAGCCGCCGCCATCACGACGACCTGCGTGCCGGCGGCGGCCGCGGTGACGGCCTCCTGCAGTTCGAGGGCCGTGCCGACCCGGACGATGTCGATGCGGCGATGAGCGGATGCCGCCGCCAGCGCGTCGGCATCCATGTGCGCCGCCACCAGGGTGACGGCGGCGCCGCGGTCGGCCGCGGCGACCGCCAGCTGCGCGCCCTGGCGTCCGCTGGAGCGGTTGCCGAGGAAGCGCACCGGGTCGAGCGGCTCGCGCGTGCCGCCGGCGGTCACGACGACCCGCAGGCCCGCGAGGTCGTCGCGCGCGCCGGCGATCGCCAGCGCGGCGGCGGCGATCTCGTCGGGCTCGCTCATGCGGCCCGGCCCCGAATCGGTGCCGGTGAGGGCCCCCGACGCCGGCCCCACGACGTGCACCCCGCGCTCGCGCAGCACGGCGATGCTGTGCTGCGTGGCCGGGTGCTCCCACATCTCGGTGTGCATGGCCGGGGCCACGACGACCGGCGCGCGCGTGGCGAGCAGGGTGGTGCCCAGCAGGTCGTCGGCCAGCCCCGCCGCCATCTTGGCGAGCGTGTTGGCGGTGGCCGGTGCGATGATGACGAGGTCGGCGCGCTGTCCGAGCGCGACGTGGCGCACGCGCGCCACGTCGTCGTGCACCGATGTGGTGACGGGGTTGCGGCTGATCGCCTCCCACGTGGGCAGGCCCACGAACCGCAGCGCGTCGTCGGTCGGAATCACCTGCACGTCATGACCGTTGAGAATGAGGAGGCGCACGAGATGCACCGACTTGTAGGCGGCGATGCCACCGGTCACTCCGACCACGACGAACACGGCTCGATTCTTGCATGCGACCGGCCGGCAGGCCGGGAGAGGGGAACGCGATGTGCACGGTGATCGTGCGCGTGCCCGAGCGGGCAGGCGAAGCGGTGCGACTGATCGCGGTACGCGATGAGGACCCCGCCCGATCGTGGGATCCCCTGGGCCCCTGGTGGGACGAGGCCTATCCCGACACCGTGGGTGTGCGCGACAACCGCGCGGGCGGCGCGTGGCTGGCCGCCGACCTCGCGGCGCACCGGCTGGCCGTGGTGCTCAACCGCGCCGACCTCTCCGACCGCGGCGACGACGAGGTCACCACGCGCGGGCGCATCGCGCTGGAGGCCGCCGCCGGTCGCCTGCCCGCCGCCGCACCCACGACGCGCGGATTCAACCTCGTCGAGGTGACGCCCGGCACGGTGCGCGTGGTGTCGTGGGACGGCCTGCGCCGCCGCGAGCAGACCCTCGCCCCCGGCATCCACATGGTCGCGCACGACGAGGTCGACGACCCGTCCACGCCGCGGATCGCGGCCTGGCTCGACCGCTTCCGCCGGGCGCGACCGGGGGCAGGCGGCGGTGACTGGTTCGACGCCTGGCTCGACGTGCTCGACGCGTCGGCGGCGCTCCCGCCGCAGGACGACCGCGCCATCGTGCGGGACAACCGCCCGTTCGGCTACCCGACCCAGTCGCTGCTGCTGTGCCTGGCGACCATCGACCGCGACGGCGTCGACGTGCGGTACGGCGCGTTCGACGAGCCGGGGCGCTGGCAGCGCGAGGCTGTCGATCAGATCACAGCCGCGTCCACGCCTCGCTGAGCACGCCGCGCAGGATCTGCTCGATCTCGTCGAACTCCGGCTGTCCGATGGTCAGCGGCGGCGCCAGCTGCACGACGGGGTCTCCGCGGTCGTCGGCGCGGCAGTACAGCCCCGCGTCGTACAGCGCCGTCGAGAGGAATCCGCGCAGCAGCCGCTCGGACTCGTCCGCATCGAACGTCTCGCGCGTGGCCTTGTCCTTGACCAGCTCGATGCCGAAGAAGTAGCCGTCGCCGCGCACGTCGCCGACGATCGGCAGATCGGTGAGCTTGGCGAGGGTGGCGCGGAAGGCGGGGGAGTTCTCGCGCACGCGCTCGTTGAGGCGCTCCTCCTCGAAGATGTCGAGGTTCTCCAGCGCCACCGCCGCCGACACCGGGTGGCCGGCGAAGGTGTAGCCGTGGGGGAACGACACGTCGCCGTGCGCGAACGGCTCGTAGATGCGCTCGCTCACGATCGTGCCGCCCAGCGGCGCGTACCCGCTCGTGGCAGCCTTTGCGAAGGTGATCATGTCGGGCTGGTAGCCGTAGGCGGTGCAGGCGAACGTCTCGCCGATGCGGCCGAACGCGCAGATCACCTCGTCACTGACCAGCAGCACATCGTGCCGGTCGCAGATCTCGCGCACGCGGGCGAAATAGCCCGGCGGCGGCGGGAAGCAGCCGCCGGAGTTCTGCACCGGCTCGAGGAAGACCGCGGCGACCGTGTCGGGTCCCTCGAACAGGATCATCTCCTCGATGCGGTCCGCCGCCCACACCCCGAACTCGTCGTCGGTCGTGCCCGTGAAGCCGGCTTCGGCTGCGCGGTACCTGTTGGTGTTGGGCACCCGGAAGCCGCCGGGGGTGATCGGCTCGAACATCTGCTTCATGCCCGGAAGTCCCGTGATCGCCAGGGCGCCCTGTGGCGTGCCGTGGTAGGCGATGGCACGCGAGATCACCTTGTGCTTGCCCGGCTTGCCGACGAGCTTGAAGTAGTGCTTCGCGAGCTTGAACGCCGTCTCGACCGCCTCGCCGCCCCCCGTGGAGAAGAACACGTGATCGAGGTCGCCGGGGGCGAGGTGCGCCAGTCTCGCCGCCAGCTCGATCGCGGCCGGGTGGGCGTAGGACCAGATCGGGAAGAACGCCAGCTGCTCGGCCTGCCGGGCGCCGGCTTCGGCGAGGCGCGTGCGCCCGTGGCCGGCGTTGACGACGAACAAGCCCGAAAGCCCGTCGATGTAGCGCTTGCCCCCGGCATCCCAGATGTGATGGCCCTCGCCGCGGACGATGATCGGTACCCCCGGTCCGTCGGTCATCACCGACTGCCGGGCGAAGTGCATCCACAGGTGGTCGCGGGCCAGGGCCTGCAGTTCTGCCTCGGTGCGAGCACGGCGGTTGGTCGGCATGACGGCTCCCTCGACGGTGATGGGGCCGACCCTACTCCGCCCGCGCCGCCTCGCGTACGGTTTCGCCGCCCGCCGTCGCCGGCGACGGATCGCGCAGCAGCGCCTCGAAGGCGGCCTCGGCGGCCCCGACCAGCAGGCGGTCCTCCGCGAGCAGGGCGGGGCGGATCTCCACGTCCTCCGCGCACGCCGGCATCGCCTGCGCGCGCACGAGCTGGCGGAGCCCGGCGATGTCCTGCGTGGCGAGGGTGGCGAGGAACCCGCCGAGCACCACGACCGAGGGGTTGAGCACGTTGACGGCGTTGGCCAGCGCCGTGGAGAGGATGCGGCGCTGACGGGCGACCTCCTCGGTCACCGACGGCGCGGTGCTCGCGTGCAGCGCAGCGGCCAGCGTCGGCTCGTCGGCCGATGCGAGGCCGGCGACCGACAGCAGCCGGGCGCGGCTCACCTCGTCCTCCAGCACGCCCTCGCCGGCACGGCGGTCGGTGACCGTGGCGATGCCGGGCCGGTTCTGCCCGAACTCGCCCGCGTAGCCGCCGGCGCCGCCGACGGGGATGCCCTGCACGATGAGCCCGCCGCCGATGCCGCTGGCGCCGCCGTTGAGGTAGACGACGTCGTCGATGCCGCGCGCGGCGCCGAACAGGTGCTCGGCGATGACGCCGAGGCTCGCGTCGTTGCCGACGGTGGTCGCAAGCCCCGTGGCCTGCGACACGAGGTCGCGCACCGGGACATCGGTCCAGGCCAGGTGCGGCGCCGTGCGCACGAGCCCGTCGGAGGCGCGCACGAGACCCGGGACCGCCAGGCCCACGCCCACGATGCGGGCGCCGGCGAGTGCGTCGGCCCGCCAGGCCGCGACCTGGTCGGCCAGCAGTCGCGCGATCTCCTCCGGGGTGGCCAGGTGGTCGAGCTCCATCCGGGCACGCACCCGCACGGCGCCGTCGAGGCCGACCGCCGCCACCTCCAGCGCGTCGACCTCCGGGTTGGCGGCGATCGCGACGACGTCGGGGGAGGCGGCGACCACGGGGGACGGGCGGCCGACCCGGCCGTCGGCGGCCGGTGCCTGCTCCGCGACCAGTTCGAGGCGGGCGAGCTCGACGACGAGGTCGGCGATCGTGGAGCGGTTGAGTCCGGTCCGCTCGGTCAGCGCGGCACGCGAGAGCGGCCCCTCGCGATGGACGAGACGCAGGAGGCGCGAGAGGTTGCGCTGGCGCACGCCGTCGGCGGGAGCATGGGTGCCGGTCACGGCACAACTGTAGGTGACACCGCCCCTCCCGCGTCGACGCCCGGCGGGCGGAGGTCTGTGGCGCGAAGAGGATGGACGCGGCATCCGTTCTGCTATAGGTTGTCGTCAGCAACAATTAGCGCCACCAACGAAGGAGCGTCATGCCCACCCCTACTCGCGAGGACAAGTTCTCGTTCGGTCTCTGGACCATCGGCTACAACGGTGCCGACCCCTTCGGCGGCCCGACCCGCCCGCCGCTGGACGTCGTGCACGCCGTCGAGAAGCTCGCCGAGCTCGGCGCCTACGGCCTGACGTTCCACGACGACGACCTGTTCGCCTTCGGCTCCACCGACGCCGAGCGCCAGCGGCAGATCGACCGCCTCAAGGGTGCGCTGGCCGACACCGGCCTCATCGTGCCGATGGTCACGACCAATCTCTTCTCCGCCCCGGTCTTCAAGGACGGCGGGTTCACCTCCAACGACCGGGACGTGCGCCGCTTCGCCCTGCGCAAGGTCCTGCGCCAGCTCGATCTCGGTGCCGAGCTCGGTGCGAAGACGTTCGTCATGTGGGGTGGCCGCGAGGGCGCGGAGTACGACTCCGCCAAGGACATCCGCGCGGCGCTGGAGCGGTACCGCGAAGGCGTGAACATGCTCGGCCAGTACGTCGTGGACAAGGGCTACGACATCCGCTTCGCCATCGAGCCGAAGCCCAACGAGCCGCGCGGTGACATCCTCCTGCCGACCCTCGGCCACGCCCTCGCGTTCATCGAGTCGCTCGAACGCCCGGAACTGGTGGGCCTGAACCCCGAGGTCGGGCACGAGCAGATGGCGGGCCTCAACTTCGCCGCCGGCATCGCCCAGGCGCTGTACCACGGCAAGCTCTTCCACATCGACCTCAACGGGCAGCGCGGCATCAAGTACGACCAGGACCTGGTGTTCGGTCACGGCGACCTGCACAACGCGTTCGCGCTCGTCGACCTGCTCGAGAACGGCGGCCCCGGCGGCGTCCCCGCCTACGAGGGGCCCCGCCACTTCGATTACAAGCCCTCGCGCACCGAGGACGAGACGGGCGTCTGGGACTCCGCCGCCGCCAACATGCGCACCTACCTGCTGCTCAAGGAGCGTGCCGCGGCCTTCCGCGCCGACCCCGAGGTGCAGGAGGCGCTCGCCGCCTCCCGCGTCGACGAGCTGTCGGTTCCGACGCTGGGCGAGGGTGAGTCGTACGACGACCTCATCGCCGACCGCTCGGCGTACGAGGACTTCGACCCCGAGGCGTACTTCGGCGGCAAGGGCTTCGGCTTCGTCCGCCTGCAGCAGCTGGCCACCGAGCACCTGCTCGGCGCCCGCTGACACAGATCCCGAAAGGGGGCGGATGCCGCGTGAAGCGGCATCCGTCCCTTTCGCCCGTGCCGTCGGGCACCACAGGAGAGGATGCCGGCATGACGCTGGTGATGGGTGTCGATTCGTCGACGCAGTCGTGCAAGGTCGTCGTGGTCGACACCGCCACGGGCGCCATCGTGCGCGAGGGGCGGGCTGCGCACCCCGACGGCACCTCGGTCGACCCGGCCGCGTGGTGGGAGGCGCTGCAGGCGGCGATCGCCGATGCCGGTGGGCTCGGCGAGCCCGGCAGCCCCGACGGGGTCGTGGCGTGGGCGATCGGCGGCCAGCAGCACGGCATGGTGGCGTTGGATGCCGAGGGGCGCGTGGTGCGTGACGCGCTGCTGTGGAACGACATGCGCTCGGCGGGCGCGGCGGCCGAGCTCGTCGCCGAGTTCGGCGCCGATGCCCTCGCCCGGCGCACGGGCCTCGTGCCGGTGGCATCCTTCACCATCACCAAGCTCCGGTGGCTGCGCGACCACGAGCCCGACAACGCCGCCCGGGTCGCCGCGGTGGCGTTGCCGCACGACTGGCTCACCTGGCGCCTGCGCGGGTTCGGGCCGACCGGCGAGTCGCCGCGCGGCCCGGTGCTCGACGAGCTGGTCACCGACCGCTCGGACGCGTCGGGGACCGGATACTGGGATCCCGCGACCGGCGACTACGACCGTGAGCTGCTCATCGCCGCGCTCGGGCACGACGCGGCGCTGCCGCGCGTGCTGGGCCCGGGGGAGAGCGTGCGCGACGCCGACGGGCGCATCGTGGGCGCGGGAGCGGGCGACAACGCGGCCGCGGCGCTGGGAGCGGGCGCCCGCACCGGCGACGTCGTCGTCTCGATCGGCACGAGCGGCACCGTGTTCGCCGTCAGCGCCGAACGCACGGTGGATGCCACGGGCACCGTCGCCGGCTTCGCAAGCGCTGACGGCGGGTTCCTGCCGCTGGTGGCGACCGTCAACGCCGCCCGCGTGCTCGATGCCATCGGCCGGCTGCTGGGCGTGGACCACGCGGAGCTGTCGCGCCTCGCGCTGGCTGCCGCGCCGGGAGCGGGCGGGCTGTCGCTCGTGCCGTACTTCGAGGGCGAGCGCACGCCGAACCTGCCCGACGCGACCGCGTCGCTCACCGGCATGACCCTGGCATCCACGACGCGGGAGAACCTCGCCCGCGCAGCCGTGGAGGGCATGCTCTCGGGGCTCGCGGCCGGGATCGATGCGCTCCGGGGCCTGGGCGTGCCGCTGGAGCGTGCCCTGCTCATCGGCGGGGGTGCCCGCTCGGACGCGGTGCGCAGGGTCGCGCCGCTGGTGTTCGGGATGCCGGTGGAGGTGCCCGAGCCGGGGGAGTACGTCGCGCTCGGCGCCGCGCGCCAGGCCGCCGCCCTGGTCGGCCCGTGAACGGCGGCGCGGACGGGGCGGACTCACAGCGGGCGCCTACACGCTCGCCGTAGGGTCGAGGCATGGCGACCCCCGTGGGCGAGGAACCCCTGTCACTGTCCGCTCGTGAGCTGCGCGATCTGCGCGACGACCTGCAGCGGTTCCTGCTGGAGTACCGGTTCGGACTGCAGGAGATCGAGACGAAGATCTCGATCCTGCGTGACGAGTTCGCCACGATGCACGCGTACAACCCCATCGAGCACGTCACGAGCCGCGTGAAGTCCCCCGACAGCCTCGTCGAGAAGGTCATGCGCAAGGGCATCGCCGCCGACTTCGACACCCTCCGCGCTCACATCACCGACATCGCGGGCGTCCGCATCACCTGCAGCTTCCGCGCCGACGCGTACCGGCTGTTCGACCTGCTGACCGCCCAGTCCGACATCACCGTCATGGCCGTGAAGGACTACATCGCCGAGCCCAAGCCCAACGGCTACCAGAGCCTGCACGCGATCGTGCAGGTGCCGGTGTACCTGTCCACGGGGCCCGTGCAGGTGCCGGTCGAGATCCAGTTCCGCACCATCGCGATGGACTTCTGGGCGAGCCTCGAGCACAAGATCTACTACAAGTACGACCGCCAGGTGCCCGACGGGCTCGTGGCGGAGCTGAAGGACGCCGCCGACTCCGCTGCCGCGCTGGACGAGCGCATGCAGCGGCTGCACCTGGAGCTCCACGGTTCCGAGACGCTTCCGCTGCGCCCCGTCGTCCGTCCGGTGTGACCGCGCCGCCCCGCCCGTGCAGAATGGGCGCGTGGCGCACGATGACCTCGACGACGTGGCGGCCCAGCTCTACGCGCTGACGCCGGCCGAGTTCACCGCGGCCCGCAACGCCAGGGCCGCCGCCGCGACGGGCGACCTCGCCCGCGGCATCAAGGCGCTGCGCAAGCCCGTCGTCGCGGCCTACGCCGTCGATCTGCTCGTGCAGGCGGGAGAGCTGGGCGAGGCGCTCGAGCTCGCGGCGGCGCTGCGTGAGGCGCAGGACGACCTGGATGCCGCCGAGCTCACCCGTCTCGGCAAGCAGCGCCGGGCCCTGGTCGCGGCCCTCGCCCGCAACGCCGCCGACCTCGCGCGCGATCGCGGCGTCGCCGTCAGCGCCGCCGCAGCCACCGAGATCGAATCCACGATCGACGCCGCCGTGCGCGACCCCGCCGCGGCGGCGGCCGTGCTCACCGGCCGGCTCGTGCGACCCCTGACGGCCACGGGCATCGAGCCGGTCGACCTCGACGACGCCGTGGGGGGCTCGCTCCCCGGCGTCGTCGCCGCCGCGCCGCCGCCCCGCGACGACCTCGCCGAGCGCCGCGCGCGCCGGGCGGCCGAGAAGGCGCTGCGGGAGGCCGAGCGTCTCGCCTCCGAGGCGGAGCGCCGGCTCGCCCGCACCGACGCGACCCTGGCCAAGGCCCGCGAGCGCGCCGACCACCTCGCCGAGCGGGTCGCCGAGCTGCAGGCGGATCTCGAACGGGTGCAGGGGGATGCCCTCGCCGCCGAGTCGGCGGTGTCCGACGCCGAGCATGAGCGGGCCGAGGCGCTCGCCGACGCGCAGAACGCCCGACGCGGGGCCGACAGCGCCCGGGGCGCCGTCGAGGCGGCATCTGCGCGTCGCTAGGGTGTGGTCGTGGACGACCTCGAACCGACGCTGCTGCTGGTGCCACTGCTCGCGGTCCTCGCGCCTCTCGCGGCGCGGGCGCTCGGGCCGTGGCTGCGCATTCCGGTGCTCGTGTTCGAACTGCTGCTGGGGATCCTCGTGGGGCCCAGCCTCCTCGGGTGGGCGCAGCCGTCGGCGTTCATGGACACGCTCTCCGAAGTGGGCCTGGCGATGCTCTTCTTCGTCGCCGGCATGGAGATCGAGTTCGGGGTGCTGCGTGGCCGCACCGGGCGCGGGGCGATCGTGGGCTGGCTGGTGAGCCTCGTCGCCGGCACCGCCGTCGGGTGGCTGTTCGCCCCCGGGCTCGGGGCGGTGGTGGTGGGCGTCGCGCTGTCGTCGACGGCCCTCGGCACCCTCCTTCCCATCCTCCGCGACAACGGCGAGCTGCGCACGCCGTTCGGCCGGGCGGTCGGGGCGCTCGGAGCGGTGGGAGAGTTCGGCCCGCTCGTGGCGATCTCTGTGCTCCTCGGCGCCCGGCAGCCGGGCATCGCGACGGTCGTGCTGGGCGCGTTCCTGCTGATCGCGGCCGCCGCGATCTGGTTCGCGCTGCGCACTCCGCAGGGGGCGCTGCACCGCATCGTCAACACGACCCTGCACACCTCCGGCCAGTTCGCGATCAGGATCGTGCTGCTGATCCTCGCGGCCCTCGTGGCGGTGAGCCTCGTGCTCGACATCGACATCCTGCTGGGCGCGTTCGCGGCCGGTGTCGTCTGGCGCCTGCTCATGCGGGATGCGGCCGAAGCCGACCGGGAAGCCGTGGACAGCAAGGTCGAAGCGCTCGCGTTCGGATTCCTGGTGCCGGTGTTCTTCGTCTACACCGGCATCACGTTCGACCTCGCGTCGCTCCTGGCCGACCCCGTGCTGCTGCTGCTGGTTCCCGTGGCGCTCGTGGCGATGTTCGTGGTGCGCGGGCTTCCCTCGGGGCTCGTCGCCCCCGCGGGTGCGTCGTGGCGCGAGCGGATGCCGGTCATGCTCCTGGGGGCCACCGGGCTGCCGATCATCGTCGCCGTCACCGCGATCGGGGTCGACGAAGGGCTGATCGACAGCCCGCTCGCGTCGGTGCTCGTGGGGGCCGGCATGCTGTCGGTGCTGCTGTTCCCGCTCATCGCGATGTCGATGCGCGGCGAGCGGGCGCGGGCGAGCATGGCGGAGGAGAACGCATGACCGACGGCATCACCGCCCTGTTCGACGACGCCCGGACGCGTCTGGCGGGCCTGCCGCGCGAACGACTGGGCCGGTCGGTGCCGGCCCGCCGCATCCTCGGCATCGCCCGGGCGCCGCGCATCGTGCCGGTCGGAGAAGCCTGGCATCTGGGGGTGCTGCTGCTCACCGACGACGCCGTGCTCGCCACCGGCGACATCGTGCGGGCGCGTTTCGAGGTGCGTCGCGGGTATGCGGCGCAGTCCCAGCGGGAGCGCGCGGAGCTGGCGGCCGCCGCCTTCCGGGGCGGCTTCGCCGAGGGCGAGCCCGTGCACGTCGGCTGGCAACCGCTGGATCTGGCGGCCGTCGCCGGCGGGGAGCCGTCGGGGCCGCTCGCCCTGCAGGGCGACGTCCCGAGTGTGCGGTGGAGCGCCGCGGGGGGCTACCGGGCGCTCGAGGGATATCTCGCCGAGCGCATCGAGTTGCTGGGCAACCCGCCGCGCGGCGCGTCCTGACCCCCGCCGGGCGGCCGGGCCTGCGGAGAACGCCGTCCGCGGCGGCGGTTGTCAAGTGTCACCTGCGGGAAACATGCGCTCGACTAGGGTTGCCCCGTGCAAGCATGGCCTGGTTCCGCGTATCCCCTGGGCGCGACGTTCGACGGTAATGGGACGAACTTCGCGCTGTTCAGTGAAGGCGCCGAACGCGTCGAGCTGTGTCTGTTCGGCGACCGCGGCAAGGAGACGCGCATCGAGCTCGTCGACGTCGACGCGTTCGTCTGGCACGCCTATCTCCCCAACGTCCAGCCCGGTCAGCGCTACGGCTACCGCGTGCACGGGCCGTACGACCCGGCATCGGGCAAGCGCTTCAACCCGAACAAGCTGCTGCTGGATCCCTACGCCAAGGCCGTCGACGGCCAGGTGCAGTGGGGGCAGGAGGTGTTCAGCTATCCCTTCGGCGATCCCGACGGACGCAACGACGACGATTCCGCCGCGCACATGATGAAGGGCGTCGTGATCAACCCGTTCTTCGACTGGTCGGGCGACCGGCAGCCGAAGACCCCCTACGCCGAGTCGTTCATCTACGAGGCGCACGTGAAGGGCCTGACCCAGCTGCACCCCGACATCCCCGAGGAGATCCGCGGCACCTACAGCGCCATCGCGCACCCCGCGATCATCGAGCACCTCAAGAAGCTCGGGGTGACGGCGATCGAGCTGATGCCGGTGCACCAGTTCGTCAACGACTCCACGCTGCAGGACAAGGGCCTGTCGAACTACTGGGGCTACAACACCATCGCGTTCTTCGCGCCGCAGAACACCTACTCCGCCATGGGCGACCGCGGCCAGCAGGTGCAGGAGTTCAAAGGCATGGTGCGCGCCCTGCACGCCGCCGACATCGAAGTGATCCTCGACGTCGTCTACAACCACACCGCCGAGGGCAACCACCTCGGCCCGACGTTGTCGATGCGCGGCATCGACAACGAGGCGTACTACCGGCTCGAAGACGACGACAAGCGGTACTACACCGACTACACCGGCACCGGCAACAGTCTCAACGTCGGGAGCCCCCACACGCTGCAGCTGATCATGGACTCGCTGCGGTACTGGGTGCTGGAGATGCACGTCGACGGGTTCCGGTTCGATCTGGCGGCGACCCTCGCGCGCGAGTTCTACGACGTCGACCGGCTCGCGGCGTTCTTCGAGCTCGTGCAGCAGGATCCGGTGGTCTCGCAGGTCAAGCTCATCGCCGAACCCTGGGACATCGGCCCCGGCGGGTACCAGGTGGGCAACTTCCCGCCGCAGTGGACGGAGTGGAACGGCAAGTACCGCGACACCGTGCGCGACTTCTGGCGCGGTGAGCCGCAGGCGCTCGGCGAGTTCGCCTCCCGCGTCACCGGCTCCGCCGACCTGTACGAGCACTCCGGCCGACGCCCGGTGGCATCCATCAACTTCGTCACGGCGCACGACGGCTTCACCCTGCGCGACCTGGTGTCCTACAACGACAAGCACAACGACGCCAACGGCGAAGACGGCCGCGACGGCGAATCGCACAACCGCTCGTCGAACTTCGGGGTCGAAGGGCCCACCGACGACCCCACGGTCCTCACCGCCCGTGCCCGCCAGCAGCGCAACTTCATCGCGACGCTGCTGCTGAGCCAGGGCGTGCCGATGCTGCTGCACGGCGACGAACTGGGGCGCACGCAGCAGGGCAACAACAACGGCTACGCGCAGGACAACGAGATCACCTGGGTGCATTGGGATGCCGCCGATCAGCCGCTCGTGGAGTTCACCGCCGCCCTCGCGCGTCTGCGCCGCGAGCACCCCGCCTTCCGGCGCAGCCGCTTCTTCAACGGCCGCCCGGTACGGCAGGAGGAGGGCGAGCCCATCCCCGACATCGTGTGGATGCGTCCCGACGGCAGCCGCATGCAGCCGGAGGACTGGGATTCGGGCTTCGGCCGGTCGATCGGCATGTTCCTCAACGGCAACGGCATCCGCGAACGCGACCGCCGCGGTGAGAAGATCAGCGACCAGCACTTCTATGTGCTGTTCAACGCCGGCGACGAGGCGGTGGACTTCCACCTCCCCGACGTCGAGTTCAGCCCCAGCTGGGACGTGCTCGTCGACACCGACGGCGAACTCGCCGACAGCGCGCCGATCGAACCCGGCGGCTCGGTGAGCGTGCAGGCGAAGTCGCTGGTGGTGCTGCGCGAGCACTCCTCCGCCGACCCCGACACCGACCACTCCGTGGCGGCGTCGCTCGCGGCCAGCCCCGGGGTCATCGACGAGCTGCCCGCCGCCGCGCCGAGGGGCGAGGCGGGACGATGACGGCGCGGCATCCGGTCTCGACCTACCGCCTGCAGATCAGGGCGGCGTTCGATCTGGATGCCGCGGCGGAGGTCACCGGCTACCTGCGCGACCTCGGGGTCGACTGGGCGTACCTCTCGCCGTTGCTGAAGGCCACCGCCGGCTCCGACCACGGCTACGACGTCGTCGACCCCTCCCAGGTCGACCCCGCCCGCGGTGGCGCGGCGGGGCTCAGCAGGTTCCGGGCCGCCGCGCGCGCGGCGGGGCTCGGCGTGCTGGTGGACATCGTGCCCAACCACATGGGCATTTCCCGGCCCGACGAGAACCCGTGGTGGTGGGACGTGCTGCGCCACGGTCGCTCGAGCGTCTACGCCGACGCCTTCGACATCGACTGGGAGTACGGCGGCGGCAAGGTGCGCGTGCCGATCCTGGGTGCCGAGCCCGAGGAGGTCATCGCCGCGGGCGAGATCGTCGTCGACGCGGACGCCGGCCTCGTGCGGTACCACGAGCACGCGCTGCCGCTCGCGCCCGGGTCGACGACGGGCATCGACCCGACCGACGTGGCGGCCGTGCTCTCCCGCCAGAACTGGGAGGTGATGTTCTGGCGCCGCGAGGCGGGGGAGCTCAACTACCGCCGCTTCTTCGCCGTGACGACCCTCGCCGGCGTGCGGGTCGAGGTGCCGCACGTGTTCGACGCGGCGCACGGCGAGGTGCTGCGCTGGGTGCGGGAGGGTCTCGTCGACGGGCTGCGCATCGACCACCCCGACGGTCTCGCCGACCCCGGCGCCTACCTCGACCGGCTGGCCGAGGCCACCGGCGGCGTCTACGTGCTGGTGGAGAAGATCCTCGAGCACGCCGCGACCGCCCACCCCGAGGCGCTGCCGGGCTGGTGGCGCACCGCGGGGACGACCGGCTACGACGCGATGGCCGAGATCGACCGCGTGCTGATCGACCCGGCGGGCGAAGCCGGCCTCGACCGCCTCGACGCGGCGCTGCGCCGCGACACCGGGGTCGCCGCCTCGACCGGATACGCCGACCTCGTCCACGGGACCAAGCGGATGATCGCCGACACGATCCAGCGGGCCGAGATCGCCCGCCTCGTGCGCGTGCTCGCCGCCGAGGCGCCCGAGCTCGCCGCCGACCCCGCGACGCTCACCGACGCGCTGGCCGAACTCCTCGCGAACTATCCGGTGTACCGCTCCTACCTGCCCGCCGGGGCGGAGCACCTCGCCCACGCACTCGCCGAGACGAAACGCCGCCGCCCCGACCTGGCCAGCACCGCCGGTGAGGTGGCGCGACGGGTGGCGGAGGCGGGCACCGAGCTGTCGCGACGGTTCATGCAGACCACCGGCCCCGTCATGGCCAAGGGCGTGGAGGACACCGCCTTCTACCGCGCGACGCGGCTGGGCACCCTCACCGAGGTCGGCGGCGACCCGTCGGTGTTCGCCCTGGACGTCGACGGCTTCCACACCGCGTTCTCACGCCGCCAGTCCCAGTGGCCGCGCGCGATGACCTCGCTGTCGACGCACGACACCAAGCGCGGCGAGGACGTGCGCGCGCGCCTGTCGGTGCTCGCCGAGATCCCCGACCGCTGGGCCGAGGTGCTCGAGGACCTCCGCCGGGTGGCCTCCACCGGTCACGGACCCTTCGACGCGCTGCTGTGGCAGGCGATCGTCGGGTCGTGGCCGGCGACACCCGAACGCCTTCACGCCTATGCGGAGAAGGCTGCCCGCGAGGCGGCCGAACGCACCGGCTGGTGGGACCCGGACGCCGCGTTCGAAGAGCGCATGCATGCCGTGGTCGATGCCGCCTTCGGCGCCGCCCGCCCGCTGGTGGAGGAGTTCGTCGCCGAGATCGCCCAGCCCGGCTGGTCCAACGCGCTCGCCGCGAAGGCGCTGCAGCTGACCGGGCCCGGCGTCCCCGACGTCTACCAGGGGTCGGAACTGTGGGAGACGTCGCTCGTCGACCCCGACAACCGCCGACCTGTCGATTTCACTGTGCGTCGCGAGCTGCTGCGGCGGATCGACGACGGCTGGCTGCCGCCGGTCGACGCCGACGGTGCCGCGAAGCTGCTGATCGTCTCCCGCGCCCTGCGGCTGCGCCGCGACCGCGCCGCCGCTTTCACGCGCTACCGCCCCGTGGAGGCGGTCGGCGAAGCCTCGCACCACGTCGTGGCGTTCGACCGCGGCGCGGCGATCACGGTGGCCACCCGCCTGCCGGTCGGCCTCGCGCGGCGGGGTGGGTGGGGCGACACCGCCGTGATCGTGCCCGAGGGCGCGTGGCGGGATGTGGTGACGGGGCGTACCGTCGAAGGCGGGATCGTGCCGTTGCGCGCGCTGCTGGCGACCTACCCCGTCGCCGTGCTGACCCCCGTCGCGCCGTGAGAGCGGATCGACGAGTCGGCGGCGTGCGAGCGGACGGGTGAAAGGGGACTGGGGATGAGCGTGGAAGTGTGGGCGCCGCGCGCGCAGCGGGTGCGGCTGCGCCGCCCCGACACCGACGACGTCGAGCTGGCGGTGCGTGACGGGGGCTGGTGGACGGCCGACGTCGACCTCGCCGACGGCGACCGCTACGGCTTCGTCCTGGGCGACAGCGAGGCGCTGCGCCCCGACCCGCGCTCGCGGCGCCAGCCCGACGGCGTGCACGCGGCATCCGCGCACGTCGAGCTCGACCCCGCCGTCTGGACCGATGCCGCGTGGACCGGCCGGCAGCTGGCGGGCGGCCTCGTCTACGAGCTGCACGTGGGCACCTTCACGCCGGAGGGCACCCTCGACGCGGCAGCGGCGAGGCTCGACCATCTCGTGCAGCTCGGCGTCACCCACATCGAGCTGCTGCCGGTCAACGGCTTCAACGGCGTGCACAACTGGGGTTACGACGGCGTGCTCTGGTACACCGTGCACGAGGCGTACGGAGGTCCGGCCGGCTACCAGCGGTTCGTCGACGCCGCGCACGCGGCCGGCCTCGCCGTCATCCAGGACGTCGTCTACAACCACCTCGGCCCCAGCGGCAACTACCTGCCCGAGTTCGGGCCGTACCTGCGCGATGCGAGCCGCAACACATGGGGACTCAGCGTCGACCTCGACCAGCCCGAGGTGCGGGAGTACATCGTGCAGAACGCGCTGATGTGGCTGCGGGACTACCACGTCGACGGACTGCGACTGGATGCCGTGCACGCGCTGCACGACGAAGGCCCCGTGCACATCCTCCGCGAACTCGCCGAAGCCGCCGACGCACTCTCGGCGCATCTCGGGCGGCCGCTGAGCCTCATCGCGGAGTCCGACCTCAACGACCCGAAGCTCATCCTGCCGCGGGAGGCGGCCGGATACGGCCTCGCCGCCCAATGGAGCGACGACTGGCATCACGCCGTGCACGTCGCCCTCACGGGGGAGACGAGCGGGTACTACGCCGACTTCGCCGCGCTCGAGGCGCTGCCGAAGGTGTGGACGCGCGGCTTCTTCCACGACGGCACCCACTCGTCGTTCCGGGGCCGCGACCACGGGCATCCGATCCCCGCCGAGGTCCCGGCGTGGCGTCTGGTGACGTTCGCGCAGGACCACGACCAGATCGGCAACCGTGCCACCGGTGACAGGCTCACGGCGACCCTCTCGCCCGAGCGCCTCGCCATCGCCGCCGTGCTCACCCTCACCGCCCCCGGTACCCCGATGCTGTTCATGGGCGAGGAGTGGGGCGCGACGACGCCCTGGCAGTTCTTCACCTCGCACCCCGAGGACTGGCTCGCCGAGGCGACCGCGAAGGGCCGCACGGAGGAGTTCGCGCGCATGGGCTGGGACGAATCCCTCGTCCCCCATCCCAACGATCCCGCCACCTTCGAGCGCTCCAAGCTGGACTGGTCCGAGATCGACGCGGATGCCGGGGCGGCCGCGCCGCACCGGCGTCTGCTGCAGCTGTACCGCGACCTCGCGCGGCTGCGCCGGGACCGGCCGGAACTGACCGATCCCGCATTCGGCTCGCTCTCCGCCGACGCCGTGGAGGTCGACGGCGGCCGGCGCTTCCGGCTCGGGCGCGGTGCGCTGACGGTGCTGGTGAACCTCTCCGAGCACGAATGGCACGCCTCGGCAGGGCTCGATGACACGGTGCTGCTGTCCACGGACACCGCCGCCGGCACGCGCCCTGCGGCGGCGGGCGTCGTGGCCGTCGCGCCCGACACCGCGATGGTCATCGGCCCGCCGCTCCACTGAAGCTCGCCCCGCTGTCAACCCCGTGACCCTGCGGGAGCGGACATTTACGGTGAGGGCATGAGCGCCCACACCGCGACCGCCCAGACCACGACCGCCACATCCGCCGACATCGTGCGCCAGGTCGGGGTGATCAGCGCCGTCACCTTCATGCTGATCGCCGCCGTCATCGGCGTCGGGGCCTTCGGCGGCACGCGCGTGCAGGACGTGCAGGACGACGCGCTGTCGGCCACCGGGTCCTACCTCGCCCCCGCGAGCCAGGCGTTCTCCATCTGGAGCGTCATCTACGTGCTCATGGTCGCCTACGCGGTGTGGCAGGCGCTGCCCTCGCAGCGCGCGGATGCGCGGCAGCGGGTGCTGGGCTGGTGGATCGCGGCGACCGCGGTGCTCAACGGGCTGTGGCTGGTCGCGGCGCAGTTCACGACGCTGCCGCTGACGGTGCTGGTGATCGTGCTGCTGCTGGTCACGCTGGGATGGACGTTCCACCTTGCGGTGCAGAACCCCCCGCGCGGCGTGCGTCAGGCGCTGTTCACCGACATCACGGTGGGGCTGCACCTGGGCTGGGTGGCGCTGGCCACCGTGGCCAACAGCTCGGCGTGGCTGACCCAGATCGTGCCTGCGGAGTGGGGTCAGGCGGCGGATGCCGTGGGCATCGCGGTGCTCGTCGTCGTCGCCCTCGTGGGCGTGGGCATCGCCATCGCCAGCGGGGGGCGCGTCGCGCCGGGCCTGGCGATGGGGTGGGGGCTCGTGTGGATCGGCGTGGGCCGGGCCGTGGACGAGCCGGAGAGCATGCCCATCGCGATCGCGGCGTGGATCGCCGCGGCGGTCGTCGTGCTGGTCCCGATCATCGTCACCGCGACCCGCTTCGCCCGCAACCGCGCCTGAGGGCGCCGGCCGTCCTCAGCGGTCGACGTGGCGCGCGAAGGCGTGCAGCAGCCGCGCGGGCTCGGTGACGGATGCCGCCAGCACGCGACCGGCGATGAGGTCGTAGTCGCGCGCGTCGAAGTAGCCGTCGTCGCGGTAGATCGCCATGCGCTGCGTGAACGCGCGGCCCGTCGGCTCGGGATGGAACTGCGTCGCGTACAGCCGGTCGCCCACGCGGTACGCCTGCACCGGACAGTCCTCGTTCGTGGCGAGCAGGGTCGCTCCCTCGGGTACCGCGCCGGCGCCCTCCTTGTGGGCGGTCAGCGCCGTGAAGCTGTTCGCGAGGCCGCCGAAGACGGGGTCGGAGCCGGCTTCGGCGGTGAGGGTGACGGTGGTGGGGCCGGTGTCTTCGGGGTAGGCCCGCGTCACCTCGCCGCCGAGCATGCGCGTGACGATGCCGATGCCGTAACAGGTGAACATACCGGCCGTCGTGCCGGCGGCCGCGCGCGCGGCGATGCGTTCGAGGTCGGCCTCGACGCGGCGCTGCACGTCGTTCTTGGTCGATTCGGGATCGGTCACGTTGAACGGGCTCCCGCCCACGACGAAGCCCGCATAGCGGTCGAACACGTCGTCGGGGAGCGGTTCGCGCACGAGATCCAGCTGCGCCAGGTCGTCTCGGCGCATCGCGGCGCGGAAGGACTCGTACTCGCCGGCGGCGGCACCCGCCTGCGGTCGCACGCACACGTACACGAGGGGAGGCATGGCGCGATTGTACGGGGCGGGGCAGGCGAACGGCCGAGATGTTGCGCTGTGGGGGTATCAGATCCGCTCTAGCCGACTCTTCACCGGTGTGACCACAATGGGCGTCATGACCGAACCCGACCCCGGCCTCCGTGACGGACCGGAGGACCCGGGCGTCGAGCCCGGCACGCCACCCTCCCGCTGGCAGCAGGCCGCTGCCGACTTCGCCCGGTGGCGACGGGGCGACACCGCAGCGATGGACGACCTGGTGCGACTGATGACACCCGTGCTGTGGCACGTCGTGCGCGCGTACGGCCTCGAGCGGACGCTGGCGGAGGACGTCGTGCAGACCACCTGGCTCACCCTCGTGCGCAGCCATCCGTCCATCTCCGACGAGCGCGCCGTCTCGGGCTGGCTCATCACGTGCGCCCGCCGGGAGGCCTGGCGGGTGGGCAAGGAGCATCGGCGAGCCACGCCCACCGACACCGTCGACCTCGAACCGCACCTGCCGGCGCAGGACGCGGCGGAGCACACGGCCGAACTCGGCGCGCGCGATCGCGTCCTGTGGGCGGCCGTCGGCGACCTCGACGAACGCTGCCGGCGGCTGCTGCGCACCGTCGCCTTCGAGGAGCGCCCCGACTACTCCCGGCTCGCCGGGGAACTGCACATGCCGGTCGGCTCCATCGGGCCGACCCGGCGACGCTGCCTGAGCAAGCTGCGCGCGTCGCTGCAGGCATCCGGATGGGTGGGAGACGACCGTGGCCGCTGACGAGTCCGCACGTGATGCCGCCCTGTTCCGGGCGCTGCGCCGGACGTGGGAGCAGGTCGACCCGGTGCCGGCCGACCTGGTCGATCGCATGGTCGCCGTCGTCGCCGCCGCCGATCTGTCGCGTGAGTACGCGCTGCTGGCCCTCGTCGAGGGGGAGGCGCTGGCTGCGATGCGCGGCGACGCCGAGATGCTGACACTGCAGTTCAGCGACGGCACGACCAGCGTGCTCGTGCACACGACCGAGACGGAGTCCGGGGGGCGCCGCATCGACGGCTGGGTCGACGCGGCCGCGACGGAGGTCGTGCTGCTGCGCGACGACGACGCCGACGGCGAGCGCGCCGTGCCGGTGGAGTCGGGCCGCTTCGCATTCGACGACGTGCCCGCAGGAGTGCTGCGGCTGCGCGTCGTGCTCGAGGGCGAGGCGCCCGACGGCGCGGCCGCGCTCACGACCCCCCGCTTCGAGATCTAGCGCGTTCCGAGCCCGACCTGCCTGACGAAGGAGAGCCATGAGCAACGAGATCCCGGCCGAGCGGCCGCGCAGGCAGGACTGGCGCGACCGCTGGAACCGCACGCACCGTCAGGGCGTGCCGCTCCAGTTCGAGGCGTCCACCGCCGACCCGGTGCGCCCGTACCCGACGCGCTACGTGCCCGACCATCTCCTCGTCTCGACGCTCGCCGGACCGCTGGAGCGGGTGCTGGGCGCCCTCGCCGACGCGGCATCCGAGTTCGGCTGGCGGGTGCAGCGGCCGAAGGCGGACGAGGCATCGCCGCTGCCGAAGGACCTCGTGCTGCCGCGGGTGTACCGCGTCGACATCGAACCCGCCGAGCGCAGCGCCGCGGCGGAACCCGTGCCCGAGGTGGACGCCTGGCTGCTGCTGCGCCGCACCCGCCAGCGCACCGGCTCGTCGCTGGAGGGCGTGGGGCTGGACCACGTCATCGAGGTGGACGACATCGACCTCAATCCGTTCGGTCGCACCAACCCGTTCGGTCGCACCAATCCGTTCGGCCGGACGAACCCGTTCGGGCGCACCAACGTGCCCGGCATCGGCGGCTACGCGGAACCCGGCAGCGGCGGACGTCAGGTGGCGACCTACTTCGGCCCCGCGCCGGTGCGCGGGGCCGACCCCGCGGACAGCGGACGACGCCCGGTGGTGGCGATCTTCGACACCGGGTGCGGGCGGCATCCGTGGCTGCCGGCGGATGTCGTCGACCGTGAGCCGCAGTGTCCCGCCGGCCACATCGGCTTCTTCGATCCCGCGACGGACCCTGAGGCGCACGGCGACCTCGAGGGTCCGTACGACGGCTTCATCGACGACGCGGCGGGCCACGGCACCTTCATCGCGGGGGTCGTCCGCCAGACCTGCCCCGACGCCGACGTCATCGCGGTGCGCGTCTCGGACGGGGCGGGCATCGTCTGGGAGAGCGAGATGCTCGAGGCGGTGCGCCGACTGGTCGAGGAGATCGTGCTGCACGCGACCGGCGGGGGAGGGCGCGCCGTGGACGTGCTGAACTTCTCGCTCGGCTATTACCACGAGACCCCGGAGGACGGGTACTTCGACCAGACGCTGAACGTCTATCTGGCAGCCGCCCGTCGTCACGGCTGCGCCGTGGTGTGCTCGGCGGGCAACGATGCGACCGACCGGCCCGCGTTCCCCGCGGCGCTGTGGCAATGGCCGGGAGCGGACTTCACCGTGGACGACCCCGGTGACGCCGCGCCGCACGTCGCGGTGGGCGCGGCCAACCCGTCGCACCATTCGGTCGCGCTGTTCAGCAACATCGGCCCCTGGGTGCATCTGTATGCGCCGGGGGTGAGCGTGCTCAGCTGCACCCCGGCGTACGAGGGCGGCGTGCAGGCGGGGACGCGCGACGATCGGCTCGGTCTCAGACGCGAGTCGCTCGACCCCGACGACCTGCGCGGCGGATTCGCGCTGTGGAGCGGCACCTCCTTCGCGGCGCCCTACGTCGCAGGCCTCCTCGCACGGTCGCTCGTGGCGGGGTTGGCCGACGGTGGTCTCGCCGGCGACGTCGCGGCCAGGTCCGGTGTGCTGGCGAAGGCCCTCGCCCAGCAGCAGGAGACCCTCACCGCGACGCTGCTCGCCTGATCCCGCGGTCGCGCCGCCGGGGGCGGCTCGACAGAATGTGGGAATGGGCATCCCGGCGGCACAGCTGCACGCGCGTGCGGTGGACCTGTGCGCCCACGGGCGCTACCCCGAAGCCCGCCGCGCGCTGCAGCGCGCCGAGGCCCTCACCGACGATCCCGACCTGCGTGCGCGCATCGAGGGGACCCGCGCGCACATCCTCGACCGCGCGGGCGACCCGGTCGAGGCGGAGCGCACCTGCCGCGCCGCCCTGCGCATCGACGGCATCAGCGTCGCCACGACCGCCGTGCTCACCGGCCAGCTCGGCATGCTGGCGATGTACGCCGGTCGCTTCGCCGAGGCCGAGGCGCTCCTCACCGCCGCGATCGGCGACACCCTCGACGACACGGCGCTGGCGAACATGCGGATGAACCGGGCGCTCGCCCGTATGTACCTCGGCCTGCTCGACGGCGCCGATGACGACCTGCGCGATGCGGCCGAGCGATACCGCCGTGTCGGCACGGGCCTGGACGTCGCCCAGGCGCGGCACAACCTCGGCTACGTCGCGCTGCTGCGCGGCGACCTCGTCGAGGCGATGGCGGAGATGTCCGCCGCCCGCGGTCCGATCGCCGCGGCGTCACCGGTCAACGCGGCCGTCAGCGACATCGACATGGCCGAGGTGCTGCGTGAGGCGGGCCTGGTGACGCAGGGCGAGCGGCTGCTGGCCGCCGCCGCACGCGTCTTCGGCGCGCATCGCATGCCGCAGCCCCGCGCCGAGGCCGAGTTCCAGCTGGCACGCTCGCAGCTCATGCACGACCCGCGCCGCGCCGCGCGCACCGCGGCCTCCGCCGCCCGCCGCTTCCGCGCGCTCGGCGCCGAGAGCTGGGCGGCGCGCGCCGACGGAGTGCGTCTGCGCGCTCACCTGGCCGCGGGTACGATCGACCGCCACGGGCTGCCGGTCACCGGGGTCGGCCGCCCGCCGTCGCCGTCCGATGTCGCCGCCGCCGCCACGGCGCTGCGTCGCCACCGCATGACGGGGGACGCCGACGCGGTGCGGCTGGCGCACCAGCTGTGGCGGGCGCGCCGTGGTGCACCCACCGACCGGGTGCGGGCGGCCGCGGATGCGCCGCTGGAGGTGCGTCTGCTGGCCCATGAGGTGCGCGCCGCACGTGCCGCGGTGGCGGGGCGGCAGGCCGAGGCGCGACGCCACGCGGGGCGGGGACTGGACGAGCTCCTCGCGTGGCGCGGATCGTTCGGCAGCATCGACCTGCAGGCATCGGCGGCGATGCACGGCAGCGGGCTGGTGCTCGCCGGCATCGGGGCTGCGGTGCGCTCGGGCCGCCCCGACGCCGTGTTCGAGTGGTCCGAGCGTGCGCGGCACCTCAGCCAGCAGGTCGTGCCGCTGCGTCCGCCGCCCGACCCCGAGCAGGCGGCGGACCTGGCAGAGCTGCGGCTGCTGCGCCTGGACCTCCCGGCGGGACAGTGGATGTCCGATCCCCGGGCGGCAGCCCTGGCCTCGCGCGTGCGGCAGCGGCAGTGGTCCGCGACCGGAGCCGCCGGACACGAGCGACGCCACGACCTCGGGGCCGTCCACGCGACCCTGGATGCCGACACGGCGCTGCTGTCGTACGTGTTCGGACCGCACGGGTTGGCGTGCCTGGTCGTCACCCGGGGGAGCGCCCGCATCGTCGAGCTGCCGGGGTGGGCCGCGGCGCGCGACGAGCTGCCGGGCCTGCGCGCCGATCTCGAGATGGCGGCCGCGGTGCGCACCGGCCCCCTCGCCGGCGTGGTCGCGCGTTCGCTCGCGACCCGGCTCGAGGCGCTCTCCCGGGCGCTCGTCGACCCGTCGCTGCGGGGCATCGCGGCGCGACGCGTCGTCATCACGGTGCCGGGGGTGCTCACCGGGGTGCCGTGGAGCATGCTGCCCGGCATGCGGGGGCGCTCCTCGACCCTCGCGTCGTCGGCATCCCGCTGGGTGCGTGAACGCGGCGGCTCGGGGACGGTGGCCGTGTGCGGGTTCGCGGTGGGCCCCCGGGTCGCGCGTGCCGAGGAGGAGGTTCGTCGGGCCGCGGCGCACTGGGCGGACGCGCGGGTGCTGCCGGCCCCGGAGGCGAGTGTCGACGCCGTCGCGGATCTTGCGGGCGGCGTCGATCTGCTGCACGTCGCCGCGCACGGCCGGCACGCCGTGGACAACCCGCTCTTCTCCGGCCTCGAACTCGCCGACGGTGCCCTGTTCGGCTACGACATCGACCGTATGCCGCGCGTGCCGCACGTCGTCGTGCTGTCGGCGTGCGAAGTGGGTCGCTCGTCGGTGCGCTGGGGTGAGGAGGCGGTGGGCATGACCCGGGCGTGGCTGCACGCGGGCGCACGGTGCGTCGTGGCGGCACCGGTGGTCGTCGCCGACGACGAGGCGGGCGAGCTGCTCTCGGCGATGCACGAAGGGCTCGCGGCGGGGCTGCCGGCGTCGGATGCGCTCGCCGCGGCATCCGAGCGCACCGGCATCCGGGCGCCCTTCCAATGCCACGGATCGGGTTTCTGAAAGAACCTTCATCTGCGATGTATCAGGACCGGTGGGAGCGGCTCTTCATCAATGGAACGACATCAGCGGTGAACATCAGGGATCCCACCGGGTCATCGCGATCGTCAGCGGATGCTGGGGCGCCGATGACCCGTCGTTTCACGAGGGACTGACTGGCCTGGGGGCGTTCGGTCCCCGGAACCGGCGGACCGGGGGGCTCCGCCGGTTCCGGCTGCCCGCGTGCGGGTCAGCCGCGGGAGGAGCGGGCGGTGCGGCCGCGCACGATGCCGACGAACGTCTCGACGAGCTCGGTGGTGGCCTCCACCGGCCATGCCAGGGCGACGGACGAGACGGGGCCGTCCCGCAGCGGGCGCTGGGTGACGTCGCGGCGCTGGTGCAGGCGTGCGAGGGACATCGGCACGATCACGATGCCCACTCCCGCCGCGACCGTCTCGATGGCCTGGGCCGTGTCGTCAGGGCGCGCGAAGGCCGGGGCGACGGCGCCCGGCACGTCGACGTGCAGCACATCGTCGAGGGGGGAGATGACGATCTCGCCCGCCAGGTCGGCGAGGGTGAGCTCGTCGGCGGCGGTGAGGTGCGACTCGGCGGCGCACACCACGACCGGCACCTCGTCGTAGAGCGGGATGACGTGCAGGCCCTCGACGTCGATGGGCCGTCGCACGAGTGCGGCGTCGACGGATGCCGCATCCAGTGCCGCGCGCTGCTCGGCGACCTGCAGCGGGACGAGCTCGAGGGGGGTGTGCGGCATGCGCTGCTGCCACAGGTCGATCCACTTGCCGGGCGTCGCGCCGGGGATGGCGCCGAGCCGGAAGGGGCCCGCCGGCGGGGGCGGGGGAGGCGCCGGGGCGGCCGGAGCGGCGGCGCGGGCGGGGCGCTGGGGCTTCTTCGGGGCGGCCGCCTTGGCGGGCCGTTTGCCCTGGCGACGGGGACCGGGTCGGGGTGCGCCGCTTTTCGCCATATCCCCGAGCGTACCCGCGCGGTATGGTCCCAGCATGATCCCCGCCCTGGCGACGGTGTTCGCGGCGCTGGCCGCGGTGCTGCACGTGTACATCTTCGTCATGGAGAGCGTGCAGTGGACGCAGCCGCGGGTCTGGCGCCGATTCGGAGTGGCCGACCAGGCCGCCGCCGACACGACGAAGCCGATGGCGTACAACCAGGGCTTCTACAACCTGTTCCTCGCGATCGGGGTGGCGCTGGGCCTCGTGCTGTTCTGGGTCGGCGATGCCGGCACCACAGCCGACGTCGCCGGGCGCACCCTCGTGCTCTTCGGGCTCGGGTCGATGCTCGCCGCCGCGCTCGTGCTGGTGACCTCCGGCCGGCGGTACGTCCGGCCCGCACTCGTCCAGGGCACGCTGCCCCTCGTGGGCGTCGTGCTGTTCCTCTTCGCCTGAGAACGCGGCGCGTGCGGCTACGCCGCCAGGCGCAGCCCGCGGCGGTCGGTCGCGACGCGTTCGCCGTCGGCGACGCTCTCGTTGTCGCCGATGAGGGCCCCACCGGCCACGCGCGCGTTCGCCCCGACCGTGGTGCGGATGCCGATCTTGGCTCCGGCGCCGATCGCGGCTCCCGAGCCCACGTGGGCGAGCTCGGCGATCTCGACGTTGGGGCCGATCACCGCATCGGGTTCGATCCAGGCGCCACGGCGGATACGCACACCCGCAGCGACTTCCGCCCCGGGTTCGACATACGCTCCCGCTTCGACCAGGGCGCTGGAGTGCACCTTGGCCCCGTGCGCGATCAGTCCGCGCCCGTTGACGTGCTTGCGGTAGCGCAGCGTCTCGCCACGGTCGTTCTCGATGTCGACGTAGTTCTTACCCAAAATCTCCTCCTGCGACGCTGTGCGGCGCCGAAGTAAGGACAACGTCGAGGTCGCGGCATTCATTCCCCGGGGCGTGGGCCTGGGAGGATGGTGGGGTGACCGAGACCGGACCTTCGCTCGTCTTCGACAAGAAGGCCACCGAGCACAGCGTTGCCGAGGACGTGCTCGGGATGCTGACGGGCACGTTCGCCGCGTCGTTCGGGCTGTATCTGCTCAACGCGTCCGAGGCCGTCACCGGTGGCACCGCCGGGCTGTCGCTGCTGCTGGGCTTCGCCACGGGGTGGCCGTTCTGGGCGCTGTTCGCCGTCATCAACGTGCCGTTCGCGGTGCTGGCGGTGTACAAGCGCGGGTGGGAGTTCACCATCCGCACCATCATCGCCATCGGGCTGGTGTCGGGGTTCTCGGTCGTGCACGAGAACCTGTTCCAGATCGCGTCGCTCAACCCCGTCTACGGCGCACTCGCCGGCAACCTCATGGCCGGCATCGGCCTGCTCATCGTGTTCCGTCACGGGGGAAGCCTGGGCGGGTTCAACGTGATCGCGCTGATCGTGCAGGATGCCACGGGCTTCCGCGCCGGATGGACGCTGATGATCTTCGACCTGGCGGTCGTGCTGGCGGCACTGCTGGTCGTGCCGCTGCCCAACGTCCTGCTGAGCGCGCTCGGCGCCGTGCTGCTGAACCTCGTCCTCGCCCTCAACCACCGGCCGGGCCGGTACATCGGGCGCTGAGTCGCACCGTCAGCGCTGGCAGACGGGACACCAGAACACGTGGCGTTCGGCCAGGGGATTCGCCCCCAACGCCCCCGCCCGCACCAGCGTGCCGCAGCGCCGGCACGCCTTGCCCTCCCGGCCGTAGACCCACATGCCCCGTCCCGGGCGGGCATCGCCGGTGAACACGCGCCGGGGCCGGTCGCGATTGGTGCGGATCATGCGCGCGGCGGTCTCGACGAGACCCACGACATCCACGGCGGTCGCGAGGGCGTCGGGGCGGATGCCGCGGACGAACAGCACCTCGTTGGCGTAGACGTTGCCGAGCCCCGCGATGTTTCGCTGGTCCAGCAGCGCGACGTGGACGGGGCGGTCATCGGCCGCCACCCGCCGGGCGGCCTCCGCCGGGTCCCAATCCGGGCCGAGCGGATCAGGGCCGAGGTGTCCGACGACGCGGCCCTCGTCGGCGGTGGGGAGCACCTCGACCATCGCGAGGTCGAAGCCCACGGCATCCGAACGGTCGTTGCCGACGATCGCCCGGGCGGTGTGTCCGGGGCGCCGCCAGCGGCCGCCTGCGGGATACACGTGCCACTCGCCCTCCATCTTGAGGTGGGAGTGCAGCGTCGCTGCGCCCGCCCGCAGCAGCAGGTGCTTGCCGCGGGGGACGACCTCGGTCACCGTCGCGCCGCGGAGGTCGGCGGTGGCGCTGCCGGGTACCCGGATGTCGAACCGCGTGATGACGCGGCCGGCGAGCGCGTCGTGCAGGCGGGCCGCGGTGCGGAAGACGGTGTCGCCTTCAGGCATCCGTCGCCGCCGCCTGCCGGTAGCCGGCCGCAGCCGTGACCTTGCGCAGCGTGAGTCCGCGGGTGGCCTCGACGAATCCGGCAGCGCGCAGGGCACGCCCGACCGCGGTGCCGTAGACGAACTCCCCGTTGACCTGCTCGATCGTGAGGGTGTCCAGCCGCCGGGTGCGGGCGGTCGCGGCGAGGTCGGCGGCGGCGGCGGCCAGGCGCGGCTCGTCGTCGGTGAACGCCAGCGCCGACCGGCCCCCGCGTTCGAGGTACAGGGTCAGCGCACCGTCGACGATCACGACGAGCCCACCGGCCTTGCGCCCCGGCCGGTGGGAGACGCCGTCGAGGGCCGGCCAGCCCAGCGCCGCGCCGTACGGGTTGGCGGGGTCGGTGGCGGCGAGGGTCACCGACCGCAGCGGCGCGGGGTCGGGCAGGCCCGCGAACTCCCGCAGCCGGTCGACCGTCACGGCGGCGGCGAACTGCGCCGCGCCGAGCTTCTCGATGACGTACCCGCGGCGGCAGTGGCCCGCCTCCTCGAAGCCCGCCAGGATGCGGTAGGTCTGCGCGAACCCGCCGGGGACGCCCTCGGCCTGCACGCTGCCGCGCGTGACGACGCCGTAGCGGTCCAGCAGCAGACTCGCCGTCGCGGTGGCGCGGGCGGCGGCGTCGGGTTCGGGCGTCGGCAGCAGCGACCAGCGCCCGCCGAGTGCGGGCGGCCGGGGCGGGGCGACACCGGGCCGGGGCAGCGCCGTGCCCCGGTACAGCCGCGTGCGTGGTGTGCGCCGGGTGGTGCGGTGGGCCTGCGACCCGCCGCCGAGGAGGGTGCGGATGGGGGCGAACGTGTCGTTGGTGACGCGGCCCTGCCAGGTGAGGTCCCACAGTGCGTCGATGACGGACTGCTCGTTCTCGGCATCCGTCAGTTGACGCAGCTGCGCCGCGAAGTAGGCGCCTCCCCCCGCGAGGGCCGCGATGATCCGGGCGGCGATGCTGTCGGCGCCGCTGTCGGGATCGGTCTCGCGTGCCTCGGCGAGGTCGTCGTCGGGCGGCTGGAGGGTGAGGGGTGCGGCGTCGGCGACGTGCAGGGCGATCCAGCCGTCCCGACCGGGGAGCGACCCGTGCCCCGACCAGAGCACCTCGCCGGTCGCGGTCAGCTCATCGAGCATGCCGGGGGTGTAGTCGCGGACGCGGGAGGGGAGGATGAGCGATTCCCACGCGCTCGCCGGGATGGGGACGCCGGCGAGCTGTTCGACGACGGCGACCACACCGTCGATGCCCTCGAGCGGCCGCGTCACGTGCTGCCACATCGGCAGGAACCGGGCGTACGCCTCGGGGGAGACCGGCTCCACGCTGCCGCGGATCGCGGCGAGCGAGCGCATGCGCAGTCGGCGCAGCACCTCGGTGTCGCACCAGTCGCCCTCGTCGACGACGCCCGGCTCCCCGCCGGTCGCCCCGCGCGAGCCGGGGTCGGGCAGGAAGAACCCGCTCGTCACCCGGCCCTGCGACTCGAGGCGCTGCAGGGCCTGGCGGGCGACGGCGAGGCCGAGTCCCAGCCGGGTGGCGACGTCGGCGGCGCGGAACGGCCCGTGCGTGCGGGCGTGGCGGGCGACGAGGTCGGCGAGGGGATCGGCGACGGGCTCGAGGAAGGCCGTCGGCAGGCCCACCGGCAGTGCCGTGCCGAGGGCGTCGCGCAGCCGCGCGGCATCCTCGATCGCCGCCAGCCTTTCCACCCCGCCGATGCTCACGCGGATCGCGCGCCGGGTGAGGACGAGGGCGTCCAGGTGCACCGTCGCCTCGGCGAGCGGGTCGGTGTCGGCCACCAGGCGCTCGGCCACCTCTCCGGCCGAGAGCGGACCGAGCAGGCGCAGCAGGTCGGCGACGCCCTCCATGCCGCGGGCGCGACGCTCCGGGTCCAGTCGCTGCACCTCGCGTTCGAACTGCGCGATGACGTCCGGGTCGAGCAGCTCCCGCATCTCGACCTTGCCGAGCAGTTCCGCCAGCAGGGCCGGGTCGACCGACAGGGCGGCGGCGCGGCGCTCGGCCAGCGGCGAATCGCCCTCGTACATGAACGCGCCGACATATCCGAAGAGCAGGTCCCGTGCGAACGGCGACGGCTGGGCGGTGTCGGTCTCGACGAGGCGGATGCGTCGGTCGCCGATGGAGCGGGCGATGCGCAGCAGCGCGGGCAGGTCGTAGACGTCCTGCAGCACTTCGCGCAGCGTCTCGAGGATGATCGGGAAGGTCGGATGCCGTCGGGCGACCTCCAGCAGCTGCGCCGAGCGCTGGCGCTGCTGCCACAGCGGGGCGCGTTTGTTGGGGTTCAGGCGCGGCAGCAGCAGCGCGCGCGCCGCGCATTCGCGGAAGCGGGAGGCGAACAGCGCCGACCCGCCGACCTCGTCGGTGACGATCTGCTCGAGTTCGTCGGGGTCGAAGACGAACAGGTCCGCCCCTGGCGGCTCCGCCGCGGCATCCGGCACGCGCGCGATGATGCCGTCGTCGCTCGCGACGGCCGCGCCCTCGACACCGAGGCGCTCCCGGATGCGGGCGTTGACCGCCAGCGCCCAGGGCGCGTGCACGTGCATGCCGTAAGGGGAATGCAGGATGATGCGCCAGTCGCCGACCTCGTCACGGCCGCGCTCGACGGTGAGGGTGCGGTCGGTGGGAAGGCTCCCCGTCGCCTCCCGCTGTTCGGCGAGGTAGCCCAGCAGATTGCCGATGGCGTTGTCGTCGAGGCCGGACTCGGCGAGGCGCGCGACGGCCTTCTCGTGCGGCGCCGTCGAGATCTCGCGCGAGAACCTGCCCAGTGCCTCGCCGAGCTCGGCCGGGCGCCCGAGACCGTCGCCGTGCCAGAAGGGGAGCTTGCCCGGCTGACCGAACGCGGGGAGCACATTGACGCGGTCGTGGGTGATCTCCACGATGCGCCAGCTGGTGGTGCCGAGGGTGAAGACGTCGCCCACCCTCGATTCGTAGACCATCTCCTCGTCGAGCTCGCCGACGCGGGCGTTGCGGGTCTCGCCCGCCACGAAGACGCCGAACAGGCCGCGGTCGGGGATGGTGCCGCCGCTCGTGACGGCGATGCGCTGGGCGCCGGGACGCCCGGTGAGGGTGCCGTGATCGCGATCCCACACGATGCGGGGGCGCAGCTCCGCGAACTCGTCGGAGGGGAAGCGTCCGGCCAGCAGGTCGAGGGTCGCCTCGTACGCCGAGCGGGGCAGGGTGCGAAACGGCGCGCTGCGGCGCAGGGTCTCGAACCATCCCTCGACGTCGATGGGCCCCGTGGCGCAGGCGGCGACGGTCTGCTGCGCGAGGATGTCGAGCGGATTCTGCGGCACCGCGATCGCCTCGATCTGGCCGGCCAGCATGCGCTCGGTCACGACCGCGGTGTGCAGCACGTCGCCGCGGTGCTTGGGGAACAGGGCCGCGCGGCTCACCTCGCCCACCTGGTGGCCGGCGCGTCCCACGCGCTGCAGGCCGGAGGCCGCCGACGGCGGCGCCTCGACCTGGATGACGAGGTCGACCGCGCCCATGTCGATGCCGAGTTCGAGCGAGCTGGTCGCCACGACGCAGCGCAGCGCGCCCGACTTCAGCTCGTCCTCCACCTGCGCGCGCTGCTCCTTCGACACCGACCCGTGGTGCGCCTTCGCGAGCACGGGCTCCGCGCCCGCGGTCGCACCGGCCTGCGCCATCATCGCGGCGGGGATCGCGGGTTCGGGCAGGTCGAGCCCGAGCCGTTCCGCATAGATCTCGTTGAGCCGACCGGTGAGACGCTCGGCGAGGCGCCGGGAGTTGGAGAAGACGATCGTGGAGCGGTGCGCGAGGATGCGGTCGACGATCGCCTCCTCCACGTGCGGCCACACCGACCCGGTGGACTCGGGGGTGCTGCCGCCGCCGCGGCCGCCGCCGGACGGGGCGAACCAGTCGCCGTCGCCGCTGGCCTCGTCGGCCTCGTCGGGATCCGCGTCGGGGGTGCCGGGAGGCGGTGGCGGGTTGAGCATGTCGTCGACGGGGACCACGACCGACAGGTCGAACGCCTTCGTCGCCCGCGGCGCAACGATCTCCACGGGAGCCGATCCGCCGAGGAAGCGCGCCACCTCATCGATGGGGCGGACGGTGGCCGACAGGCCGATGCGCTGCGCGGGCGGGAGCGTC
>Ga0233375_1000137_pt1 | contig 42887 bp, 41 predicted proteins | sample ElkDunMinimDraft_10_FD_191539 | JGI IMG/M metagenome (GOLD analysis project Ga0233375, IMG submission 191539) | Fecal eukaryotic communites from dung pellets of Tule Elk in California, USA - Elk Dung E16 | ecosystem: Host-associated > Mammals > Digestive system > Large intestine > Fecal | place...
ATGCGCTCGACCGGGACGCCAATGGTCATGCGGCGCTCAAGAGCGGAGGTGCTTTCAACAGAAACTTGCATGGATTTTCCTCGTTGCACAGACATAAGCCGGGCGTTCCGGCCCCAGAATGGGCAAGCATTCTAGTGGCTTGCGGGAAAGAAGTCACGCCGGCCCGACGATGCGATGGTGAATACCCCCAAGCCGAACCTCGCGCAAAGCGTGAGCTGGAACGATCTTGCAAATACAAGGATTAGCATCTGTGGAGAGCGCCATGCACATTCTGACCGACACCCAAGCTATTGGCTTTAGGCGGTCATCTATTCTTCGCTGACAGGCCTGCTCCTCTCCAAGGGCGCTGGATAGAAATGAGCAAATGAACGATTTGGATCTCCCATTGGCGCCGTGATCTTCAACGAGCTGCGTTATAGCAATCCCAGCCCCCCACCAATCATCAGTAGTGGCGCCATCGTCAATGCCAAGCGGGAATGCCATGCCAACAGCAGAACCAGCAACACGCCTGCCAGCATTACCAGGCAGAGCCACACAACCACACCGATCTGCCCTCCTTGGCTTTGGGCGCAGAGCCAGAGGGCGACACCGAACAAACAGCAAGCCAACAACCACATCGCCGGCCTGCCTGGCAGACGCGTATTGGCAGGTAGCAGCGCGCCGCGGTGACGCGCACGATTCAAGCACAGCACCAACATCGCTAGGTAGCTCAGCGCAAAAGCCAATAAAAGCACGCTCACGCCTCCTGAGCTCGATTGGGTCGATTCGCTGCAGCGCGCCGCGCCACTGCTCCGCCGAAACGCCAGGCACAAGCGGCGCTAAGCAGGCCTGCGACGATCAGGAACACGTCCACCGACGCCAATGCCCAGTCACCCCGTGAGAGGCTGGAAGCCAGGTGGCCGTCAGTCGTAAGCGCATTGAGAACCGGCAATCCAAGCGCAAGCGCAGCGCCCATGAGAAGCAGGTCGCGTAGCAGCCGCCCGCTTCGCTCACGCTGTAGGACCGCCCAAATTCCAACCACCAGCCAGGCCAGCACAAATACCCAGCCTTCGGCAGCGGCACGCTCGGCCATAGTCGCTGGGATCAGGCGATTGCCCCAAAGCAGCGCCAGGCTCGCCAGGGGAAGCCCGGCAAATACCGCAGCGTTGAATGTCCTGACCCATGTGACGCTCCGATCGCCACCCAACTCGCGCTTGGCCAGCCAGACCTGCACTCCCCCAACCAACATGGCGCAACCACAAAGCCCCATCAACAGATACAGCAGCCGTACCAAAGTGCCGCCGAATTGCGCCATATGCAGACCGGCCAACCAGCTATAGGCACGATAACCCGTGGACGCATCCTGCCGGTTGAGCAGCTCGCCAGTGGTAGCGTCATAAGTCAGCGTATTCTGAGGCGGGCCGATACGTGATCCATCCCAGCGCCTCACATCCACCACCGCTGACGAATCACCCGGGTGATGCACACTCACCCAGCCAACTTCACCACCGCCCCACTGCCGCCTCGACTCGGTGATCAGCGCGTCAAGCGATGTGGGTAAGGCCGCCGGCCGATGATTCTCATCGCGATGATAGGCTCCCATCACTTCGCCGAAGTACTGCATCACGTTATCCGAATAGCTGACCTGCGCCGCGGCCGGCATATAGGAGGCGACGAAGATGGCAACGCCGGTGTAGGCCAACACCAGGTGGAACGGAAAGCCCACGACACCGAACAGGTTGTGAGCGTCGAGCCACGCGCGCTGACCGTTGGCCTTGGGCCGCAGAGTGAAGAAATCCTTGAAGATCCTTCGGTGGATGATGACACCTGAAACCAGCGCCACGAGCATGAACATGCCGGCCAGGCCGACTATGTACATACCGACGTCACCGGCGTGGAGGTTGTAATGCAGCTTGAAGAAGAAATCTCCGCCTACGGTCTCGGCCATGGGCAACGGCCGCGTGCTACGCGGGTCGAAGGCGACGTTATGAAAGGTCTCGGTTCCGTCCACCTCCCATCCCAGTCGCCAGTATGGCTCGCGGATGGTTGGGCCATGCATCCAGAACGCGTGCAATTCGTCACTGACGTTCTGCTGCAGCCAGCCACGTACAGCATCGGCGCTCAACGTGGACACGGTATCCTGATGCAGTGCAGGGCGCATCCAGCGGCTGAGCTCCTTATCGAAGCACGCCACCGTGCCGGCAAAGATGATCACGTACAGCAACCAGCTCGGCAGCAAGCCGCCCCAGGTATGCAAGCCAGCCATGCTTTGGCGAAGCTTCATGGGCGGACCCTCCATTCGCCGGGAAAGAACGCCGCCAGACACAGCACTGCGGTTAGTCCGATGATCAACATCCAGACACGGCTCGTGCTGCGTGCGGCGAACACATAGATGACGACCGCTGTCCAGACGGCAAAGCTCGCCAGGCTTGAAAACACCACGCGATCAGGTCGAGTCAGCGGCAGGTAGACCGCTAGAAACGCGGTAACGGCATACGCCACGGCATAGCCGCCGACCAGCGCGGCGAGCACCCTGGAAGTAATGGTCCAGCGAGTATTGGTTTCGATGCGGCTCACCTTTAGTCCTCTGTTGCGGCCGGCCTATAGCAGGCGCTTGATTTATCAGAAGTTGTAGCTCGCGGTGGCCACCACCGTGCGGCGATTGCCGATGAAGCAATCGCCGCGCGACAGGCAGGTGGTGTAATAGGTTTCGTCTTCGAGGTTGGTGGCATTCAGAGTGAATTCCCAGTCCTCATAGGCGTAACCAAGCATGGCGTCGAATAGCGTGGTGGAAGGCGTCTTGAGACTGTCGATACCGTCCCAGCTGGCGCCGACGTAGCGCACGCCGGCACCGGCTCTGAAACCGGGGATTCCAGCGATGCTGAACCGGTGCTGCGTCCACAGCGAAGCCATGTGTTCCGGCACGCTTTCGATGCGTGCACCTTGCTGCTCCACTTCACCCTCGAGCACTTCACTGTCCAAATACGTGTAGCTGGCGATCAGATTCCATTCGGGGGTCACTTCAACCAGCCCTTCGAGCTCGAGACCCTTGGCTTGGGTTTCGCCCGCCTGGGCACCACCACGAGGGGAGCTCCCGACGATCTGGCGATTCTTCTCACGCAGATCGAACACCGCAGCGGTCAGCAGTGTATTGCTGCCTGGCGGCTGATACTTGACCCCGATCTCCCACTGCTCGCCTTCGAGCGGTTTGTATGACTGCAGGGTCTCCGGATTGAGGCCGATGATTGGCGAGAAGGACTCGCTGTAGCTGATGTAGGGCGCCAACCCGTTTTCGAACAGATAGATCAGTCCTAGGCGCGTGGTGACGGCATCGTCTTCCTGCCTTGTGCCGGCTTCCACTCTGGTATCAGCCCAGTCCTTGCGCAGGCCTAGCGTCATCAGCCAGTTCTGATAGCGGATCTGATCCTGTACATACAGCCCTTTCTGCGACACACGCTGCTGCGGGTCATCGCTCAGGCTCACCACGGAGGGGTCGAAGGTGCCGTACACCGGGGCGTAGTAATCCAGCGGCGTAGCCAGCCCAAAGGCACTTCGGGCATCGGTGACCGAGTGCTGGTAATCCACACCAAGCAACAGCGTGTGCTGCAACGCACCAGTGTCGAAACGGGATTCGGCCTGATGATCCGCGGTCCAGATGGTCACCTCGGGCTTGCTAACCGAGTAGACGCGATTCACCGTGCGATCATCGGCGCCCAGCACAGGTGGCCAGCCATACATGGTCTGGTAGCTGACCTTGCTTTTCTGCCAGCGCAGGTTCTGCCGCAACGTCCAGGTTTCGTCCAGGCGCCAGCTCATCAGCGAAGTGATTGCCTTCTGCTCGGCATCGTACTCGTCGAAACCCGGTTCGCTGACGAAACGATCACTGCCGATCTCACCAAAGGGCGCACCGAGTACGGTACCGCGATGCGGGAGGAAAGCGCTGGTAGTGCCGCCGTCGTCCTTCTGCACGTTAGCTAGCAGCGTCCACTCGAACTGCTCGTTCGGACGCCAGGTCAGCGAAGGCATGAACAACAGTCGGTTGTCCTTGGTGTGGTCAACCTGGGTGTCGCTGTCGCGCTGAATCGCCACCACGCGGTAGAGCAGCGTGCTCTCATCGTCCAGCGGGCCGGTACTGTCGAACGCAACCTGCTTACGCTCGAAGGAGCCGTACTGCAGCTCCAATTCATTCTTCCGCTCGCCCTGGGGACGTTTGCTGACCAGATTCAGTAGGCCACCCACCGAACTCTGGCCGTAAAGCATCGACGAAGGCCCCTTGATGACCTCGATGCGCTCGAGGGTATAGGGATCGGTCCGGGTGTTGTTGTAGTAGCCCACCCCCTTCTGCAACCCGTCGATAAATACCGTCGGCGAAGCGCCCCGGATCAGCAGCGAATCGCCTCGGCTGTCGAAGCCGTAAGCCTCGCCGCGCACACCCGCGACGTAACGCAGCGAATCCTGGACGGTCAGCGAACCCTGATCGCGAATAAGTTCGCTGGTGACCACCGTGATCGATTGTGGCGTCTCGACGATGAGTGTGTCGGTCTTGGTCGCCCCAAGGCTGCGCTTAGCCACATAGCCGGCCACTGGACCATCGCCCCGCTCCGTCTCTCGCGGCGCCGTGACCTCCTGTGCTTCGAGCTCAATCGCCTCCTGAGCCTGGACGGCAAAACACACAACCAGAACGGGTAAACCTAGAACCACCGAGCGCAACAACGAAGCGGGCAATGCGACCACGTCACTCATGGCTTTACCTTATTATTAATTGAATGCGCATTGTACTGATAATGATTTGCATTCATTAGATAAGGCACAACTATCTTCTGTCAACTACTGCCTGAGGCTCTAACCAGAAACAACGAAGTGATCGGACTGACGGCGCTCTCGGGGCAGATCTGGCGGGACAGTTCGGCATGCTTGCACGATCAAGCCGGATAAAAGGCGCGGTGCTGGCCTAGATGTAGATGCCCCGCGCGATACTAAAGCTCGTCGCTGCAGTTGGAGGATTGGGAGACGGTGCTCAGAACTCGGTGGCGCATGAGTGAAACCGCCCACTTCCTGCCAGAAAGCGGACGGCTTTTGAGTCGCCTTTAGATAAACGACTGCCCAGATATTCCACGCGGGAGGCGATTTCGACCTGGCAGTTGTTGCAGACGCTTCAACCATTCGGCGCGGGCAGTCAGGGTGGGGATTGGCTTCGCCACCTTTACTCTGGCGGACACGTCTGGTTTTGCTGCCTGTACCCGGACCTGGTTTGGCACCGCGACCTCCGGCTTTGCTGCCTTCGCGGCGGCTCGCAACTCGGCCAGGCTTGGAGTCTTGCGCACTGGCTCATTGGCCTTTTTCTCGATGCTGCGAAGACAAAGCTTGCACGACACCTGAGAAGCATCGGAGGTAGTGTTGAGGCTCGATCCCGTGCGTCCACATCCAACAGCTTCAGGGGAGGCGGAATAATGAATGACCAACGTGTTGTCTCCTGCTCTTTTTTGGGGCGCGGGATGTTACACGTTCTCCAGCTGCAACTGTTCGGTTTGCGCTGTCCAGTTCTAACAGGGTGGTCGCGTGTTGCCGGGGTGGGCTGAACCGGTATCGGCCTTTACCAACAAACAGACTCATGAGACCAGTTCATGCGTGTCGCTCGGGACAGGAACCGCCTGGTCGTTCGGCCGGGTGAGTTCGATCAGCAGCCCTGGCTCGACCCTGTACGCAGACAGCGTCCAGCCATGCGCTATGGCAATTTCCTGGCAAATGGCGAGACCAAGCCCCGCGCCCTGGTCGCGCCGGTGCAGTCCCCTCCAGAATCGTTCATAGAGGTGCGCAAGCTGCGCCTCCTCTACCCCTCGCCCCCAATCACGTAGCGCCAGCTTGTTGCTGCCCACACAAAGGTGAACCTGAGAGCCTCGAGGCGCATGCTGTATCGCGTTCTCCAGCAAGTTCTTGATCAACGTGAACAACGCGCCCCTGTCAGCCAGCCAAAGCGACTCGGCGGAATCGCTGGAGGTCACCAGCTGCACACCAGCCGTATCGGCCATCCGTTCCAGATAGCTCGCGGCTTCTCTCGCCACCTCGCGCACATCCACGGCCGAGAAACGGTAGCTCTGCATCTCACTCGCTTCGGCCAAGTGCAGCAACTGATGCACTTGACGCGTCATATGTTCCACGTCGTTCAGCAGCGACCGGCGCTCGCCGTGTTGATCCATCAGTTCGATCTGTGCACGGATCAATGCCAGCGGCGTCTTCAGTTCATGCGCCGCTGTGGCAAGAAACTCCTGTTGCACACGATAGCCTTGCTCCAATCGCTCGAGCGCCTTGTTGAAGCTGTTCACCAGCGGCGCAATTTCATTGGGAACGGCGTCGCTGCGCAGCCTCGCGTGAAGCGAGCGAGTGGAGATTTTGGCCGCAGCATTCGAGATATCCCGCAGCGGCTTGAAGGCATACCTGAGGGTCACATACACGCAGGCGCCAAAAACAAACAACAGAATCAGACTGAACAGCGTGACCCCCAACCCGGTGGACGGCAGCGTAAACTCGCTATGTATCAAGTGAAGGAATCGCGTACTGGCGGAAAACTGCACATACCAGGTTCGCCCCTCATGCTCGACGGCGGCCGTGGCGCCATGCATCTGCACCCCTCTCTGCATGAATTGGAAGCTTCCCGTACGCACCGGGCCGGTTTCCTCAGGCCAGATGACCTCACTGCCAGGCAACGTCAGGATGACCTTCCCCGACTCGTCCAGAACGCGATAGGCGGTTTCCTGCTTGAGGCTGTCGAATACCCATTCGAAGTCCGTGACGTCGACGGCGACAGGCACACCGTTGCGGTCGTATAGCAGGTCCTTGCCTATTTCGGTGGCTGTATCCGCGACCTCCGCCTTTGAGAGCATTCCGCCTTGATAGGTCGTCAGTGCAATGTAGACGACCACGATAATGGCGGTGGTCAGCGTCGCCCCCGCCACATAGGCGAGCATCACCTTGAGAGCAAGGCTATTGATCCAGCTCGTGCTCCCGAAGCGCATAGCCGTGCCCCCTGACGTTGATGATCTTGTAGCCGGAACCGATGACAAGCAACTTGCGGCGAATACGGTGCAGCGCTACGTCCAGTGCATTGGGTGTCACAGCTTCGCTCAGCCCCCAGGCGGCGGCTTCGAGCGCCCTGCGCCGCACGACCTGCTCACAACCGCGCATCAGCATCATCGTGATCTGCATCTCAGCTGGAGACAGTGCTACGCGTTTACTACCGCGTGATAGAACGCCGATATCGACATGCAGCGTTATGTCGCCGCAGCTAGGGACTGGCTCACTGAGCGCAACGGGGCGCCGCAGCAATGCCCTCAATCTTGCGACCATTTCATCCATGGCAAAAGGCTTGGGCAAATAGTCATCCGCCCCGGCATCCAGGCCCTCGACGCGATCATGCAAGGCATCGCGGGAGGTCAATACCAGACACGGCAAACCCTGCCCGGCCTTGCGCAGACGCTGCAGCAGAAGCAGGCCATCACCGTCCGGCAAGCCCCGATCCAGAATCATGGCCTGGTAAGAAAGCTGCTGGGTAGCAGCCCACGCGGCATCGATTCGACTGACCACGTCGACGGCAATCCCTGTGCCCGCCAACCCCTTGCACATCAGCTGCGCCAGGCGGTCATGGTCCTCAACCAGAAGAATGCGACTCATTCGAAGCGGTAAAGATAGCCAAAGACCACCTGGTTGGCGGTAGACCTATCAACCAATGGACTGTCCTTGATTTCACTGCCAAGTCTGACGGCTTCGAGATCGAGGAATACGGAGTGCCGTTCATCGAACATATAGTCTCCACGAACACCGAATTCAGTATTCAAGCTGGATTTACCATCATAGGTAGGCCGATCAAATCGCGCTTCGTTGCTACGGACGCCAAAATAGTAGTCGACGTACTTCTTGTCCAACCAGGCAGCGGCCAGTCGCGGGGTGATCGTGACGCGCTCGCCGAACTCCCACGTCCGCTCCAGGCCAAGGGTAAGTTGCTGACCGTCACTGTCACCCGATGCATCGGCAAGCCATTCTGCACTGACGTTGACGACCTCGTTCTGCCACTCGACCTTCGCTCCGGCCCATAAGCCACCGTCGCGATCATCCATCTCATCGAGGATATCCGCGTCGCCTTCTTCATAGCCGCTCCAGTCGTACGTGGCGACGATACTGAAGTTGAACCGCTGAGTATCGCTTATCCGCAGGCCGGGCAGCTTGAACTCTACGGTGGGGCCAAACACCAGAACATAGGTGTTTTCATAGTAGATCAGCGGTAGCACGTCGTTATCACGGTCGATTTTGGTGTACGGATCCTGGGTACTGGCTGCGCCGATCCCAAGCCCCCAGGACGTCGGCTCCTCGGGATACTCGAACTCGGCCGCATGGACAGGGGCCGACGCCAGGCCAACCACAAAGGCCGAAGCGCTCATGGCGCAGAGGATTGCACTCGATATGCGCGACGCAGGTATGTGGGACAGATACATGGGGGCTCTCCAGAGCAAGGATGAAGGCGCTCCTATCGTTCTGAGTTTCGTCTTACCAAACACTTACCGGCCCAATATTTATTTTCCTCTTCCCTGGTAAGGGTCTGGAAAGGTTATCCCTTCGATAGTGACTCCCAGTTACAACGCCATGGCCCGCTCGCTTGATCCACCCCCACGGCCATGCTCATGCAGGAAAGGGGAGAACGTCTTTGAATTTACTTGGCCTGCAAGGGTTCATGCTGTCGGCTGCCGTGCTTTCGGGTTGCGCATCGATCGAACAGCCTCCAGTCCCCGGCATCGATTCGCCGGTCGCTACCCGCTGGTATGCCCCGCTCTCCCATAAAGGCAGCCTGGATGTCCTAAAGCGCTGGTGGGCCCAGTTTCAAGACCCGCTGATGTTGAGTCTCATCGAGGATGGGCAGGACGTCAGCGCAACCCTTGCGCAGGCCGTGGCGCGTATTGCCAATGCACAATCGGCACGTGTCAGGGGCGAGGCTGCGTTGGTGCCCTCCCTAGACGCGACGATCGACGCAAGCCGTGGCCGATCCGAGACAGGAGATCCGGTTGGCACTATGTCCTCGGCCGGCCTGCGGGCCAGCTGGGAGCTGGACCTGTTTGGCGCAAACCGTGCTGCCTCCAGCGCAGCACAAGCAGGATTCGAAGCCAGCCTGGCTGGATGGCACGACGCACGCGTATCCATCGCCGCCGAGATCGCGACGACCTATGTTGACTTGCGTGCTTGCGAGGCGCAGGTCGTACAAGCCGAATTCGACGCTCAGTCCCGTAGTGAAACGTCGCGGCTGACCGATCTGATGGCCAGCAACGGCTTCCAGTCGCCGGCAGAAGCGTACCTGGCTGGGGCCAGCGCGGCGGAAGGCCAAGTGACGCTGGCCGAGCGACGCGCCCAATGCCAATACCTGATCAAGTCACTCGTTGCGCTGACGGCAAGAAACGAAGCGGCCCTTCGCCATGAGTTGGCCGCTGCCAACGCCCACTTGCCCGAGCCCGTCCATTTTTCCATCGACTCCGTACCCGCCCAGGTCCTCATCCAGCGTCCCGATATCTACGCCGCCGCACGTGACGTCGTGGTCGCGAGCGCCGAATCGGCACAGGCGCAGGCGTTGCGATGGCCTCGGGTCACCTTGAGCGGAAGCATCGGCAGCAGCCGTATTTACGAGGGTGGCGTCAGTACCAACGGCACCCTATGGAGCATCGGACCGGTTGCAGTGACGCTACCACTGTTCGACGGCGGTGTTCGTCGCGCGAATGCCGAGGCCGCTCGCGTTCGTTATGACGTCGCGACGGCGCTCTACGCCGATCGCTTGCGCCAGGCGATACGTGAAGTGGAAACGGCACTGGTCTCGCTGCACAGCACAGCGGCACGCAGCCACGATGCGCGGCGAGCAGTCGACGGCTTCGAGCGTGCGTACCGAGCCGTTGGGGCCCGCTACCAGGTAGGTAGCGCCAGTTTGTTCGACCTCGAGGATGCGCGCCGCAGTATGGTCAGCGCCCAGGTCACCCTGATAGAGCTGCAGCGCGAGTATGTCGCCAGCTGGATCGCGCTGTACCGAGCGGTCGGTGGTGGCTGGTCTGCGGATGAGCTGGAGGAAATCGTCAGCACATGAACGCTCAGTGAACCAGTCGCACGCCGTCAGGCGCTATTCCCTCGTGACGAAAGCATATTTGCGCAGGATTTCGAGAACCATGAAAAGAATCTCCAGCCGGGCCCTCTTCGTCGTGATGGCCGTACTCGCGACGCTGACCCTTGCAATGCTCCCCCTGGGTGCGTGGCTATCCAGCCGAAGCGACGATGGCGAACCGGCGGTCGTTTCGGCAAGGCCTGCTCTGACAGTCTCGGTCACCACCCTTCAGCCAACCACCCTTCCGCTTCTGGTGTCGGCGAACGGCAATATCCAGCCATGGCAGGAGGCCGTTATCGGCACGGAAGCAGATGGCCTGCGACTGGCCGAGGTCTTGGTCAATGTCGGCGATCTGGTCACCCGCGGCCAGATCCTTGCCACCTTCGCGTCCGATACGCTGAGCGCCGAGCTTGCGCAGCGCCGCGCGGCCACCGCGGAAACCGAGGCTGCGCTCGCCGAAGCCGAGGCCAACGCTCAGCGCGCACGGAACCTGCTGACCAGCGGTGCGTTGTCAGCGCAGCAGATCAATCAGTACGTGACGGCGGAAAACACGGCACGGGCCCGCCTGGAAGCCGCCCGCGCCACGGAAAAGATGCAGCGCGTTCGCTTGGCTCAGACCCAAGTGCTGGCGCCCGACGATGGTGTGATTTCCACCCGGAGCGCGACCGTCGGGGCCGTGCTGCCAGCTGGTCAGGAACTGTTCCGCTTGATTCGCGGACGGCGGCTCGAATGGCGCGCCGAGGTCGCGGCGGCGGACCTCGAGCGCCTGCAGCCTGGCCAGATCGCGCAGGTGCGCTTGGCGAATGGCCAGGTGCTGCAAGGCCGGTTGCGCATGATCGCTCCGGTGGTGGATCTGCAAAGCCGCAACGGAATGGCCTACGTCGACCTGCCGACCGACAGCGCCGCGCGCGCGGGCATATTCGCGCAGGGCGAGTTCAAGGTCGGCACGGATCAGGCAATGACCTTGCCCCAGAGCGCGGTAACGCTGCGCGACGGTTTCAGCTACGTGCTGCACGTACGGCCGGATTCGACAGTGCGGCAGACCAGGGTGACGGTAGGTCGGCGAGTAAATGACCACGTAGAGATCATCTCAGGTCTGGATTCCGAGAGCCCGGTGGTCCTGGCTGGAGGAGGATTCCTCATCGATGGCGATCTGGTCCGCGTCGTCGCCCTGCCCGCCCCCGGTCAACCGACGGCGTCCGGTGCCGAACCTTCAGGGGCCCCAATGCAAGTGAGCGAGGGGCACAAATGAGCATCAACATCTCGTCCTGGTCGATCCGTAACCCAACTCCGGCAATTCTGCTTTTCGCCCTGCTCGCGTTCGCCGGTCTGATGGGCTTTGGCTTGATGAAGATCCAGGAATTTCCGGACATCGACCTGCCGGTCATCATGGTGACGGCCGAGCTGCCCGGCGCCTCGCCCGCACAGCTGGAAAACGATGTCGTCCGCAAGATCGAAGACTCCCTTGCTACGGTGCAAGGCGTGAAACACATCCAGAGCAACCTGACTGACGGCACCGCGGATATTTCCGTGGAGTTCCGCCTCGAAAAGCCGATCCAGGAAGCGCTGGACGACGTGCGTGATGCGGTGTCCCGCGTACGGTCCGATCTGCCTACCGATCTGCGTGATCCGGTTATCAGGAAGCTGGAAGTCGCCGGCGCGCCGATCCTGACTTATACGGTCGCCGCGGCGCACATGGATGAGCAGGCTCTGTCCTGGTTCGTCGACCATGACGTCAGCAAGGCCCTGCTCGCAGTGCCCGGCGTCGGCTCCGTCACCCGTGTCGGTGGTGTCAGCCGCGAGGTGCGGGTGGATCTGAACCCGGCGCGCCTGCTGGCGTTGAACACCACCGCACTGGATATCTCGCGTCAGCTGCGGCAGATCCAGCAGGAAGCATCCGGTGGCCGTGCCTATCTCGGCGGTGGCGAGCAGACCGTGCGCACCATCGCCACCGTGCAGTCCGCCGACGAGATCGGCACGCTGGAGATTACCCTGAGCGACGGAAGGCGAGTTCGGCTCGGCCAGGTCGCGACAATCTCCGATACGGTCGCCGAGCCACGATCCGCTGCCCTTCTGGATGGAAAGTCGGTGGTCGGTTTCGAAATCGTGCGAGCCCGTGGCGCGGGTGAGGTGGACGTCGCCGATGGGGTTCGTGCCGCACTTGAAGGTATAAAGAACAAGCACCCCGAAATCACTGTCACCGAAGCATTCAACTCGGTTGATCTGGTGGTCGAGAACTACGACGGTTCGATGCGCCTGCTCTACGAAGGAGCAGCGCTTGCCGTGCTGGTGGTGTTCCTGTTCCTGCGCGACTGGCGGGCGACCTTCATTGCCGCCGTAGCCTTGCCGCTGTCGGCCATACCGACCTTCGCGGTGATGCACTTGATGGGCTTTTCGCTCAACACCGTAACGCTGCTGTCCCTGTCGCTGGTGATCGGCGTGCTGGTTGACGACGCGATCGTCGAGATCGAGAACATCGAGCGTCATCTACGGATGGGAAAGACGCCCTACCAGGCGGCAATGGAGGCGGCTGACGAAATAGGTTTGGCGGTGGTCGCGACCACTTTCACCCTTATTGCGGTGTTCCTGCCAACGGCGTTCATGAGCGGCACCGTCGGCAAGTTCTTTGTCCAGTTCGGTTGGACGGCTGCCATCGCAGTGTTCTTCTCGCTTGTCGTAGCCCGCATGCTCACGCCGCTGATGGCCGCCTACCTGCTGCGGGCGCCGAAACAGCAACAGGAAGCACCGCCTCGCTGGCTGAGAATCTATCTGTCCTGGATGCATGGCTGCCTGCGCCATCGAATCCTGACGGTTGCGGGGGCAGCGGCATTTTTCGTTGGGGGGCTGATGCTCGCGGCATCGTTGCCCGACAGCTTCCTTCCACCGGATGACAACTGGCAAACCCAGATCACGCTCACGCTCGCACCCGGCAGCAAACTGGACGACACCCTGGCACTTGCGGAGCGGGCTCGCGGGCTTGTCGAGCAAAATCCGCACGTGAGGATGGTGTATACCGCCATCGGTTCCAGCGCCGCCGGCGACGACCCGACCGAGCCATCTGGCAGCTCAGTTGGAAATGTCCGCACCGCAGTGCTGACGCTCAACATGACGCACCGCAACGAGCGCCCCGGGCTGACCGGACAGCAGATCGAAAGCCAGCTGCGCGAAGCGCTGGGGGCGTTGCCCGGCGCGCGGGTCAAGGTCGGCATGGACGGCTCGGAAGAATATGTGCTGGTGCTGAGTGGCGAGGACGGCCGAGTGTTGAGCCGACACGCGCAGCAGGTGGAGCGAGAGCTGCGCACCATTCCCGGCGTTGGCGCAATCACCTCGACCGCCAGCCTGGTGCGTCCCGAGCTGATCGTTCGACCGGACTTCGCCCGTGCTGCCGATCTTGGCGTGACCACTGCCGCCATCGCCGACACGCTGCGCGTCGCCACCACCGGTGATTACGATCAGGATCTGGCCAAGCTCAGCTTCAGCGAGCGGCAGGTTCCAGTGGTCGTTCGGCTCAGCGACGCTGCCCGCGAGGATTTTCAGACGCTCAAACGCCTGCCTGTACCAGGCGCACGCGGCCCCGTGCCGCTGGAAAACATCGCCACGCTGGAGATTGGCAGCGGCCCCGCCGAGATCACGCGCTTCGACAGGATGCGCAACGTCAACTTCGAGATCGAACTGAACGGCGAAGCCCTGGGTGATATCGAGCAGGAGATACTGAGCTTGCCCAGCCTGCGGAATCTACCGCCCGGCGTAATGCAGACCACCGTCGGAGATGCCGAAGCCATGGATGAACTTGCCTTGGGGTTCGGCCTGGCGATGCTGACGGGCGTGCTGTGCATCTATGCGGTGCTGGTGCTCCTCCTCAAGGATTTCATCCAGCCGCTGACGATTTTGGCGGCACCGATGCTATCGATTCCCGGCGCCTTCGTGGCTCTTTTCGTCACCGCAACGGCCTTGTCGTTGCCCGCCATGATCGGCCTCATCATGCTGATGGGAATCGCCACCAAGAACTCGATCCTGCTCATCGATTACATCATCCTCGCCCGTCGCGACTATGGCCTGAGCCGCCTGGACGCGATCATCGACGCATGCAGCAAGCGTGCTCGCCCGATCATCATGACCACCCTCGCCATGGGCGCGGGCATGCTGCCCGTAGCCCTGGGATGGGGCGCCGACCCGAGCTTTCGCTCACCAATGGCCATTGTCGTGATAGGCGGGCTGATCACCTCGACCGTGCTGAGCCTGCTGATCATCCCGGTCATGTTCACCTACATGGATGACGCCGTGCAGTGGTTGAAGTCGGTCCTATCCAGAACGTCAGCCGCGATAAGCCACTCGCCGCCCGGCGAGCAAGCTGCAGGTAGCGGATCGGAAGCGCCCCGCCGCTAAACTGCCTTGAACACCGGCAGGCTCGCAACCCAGGGAGATGCCGGTTGTGCGTGCTCGGCCACTGCCTGGTGCAACCCGCCGGCCTCATCGACGTAGCGCCCGATTGCAACGTTGACGACGATGGGCGACACGCTCGGCTAACTCATTATCCGCAGGCGGGCGGGTTGCGATGCAGGTGACGGTCAGCGCCAGTTTCCGGCGGGTCTCCCCATTGGTCCTCGAACAGCAACTCGGCCAGTGGACGGCCGCGCGTCCAGCCTTCCAGCTCGAGCATCGGTGCTGGGTAGAACGCATGCACCGGCCCAAGGCATAGAACCGCCACTGGCCTGGCGCCAGCCGGCATGCCTAGCAGGTCACCCAGTGTCTGCGGATCGAATAGCGATACCCAGCCCATGCCCAGCCCTTCTGCGCGGGCCGCGAGCCAGAGGTTCTGAATGGCGCAGGCCAGCGAGGCCAGATCCATTTCCGGCAGCGTGCGCCGGCCAAATACATGGGCTTCGCGACCATCCATCAGAGCGGCGACCAGCAGCTCGGCACACTCATGGATGCCTTCGACCTTGAGCCGCATGAAATCGGCGGAGCGCTCACCCAGGGCCTCAGCGGTACGCTGGCGCTCATCCTCAACCAGCACGCCGATGGCCTTGCGCAGCTCAGGGCGGGTGATCCGGATAAAGCGCCAGGGCTGCATCAGGCCGACGCTGGGCGCCTGATGAGCAGCATTCAGCAGTTTGGCCAGCAATTCGGGCGCCACCTCGCCCGGCGCGAAATGGCGCATGTCGCGACGCTCTCCAATGGCCCTATAAACCGCAGCCCGTTCCTCGGGGCTGAAAGCATGCTCGCTCATGGCCGTAGCGATACTGCGGCTGCCGGGTCGGATGGCAGGGAGAAATCTATATAAGAAGCGGCCCGGCGCCCCTGCCGATAAACGGCCTCGGCGGTGCGCTTGTGGGTCGGGCATTGGCCACGCGTCAACGATTGCATAGGGATTTCCAAGGAAAAGTAGTGAAAGTATGCCCGGGCAGCCGCCCTTCTGGCATCACCCCTAGCTTTTTACGCCCCCCTGCGAACCGATCGGTGGTCGCAACCGGCCTAAACATTCCTCTTCAGGCTCCGCCATCCGCGTTCGTACCACCGCGCGGAGGTGAGCAGGATGGAACCGGCCGCGGTGCTCTCTCCACTCAGTCCGTAACCCCGGCGCGCCGGGCACTTAGGCCAACAAAGAGAGACACCGCTCATGTCATTGCAAAACTACCGCCAGCTGATCGACCAGATCTGCGAGCTGACGATGCTCCCAGATCCGGCATCGCTTTACGAAATGGCCAGTATCTCGGTCCGAGGCATCAACTTCTCGCTGCTCCCTCAGGAAAACGCCGGCGGCGGCAACGTTCAGATCTATTGCGGCTTCGGCCCCTTGCCCAAGCAACAGCGCGAGCCGGTATTGCTGCGCCTGCTGGAAACCAATCTGCACCTGTGCACCGGCCCAGGCTCCCCGGCGTTGAGCTACAACAGCGAAACCTCGCAGGTGGTATTGGTCTGCGTCTTGCCGCTGGAATTGCTCGAAGCGCAGACGTTGCTGGACATGCTGGGAGCTCTCGCCGACATGGCCAAGCAATGGCAGATCCACTACTTCCTTGGCGAAGATAAGCCTCAACCGCGGCCCCAAGGGGCACAAGGTACGTCTAGACAACGCGCCTTCAACACCGCTGCTAACCCGCGCTGAGGAGAGTCCATATGAGTTCCCCCACCGGCGTAGGCCGCCACAGCCCAATTTCGCATCTGAACCGGACCAATGATAAAATCCAGCCCCAGAGTAGCTCGCATAACGAGGCGCTGCAGGTAGGCCACAGCACCTCGCCGCCCATAAACCCACTTCAACTTCAGTTCAAAACGCTCACCGAGAATCCGACGCCCTGGAAGCCGAACACCACCAGTGAAGGTTTGAAAAGATTGCTGCGGGACGACCTTCAAAAGCATAAAGCCATCGTCCGCGAGGATTCACTCGAATACGCAAAACAACACATGATGATGGAAGGCAGGCTGTTGGGTTCCGATGAAGCTAAGGGTATGTCGTTCGAGCAGGTTCAGGTCTATCTAGAGTCCATGGGTCGTGCCCCCCATTCTTGGATAGACGGTGCCGAGGAAGCATCAAAGTTGAAAGAGGATATGAAAACGCTGGCCAAATCCGGTGGCAATTTCGATGTAGAAAGCTTCAAAAGCGTTTTGACGGATCATGCCAAGCGGCTTGCGGACCAACTGATCGCCTATGACATGCTATACAAAGATGCGCTCGCTACCTCCGAGGGCAGCGAGAAGGAGTTTATCGAACTCAGTCATAAGTCCTTCCGCGACTACGCCGCGCGCGCTATAGACCATATTGCCGAGCATGTGCCCGCGACGATCGATAGGTTCCTAACAACACGCCTAGATGAGGCCGAGAGAGCCGCCCGCCAACCAGACCTGGAACCCGGCGATAAGGAGGCAGCCGATCACCTCGTAAATCAATGGCAAGGTGCTAAGAACAGCTTCTCCGGAGCGAAGGGCGTGCTTCAGGTCGAAAAATTGAAGAAATCGTTCCAGCCGATAATCAACAATATCGGTCTTGAAGAACGTATTGCCGAGCTTAAAGCCGACAGAGCCAGCATCCTCAGCAACCTTAAAGTCTTCACGAACAACGGCGTTCCGCAGGCTATCGCCTCGACGGGGCACTTCGGCGCGGGCAGCACCGCCACCCGCGAGTACACTAAGGCACAGGGCTGGCATCCCGTAATGCAGGCCGTCGTCAACGGCTTAGGCTTGGCCGCCGCGCATAAATTCATGACCGACATTCCGCGTGCGGGTTTTCACGCCCTCCTGAACCTGGCATTCAAGGGCACGGTGACTCCGGTGAACCCCACCGAGGTCTATCCGGATGCGCTCGGTTTTTCTTACGCGAACGGGAGAAAAAGTGCACTGGGCAAGGACCAGGTCGAAGCAGCGCAGGCCGAGGTCATACGGAAACGAGCCCATTTCAAGCATGACCAGATGACGGGTAACTTCGGCACCTCCACGGGCGATAACATCTACCATTGGGTATTCGGGATTGCCAATGTATGCGGCACAGTATTCACCGAGGTCGGGAAGAAGACTGTGCATCCCGTGTTGTTGGGTGCGATTGAGTCCGGTTCCGCCGGCTTAATCGCAGGGGGAACGATGGGACTCACGAAGTTTCGCACTACTTCCGGTGATGACAATATCCCCACTCACAAACGTACAAAAGGAGAGGTGCCGGAGGGGGTACTCAAATTCGCCAAGAAGGCGGTTTTTGAAGAATTCATTCCTACCAAGGGGGGAGACGGTGTCTCTGACTGGGTCGGCAAAACAGCCGGTGCCGTGCAGGGTGAGCTTGTCGCCACCGCCGCGCTCGGCTCCGCCCGAAAACTGCTGAGTGCAGACACTCTCCAACACCAGGTCGGCAGAATATTTCTCGACCTGCTCGCAGCCCCCGCCATTCTCTCTTCGTTCCTGCCCAACGTCGAACAAACAGCCAAAAAAGCCGCTGACGATTACCACCTAAAGGGTTCTCAACGATGGGAAGTAGCTAAAAAAGACCTCACCGACCCCAATTGGAGGTCGAAAGAACTGCTCGCTAAGTTCCCAGATGAAGATCAACCGCTCAGTGGCTATGTTGCGGATCGCTTCACGTCGATCAACACCTTCGCCAACGGCTTGGCCCGGCTTGTACCGCAGACTCTAGTGTCAGGCCAGAAATGGCTGGGAGAGAGGTTCAGCAAGAATGATCAAGGAGACACAACTGAGAGAGAGATGGACCCGCTCCCCGGCGGCACCGCCGAGCCGCCTGCTACACCCGCCGATATCGAAAACCAGCTCTAAGCCACCAGCAGTATTGGAACACGGCATCCCTCTGCCCCTGGCAATCGCAGCGCGGCTGACGATTCACCCGAGCGAGGAGCCGCCGTATTCCAGCAAGCCGGGCAAGCCCAAGCGAGTGGGAGCCGCGGCACCTGACCGCTTCGGCCGCTGACAAGGGGGGCACAGGGACGGCTGACGGTGCTGGGACCGCCAGCCGTCTGACATGCGCCCATTCCACTTTTTAGGGGGAGAAGGGTGAGATTCGAACCCTCTGCCATACCGCCTGCGCTCTGGATGGAACCCTTTCCCCGAGCCCACCACTCACCCCTAACAACGTCATCAGCGAGGGAGGACCATGCGGCTTACGAGCTTTCTCACCGCACACCAACCGCGGCGTACCTCAGGAGACGCCGCAGGTGGGCGTTCAGTCGCCCCGAGGTAACCGACAAGGGCGGCAGGCCACCCAAACGGACAATCAGATCCCGCCCTGCCGCTTCTGACCAGGCATGGCACGGTAGCCGGCTGCCCTGAACCATCGACCATTTCTCGCGAGCCCGAATTCGGACTTCTCGCTTCTGCCTCAAACGTCATTTCACTTGAGGACAACGCATGAACATCTCCCCCACCCATAACGCTCCGCAACCAGGCCTGGAACTACAACCGCAGCGCACGCAGGCCAGCACGACCGTAGAAAGTAACGTCTCGCCCAACCAACAACAAATCGAAATCGCCATGAGACGGCTTTTCGACCACTGTGAGCTCCCGCCTGAGGACTTGGAGCGTCTGGTGCAAACGCGAGCCGCCAGGCTTCACCAAAAGGGAGAAACCGCCCAGGATGTAAAGGACACCTTCGCCAAGGGCGAGACACTCAACACCGGGGCCAAGGCGGTGACCGGCTTCCTCAAGTCGGTCCCCTTCGGGTTAGCCGGTGCCACGCTGCAGGCACGTCCTGACGTGTTGATGCCCGGCGGGCATCCGATAAGCACGGTCGCGCAGAACGTTTTGACGGCGGCTGTCTATGTCACCTACAACTCGATAGGCATCACGCCCTTCGCCAGATCCACGCAGGACACGCTGTTCATGTCCGCCCGCGACAGAGACCTCGACGATGCCATGAAGGCCTATGCGCGCAGCAAGGACCCCAGCGCCTTGAGAAAGGGCATGGAAGGCGCGGCGACGGTGCAGACTTTCACCGTCAAGAACACCTTCGCCTCGGTGCTGCGCTATGGCGTGGACAAAGGCAAAAATACGGTGACCAGTCCTGAAAATGCCAAGCGTATTGCGGACACCGCCAAAGGCGTTGTCTCCTCGCTGGGTTCCCCGGTGGCGGGTGCAGCGATGGGCCTGCTCCAACAAGTGTTCGACAAGAGCCATCAACGTATCGGTCCGGAATTCATGATGGGCAGACACGACTGGGAACAGCAGTACGATGAACTCAAGGCCTATGGCCTCAAGGACGCCGCGCTCAATGTCGGCTCGCGCGCGCTGCACGTTCCCCTGGATATCGCCCAGGATCTAAGCAAGCACATCCAGGCCATGTTCTCACCACAGGGGCTGGTCTCCGACATTCTCATCCTGGGGGGCGGGATCGCCCTCACGGAAACCTTCCGCAACCACGTGCATACGCAGCTCACCGAATCCTGGGGTGGCCCGGAGGCGAAACTGCTGGCAGACCTTTCGGCGTTGCCCTTGGAGGCACTCTATTTCGGTGGCTGGGCCCTCACCGCGGCGGTTACCCAGGAGACAGCCGCCTGGGCCGACAATATGATCAATAAGCTGCGAACCCGTGGGGCACTGGAGGACGGGGATTTACAAGAGGGGCAAGCCCTCATCGAGGACCCGGCCAATCAGGCGGTGACGACCGATCAGCCGTCTATTCATGTCTCCCGACTACGGGATCTCGAGGCCAACTCCAACGCTCAACAGCGAACCGCCCCAGAGCCCAGGACTTCGCTGGGTGGATGGAACGCCAGCAACAGCATGAACAACCGGGGGCGCACTGGAGCGGAACGCCCGGCAGCGAGCGTTCCCGACGCCCCTCAGCAAACCACCGGCACCCCATCAGGCAGGGACGGCGGCGTCAGCGAACACACTGCCGAGGAAGATCGCCAGGGTAACAGCGCCAGCTGATAAGGATGCACGCGTCCCGGGCAGCGATCCAAACCTGCCCGCGTGACGCAGCCGGACCGGTATGGAATTCCCGCTCAAGCATCGGCGGGGACGCCGGCTAATGGCACGTATCGCCACAGCCTGTCGCCATCGGCATGCCGAGCAGGTCGCCAGGTGACTTCGGGTCGAACAGCGGTATGAACCGGTGTGTTCGGGTGGTTGGCTTCACGACCCTCGACGGTGGAACTGCCTACAGCCACCCACCACTCACCTCCTAACCAATGCCATCAGCAAGGGGAACGACCATGCGGCTTTCCAGCTTTTCCACGCCAATCACCCGCGGCGCGCCTCAGGAGGCGCCGATGCCGCAGCCCCAGGCGGGCGCAAAGCCGCCACCGGGTGGCGGGACCATTTCCTGGTCCTCCTCCGGCACCTCGCACACCCAGCGACCGTCTCAATCGCAAGCCAATGGCGCGCAGAGGAAGGATGAGGCCGAAGCTCAGCCACGCTCGTTCGGTCTGGATTTTTTCACCTCGATGCTGGGCAGGTCGAGCGATGCAGGTAACAAGAGCAGCACTCGGCCACCGGTCATGCAGGGCCAGGCGGCAGCGACCAGCCCCTACATGGAGAAGGAGCAGATGCCCTTCGAAGAGGTGGTCACCATACTCGGGCGCAACGAGGATCTGCTCAAGGACCCGCTCGACCGCGAAGGCCTGGAGAAACTGCGTGACGACCCTAAAACACCCAGCGACGCCAAACGCGCGTTGGGCGCCCTGCTGAGCAATCCCGACTACTTCGAAACCTTTGACCAGGCCAAGCTCGGCAAGTCAGACGGCAAGATCAGTTCCCAGGACGTGCAGAAGCTGCAGGAGCACCCGGTGATCAGGTTCTATGCAGACCGCAAGGCTGAGCAGTACACGGCCAACTATGTGCCCTCCGACGCACCACCGGGCTCGCCCGCGCGCCTGATGACGGCCAACGATGCCATGCGCGAGCTGTACCTGTATTCGGAAAGCCTGCCCAAGAACATCAACCAGGACACCCTGAAGAAAATTGCGGACGGTTCCCAATCGATGGGCAAGTGTCCACCCCAACTGGCAGCCGCGGCGAAATTCTTCGTCGAGAATTCGGACCAGTGGCAGGCGTTCGCGCGCACGAACAACCCTTCCGATTCGATCTCTCGCGACCGTCTGTGTGACCTGGCGTCCTTCAACGTCAAGCTATCCCCGCAGGAGGGCAAGGCGCTCGAAACGATCAAGCACAACAAGGACATCTTCTTCAAGGGCGGCGGCATCAACGCGGGCAAGCTGGAGGCTATCGCCAACAACAAGGAACACAGCCAGGAGGTGCGTGACGCCGCCAATCTGCTGGCCCAACCCAACTCGATGCTGTTCTCGATGCTGGACAATGCCAAGCATGGCGCCGGGGGCAACTTCTTCAACAAGGCCAACGATCGCAATATCAGCACGGGCGATCTGGATGCCTTCATCAGCAAGGGCAGCAACCAGATCGCGCAAACGCCGCAGCTCTCCTCCCGCCCGGACGCCTCGGCGCAAAAAGACATGACCGCCGGCCAGGAAACACAGCCGAACCAGAAGAAGGAGAAAGGCGGCGGCTTCACCAAGTTCCTTGAAATCTTCAGCTACGTCGCTTCGGGCCTGATGATGCTCATCCCCGGTGCGGGTGCGGCGGGCCTCGCGATGGCGGCAAGCCGGGCCGCAGCGACCGCGATCGGAAGAACCGTGGTGACCACGGCCGGCAAGGAGGCGGCAGCCCAGGCTGGCAAGCAAGCAGCCCGAGAGTCCGTCAGGCAGAGCGCGAAAGAAGGCTTCAAGGATGGCGCCAAGGATAGCCTGAGGGACGGCGTGAAGGACTTCGGCATGCAAGCCGGCAAGGACCTGGGCAAAGAGGGCTTCAACAGGCTGACCCAAAACGACAACCCGCAACCCACCGGCAATCCCAACATAGAACAGCCCAGGGTGTGGGCCCAAGGCTGATCCAGCCGGATCGTCACGGCTGTGTGCGATAGGCACAGCAGCCGAAGGCGTGCTTCCCCTGCCCCTGGGGAAGCCGCTGCTCCAACAGCACACACAATGCGCTCAGGCGGACGGGCCTACTGCCCGCCGCAGTTGCTCCCGGGCCCGTGAAAGTCGCGACCGGACGGTGCCGATCGGAACCCCGAGGCTGTGCGCCGTATCCTGATAATTGCCGTCCATCACCAGGCTGACATGGATGACTTGCTGCATGTTGTCCGGCAGCGTCTTTAGCGCCTCGACCGTGCGCTGCAGCTGTCGCCTGTCATCCACCACCTGCCCGATATCGGCGTGCTCCTGGGTGATATTGGGGTGGTTGTCGAGGCATTCCTGATACGGCTGGTTATACCTCTGGCGAAAGTGGTTGCGGATCAGATTCAGCGCGATACCGCACAACCAGGTGTCCGGTTTGCTCGCGTGGCGAAATTTGTGTTCGTTGCGCAATGCCTCGAGAAAGGTGCATTGCAGGATGTCGTCCGCGTCGTCGGGGTTCATGACCCGTTTGTGCACGAAAGCGCGAAGCCTGTTTACCTGCAGCTGGGTCAGCTGGCGAATCTCCTGCGACGCGTCTGCCTGAGGGCGGGTGATGACGAGTTTGATGGACATGCTGCGCTTCTCCTGTGTGAGGTTCAGGAGTCATAGCGACAGGCGTGCCATCTAAGAAATCGCGTCTATATCATTGATTTATATACAACTTATGTAGACATCCACCTTACCTTGAGCAAGATCCTGCATCAGCGGCCTCTTCGCTCGACGATTTTTTGCACAGCTCGCTGACTGGAACCAACCTGCTTTTCCACGCCACTCATCCAGCAACCTCACCCGGGCTGCGCCATGATCAATCGTGCGACTTTTTCCAATCCATCTTCGAGCCCGCCGCCGATCGCGCCAGGGCTCGCGGCTGCTCGTGGCGCGGCGAGCACGCCGCAACAGGGCCCTACGCAGGCAACGGCAGGTACTACGGCGCAGCAGGTCTCGGCGTTCAGCGCCCAACTCAAGCAGCTAAGCACCCAGCTGCACGAGCGCAACCTGCGCATGAAGGCGCTGCAGGTGCAGTCCCAGAAAATCCTGCAATACAAGCTCTACAAGCAACTGCTCACCACACTGGAATCGAAAGCTGCACTGTTACGCCAGGGCGCACGCAGCGAGGGGGGGCTTAGGCAGGTTTCCGACGGCTCTCGACAGGACAACGGTCATTCCCTGACGCTGCTTCGGATTGCCGAACGACAAGCACTGCAAGAGCGCGCCTTCGAGGAAGCCCAAAAGCTACGGGCATTGCGGCTTCAGCTCAATGAACAGCGCAAGCAGCAAGCGCAGTCCATTCGCGCCAGGGCAAAAATCTTTTCAGCACTTGCGGACCCCAGACGCCGCCAGAGCGCCCGTAGCCTCTCCGGCAGCGGTCAGCTGGACCTGCTGGAACTGACCCGAATGATCAGCGACCGGGAGGACGAGGACGGCGAGGCGGCCTTCGATACCCAGCTCAGCGACCTGCTGGTGGAGACCAACCATCTGATGGCCACGGCCAGGCCGAAGCAACAGCAGGAGGCGATGAAAAACATCGAGCGCACCACCTTTCTTAAACAGTTCTATGGCAGTTGCGCTCACGTACGCAACGAGATGCTCGCCAAGAATCCGGGATTCGAGATGAAAACCACCGCATTCGTGAAAACGCTACAGCAGCTGATCAGCAGTGGCATGCAACCCAAGGAAACCTTGCAGCTGGTACAGAACGTCGGCGGCCACAGGCTCGAAAATCAGCTGGCCCTGGTCAATCGCTTGCTGGCCTTACTGAAGGAGCTCAAGTACATGACCTGGGCTGACAACAAGAGCCGGCAGACCGCGCTGGATAATCTTCTCCTGCTTTCCACAGCCCTGGTCAACGAGGAACAGCGGCGCATACAGGAGGCACTCGCCTGATGACCTACCTCATCAATGCCGCCAACCGGCTCGCGCTGGCGGCAATGCGGCGCTCGGAAATCGTCGGCGCCTTCGTGGTGCTGGCCATCATCTTCATGATGATCACCCCCATGCCGACCTGGCTGATCGATGTGCTGATCGCCATCAACATCTGCATTTCCTGCCTGCTGATCATGCTGGCGATGAACCTGCCGCGGCCGCTGGCCTTCTCCACCTTCCCGGCGGTTCTGCTGATCACCACCATGTTCCGCCTGGCGCTGTCGATCTCCACCACCCGTTTGATCCTGCTGGAACAGGACGCCGGGCACATCGTCGAAGCCTTCGGCGAGTTCGTGGTCGGTGGCAACCTGGCGGTTGGCACGGTGATCTTTCTGATCATCACCGTGGTGAACTTCATGGTGATCACCAAGGGTTCCGAACGGGTCGCCGAAGTCGGCGCGCGCTTCACCCTCGATGCCATGCCCGGCAAGCAGATGTCCATCGACAGCGACCTGCGCGCCAATCTGATCAGCGTGCACGACGCCCGCGCACGACGTGAGGAGCTGGCCAAGGAAAGCCAGCTGTTCGGTGCGATGGACGGCGCCATGAAGTTCGTCAAAGGCGACGCCATCGCCGGCCTGATCATCATCGCCATCAACATGATCGGCGGCATCAGCATCGGTGTGATGCAGATGAGCATGAGCGCGGGCGATGCGCTGCACATCTACACCATCCTGACCATTGGTGACGGCCTCATTTCGCAGATACCCGCGCTGATGATCTCGGTGACCGCGGGTATCGTGATCACCCGGGTGCCGGACGGAAACCCCACACCGCAGTCCAACATCGGCCGGGAGATCGCCGAGCAGCTGACCAGCCAGCCGAAGGTCTGGATCATCTCGTCGGTGGCCATGCTTGGCTTCGCTGCACTGCCCGGGATGCCCACCGGGATTTTCATCACCATCGCGCTGATCTGTGGCGGCGGTGGCGTTCTGCAGCTGTATCGGGAAAAACCGACCCCGGAAAGCGAGCAGGCGCAGTGGGTCGCGCCAGAGCTCAACGGCAGTGAGGACCTGCGCACCTTCAACCCCAGCCGGCAGTTCGTCCTGCAGTTTCATCCCAGCCAGGACATCGAGCAGATAAAAGCCATAGTCAGCGAAATCCGCCAGCGCCGAAATCGCCTGGTGGTGCAATACGGCCTGACCCTGCCCTCCTTCATCATCGAGCAAGCGGAGCACATTCCCCAGGACGAATTCCGCTTCACGGTCTACGAGGTGCCGATGATGCGCGCCACCCTCAGCCTCAGTCACGTGGCGGTGGATGCGCTGGCACTCGAGGCGCTCGCGGTAGAGGACATGGCCACGGGCAGTGCCGAGCGGCAGGAAAGCCAGTGGGTCTGGATGCCCGCCGATTCGCCGGTGTTGCAAGACGCTGAGTTGGAACAGGTCAGCGCCATGACCCTGATCATCGAACGCATGGAGCGCACCTTGCAGGCCTGCGCGCCCCAGTTCATCGGGCTACAGGAAACCAAGGCGATTCTCGGCTGGCTCGAATCCGAACAGCCCGAGCTGGCGCAGGAACTGCTTCGGGTGCTGCCCCTGGCCCGCTTCGCTGCCGTGCTGCAGGGTCTGGCGGCCGAGTGCGTACCGCTGCGCTCGGTACGGGTGATTGCCGAAACCCTGGTGGAGCATGGCCAGTACGAGCGCGACATCGCCATGCTGGTCAACTATGTGCGCATCGCGCTGAGGTCGCAGATCTACCACCAATACGCCACGGCCGAAGGGCTGGAGGTCTGGCTGCTGACACCAGAGAGCGAGGGCATTCTGCGCGATGGCCTTCGCCAGACTCAGACCGAGACCTTCTTCGCACTGAGCGACGCCACCAGCCACCTGCTGCTCCAGCATCTGCACATGGCCTTCCCGCAGCGAGCCAAGGAGCGCTCGGTGATGCTGGTGCCCCAGGACTTGCGCAGCCCCCTGCGCATCCTGCTGCAGGAAGAGTTCTATCACGTGCCCGTCCTGTCGTTCGCGGAAATCAGCAGCTCGGCGCAGGTCAAGGTGCTCGGTCGCTTCGAGCTGGACGAAAGCGAGGCCTTCGAACATGAGCATGTCGCATGAACGATCCAGCCAACGAACTGTTTGAACTGCGTGTGCTGAATGGCCTGCATCAGGGCGCTGCACTGCCGCTGATCGGAGACCAGTGGCTCATAGGCGCCGACGACACCCTGGACCTCGCCCTGCACGATGCCGGCGTCGAGCGCCGGCACTGCCAGCTGCAGCGCGACGGAAGCCTGTGGCGCATCGATGCAGCCGAGGGGAACCCGGTGGATATCGAAGGTCACCCGCTTGACGAACTGCAGCCCAACGCCCAGTTCGCGCTCGGCTCGGTTTGGCTGTGCCTGGCCCCGGCCGAAGCGCCCTGGCCGAATCTTCCGGTCGCGGTGTCGGTGGCTGCCGAGAGCAGTGAGCGGCAGGCCGACCCGCCTGCCGACAGCTCGGGCAGCCCGCGCAGCAGCCTGTTCACCCGCGGCGCCTGTGTCGCGCTGGGCGTGCTGCTGGGCGTGGCCGGCAGTACCTGGAGCCTGAACAGCGCGACTCTCGCCCCGCCACCGCCCAAGGATGCGGTAAGCACGGCACCGGCAGCGGCCCAGGCTCGGGACCCGCGCAAGGCCCTGGGCACCAGCGACGCCGCGCGGGTGCTGAAAACCATGCTCAGCGAGCGGATGCTCGGCACCGTTCAGGTGGAGCAGACCGCCGACGGCCTGGCCCTGACCGGTAGCCTGAAGAATGAGAACCTGCAGGTCTACGAGCGCATGCTGCAACGGTTCAATCAGGATCACCGGCTCACTTTCAAGCTCGATGACCGGGTGCTCGGCGGCAAGGGTGGCCTGCCGTTCGCCATCACCCAGATCATTGGCGGCACCCATGGCCACCTGGTGATGGCCGATGGGCGGCGCATGTACATCGGCGACACGCTCGACGGCGTACGCCTGGTGCAGATCGACAACGGTCGTATCCAGTTCGACGGCGAGCAGCAGTTGGAGGTCCGCTGGTGAGCGCGATGCTGGCGGCGCTAGAGGCCTGGGAGCAACGCCAGGCTACCCGCCTGGGTGGGTTTTCGGCGGTGCGCGTCAGCGGCAAGGTCACTGCCGTCAGCGGCATCCTCCTGGAATGCCAGGTGCCGGCGGCAAAGGTCGGCGACTTGTGCGAAGTCATCAAGGCCGACGGCAGCCACATCCTCGCCGAGATCGTGGGCTTCACCCCCGACTGCACCCTGCTGAGTGCACTCGGCACGCCAGAGGGCATCCAGGTGGGCGCCACCATCCGGCCACTGGGCATCGCCCATCGCATCGGCGTCAGCGAAGCACTGCTCGGGCGTGTGCTCGATGGTTTCGGGCGACCTTTGCTGGGCGAATCGCCAGGGGCCTTCGCCGGTCCTGCCGATACCCGCCAGACGCTGCCGGTGATCAGCGCTGCCCTGCCGCCCACCCAGCGTCCACGCATTACCACCGCGCTGCCGACGGGCATCCGGGCGATCGACAGCGCGCTGCTGCTCGGCGAAGGGCAACGGGTCGGCCTTTTTGCCGGTGCCGGCTGCGGCAAGACCACGCTGATGGCCGAGCTGGCGCGCAACATGGGCTGCGACGTCATCGTGTTCGGCCTGATTGGCGAACGTGGCAGGGAACTGCGTGAGTTCCTCGACCACGAACTGGATGAAACGCTGCGCAATCGCTCTGTACTGGTCTGTGCCACCTCCGACAGGTCCAGCATGGAGCGGGCCCGCGCGGCCTTCACCGCCACGGCGATTGCCGAGGCATTCCGGGCCAGAGGCATGAAGGTGCTGCTGTTGATCGACTCCCTCACACGTTTCGCTCGCGCACAGCGCGAAATCGGCATTGCCGCGGGTGAACCGCTCGGGCGCGGTGGACTGCCGCCCTCGGTATACACCCTGCTTCCCCAGCTGGTGGAGCGCGCGGGCATGAGCGAGCGCGGCTCCATCACCGCGCTTTACACCGTCTTGATCGAGCAAGACTCGATGAACGACCCGGTCGCGGACGAGGTGCGCTCGCTGCTGGACGGGCACATCGTGCTGTCTCGCAAGCTGGCCGAACGCGGGCACTATCCTGCCATCGACGTGCCCGCCAGCATCAGCCGGGTGTTGAGCAACGTGGCCCGTCCAGAGCACCAGCGCGCCAACAATCGGCTGCGCCGGCTCATGGCCGCGTATCGGCAAGTCGAAATGCTGCTGCGCCTGGGCGAATACCAGCCAGGCACCGATCCGGTGACCGACTGCGCCGTCGCCTTGAACGGCCCCATCAATGACTTCCTTCAGCAGGACTTGCGGGGCCCCACTCCCATGGAGGAAACCCTCGCCGCGCTGACCCAGCTGACCAGTCAGTTACCGGAGTGAGCGTGGACGAAGAACTCGAACCCGATCTGCAACGCGTCTCGCTCGAACAGGCCATCGCCTTGCTCAAGCCCCTGCGCGAACACCGCCAGACCCGTGCCGAGCGGCATCAGCGCCAGGCCCAGGAAGCGCTGCAGCGTAGCCGCGAACACCTGGTTGAAGCCGAGGCCCGGCTGACCGAGGAAATTCAGGCGCACCGCGCCCGCCGGGCCGAACTGGCTCGCGGGCACCTGTACCAGAGCATGGGCATCGAGGAGCTGGGGCGGTGGCACGACAACGAACGCCGCATGCTCGATGAGCTGGCCAAACTGCGGCACAACGTCCATCAGCGGCATGCGCTGGTCGAGGAACAACAGGTGCAGCTGCAGCAAGCCAGCAAAAACGCCAGCCAGGCACAGCGTGCGGTTGAAAAGCTCGCCTGTTTCGCGGAGGTCCTCAACGATGAAGGCTGAACCCACCCGACGCCCCCCGCCGCCGCCCCGGCAACCGGTCGCACAACCGCCGATCCAGACTCAGCCAGTTGCCGGCACGAAGAACGCCGCCATGACCCGGCGCGGCGAAGCGGACCTGCGCTCGCTCATGCAAGGACTGGCGATCCCCTCTACGGCCGTCACGGCCGACGGCCTGGTGTTCGCGCAATTGATCCAGCCGGTTCAGACGGTCTCGGACGATGGCGCCGGGCTGGACAAAGGCAGCGCCGCCATGGCAGCCAAGCCCGACGCCGCGGGCGAGCAATTGGTTGACGAGCTTGCACAACGCCTTCCGCTCGCGCCCGGCGCGTTCACCGCCACCCTGCTGATGCCGAACCTGGGCAAGGTTCAGGTGCGTGCGGGACGGCGCGAGGGCCGCTGGGAAGTGGAACTGGGCTTTGCCCGCCGCGAGAGTTTCGAGCGCCTGCGCTCACAACGGGGCAGCTGCGAAGCGGCGCTGGCCACTGCCATGAACAGCCCGGTCCAGCTGTCCATGGTAGATGAGGCAGCGGCGTGAACCGGCTCGCGCTGCGCACGCTGTCGCCGCTACAGGCAAAGGCCAGCCGTGCATTGGGCGCAGGCATGCATACCAGCTTCCAGGCCCGCGGCCTGCCGGGTGAGCTCTGTCTCACGCCACTGTCGCCAGACGCACCGGACATGCCTGGCACCTGGGTCGCCAGTGCGATCGGCCCGCTGCGCCTCAGCGATGCAGGCGCGGTGCTCAGCCTGTTGGGCGAGTTGCCCGTGAGTGTCGAGGGCGAGCCGCAGGCCTGGTACTGGGAAGCACTCAGCCAGCACCTGAGCCCGGTCATTGCCGCGCACCTGAGCCCCCTGGCCATGCTGCAGCCCGCTCCGCCGGCGGCCGCCGAGATCCGCTGCGCCATACGGGTGCAACTGGGTGAAGAAGTCGTCCGAGCACAGCTGGGCAGCTCTGCCAGCACGCTGCTGGACTGGTTGCAGGCGCCCATCTGGCGACCGCGCCAGCGCCCCTTGCCGACCTCGCTGGGCATACGCGAGCCCCTGATCCTGGGCCTGTGCGAGCTGAGCTACGAACAGCTGACATCGCTGCGCCCCGGTGACGTGGTGCTGCCCTGCGAAGAGCGCTTCGACTGCGAAGGCCGCGGGCTGGTGACACTCGCTCAGCGCAGCTGGGTTGCCCAGACACAGGCGTGCGGGACGCGCCTCCTACTAAACCTGCAAGGCGATGCCGATGAACATGAACGCCACTGACCCAAGCCTTGAGACGCCCAATGCCGACGACGCCGCTCTGGAGGCGCCGGAGCTGCACGACCCTGCCGCTCATCCGGAGGACCCTGGCCGGGAACCTGCCTTCGAGCAGACACCGCAACAACCCCTCTCGCCGTTGTCGCAACTGCCGGTGGCCCTGACCCTACGCTGCGGCTCGCTGAACCTGACCCTTGATGAGTTGCGTCGGCTCGACAGCGGCTCGGTGCTGGAAGTCCATGGCGTCACCCCTGGTCACGCCTCGCTCTGCCATGGCGAGCAGGTCGTTGCCGAAGGGGAACTGGTGGAAGTGGAAGGTCGCCTGGGCCTGCAGATTACCCGCATGGCGTCGCTGGCATGATTCTCGACGGAATGAATCCGGTCCTCCTGGCGCTGTTCCTGGGGGCGCTGTCGCTCGTGCCGTTTCTGTTGATCGTGTGTACCGCGTTCTTGAAGATTGCCATGACGCTGATGATCACCCGCAATGCCATCGGCGTTCAGCAGGTGCCGCCGAACATGGCCATCTACGGGATCGCCCTGGCCGCCACCATGTTCGTCATGGCTCCGGTCGCCTATGAGGTCCAGAAGCGCCTCGATCAGAACCCGCTGGACCTTTCGACGACCCAGCGCCTTCAGGAGAGCGCGGTCGGCATCATCGATCCGTTGCAGCAGTTCATGACGCACAACACCGATCCGGACGTGCTCACCCACCTGCTGGAAAACACCCACCGAATGTGGCCCAAGGAGATGGCCGAAACCGCCAGCAAGGCGGACCTGCTACTGGCGATTCCCGCATTCGTGCTGTCCGAGTTGCAAGCCGCCTTCAAGATCGGCTTCCTGATCTACATCCCCTTCATCGTGATCGACCTGATCGTCTCCAACCTGTTGCTGGCGCTGGGGATGCAGATGGTCTCGCCGATGACCATCTCGCTGCCGCTCAAGATACTTCTGTTCGTCCTCGTGGATGGCTGGACGAAGCTGATCGACAGCCTGTTCCTCTCCTACCTGTGAGGTCGCCATGGAAGCCTTGGCATTGTTCAAACAGGGCATGTTCCTGGTGGTCATCCTGACCGCGCCGCCCCTGGCCGTGGCCGTACTGGTCGGCGTGATCACCTCGCTGCTTCAGGCCCTGATGCAAATGCAGGATCAGACCCTGCCGTTCGGCCTCAAACTCGCCGCCGTGGGCCTCACGCTGGCCATGACCGGCCGCTGGATCGGTCTGGAACTGATCCAGTTCATCAATATGGCGTTCGACCTGATCGCACGCACCGGTGGGCCTCGCTGAATGCCGTGGGACGCGCAGAGCGCCTTCGAGCTGCTGCTGGGGATCAGCCTGGCGGCGGCGCGACTGGTTCCCTGCATGTTTCTGGTGCCGGCCTTCTGTTTCAAATACCTCAAAGGCCCGTTGCGCTATGCGGTGGTGATCGCCGTCGCGCTGCTACCGGCCCCTTCGATCAGCGCGGCGCTTGGCGGCCAGACGTCGAACCTCGGCTGGATCATCGGCCTGCTGCTCAAGGAAGTTGCCCTGGGCACCCTGCTCGGCGTGCTGCTGTACATGCCGTTCTGGATGTTCGCCTCGGTCGGTGCCCTGCTCGACAGCCAGCGCGGCGCGCTCAGCGGAGGCCAGATCAACCCGGCGCTGGGGCCGGACGTGACGCCCATGGGCCTGCTGTTTCAGGAAGCCATGATAATGCTGCTGATGGTGATCGGCGGTCTGCCGCTGATTCTGCAGGTGATCTGGGACAGCTACCTGGTCTGGCCACCCACCGCATGGCTGCCCATCTTCACGCAGGAGGGTCTGAACGTTTTGCTTGAGCAGTTGAGCCGGACCCTGCACCACATGCTGCTTTACGCCGCGCCCTTCATCGCGGTGCTGCTGCTGATCGAAGCGGCGATGGCCATCATCAGCCTGTACGCCCAGCAACTTAACGTGTTCATCCTCGCCATGCCGGCCAAGAGCATCGCCGGCATCGCCTTCCTGCTGATCTACCTGCCTACCCTGCTGGAACTGGGCAGCGGCGAACTCCAGTACCTGAAGGTCATCAGCTCCCTCCTGGGCGAGGTTGCACAGGCCCCTGCGCCATGAGCGAAAAAACCGAGAAGGCCACACCCAAGCAGCTGCGCGATGCGCGCGAAAAGGGGCAGATCGCGCAGAGCCAGGATGTGAGCAAACTGCTGATACTGCTCCTGGTCAGCGAAACGGTGCTGGGCCTGGCGATCCAGAGTGTGGAACGACTCAAGCAACTGATCGAGCTGTCGGTTAACGCGACCCAACAACCCTTTGAACGCATCGTCGGGCAGTTGCTGACCGAAGCCGTTGCGGTGCTGATCCCCTTTCTAGCCTTGAGCGTCGGGCTGGCGATGCTGATGCGACTCGTAGGGGGCTGGAGTCAGTTCGGCTTCCTCTTCGCACCCAAGGCGCTGAAGGTGGACTTCAACAAACTCAACCCCTTCGCCCAGCTCAAGCAGATGTTCTCCGGGCGAAACCTGACCAACCTGTTGATGAGCGTGCTCAAGGCCAGCGTCATCGGCTACCTGCTCTACCTGCTGCTCGAGCCGGAACTGCAAACGCTAATCCTGTTGGCGAACTCGGACCTCAATACCTATTGGCAATCATTGTTGCAGCTGTTCCGCCATATCCTGCGCATAACCCTGGGCCTGCTGCTGGTGATGGCCGCGATAGACTTCGGGCTGCAGAAGTTTTTCCATGCCAAGCAGCTGCGCATGAGCCACGACGACATCAAGAAGGAATACAAGCAGTCCGAGGGCGATCCTCACGTCAAAGGCCAGCGCCGGCAGTTCGCGTTCGAGATTCTCAACCAGGAGCCGAAAGCCGCACCGCAGTCGGTGCAGGACGCCGACATGCTGGTGGTCAACCCCACCCATTACGCCGTCGCGCTGTTCTACCGCCCGGGCAAGACCCCGCTACCGGTCATCCACTGCAAGGGCGAGGATGACGAGGCCCTTGAACTCATCGCCCAAGCCAAGCGCGCCAGAATTCCGGTTGTGCAGAGCGTCTGGCTCGCTCGCACCCTGTACAAGGTGAAACCCGGCCGCTACATCCCGCGGCCGACGCTGGAGCTGGTGGCGCAGATCTATCAGCTGGTGAAACAGCTGGATGAAGTCGACGACCAGATCATACGGACCGACCACCTCTAGGCTTCGCCCCGACCGGCAGAGAAGCACCACCGGAAGGCCCAGTCGGCTTCCGGTCAAACCACTGGAGCCTCGCGCTTAAGGTAGCGGTCCGGTGCCTCGGGGGTAATGTTCATGGTCAATCGACTCTCCGCAAATGATCCAGCCCGGCCAGCATGAGGTGCTCCTGGCAAATACGGTCGAGCGAATGGATATCAATGGCATGGGCAGGGGTCGCGCGCCAGACGACGAGCTCGCCCTGCAGATTGAGAAACAGGAAATATTGGTCGTAGCGGTCGGCTTCACAAAAACGCCTGGTCAAGGTGGCACGCAGCTGGTCCGGACCAAGTGCACCGACCTCAAGATGCAAGGCGATCCCCCAGCGCTGATAGTCTCTGCGGCTGATGAACGCGACCCCGGACGCCAGCGACCAGATTGCGCGGCGCTCGGCAACCGCGTACTCGAGGAAGGTTCGCTTTTCCGAAGCCTGCATCATGTTCAGTTCTCCAGCGGCGTGACCGTGAAATCAATATCCCGTTGGCGATCCTGCTCATTGAGTCCCTGTCGCATGTCCTCGGGCCACCAGATCACCAGACTCCGGTGGGTCGAGTCAGGACGCTCGCACGCCTGGCCTGAACAGCCTTCACGGGGGCTGGCACAGCCCGCCAGCCAGACGAAGACCGACAGAACGGCCACGGTTCGAATGCTCATCCTTCCTCCTTCTGCCGAAGCAGCGATGGGCGTACTTTGAGTGACGGGTCGAGGGGTTTGGCTTGTCGCATGGCGATGAATACCTCGCTTTCCTCGCCAGGCTGCAACCAGGCCCGGGGCCAGGCGCTGACCCCCAACACCCAACGACCGCCACAGCGGCTTTCATCGATACGCATGGGAATGCTCGACTCGTTGCGAACCGCCACCACCGCCACGCCCCAATCCTTGCGGGTAAACCATTGTGACTGACCGGCATTTATCGAAAGCCCCGGGTCGAAGCTGCACAGTGTTTCGTGCCGGAACGACGCCTTGGCAGGGCTGAACCCCCTGGGCAAGGCGCCGCTGACGAGCTGTTCGAACACCAGGCGGATGTCATTGCGCGTCGGACGCTCGACACCTTGACGACGATCCTGGATTTCCTTCATCTGGCGGTCCAGATCGTGGGGGTTGGCGTGCTGCACGTAACGCGTCGGATTGAGCTGGTCGCCGATCAGCCGCGGGGTGAGGATGAACAGCCTCTCGCGCTGCGAGTATTCCCGGCTGCGTGAACGGAACAACAGCTTGCCGATTACCGGAATGTCGCCGAGCAGCGGAATCTTGTTCAGGCGATCATTGGCCTCCAGGGTGTGGAACCCTCCAATCACCAGGGACCCGTGTTCGGCGATGACGGCCTGGGTGCTGACATTGCCGCGCCGTACCGATGGCTGCTCTTCCTTGATCTGTGACTCGATGATCTGCCCGTCTTCAATGTCGACGATCAACTGCACCTGAGACCGGCCGTTGTGGTCGAGCGAGCGCGGGATGACCTGCAGGCTGGTGCCGGCGGTGACGGGCAGAATGTCGGCAACGCGCTCAGCCAGTGCGGTCAGGTATTCGGTGCGGCTGAAGTCGATGACTGCGGGCTGGTTCTCCAGGGTCAGGATCGAGGGGTTGCCGATAATCGACACCGCCCCGTTGCCTTCCAGCGCCCTCAGCTCAGCGGCGAACCTCCCGGCGTCCTGGATGAACAGGGTCGATGGCGCACCCGGCTCCAACAGGTTGGCGCCACCACTGAAGCTTCCCGAAGCGAAGGACCAGCGACTCGACAGCCGGGCAAGCTCGTTGCGGTCGATGTCCAGGATGACGGCGTCGATCTCGATCACGTTGCGCGGCACGTCCAGTTGCTCGATCACGCGTTCGTACATGGCCCTGCGTGCCGGCAAGTCATAGATCAGCACCGCATTGTTCCGCACATCGGCACTGACCCGAATCTTCGAACTGCTGCGGGTACTGGTGTCTCGGCTCCCGGCGCTGGACGAAGGACTCAAGCCGAGGCCGCGCTCGATGCCGGTCCCCAGTACCGGGCCTTCCATGCCGGCGATGGCGTCGTAGGCCAGGGAGATCGAGCCGGAACCACCGGCGCCGCCGGTGAGCCCGCCGATACTCGACAGTCCCTGCCCGCCGCCCAGGCCCGCAGCACGGGACCGCGGTTCCAGCAATTCCTGGAGGATGCGCGCCACACCGGCGACCTGTAGCTGCTGGTCACGGTAGCTGATGACGCGGTCGGCGGCATTGGCGTACTTGAGGGCGAAAACGATCACGTCCTGTTTCTCGGACTCCTCCGGCTCTTCGACCTGCTCGCTATAGTCGCGAATCAACTGCACGTACTTGGAGGGGCCGCGCACCAGCACGACCCCCTCGTCGGCCAACAGTCCCCAGCCGAAACGAGGGTCGAGCAGCCCTATACTGCTGAGCGCGGCCTCCAGATCATCCACCGCATCGGGCGAGACCTCGATGCGCGCTGAAGTCTGATCCTGGGTCGGGCTGATGTAGAGGGTGTCGTTGAACACGAACCATTGGAACTGGTATTCGCGGCCCAGGCGATCGAGAAACCCCTGCGGGTTGTCAGCCCGGATGCGCCCGTCCACGACACCCTCGATCGGCGGCATATCGAGCGCGAGTCCGAATTCCCGGGCGAAATCTCCCAGTGCGGTCATCAAGTCAACCTGCTGGGCATCATAGGCGTAGGCCGTGCGCTTCCAGCTCTCCGGCGGGATTGCCTGCGCAGGCATAGCGATAACAAGGAACCACCACGGTAGCCATCTCAGGGCCTTTAGCATCTTTCACTCCCTTGGGTGCAGGCCTCGACGCCTACAGATTGAACACGCCAGCCTCGCCGCCCGCAGGGCAGCTGGCCAGGCTAAGCATAGCGGCGCGCTGATTGGCCAGACCTTCCGGTGCCGCCAAAATTCCCGCGGCGTCGCCGGGCAAGGGCCGCCCTTCCATCATCACAGGGCATGTGCGCGGATCGAAGCTCAACCCACCGCTGACAGCGGCAGGCGACCACGGCGCCAGCTTCGCTCAGCAAGACGTGAGCCGGCTTACCTGGAATCGAGCCTCATCCAGCCAACCATCCAGAGCGGCGGGGTAAGCTGAATCGCACCGCGCTTGGAGCGCCTGCCGGAACTCATTGAATGCCATCGATGATGGCCTTGGTCAGGCCGTGCTGGGCGCGCAGTTCCTCACCGACCACCGAGCCGGTCAGCTGCACCCGACGAGCAGCGTCGGTGTAGGCCTCGAAGTCCTCCAGGCTGCCAGTTTCCACCGCCTCGCGAAGGGCGTCCTCCAGACCGCTCTTGGCACTTTGGTGCGCCCTATCCAGGCCGTTGCGCAATGCATTGATACTGGACATGCCTAATCTCCTTGTTGATGAGAATGCATCCGGGAGTCCTGGTTGTCCGCCAGGGCCCCATCCTGAAGAGGGGTGTCGGTAACAGCCTGCCGCTCAGAATGACCAAGCAGGCCGGCGCGCAGCTGCTCCCAGTCGATTTCAAACGCGCCCTGAGCATGGCTCAGATGCAGCGCCTGCAAGGGAACCTGTGTGTCCTGCTGCACAGCCCAGAGGGCTGCGAGCCCTGAACCCTCCAGCCAGGCCTGCACCGCCTGTGCCTGTTGCGGATGGCAGCTGAGCGTAGCCGCGGCACGGCCGGCCTGACTGTCGGACAGGTTACGCAGCAACGCACGAATGCGCCCGCTGAGGTCGGTCTCATCCAGCAGCCGCGTCATGGCCAGGAGCAACAGGCGATCGACACTGGCCAACAGCTCACGCTGAAATGCCAGGTTCTCGTCAGCGAAGGCCTGCAGCTGGAGGTTCGTTTCTTCCCAGAAGAGCGCCTGGGCGCTCTGCAGCTGTTGCTGACATTGGTATTCGGCGTCCTGCAGCATGGCATCGGCCTGCTGCGCCGCCCGCTCCAGCAGCTGTTCGGCGCGCAACACGTCATCGAACAGCTCCCGGCGCAGCAGTGGCTCGAGCAGGACCTGCGGCGGTAGCGACAACCTACGCTTGACCAGCATGACCGTCCCCTCTTGAAACATGCCAGAGCACCGCCAGCCACAGCGCATCCAGACGCGTCTGCGGCAAACCCTGCGGTGGAATCCCCAGCGTTGCCGAGGGCCATGCCAGCCGCATCCGCATCCATCGCTGCGGGCCTATCCACGCCCCCAGCAGCAGGCGTGGGTCGACGCTTTCCGGGGGCAGCCAAAGGCCGGGGCGCAATGCCTTGGCCAGACTGCGACACCAGCCCTCATGATCTGGCTGGCATTGCGCCCGATGTGGCCCAGGTGCGCATATGCGCTCGACCAGCTGCAGCGACAGCGCCTGCAGCGGCTCGGGCAGGGCTATCCATTGCAACAGCCCAAGGTGAGGCTCTGGCGGCTGGGTCAGGCGCACCGCCCGACCAAGGGCGATGCACTCGTGGCGACTGATGGGTGCGCTAATGGCCAGGGCCTCTCGGCCTGCGTCAGACGCCACGCGCCATGCCGGCTGTAATGGACCGCCCGCGGCGTACCACCAGCGAATCCAGCGCTCTGCCAACGTTTCCATCAGCCACGACTCGGCAAGGTAGTCGCCGGGCGGCGCGGCGTGAAACGTGCCAGCAGCGCCCGACGCCAGTCGGGACGAGCGACCAGTGCCAACAGCAGCACCAGCAGGATGCCCAGCGGCGGAGCAAGCCACAGGGTGCGCTGCCAGAATCCCAGCTGATGCTTTTCCAGCAGAAAGGGACCAAATTTAACCAGGGGTTCGGCATCCTCAAACGCCGTTGCCGGTACGAACACGATGGAGAATTTCGCAGAGTCAGGCGTCACCGTATCGCTCATGCCGGGAATGCTGCTGGCCACCATCATCTGGATGCGCTGGCGCACCGCATCGGGTTCGAGACGAGGGGAGTGCTTGATGAAGACGGCCGCCGAGGCCGGCTGAACCGGCTCCCCAGGGGCGATTCGCTCGGGCAGCACCACGTGCACCCGGGCGACGATGACGCCGTCTATCTGCGACAGCGTCGACTCAAGTTCCTGGGACAAGGCGTAAATGTAGCGCGCCCGCTCTTCCAGAGGCGTGGAAATGACACCCTCTTTCTTGAATATCTCGCCGATGCTCGTGCGGGCGCGGCGTGGCAAGCCGGCGGACTCCAATATGCGAATGGCGCGATTGGTGTCCACACGTTCGACCGAGACCACGAGGCCGGTCTTTTCCGCACGCTTGCGGGTATCGATGCGGTACTCGCCCAAGGAGGCAATCACATCGTTGGCGTCCTGTTCGGACAACCCGCTGAACAGGTCGGTCTGCTCGCTGCAGCCGGCGAGCATCAGCAAACAGCACAATACGGCGAGAGGCTTGGTCACGGGGCGGCCTACTGCATGTTGGTCAACTTTTCGAGGGCCTGGCCCCCCTTGCTGATCACCTTGGTGGTCACGGCCATTTCCAGCGAATACTGCGACAAGGCTCTGCTCATCTTGGTGACCGCGGTCGGGTCGTTGTCCATCACCGCCTGCTTCATGCTGCGCATGGCATTATCGGACAGCCGGTCGATGGAGCCCATTCGCTCACCCACCGCTTCGGCCAGCGACGCGCCACTTTTGCTTGGCTCCTGGCCACCCGTGTCACCCATCAACGAATTGAAAAGCTCGACATCGGCTCGCGAGGGTTCGGCGACCAGGCCCTGGTCGAGCGACAGTCCCTCACCCTTCGCCACCTTTTTTAACTCGTCGATTCCGGGAATATTCATAAGCGTCGACTCCGGCAAGCGGTCGTTTGAAACCGCACCTCTGGGTTGCTCGACCCCGCCAATCCATTGCGGGGTCAGGCGCCGTTTATCAAGCCTGCCGAGTGCCGCTTGGCAACATCAGGCCGACTATCGCATCGGCCGCACTCCTCGCGCCCTGTTCGACAGTCCCCACTCCGAGTTTGCTGGAGATGTTCTGCAAGTCGTCCGCCGCCCCGCGCAGCAACTTGGCCAACTCCTGGAGGATGTCACCCCCGGCCAAGCCCGGACCGCCCGACAGGCTACCCAGTCCCCCAGTGCCGCCCAGCGAGTCCTGACCATGGCCTCCTATGTGCGAGGGTGCGTTATCCACCTGACCCGAAGCCTTGACGCCCAACTGAGCGCCGATCATGTCGATGGCCGAATTGAACGCGCCGGTTTCGCTCTTGTTCAGGTATTTGTCCTCGATCAGCTCCTTGCCCCAGGAACCCGCATCGGGCGGCGGAAACTGTTGAGGATGGGCATCCATGAACTTGGCGACCTCCTGCATCATGCCGGCGTCCTTCTGCTCGAACCGCGTGCCTTCGCCATCGGGCTTTAGCATGCCTTCCAGCGAAGACTTGGCCAGTCCGCTGAGCACCCGGTCCATCAGATTGCTGCCACCCGACTGCAGGCCGTTCGGGCCGCCACCCAAGCCAACTCCCCCGCCGCCAGCCTGAGACTGACCGAAATCCTTGCCCAGCTTCTCGCCGATCAACTGCTCCAGGAGCTTGCTCAAGAGCTGCTCGAGCCCACCCGCCGAACCGTCCGGCCGGCCTTCCGCCATCCTGTCCTTGAGCATCTGGCCAAGTCCGGATTCGCTATTGCTGCCGCCCTTGAGCAGGGCCTGTACCAGCTGCTTGATGACATCTTCCATACTTTGCGAGCCGCCTCTCGGCTTCTCGGCAAAATCGGCCGTGCTCCAGAGCCTTGCCACCGGCCTCTCGGTAACCATGTTCATAGTGAGACTCCCCTCAGGTGCCTGTGCGTGTTGAGCGAACAGGCGCTCATCAGTAACTGATTCCCTTGGCGTTCTGCGCAGCGGAGCTGATTGATTTGTTCGACGAATCCTGCTGCGCCGAATTGATGGCAGAGGCCACGTTCTGACTTTGTATGTTGCGGTTGGCTTCACCCTGAATCTGCTGAAGCGTGGCGGAGTGTTCGTCGTTTAACTTGTTCTCGTGCCTGATCGCATCCAGCGCCTTGCTGTCGGTAGATGTATTGCGAAGCCCTTCGGCGGCATCCTGCCGCGCCTCGGTTTGCCCCGCATACTGAGCGGTAGAATTGAAAGCAGTCTGAGTGCCTTTAACGGGATCCATCTTCTTATCCTCTCGATAATTGATAACAACGCGAAGTCGTTGCGCCAGATGGGTGGTGCCGACTGCAGGATCAGTTCCGGAAAATTCTTAAAAAAAAGCTCACCCGTGGATGGATGCCATCAGACATCCAGATCTTTCATCCGCTGGTACAGCGTGCGCCGGGGAATCCCCAGCTCATGGGTCACCGCCGCGATGCAGTGGTCGTTGCGCTTGAGCGATTGCTGGATGAGCGTCTTCTCGATCTGACGCAGCTGGCATTTGAGGCCGGCCACCGGCGGCTCGTCGGAACCGTCATCGATCAGGGGCATACCCAGGACGTGACGCCGAGCGGCCGACTTCAGCTCGCGATAGTTGCCGGGCCAGTCATGGTTGAGCAGCAACGTCTCCAGCCCGGCATCGATGTCGTGCGCGGGCAGATTGAGCTCCACCTTGGCATGGTCGACGAAGTGCCTGAACAGCGTCGCGATGTCCTCGGGGTGCTGGCGCAGGGAAGGCAGCTGGAGGCTCATCACGCTCAAGCGAAAATACAGGTCTTGGCGAAACAAGCCTTGAGCCATCAGGTCTTCGAGCGACCGCTGGGCAGAGGCGACGATGCCGATGTCCAAGGAAATGGCTTGGGTCGAGCCCAGTCGCTCCACCTGGCGCGTCTCCAGGATGCGCAAGAGCTTGACCTGCAAGCTGACCGGCATGCTGTCGATCTCGTCGAGATACAGCGTGCCCCGGTGTGCAGCCTCGAAGTAACCGCCGCGGTCGCGGTCCGCGCCAGTGAAGGCCCCGGCGCAGGTGCCGAACAGCTCGCTCTCGAACAACGACTCAGGAATGGCCGCACAGTTGACCGCGACGAACGGGCCACGAGGCCTTGAGAGTTTGTGCAAGTGCCGGGCAACGGTGTCCTTGCCGGTCCCGGTCTCCCCCAACAGCAGGATATCGATACCCAACTCGGCAATGCTCTGTCCGAGTACATCCAGACTTGCTATACCGTTTTCGAGCAAAAGCAGCTCAAGCGCCGATTCCATTACTTTGCCCTCGACATCCGAATCATCAGGAGTTCATGACCGGCGCGCTGAGGTTTTCAGCGACAACGCAGGTCTTGCACGCCAGTTCTTTAATGCGCAAATGCAGGGTTCGCCTAGGCATGCTGAGCTCTTCGGCAACCGCCTCCAGGCGCCCGCCATGGCGTTTCAGTGCATCATTTATCAGCGCTTTTTCGACGCGTTTCATCGTCACCTTAAGCCCAGCGTTAGCGCTAACATCATCCGGCGCCAAAACACTCGAATTCAGTGGGGGTATCCCCAAGACAAAGCGCTTGGCCGCCGAATGCAGTTCGCGCACATTTCCCGGCCAGGGGTAGCTGAGCAACTGCGTTGCGGCATCCGGATCCAGCGCCGGCACGTCTTGTTTGAGACTGGCGGCGGCCGATTGAATGAAGCGTTCGAACAACGGCAAGATTTGATCGCGGCGCTCGCGCAACGGGGCCAGGCGAACAGTCACTGCATTGAGACGGAAGAACAAATCACTGCGAAAGCGGCCCTGCTTGACCAGCTTGGCCAGGGGTCGCTGAGCCGAGGCGATGACCCGCAGGTCCAGAGGTGTGAAGCCGGTAGTCCCCAAACGTCCTACGCCACGCTCCTCCAGCACACGCAGGAGTTTCGCCTGCAACGACAAGGGCATGCTGTCAATCTCGTCCAGATATAAAGTGCCGCCTCCGGAAGCCTCGACGTAACCCGACCTGGAGCGTGTGGCGCCGGTAAAGGCCCCGCTGGTGGCCCCGAACAGCTGGCTTTCCGCAAGCGTCTCTGGAATGGCGGCACAATTGAGGCCTACAAATGAGCCGGACCGGCCTGAGCGGTGGTGGATGAGCCTGGCGAGCGTGTCCTTGCCAGTCCCGGTCTCCCCGCACAGCAGGATATCGACGTTCTGACGAACAGCGGGTAGGCAAATTTCTAGATTTGGCGTTTCAATCAGACATTCGCAATTTCCCTGACAACTAGAAATATTCCTGAACATTAATGGCCTCTCACAGTATCTGCCGATATGCAAAGAGCGCCCTTCAAGTTTAACGGGCAGCTATGTATATCGGCATATTAATTATTGTAATTCTGGCACTTCGCCGCACTGTGTCTTTCCGCAAAGCATGTCCCTCTGCAAGTACAGACCGCATCAAAATTGGATCAGTTCGTTGG
>Ga0233375_1000140_pt1 | contig 42653 bp, 35 predicted proteins | sample ElkDunMinimDraft_10_FD_191539 | JGI IMG/M metagenome (GOLD analysis project Ga0233375, IMG submission 191539) | Fecal eukaryotic communites from dung pellets of Tule Elk in California, USA - Elk Dung E16 | ecosystem: Host-associated > Mammals > Digestive system > Large intestine > Fecal | place...
CATCGACACGGTGGTGCAGGGCGGCGACGCCCTGGTGCTGATGCCCACCGGCGGCGGCAAGTCCTTGTGCTACCAGGTGCCCGCACTGGTGCGGCCGGGCGTCGGCGTGGTCGTCTCCCCGCTGATCGCCCTCATGCAGGACCAGGTCGACGCGCTGTCAGCCCTGGGAGCCCGGGCCGGGTTCCTCAACTCCACCCAGGACGTCGCGCAGCGCCGTGAGGTCGAGGACGCGTTCCTCGCGGGCGAGCTCGACCTGCTGTACCTGGCTCCCGAGCGGCTCAAGGTCCCCTCGACGCTCGACCTGCTGGACCGCGGCGAGATCAGCCTGTTCGCGATCGACGAGGCGCACTGCGTGGCGCAGTGGGGCCACGACTTCCGGCCCGACTACCTCCAGCTCTCGATCCTGCACGAGCGGTGGCCGTCGGTCCCCCGCATCGCGCTGACCGCCACCGCGACGCGCGCCACCCACGCCGAGATCGCCCAGCGCCTGCAGCTCGAGGACGCGCGCCACTTCGTGGCGTCCTTCGACCGGCCGAACATCCAGTACCGGATCGTCAGCAAGGCGAGCCCGCAGCAGCAGCTCCTCGAGCTGCTGCGCACCGAGCACGCGGGCGACGCGGGCATCGTCTACTGCCTGTCCCGGGCGTCGGTCGAGAAGACCGCCGACTTCCTGGTCAAGCAGGGCATCCCCGCGCTCCCGTACCACGCGGGGCTCGACGCGCGGGTCCGGGCCCGGAACCAGTCGCGCTTCCTGCGCGAGGACGGGCTCGTGATGGTCGCGACCATCGCGTTCGGCATGGGCATCGACAAGCCCGACGTGCGCTTCGTCGCGCACCTCGACCTGCCGAAGTCCGTCGAGGGCTACTACCAGGAGACCGGCCGCGCGGGGCGCGACGGCCTGCCCGCCACCGCGTGGCTCGCCTACGGCCTGCAGGACGTCGTCCAGCAGCGCCGGATGATCGACACGTCGGAGGGGGACGCCGCGCACCGCCGCCGCCTGGGCCAGCACCTGGACGCGATGCTGGCGCTGTGCGAGACGGTCGAGTGCCGGCGCGTGCAGCTCCTCGCGTACTTCGGCCAGAGCAGCGAGCCGTGCGGCAACTGCGACACCTGCCTGGCGCCGCCCGAGGGCTGGGACGGCACCCGGGCCGCGCAGATGCTCCTGTCCACGGTGCTGCGACTCGACCGCGAGCGCCGGCAGCGCTTCGGCGCCGGGCACGTGATCGACATCCTGCTGGGCAAGCAGACCCCCCGCATGGCGCAGCACGGCCACGACCAGCTCAGCGTCTTCGGCGTCGGCACGGAGCTCTCCGAGGCCGAGTGGCGTGGCGTGGTGCGCCAGCTCCTGGCGCAAGGGCTGCTGGGGGTGACGAGCGACGGCTACGGCACCCTGGTGCTCACCGAGGCCAGCGCCGACGTGCTGTCCGGCCGGCGCGAGGTGCGGCTGCGTCGCGAGACCGCCCGGGCGAAGGCGCCGCGGCAGAGCTCGCGGCGGGGCAAGGCGGCCGCGGCCGCCGACCTGGCGCCCGAGGACGTCGCGACGTTCGAGAAGCTCCGTGCGTGGCGCGCCGGCGCGGCCAAGGAGGCGGGCGTCCCGGCCTACGTGATCTTCCATGACGCGACGCTGCGGGAGATCGCCACCCGGCGCCCGGGCAGCACCGCCGAGCTCGGGGCCATCTCGGGGATCGGGGCCGCCAAGCTCGAGCGGTACGGCGAGCAGGTCATCGCCACCCTCGACGCCGACGCGTGAGCGGCTGACCGGCCCGCCCAGGCCGGTCAGCCGTCCGCGGCGGAGGCCGCGGGGCGCCCGAGGTCCGGGCGCCCGCGGGGGATCACCAGGTGCTGTCGCCGCGCATCACGACGTCGGTGCCGCCGTCGATGAAGATGACCTGCCCGCACAGGTGGGTGTTCTCCGGGCTCACCAGCCAGGCGAACAGCGCCGCGGCCGACTCGGGGGGCATGTAGCCGTTGAGGGGCATCGGCACGTGGGCCGACACCATGTCGCGGCCCTTCTCGGAGCCGAGCATCTCGGCCGTCATGGCCGTGAGCACCACGCCCGGGGCGATCGCGTTGAGCGGGATGCCGGCGCCAGCCCATGCGGGGGTCGGGGCGTTGCGGCGCAGCCACCGGCTGAGCGCGCCCTTGCTGCTCGGGTAGATGCAGCCCTGCGGGCCGCTCTCGACGAGCTCGGCGGCGCGCGCCAGCGCCTTGGCCTCGTCGCCGGCGAGCGCGGCCTCGACCAGCACGTCGTCGGGCTGGCGCAGGCTGGCCATCGAGCTGGTGGTGACGGCGCGCGGGGCGGCGGAGCCGGCCAGGAAGGGACGCAGCCCCTCGAGCGTGGCCACGGCGCCGAAGTAGTTGACGGCCATGGTCAGCGGGATCTCGTGCGAGAGCCCCGCGTTGGCCACGATCGCGTCGATCCGGCCGCCGGTCAGGTCGCCCACGCCCTCGACGAGCGCCGTGCGCCCCTCCGGGGTGCTGAGGTCGACGGCGACGTCGGCCTCGTGCAGGTCCACCCCGATCACGCGGTCCCCGCGGGACTCGAGAAGGTCCTTGGTGGCCCGGCCGATGCCGGAGGCCGCGCCGGTGACGACGATGGTGCGCATGCTCACTCCTTGGTCCGCACGGCGTCGACGCCGAGCGCGGCGACGGTACGCCCTCCGCCTGGGACCTTCGACCTAGGACGGGCAGGCGGCGACGGGGAGCGCAGCGCGGCGGGGACCGACCAGGCCGCTGGCCTGGGGCTCAGTCGTGCGGGGCGGCGTCCGCGATGGCGAAGACCTCGCGCAGTGCCGTGAGGTACGTCTCCCTCGCCTCGCGCCGCACGCTGCGGCCGACCCCGGGCACCTGGACGTAGGTGAGCTGGGCTCCCAGCAGGGACTGGGCGCGGGCGATGTCGTCGGGGTCGACCAGCGAGCCGTGCTGCCGCTCCCCCGCCAGGACGGTCACCGGAACCGGGATGGAGCCCAGGGCCCCGACCCAGTCGCGCCCGTACCACTTCTGCGCCCGGGCGGCGAGCTTCTGGTCCACCCGCTGCTTGGCGTGCACCCACGGCAGCAGCTCGTCCTCGGGCCAGGTCGGGTGCTCGGCGCGCGCGCGCTCGAGCAGCGTCGCCTCGTCGGCGCCCTTGAACGACTCGAGGTAGGACGGCAGGAACGCGGGCACGCCGTCGGGGGTGGTGGCCTCGACGCGCCAGGCCGGGTCCTCGAGCACCAGGGCGACGAGCAGCGACGGCTCGGTGAGCGCGACCTCCTCGGCGATGAGGGCGCCCAGGCCGTGGCCCACCACCACGACAGGGCGGCGCACCACGTCGCGCAGCACCGCGAGCACGTCGGAGGCGAGCGCCCCCACGGTGAACGGCGCCGGGGAGAGCGGCGTGTTGCCGTGCCCGCGGGCGTCGAGCGTGACGACCAGCCGATCGGCGGCCAGCGGGTCGAGCAGCGGGGCGAAGACCTCGCTCGAGTCGGTGACGCTGTGCAGCAGCAGGACGGGAGTGGCGGGCTGCGAGTGCGAGCCGTAGGTCGACCAGGAGATGTCCCCGAGCCGCCCGTACGCGGTGGTGGGCCCCGGGTTCACCGGGCGGTCCCGTCGACCGCGAGCGGCTCGATGGCGGCGATCTCCGCGTCGGTGAGGGCGGGAGCCTGCAGCGCCGCCACGTTGTCCTCGAGCTGGGCCACCGAGCTGGCGCCCACGAGCGCCGAGGTGACCCGCTGGTCCCGCAGCACCCAGGACAGCGCCAGCTGCGCCAGCGACTGCCCGCGCTCCCGAGCGAGGTCGTCCAGCGCCCGCGCGCGGGCCAGGTACGTCGCGTCGATGCGCTCCGGCTTGAGGAAGTGGCCGATCGAGGCCCGCGACCCGGCGGGGGCCTCGCCGCTGAGGTAGCGGCTGGTCAGCAGGCCCTGCGCCAGCGGGGAGAAGACGATCATGCCGATGCCGAGGTCGCCCACCACGTCCAGCAGGGACTCGCCGTCGCCGCCCTCGGGCTGCTCGACGTGCCGGTTGAACATCGAGTAGCTGGGCTGGTGGATGAGCAGCGGCGTGCCCATCTCGGCGAGCACCCGCTGGGCCTCGCGGGTCTGCGAGGGGCTGTAGTTCGAGATGCCGGCGTACAGGGCCTTGCCGCTGGTGACGGCGGTGTGCAGGGCGCCCATCGTCTCCTCGATCGGCGTCGAGGGATCGGGCCGGTGGGAGTAGAAGACGTCCACGTAGTCGAGCCCGAGCCGCCCCAGGGACTGGTCGAGCGAGGCCAGCAGGTACTTGCGGGAGCCGCCGTCGCCGTAGGGGCCGGGCCACATGTCGTAGCCGGCCTTGCTGGAGATGACCAGCTCGTCGCGGTACGGCCGCAGGTCCCGCGCGAGGTGCAGGCCGAAGTTCTGCTCCGCCGATCCGGCGGGAGGGCCGTAGTTGTTCGCCAGGTCGAAGTGCGTGATGCCGAGGTCGAAGGCGCGGAGCAGCACGTCGCGCTGGGTCTCCAGCGCCGTGGTGTCCCCGAAGTTGTGCCACAGGCCCAGCGACAGCGCGGGCAGGTCGAGCCCGCTGCGCCCGGCGCGGCGGTAGTCCATCGCGTCGTAGCGCTCGTCAGCGGCGCGGTACGGGGACTGCGTGGGCATGGTGATCCTCTCGGGTGCGGAACCGCCGCTCTGCGGGCCGTCTCCACCTTACGGGTGGGCGGGAGGGACACCCTACGGCGGGTGCGAGGATCACGGGGTGACGCATGTGGCCTTCTTCGAACCCCGAATCCCCGGCAACACCGGCAGCGCGATCCGCCTGGCGGCCGCGACCGGCTCGACCCTGCACCTGATCGAGCCGCTGGGCTTCGACCTCTCGGAGCCCAAGCTGCGACGGGCTGGCCTGGACTACCACGACCTGGCTCACGTCGTGGTGCATCCGGACCTGGAGGCGTTCCTGGCGTCGGCGCCGGACGCGCGGGTGTTCGCGTTCACGACGCATGCGACGTCGCGGCACAGCGACGTGGAGTACCGTGCCGACGACATCCTGCTGTTCGGGCCGGAGCCGACGGGGCTGCCCCCGGAGGTGCTCGCCCATCCACGGATCACGGCCCAGGTGCGGATCCCGATGCTGGCGGGCCGCCGCTCGCTGAACCTCTCGAACGCGGCGGCCATCGCGGCCTACGAGGCGTGGCGGCAGCGCGACTTCGACGGGGTTCGCTGAGGCACAGCCGCCGAGTCCCGCTCGCGTCTCTCAGTCCCTCTCAGTCCCCGCTCTGGCGCTGGCCCGGGCCCGCGGAGGGCGTTCTCTCGCCGACGACAAGTTGCCTTGGGCGATAATTGCTCACCACAAGCATCTCTGATAAGTTGCCTTCTGCAACCAACGAGAGGCCCCTCCGAACGATGCACGACCCCGAAGCGATCGAGCCGCCCTACCGCGCACTGGTCGCCGCGATCGAGCAGCTCGCCCGCGTCCAACGCGAGTTCGGCGTCCAGCTCGCCCGCGACCTGAACCTCCCCCGAGCAGCGCTCACGGTCGTCCGCCTGCTGCAGACCCGTGGCGCGCTGCCCATCACCGACATCGCCAGCCACCTCCGCGTGGACCTGTCCGTCGCCAGCCGGCACGTCACCGCCCTGGTGGGCGCAGGCCTCGTCGAACGAGCTGTCCCGCACACCCCCTGCCTGGACCGACGGGTCCGCACCGTCCAGCTCACGCCGGCCGGGCTCCAGGTCGCCGCGACGAGCGCCCGCGAGATCGACGCGCGCGCCGCGGCCACCTTCGCCGACTGGACGGCCGAGGAGCTCCTCACGACCGCCGCGCAGATCCAGCGGATCAGCGCGGACGTGGCCGCGGGACACCACCCCGACCAGGCCGCACAAGCCCACCCCGACGCGCTCCCCGCCTGACCGCGCCGCCCGGCCCCACCCGCGGCGCCACCTGCCTCCCGACCTCCAGCACAGAACCGAGAGCCCCCATCGATGTCCGCACAGAACCCCGCACTGCCTGAGACGGCCCCGACCCCACCAGCCGACGCGCCGGCCATGACGCCCCGCCAGGTGCTCGAGGCCCTGTCCGGGATCCTCCTGGGCATGTTCGTGTCGGTGCTCGCCACGAGCGTCGTCTCGACCTCGCTGCCCCGTGTGATCAGCGACCTCAACGGCTCGCAGTCCTCGTACACCTGGGTCGTCACCGCGACCCTGCTCACCACCACGATCACCACGCCCATCTGGGGCAAGCTGTCCGACCTGGTCGACCGCAAGATGCTGATCCAGCTCGCGCTGGCCATCTCGGTGCTGTCCTCGGCGGTCGCCGGGCTCTCGCAGAGCACCGGGATGCTCATCAGCATGCGCGCCTTCCAGGGCATCGGCGCCGGCGGCCTCACCGCCCTCGGCACCGTCCTGATCGCCGACATCATCTCCCCGCGCGAGCGCGGCAAGTACATGGGCCTGATGGGCGGCATCATGGGCCTCGGCATGGTGGGCGGCCCGCTGCTGGGCGGCGTCATCACCGACGGCCCCGGCTGGCGCTGGAACTTCTTCATCGGCCTGCCGTTCGCGATCGCCGCGATCATCGTGCTGCAGCGCACCCTCAAGCTGCCGCCGATGCCCCGCCGCAAGCTGAACATCGACTACGCGGGGGCGTCCCTGCTGTCCGTCGGCATCGGCGGCCTGCTGCTGTGGGTCACCTTCGCCGGCAGCAAGTTCGACTGGCTGTCCTGGCAGACCGCGGTCTTCGTCCTCGGATCGGTGCTGGCCCTCGCGCTCGCGGTGTGGGTCGAGTCCCGTGCGACCGAGCCGATCATCCCGCTGCACCTGTTCCGCAACCGCACCCTGGTGCTCGCGGTCGTCGCCTCCATCGCGGTGGGCATCGCGATGTTCGGCACCTCGGTGTTCCTGAGCCAGTACATGCAGGTGGCGCGCGGCATGTCCGCCACGGCCTCCGGCCTCATCACCATCCCGCAGATCTTCGGGCTGTTCCTCGCCTCGACCATCAGCGGGCGCATCATCAGCGTCACCGGCAAGTACAAGCGGTACATGATCGCCGGCGCGGTGCTGCTGTCCGCGGGCATGGCCCTGATGGGCACCATCCGGTACGACACGAACTTCGTGCTGGTGTGCGTCTACATGTTCGTGCTCGGCTGCGGCCTGGGCATGCTCATGCAGAACCTGGTCCTCGCCGCGCAGAACACCCTGGCCGTGGACGAGGTCGGGTCCGGCACGTCGACCGTCGCGTTCTTCCGCACGCTCGGTGGCGCGATGGGCGTCTCGGTGCTGGGCGCCGTGCTCGGCAACAAGATCACCTCGCTGCTGACCGAAGGGCTGGCCGCGCTCGGCATCGACCTCTCGGCCCTCGGCGGCAGCACGTCGTCGATCCCGAACGTCGCCACCATCCCCGAGCCGGTCAAGACGGTGGTCGAGTCCTCGTACGGCGAGGGCGTGGCGTTCCTGTTCCTGCTGGCCGTGCCCCTGGCCGTCGTGGCCCTGATCGCGGTGTGCTTCCTCAAGGAGGTGCCGCTGGGCGAGCGCTCCGGCGTCGAGCTGCGGCTCGCCGAGCAGGCCGAGGCGCAGGCCCGCCTGGCCGCGGCGGAGGCGCAGGCAGAGGACGGCGCTGACCCCTCCCCGGCGCCCGCAGAGCGGGCCACGGCAGAGGCCGACGGGCTCGACCAGCCCGCCCGGTAGGACCGATCCGTCGCCGTGGGCGCCGCCTGCCCACCCGCAGGCGGCGCCCACGGCGCCCAGGACACGGGAGGATGTCTGTCGTGGACACCGACACCGTGCAGCGCGTGGAGCGTGAGCTCGCCCTCCTGCTGCGCCGCGCGAACGCCGCGGCGCCCCGGATGGCACGGCACGTGCACCCCGACCTCGAGCCCGCCGCCTACCCGATCGTCGCCCGCATCGAGCAGGTGCCGGGGGTGCGGGCCAGCGAGCTCGCCGACCACATCGGGGTGGGGCGGGGCACGATGTCCCGCCAGCTCGCGCGCCTCGACGAGCTCGGGCTGATCGAGCGCAGCACCGACCCCGACGACTCGCGCGGCCAGCTCATCCAGCTCACCCCGGCGGGGGCCGACCGCCTCGCGCGATCCCGCGAGGCCCGCCGCGAGTTCTTCGAGCGCGCGTTGCAGGAATGGACGGGATCCGACCTCGAGCGGCTCGCCGAGCAGCTCGCGCGGCTCAACAGCAGCCTCGACGGGGCCCGGCGCACGCTCGAGTGACCCAGGCCGGCGGGCGTCGGCCCAGCGCCCTCAGCGCGACCAGGTGGTGCGCTGCCGCGCGATCGCGGCGATGGCGTCGACCCGTGGCGGCTCGATCCGCTCCAGCAGGTTGAGGAACGATCCCGGGACGTCGCTGCGGGCCATCACCAGGACGTCGTCGGGCCGTTCGCCGGGCGCCATGTCGACGATGCCCTGCAGCACCAGCACCGCGCGCACCGTGAGCTGCGAGCCGACCGCCGCGCGGAGCAGCGCCTGCACCCGCGCCGCCTCGAGGCGCGCGTCGCGCTGGTAGGGCACCGGCTCGCCGTCCACCGTCATGGTCCGCTTGCGCACCACGATGTGCTGGCCGGGGTGGGCGCACTCCCTCGCCGTGAAGATCCCGCCCGGGCCGATGAGCAGGTGGTCCACCACCGTGCCCTGGCGGCCCAGCGGCACCGAGTGCACCACGTGCCACCCCTGGGTGGTCAGCGCGTCGAGCCGCACGCGCACCGAGCTCGCACGGGTGCGGACACCGGGCTCGTACACGTCGCCGTCCAGCGCCCGCAGCTCGTCGAGCTCCTCGAGGCCGCCCTCGACCTGGAAGGGGAGGACCAGCTCGGTGACGTAGGAGCGCAGGTAGGCCTGCGCGGCCTTGCGCACACCGGCCTCGAGGATGGGCTCGTCCACGATGACCTCGCCCGACTGCAGGTCGACGCAGCCGACCCGCGCGCCGGACTCAGCGGTCACGTAGAGGCGGTCGGCGCCGTAACGCCGCCATCGCCGCACGATCAGAGCCTCGGTCACCCGTTCATTATCGGCGCCCTGAGGCCGGGACTGAACCACCCGGGGTGGACAACCCGTGCGGGAGCCGCGTCCACCGGCGTGTCGGGCGCGGCACGCCGGTGCGGACCCGGATCATTCGCACCGAGTTGGACACACCGGTGTGGACAGCCCTGTGCACAGCCCGTCCCGGAGGCTCAGGCCCCGGGCTCGAAGGTGAGGCTCACCGAGTTCATGCAGTAGCGGTCGCCCGTGGGCGTCTGCGGCGCGTCGTCGAAGACGTGCCCCAGGTGGGACCCGCACCGGGCGCACCGCACCTCGGTGCGCGTCATCCCCAGGCTGCGGTCCTCGATCAGCTCGACCTTGTCCCCCGCGAGCGGCGAGAAGAAGCTGGGCCACCCGCAGTGCGAGTCGAACTTCGTGTCGGAGCGGAACAGCTCCTGGCCGCACGCCCGACAGCGGTACACCCCCTCGCGCTTCTCATCGAGGAGCTCGCCCGTCCACGGGCGCTCGGTGCCCGCCAGGCGCAGCACCTGGAACTCCGCCGGGTCGAGCTCGGCCCGCCACTGCGCCTCGTCCTTGTCGACCTCGTACACCTTGCCCGTGTCCTTCGCCATGCCCAGCACAACGGCGCCGCCTGCTCGCGCATTCCAGCCGCCGCACGCACGAGAGCCTGCGCGGCGGGGACGCCCCGAAGGGCTCCTGCCACGCAGGCTCTGTGCGCTGCTGGTGTGCGGTGTGCGGTGTGCGCGCTCAGCGCCCGCGGCGACGGCCCGCGGAGGAGCCCATCGACATCGCGACGCCGCCGCCACGGCTGCTGGAGCCGCTGCCCGGGGTCGCGGTGGAGTGCACCGGGCGCGAGCCGCCCGTCGCGCTGCGCTGCGGCGCGGCCGAGGAGCCGGCCCGGCCACGCCCGCGGGCGCCGCCCTGGCCGCCCGAGCCTGCGCCCGGCTGGCCGCCGCCCTGGCCGCCGGCGCTCCGGCCGCGGCCGCCGCGACGACGCGACGGGCCGCCCGCGGCGCCGTCACGCGACGGCGCGCCACCACGGCGACCGGCCTCGACGACCGCCACGGGGGCGGGCTCGACGTGCGCGGCGACCTCGCCCACCAGGCGGGCCACCACGGCCGAGCCGGGGCGCACCTGCTGGGGCTGGACGGTGATCTTCGCCTGACGGGTCAGGGTGCGGACGTCGCCGGCCTGCTCGGGGAGCATGACCGTGACGACGTCGCCGCCCTCGCCGGCGCGGGCGGTGCGGCCCGAGCGGTGCAGGTACGCCTTGTGCTCGGCCGGCGGGTCCACGTGCACCACGAGCTCGATGTGGTCGACGTGGATGCCGCGCGCGGCGATGTCCGTGGCGACGAGCACCTTGACCGAGCCCGAGGAGAACGCCTCGAGGTTGCGCTCGCGCGCCGGCTGGCTCAGGTTGCCGTGCAGGTCCACCGCGGGGATGCCCGTGGCCGTCAGCGCCTTGGCGAGCTTCTTCGCCTGGTGCTTCGTGCGGGTGAACAGCACCCGGCGCCCGGTGCCGGAGGCCAGCTCGTTGATGACCAGGCGCTTGGACTCGGCGTCGGCGACCGCCAGCACGTGGTGGGTCATCTTCGCGACCGGCGACTCGGCGGAGTCCACCGAGTGCGTCAGCGGGTTGTGCAGGTAGCGCTTGACGATCTGGTCGACGCCGTTGTCCAGCGTCGCGGAGAACAGCATGCGCTGGCCGTTCTTCGGCGTCTGGTCCATCAGGCGCTTGACGCCGGGCAGGAAGCCCAGGTCGGCCATGTGGTCGGCCTCGTCCAGCACGGTGATCTCGACGCCCTCGAGGGAGACGAGGCGCTGCTTGATCAGGTCCTCGAGGCGGCCGGGGCAGGCCACGAGGATGTCGATGCCGCCGTTGAGGGCGCTGACCTGGCGGTTCTGCGAGACGCCGCCGAACACGGTGGTCAGGCTCAGGCGCTCGGCGCGGGCCAGCGGCTCGAGCGTCGCGGCGATCTGCGTGGCCAGCTCGCGGGTGGGGGCGAGCACCAGCCCGCGGGGCCGGGCCGGGCGGCGGGCGCCCGTCGAGGCGGCGAGCCGCGCGACCATCGGCAGCGAGAACGCGAGCGTCTTGCCGGAGCCGGTGCGGCCACGGCCCAGCACGTCCCGGCCCGAGAGGGTGTCGGGCAGGGTGGCCGTCTGGATGGGGAACGGAGCGGTGATGCCCTGCGTGGTGAGGGCAGCGACCAGGGTCTCGGGCACGCCGAGAGCAGAGAACGACATGAAGGGGGGCGCCTTTCCGGCGGTTGGGAACGGTCGGGGCTCGCGGCGGCTTGCGGGGAAGGCCCCGCCGGTGCTCCACGACGTCGGACGCGCAAGAAGAAGCGCATCTACCCCTCCATTGTGCCCTACCGGCGCAACTCGACCCGCCGCGGGGCTGAGCGCACGCTCACCGCACTGGCGCAAACGGGTGAAAAGGGCGGGTGAGAACGGCCCCGACGGGTCTCAGGCGGGTCAACTCCGGGGAGCACGGGCCGATAAGAGGGCGAGCATCGGCGCACCGGTCGGAGCTCTGCGGATCGGAAGGACACACCCGTGGCTCCCCCGAGCACCGTCCTGGTGCTGACCCCCTGGACAGCAGGCTTCTATCACGGCTCGCTCATCGCCGGCATCGCCCGAGACGCCGCCGCCCACGACGAGCGGATCATCGTGGTGCAGACGCTCGACGCCGGCAGCATCACCGAGACGACGGTGGACCCGCCCGCGTTCTCGAGCCACGTCGCCATGGACGTCTCAGCCGGTGTGATCGCCATCTCCACCGCCACCCACCGGTCGCACCTCGAGGCCATCCGCGCCTCCGGCAAGCCGCTCGCGCTCGCCAGCAACTCGGTGGCCGGGCTCGACGTGCCCACCGCCATGCCGGACAACGAGCACGGCGTCGCCGCCGCCGTCGAGCACCTGATCGAGCACGGGCACCAGCGCATCGGCTTCGCCGGCAACCTCGCCCAGTCGGACATCCGCGAGCGCTACGCCGCCTACCACGACACCCTGCTGGCCCACGGCATCACCCCCGACCCGGACCACTACTACCCGGCCAGCCACAACGTGGAAGAGGGCGGCGTGGAGATCGCGCAGGCGTTCCTGCGCCTTGACGCCGCCGCGCGCCCCACAGCCCTGATCGTGGCGACCGACCGCAACGCGATGGGCCTGCTCCCCCTGCTCAAGGGCGCGGGCGTCGCGGTGCCCGGGGACCTCGCCATCATCGGCTTCGACAACGTCGAGGGCGCCGCGTACACCAAGCCCCCGCTGACGAGCGTGAACCAGCGGTTCGACCGCATCGGCACGCGCGCGTCACAGCTGCTGCGCGGCCTGGTGCACGGGGCGCCGCCCGAGGACGACCACTCCGGGCCGGCGCATCTGGCCCCCCGCGCGTCGTGCGGCTGCAGGCCGCTGCTCGACGTCGACGCCAGCGAGGTCCCCGCCGCCGACGTGGAGGGCGCCCTGCTCGCCCGGATCGACGAGGCGTTGCGCGACAGCGCCATCACGCTGCCCGCGGGCGCCGCGACCACCGCCCACCAGTCGCTGGTCCGGACGGTGCGCGAGGTCGTCGCGACCCGCCGCGACCCTGCCCCCGACGCGCTGAAGAAGGCGCTCGAGCCCCTCACCCAGCACATCACCGTGCCCGAGGTGCTGCAGCGCATCGACGCCGCCTTCTCGCTGTACGTGCGGGAGACCAGCTCCTCCGAGCAGGCGGACGACTGCCTCGACGCCCTGCTCACCACCGTCGGCGCCCGCGCCTCGGTGGCCCTGTGGCACCTGCAGACCGGCATCTACCTCGGGCGCGCCCACGAGCTGCAGGACTCCCTGCACGAGCAGTACGGGATCGGGGTGGACCTCCTGGGGCACGGCACGTCCGACCCCCGCCGGCTCGACTGGCTCGCCGGATCGCACCTGCGCGCCGCCGTCCTGGCGATGTGGCGTGACACCGGCAACCGCTCCGAGCTCGTCATCGAGGGGGTCCACGACCCCCACGGGGTCCTCGGCGGCCTCTTGGGCCGGGTCATGGCGCCCGAGTCCTTCCCTCCGCCCGAGCTGGTCGCCGCGTCGAACCCGGCCACCAACGACGTCGTCTTCCTGGTGCCCGTCCGCACCGCCACCGACGACTGGGGCTGGTTCGCGGTGATCGGGCCGGTCGACACCACGTCGGAGCGCCAGACGTACAACCACTGGGCGGCTCTGCTGTGCGCCGCGTTCGCCCAGGAGTCGCTGGCCGAGACGGTGCGCAGCGGCGAGGAGCGGTACGGCCTGCTCGCCCGCGCCATGAACGAGGGCCTGTGGGAGTGGCACTCGCACGGCGCCATCACCATGTCGAACCGCTGCCGCTCGCTGCTCAACCTCACGGCCGACAGCGAGCTGGACTGGCGCAGCCGCGTCCACCCGGAGGACCTGCCCGAGCTGACGAGCGAGGTGCGCCAGGTCATCGAGGGGCAGAAGACCCTCGCCGAGGTGGAGATCCGCTACCAAGGGCCCGGCGAGCCCGAGCACCGGTGGCTGCTCGTCCGCGTCATGCCCCTCAGCGGGGTGGGCGCCGCGGGCCAGCGGCTGCTCGGATCGCTGACCGACATCGACCACCGCAAGCGGCTCGAGGAGAAGCTGCGGCGCAACGCGCTCTACGACGCGGCCACCGGGCTGCCGAACCGGCGCCTGTTCCTGGACCGCCTCGAGCGCAGCGTCGCCCGGTGGCAGGAGAGCCGCACGCCCTTCGCCGTCGTGTTCCTGGACCTGGACCGGTTCAAGGTGGTCAACGACTCGCTGGGCCACCAGGCCGGAGACCGCCTGCTGCAGGTGGTCAGCGACCGGCTGCGCACCATCCTGCGCGGGCAGGACACGGCCGCCCGGTTCGGCGGGGACGAGTTCGCCGTGCTGCTGGACGGCGTCACCCCCGACGCGGTGCCGGCGATCGTCCGGCGGATCCAGGACTCGCTGTCGCGGCCCGTCGAGGTCGAGGGGCACGCCCTGTGGGTCACCGCGAGCCTGGGCATCGCCTCGTCTGCCGTCGACTACCACAACGCGGAGGACGTCCTGCGTGACGCCGACGCCGCGATGTACAACGCGAAGTCCCACGAGCCCGGCACCCTGTCCTACTTCGACGCGACGATGCACGACGAGGCGCTGCACCACGTCAAGCTGCAGAGCGCCGTCCAGGAGGGCCTCGACCGGGAGCAGTTCGAGGTCTACTACCAGCCGATCGTCCAGCTCGACGAGGGACCGGTCGAGCGCTTCGAGGCGCTGATCCGGTGGAACGACCCCGAGCACGGCATCCGGCTGCCCGGCGAGTTCCTGCCCCTCATGGAGGAGACCGGGCTGGTGGTGCGCCTCGGCCGCCAGATCATCGAGGACGTGTGCCGGCAGATCGCCGAGTGGCGTTCCACCTACGCCGGGCCGGTGAACGTGAGCATCAACCTGTCCGACCGCGAGTTCTGGCACGCCGGCCTGGTGGACCACGTCCGGTCGTGCCTGGCCAAGCACGACCTCGACGCGTCCTGCCTGACCCTCGAGGTCACCGAGGGCGTCATCATGCGGCGGCCGGAGCTGGCCCAGCAGCTGATGTCCCGCATGCGCGACGCCGGGCTGCGGCTGCACATCGACGACTTCGGCGCCGGGCACTCGTCGTTGCAGACCTTGCACCGGTACCCGGTCGAGGCGCTCAAGATCGACCGGTCCTTCGTGCACGAGCTGGTCGAGGGGAAGCAGAGCCGCGAGCTGGTGCGGGCCATCGTCGCGATGGGCAAGGCGCTGGGCCTGGAGGTCATTGCCGAGGGCATCGAGACGTCCGAGCAGCTCGCGGTGCTGCGCGAGGTGGGCTGCGACATCGGCCAGGGCTACCTGTTCGACTGCGCCGTGCCGGGCGCCCGCGCCGCCGAGCTCCTGGGGCACTCGTTCGAGAGCCTCAAGCCGGCGCTGTGCGTGGAGGCCCCCGCGGTGTGACGCACGGGCCCGGGCGTGGCGCCCGGGCCGGTGCGTGGCCCCCGGGCCGGGTGTGACGCCCGGGCCCGGCGGGCGGGTGCGGCGCTAGAGCCGCATGCGCTCGCGGCGCTGGACGCCCTGGGTGTGCAGCACGTGCCGGAACAGGTCGTCGGTCTGGCGGCTGGTGAGGCCCAGGAACCGGCACCCGTAGTGCGTGCCGGTGCGGGACGGCTGCGCGCGCACGACGACGGCCTCGAGCAGCATCGGCGACGGCAGCTCCTCGTACAGGAACCGGATGCGCTGGCCGGGCTGGAGCGTGGCCTGCGAGAGGATCCGCATGCCGTGGGCGCTGATGTCCAGCATCGTGAACGCCAGGTCGCCCTCGTGGGCCTCGGGCTCGTCCTCGGCGGGCTCGTCCTCGCCGTCCACGACCTCGACCCCCGGCCCGGTCGACTGGGTCGGCACGGCGGGCGCGGCAGCGGGCTCGGGCGCGGGCGCGGGCGCGCCGTGCTCCGCGTCGGTCCAGCGCGCGAGGGCTGTGCCGGTGCACGCCACGTGCGTGCTGACCCGCACCACCTCCCGCTTCTGCAGGGTGGACACGAGCGCGACGTCGGCGATGTCCATGCCGTCGGGGCCCACCCGGGAGAGGTAGCCGGCGTAGAGGCACTCGCCGCGGACCTCGTCGAGCACCTCGACGGTCACGTCGGAGCCAGGCTCGAGCGCCCGCAGCGGGGCCTCGACCCCGATCATCATCATGTCCCCGTCGAACACGCGGACGAAGCCCGTCACCGAGGCGCCGCCGTCGACGTTGACCGTGCAGGTGGCCAGCTCGTGCATCGTGGCCTCGTCCATCCGGGAGACTGCGAGCCAACGGCTCGCGCAGTGTGCAAAGGGTGACCCGAGGGTAGCCGCCGAGGCCCGCCTCGCCGCGGAACGGCCCGGGTGAAACCGACGCGCCGCGGCCGCTGCAGCGCGAGGGCGCCGCGGCACCGTACCCTCGGGCGACCGTTCCCTTGTGATCCGTCCTGATCCGTCCCGTGAGGTCCTGGTGCCGTCCCCCCGCCGTCGGTGGCCGCTGACTCGCTACTTCGCCGTGGTGAGTGTCATCGGCATGCTCATCCTCGGGTGCGCGCTCATCGTCACGACGGCCACCGTGATGCGGCAGCAGGCCCTGCGGGAGGGGGCAGCGGCCGCCCAGTCGGTGGCCGAGTACGCGGGCGCCGCCGTGAGCCAGGAGGTCTACACCCTGGGCCTCCTGGCGCCCGGCCAGCGCGACCTGGTGACGGACTCCGTCGAGGGGTTCTCCGACCGCCTGGTGGGCCTGCGGATGTGGACCCGCGACGGCGGGGTGCTCTACGACTCCGACGCGGCGTCCACCGGGTTCCCCGACTGGCAGCGGCTGGACGCGGCGCTGCGCGGGCAGTCGGACGCGCGCGCCATCACCGAGGTGCGCGGCGACGCGCTCGGCGGCACCGAGCGCGAGGTCCTCAACGTCTACGTCCCCACCGAGGTGGACGGCGTCGTGATGGGCGCCTCCGAGGTCCGCCTCGACTACACCGCCACCACCCAGGCGCTGCAGTCCGCGAGCAGGGTCGTCGCCTGCGTGGTCGTGGGCGGTCTGGGGCTGCTGTGGATCCTGCTCTTCCGCACCGTGCGCACGGCCTCCCGCCGGTTGCAGTCCTCCGCGCTCGACAACGCCCGGCTCGCGCTGCTCGACTCGCTGACCGGGCTGCCCAACCGGCGGATGCTCGCCGACCGGCTGCGGCGGGCCATCGAGCGGGCGGAGGCCGACGGCACCCGGGTGGGGCTCGTGCTGCTCGACGTCGACCGGTTCAAGGACATCAACGACTCCCTGGGCCACGACCGCGGGGACGAGCTGCTCGAGCAGGTCGCGGCCCGGCTCCGCGACAGCCTGCGGGACGGGGACCTCGTGGCCCGGCTCGGCGGCGACGAGTTCGCGGTGCTGCTGCCCGGGGTGCGGTCCCCCGCCGACGCCGAGCAGCTCGCCCACCGCGTCCGCGGCGTGTTCGCGGCGCCGTTCCCGCTCGGCGACCTGCCGTTGCACGTGGACACCTCGATCGGCGTCGCGGTGCTCCCCGACCACGCGCGGGACGGCACCACCCTGATGCGGATGGCCGACGTCGCGATGTACACCGCGAAGACCCACCGGCTCGGCGTCGCGCTGTACTCACCCGACGAGGACGACTCCTCACCGGCACGGCTCGTGCTGCTCGGCGACCTGCACCGGGCGCTCGCGGCCGACGCCGAGCTGGAGATGCACTACCAGCCGAAGATCGACCTGGGCACCGGCGACACCGTCGGCCTGGAGGCCCTCATGCGCTGGCGGCACCCGACGCGGGGCCTGCTTCCCCCGGACCTGTTCGTGCCCCTCGCCGAGCAGTCCGGCCTGATCCACGACCTGACCCGGTTCGCGCTGCGCTCGTGCGTGCGGCAGGTCGCCCTCTGGCGCGACCAGGGGGCGATGCTGCCGGTGGCCGTGAACCTGTCCGCCCACGACCTCACCGAGGTGGCCGTCGTGGAGCTCATCGAGCAGCTCCTCGCTGAGCACGCCGTCCCGGCGGCGCTGCTCGAGATCGAGATCACCGAGACGGCCCTGGTCGCGGACCCCTCACGGGTCGTGCCGGTGCTGCGCCGGCTGGCGGCGGCGGGGGTGCGGGTGGCGATCGACGACTTCGGCATCGGCAACACCTCGATCTCCCAGCTCCTGGACCTGCCCGTCGCGGGCCTCAAGATCGACCGGCTGTTCGTCACGGACCTGGCGTCGGGGGGCGGCTCCGCCCTCGTGGTCAAGGCCATGGTTGACCTGGCGCACTCGTTCGGGCTGTCGGTCGTGGCCGAGGGCGTCGAGGACGAGGAGACGGCCCAGCTGCTCCACGACATGGAGGTCGACCAGGCCCAGGGCTTCTGGTACTCCGCGGCCGTGCCCGCGAGCGCCCTGGCCGCCACTGACATGGCCGCACGCAGATTCGGGACGAACATGACGGCGGCCCTCAAGTCGCCGCAATAACGTGCCGATCCCCCCAGAACCCGACACACCACCTCGAACGAAGGGTCCCCAGATGGACGAGCTCCTCCAGGAGATGATCGACCCGATCCCGCCACGGCACGACGTCGCCCGACGCCGTCGCCTGGTGACGACGGTGACGATCCTGACCCTGGCCGGCACCGGGATCGCGGCGATGGCCACTGCCGCGGTGTTCACCGACAACGGCACGGTGAACGGGGGTGAGATCACCACCGGCACCGTGGACCTGACCACGGACGACCTCACCTTCACCGTGCCGAGCGCCGGCATGGCGCCCGGTGACACCCTCGTGGCCCCGCTGACGGTGTCGAACACGGGGACGCTCGCCTACCGGTACTCCGTGCGGTACAGCGCCAACGACACCACCGACGCGGATGGCGGCACGGCGGCGCTCACGGACTGGCTGCAGCTGCGCGTCTACGCCGTGGACACCTGCACCAAGGCGGCCACCGACGCCGTGGGGGCCGAGCTCATCGGCGCCGCGGGCTCGCAGGTGGGCAGCGGGTCGCTGAGCACCGCCGCCGAGCCGGCAGCCCTGGTGGGCGACGTGGCGACCGGCCAGCAGCCGGGCGACCGCGTGCTGATCGCCGCGGACGCGTCGGAGGTCCTGTGCGTGCGCGTCGACCTGCCGATCGACACGCCGAACGAGGCCCAGGACACCTCGGCCGACCTCACGCTGCGCCTCGACGCGGAGCAGACCACGAACAACCCGTGACGAGGCAGCCGCACGCATGATCGAGATCGAGCACGCCCGGCGGGCCGCTCGGCGCAGGCACGTGGACCCCGAGCCCACGGACCTGCCCGAGTACCTGGCGCTCGCCGCGCGCACCGGACCACCGGGTGGCCAGTCCACCCGGTGGTCCGGGGGCTCGGCCGACGAGCTCCGACCGGTCGCCCGTGCCGCCGCCCCGACGCCGGCCAGCCTGCCGGCGCCACGCTGGCAGCGGGCCACCACGGTGGTGCTGTGGGTCGTGGTCGCGCTGTTCTCGACCGCGTACGCCGCGTCCCTGGCGGTCCCGCTGTGGTTCCAGCTCCACCATCAGCAGGTCCTCGTGGTGACCTCTGGGTCGATGTCCGGAGTCCGCTCCGGGGGCTTCGACGCCGGTGACGCGGTGGTGATGCGGCGGCTCACCGACCCGTCGCAGCTCGAGGTCGGCCAGGTGGTGTCGTTCTGGCCGCAGGGCTCGGACCACCTCGTGACGCACCGCATCGTGTCGCTGCACTACCTGCCCGTGATGCGCCAGGACCCCGAGACGGGAAAGATGCTCACCACGATCGACCAGAGCACCGGTGAACCGGTGCTCCGCCCCTACGTCATGACCAAGGGCGACGCGAACGCCGAGCCGGACCCCGACGCCACGCCGTTCTCCCGGGTGCGCGGGGTGGTGCTGGACGTCTACCCGCACTGGGGGTGGGCGCTGCAGTGGGCCCGCTCCCCCGTCGGGCGGCTGACGATGCTGGCGCCTCCGCTGCTCGCCCTGGCCGCCATGGAGCTCATGGCGGTGATGCGCGAGCGTGCGCTCAAGCGCGAGCTCGGCGCGGGCCCCCACGATCCGCATGACGCCCGGCGCCAGCACGCCGACGGGGGTGAGCATGACCTCCTCCTCGACTGAGCGGCCCGGGGGGCGCCACCGGTCGCTGCGGCTCGTCGCAGTGCTCCTGCTCGGGGTCGCGGCCCTCGCCGGACCGGTGGTCGCCGGGTCGACCTCCGCCGTCTTCATCGACGACGAGGCCGTCTCCGCGACGTTCTCCACGGTCCCCGACTTCTCCGCCCCGGCCTCGGACCGGGCCACCGCCCCGGCGAGCCCTCCGCCGGCGGCGACGGCCAAGCCGTCAGCGGGGCCGAGCGCGCGGCCCGGCCCTGAGCCGGCGTCCACGCACGCCCCGACGCCCCCAGCCCCGGGGGCAGAGGAGAACCGCCCTCGGCGCTAGTGGCCGCCGAGGGCGGGGCCCACGCGCGCGCCGCTCAATCGGCGGCTGACCAGCACGGGTCGTCGAGGTCGAGCGTCTTGTAGCCCTGCCGCACCTCCGCGGAGCCGACGACGATCTCCCACGGACCCGTCGCGGCCGGCAGCCCCGCGAACGCGAGAGCGTCGTTGACGTCGAAGATCACGTCCGCCACGCGGGTCCGCTCAGCGGCAGGCGCGGAGCTGAAGTGGGCGATCATCGCGAAGGACGTCGCCAGGTCGACGACGACCAGCTGCACGTCCGTGCGGATCGTCGGGCGGGCCCGCGGCGTGTCCTCATCGCTGAAGAGCGCGTCGAGGCTCTCGGCGAGCATCTCGCGGGTGCCGAGGCTCAGCGGCGCGGGGACGTCCCAGCGCAACGACGGCCGATACCTGCCTGCATGATCTGTCACGTTAGGCCCCCTTTGCCCCCCGACTCGTTCCAGCAGTGTGGCAGTCTCCGAGGCTCGTGCGAAGTCCTCGAATCGTCACATTCACCCGTGTGGGTGGATGTCCCCACCCCCGTCCCGCTGGGAGGATGGCCCGCCGCGCGCGCCACCTGCCCGTCACGGGCGGACACTGAGGAGACGAGGTCCCGCCCGGCCCGCCCCGCGCGGCAGGCCGGGCGCCGGGACAGGGCTCTGGTCAACGGACGGTGCTCATGGCAGAGGTGATGGTGGCCGTCGTCGACGGCCCGTACACGTTCGACACCGACACGGTCCTCGCCGTGATCCACGGCGCGTGGCCCGAGGCCGTCTGGAGCCCCACGAGACCGGGCGCCGTGGACCCGTCGCTGGGCCAGGTGGAGATCGGGGGCCAGGACGGGGACCCGCCCTTGGTCGTTGACCTGCTCGCTGGCGGCGAGGCCATCGGCATGGACGGCGGCGCGGAGCGGATCGCCGAGCTCGTCGCGCGGCTGACCCGCATGCCCGGCTTCCCCGACGACGAGTCGGTGGTCCTCACCGACTGGTCGGACGACCTGTACCCGCTCGCGCCCGGCACCTCGCCGCAGACGCTGCGCGCCGCCGCGTCCGCCGTCGACTGACGCGGCGACGGTCATCCGCGCGCGGCGCTCGGCTGCTGGGACGACGCCGCTCGAGGCTCCAGGTCCTTGAGGCTGAGCGGGTGCGCCGGCTGGGGTGGCAGCGGCGCGCTGCTGTGCACGTGCAGGTCCTCGCCGACGTGCGCCACCTCCCCCGATCCCATCAGCCGCCACCCGGGGTCGGAGTCCATCGGCTCGGTGGCGACGATCACCGACCCGCGCTCGGTGAGGGCGTCGCTGTGGACGCTGATCCGCCGCGTCCGAGCCTCGAGCCGCGACCGGTGCGGCGCGTGGTCGCCGCCCTCCCGCGACGGCCGCTCGAGCACGTACAGCGGGTGGGTCTCCGGGTAGCGCACGGCCCACAGCTCGGACGGGGTGGTGAGCACGATGTTCGCCGCGTAGAGCGGGATGTTCTCGATGATCCAGGTCAGCGCCGTGACGATGGCGGCGCCCACATCGCCGCCGTTGCGCCGTGCCTCGGCGGTGATCAGGGCGAACATGCGCTCGCTGTCGGTCTGGCCGTGCACCAGGCCCATGACGCCCAGCTCGCGCAGCCGCGCTTCTAACAGGTCCAGGCCCTGGAGCACGCCGTTGTGCGCCAGCAGGCGGCCGTCCTGCTCGAAGGGGTGGGTGTTCACCAGGGTGTTGGCGCCCGTGCTCGCGTACCGGACGTGCGCCACGAACGTGCGGCTCTCGAGCTCGCGCGCCTCGGTGGCGAAGGCCTTGTCCTCGTACGCGGCGATCGGCTGCTTGTCGACGATCGGGGCGCCGCCGGGCCCGAAGACGCCGATGCCCGTGCCGTCCGCCTCCCGACGGGACTGCTGGGCCAGGCTGTCGGGGTCGGTCAGCAGCCACATCGTCGCGCGCGCGGGGGTGCGCCCCGCGTGCATGCCGAACAGTCGACACATCAGAGCCCCCTGCTCCGCCGAGGGCTGGCCGCCCTCCGCTACGGGGCGGGTTCGGCGCCTCGACGCGCCGCGACGTGCCTGCCCCTCCCCCAGTGCAGCAACCCGCGCGCCCGGGCGCGACCCGGGGCGTGGGAGCCGGGCGCCCGGGCAGCACGACGGGCCGGGAACCGTGAGGTCCCCGGCCCGTCATCCGTGTGCGCCGAGCCGCGCTGGCGCGTCTCGAGGGCGCGTCCTACAGGTACAGCGGCGTCAGCTCGACGTACTCGTCGATCGACCCGTCGCGCATGCACACCTCGATGATCTTGCGGCCCAGCGGGTCCAGGTCGTCGGTGAGGAACTGCGCGAGCTCGCTCTTGAAGAAGTCCGTGAGGATCTTCGCGCCCGCGTCGTACGCCTGCTCGCCCACCTGGGACTGCTGCTCCGGGCGCAAGAAGGTGGGCCGCACGAGCTGCCCGTCGATCTTCATCTCCTCGAGCGTGTAGCCGAACAGCGGGCAGCGCGCCTCGACGAGCTCGCTCTGGCGCAGCCGTCCGCCACCACGGCGGGCCAGGTACTCACGGGTGAGCCACTCGGCGGAGAAGCCCACCTTGTAGGCGCCGATGTGCTGGTTGGGGGTCAGCACGTAGCGCGTGCGGTTCGCCTCGACGAGCTGCTGCAGCAGCAGGTTCGCGGCCGCGACCTTGGTGCCCGTGGAGAACGGCCAGTACGAGCCGACGCCCTCGGCCACCATCCCGCCGTGGGCGAGCCTGTCCGTGGCGGCCTTGCTCTCGCCGATCGACGGGTTCTTGTCGCCGCGCGGCGCGATGAGCCGCCACAACCACGCCAAGGACGCGGGGACCACGTGGGTCATGCCCATGATCCCGTAGGAGGGGTTGTCCCGGGTGCAGGCCGGCATGCGCACCCCGAAGGTCCGCACGTCCACGTCGGCGGGCTCGCTGACGACGTGCCGGATCTGGCTGCGCGGGATCACCACGCGCGGGTTGGGGCACCGCTTGCCGTTGGAGTCCAGCGTGTGCTCCCACGGCAGCACGGTCGAGTCGGGCGTGCCGTCGATGTTGAAGAACACCAGCGGCTGCTCGGGGTGGATGCAGGCGCGCTCGAACGCGATGTCCTGGCCGTACTCGGTCAGGTTGTCGACGCGCACGAACCAGCCGTCCTCCGCGTCGGCCACCACGAGCTTGCCGTCACCGCGCTGCAGGTCCTTGTGGCACAGCGTCATGTCGTCGGTGACGGGCGCCAGGGCGCTCGTCTCGCCGAGCGTGATCACGTAGGGCTCGTTGGTCACCACGTTCGTGCCGAGCAGGATGCGGCCGTCCTCCTGGCGGCGGATCTCCTGGTACATCTCCGACTTGCCGCCGCCCGAGGCGCCCTCGTGCATCACGACGGTCTCGTTCTCGTACGGGGTGGTGACGCGCACCGACGACGCGTGCGCGGTGACCCAGCCCTCGTGCTCGCCGATGTCGAGCAGCACCGAGAACACGCCCTTCTTGGCGCTCGGGCCCGGGTACAGGTTGTACGCGAACACCTCGTGCAGGGTGTCGGTGCGATCGTGCACCACGACCTGCCGGCCGTCGAAGTGCGTGTGCCGGAACGGGGGCGCGACGTACAGGATGCTGCGCGGCGTGAACGGCCCGATCTCGTCGAGCGTCACCCAGCCCTGCAGGTCCACGAGGGTCAGCGCGAAGAACGCGGAGTTCACGGGGCAGATGGCCAGCGACGGGTACCCGTGGGTGAGCCCACCGGCCTTGAAGGGCACCACCACGAGCTCTTGGCGCGAGAGCCAGTCGAGCGTCTCCGCCTTGACGGGGGCGAACTCCGCGCCGAAGACGTCGCGGTAGCGCGGCTTGTCGGTGGGCAGGTCGTCGGCGACGCGCATGCAGTCCGGGTCCCGCCGGCGCATGTAGTCCTCGGGGTAGTTCACGGCGATGCCGTTCTTGCCCCGCACCACGGTGGCCTCGGTGACGGGCGTCCCGTTCACGTCGTAGTCGACGGAGAACCGGGGGCCGCCCTCAGGCCCCAGGGCCAATCGGTACAGCTCGTCGCGCGTGCTCGGGACGATCACGTTCGCGCAGGCGTCGAGGCTGGCCCGCACAGCGGCGGGCAGGGTCACGCTGTCCAGGGTTCGGCTCACAGACACTCCTTTGACGGGCACGCTGAGCGGCGGCAGATGCCAGTCGGTGCCATGGCGGCATGGATCAAGCCTTCTGCACTCTTTACTCGCAATTTACGACTCCATGGGGCCCGAAACCTGGGACCTTTGGGTTTCGCAGCCCGCTGGGCGGAGGTCGGCGGGCAGCACGACACCACGGCGCCCGCACCTGTACCACAGTGAACTCCACGTCCCTGAGAGCACTCTGAGCAGACGCCCACCGGCGGCCGCACCCCCCTGCGGCGCAGCCGTCCGATGGCGCCGTGCCTTAGCGGTAGGCCGCGGCCTGCAGGTTGAAGAGCTCGGCGTACAGGCCGCGCTGGGCCACCAGCTCGGCGTGGGAGCCCCGCTCGGCGACCCGCCCGTCGGCCACCACGAGGATCAGGTCGGCCATCCGCACCGTCGAGAACCGGTGCGAGACCAGCAGGGTGATGGCCCCCGTGAGCTCGCCCACCCGGCGGGCGTTCTCGGCGTACCGATCGAAGAGCTCGTGCTCGGCCTGGGCGTCGAGCGCCGAGGTCGGCTCGTCGAGCACGAGCAGCAGCGGCGCCTCGCGCATCATCGCGCGGCCCAGCGCCAGCTTCTGCCACTGCCCGCCCGAGAGCTGCGCCCCGTCGCTGTGCGTGGCGCCCAGCTGCGAGTCGAGACCGTGGTCCAGCCGCTCGAGCACCCCCTCGGCGTGCGCGCGTCCCAGCGCGGCCAGGACCGCCTCGTCCGAGCCGATGTCGGGCAGGTGGCCCACTCCCACGTTCTCGCGCGCCAGCAGCTCGAAGCGGGAGAAGTCCTGGAACCCCGCGGCGACCCGTGCCCGCCATGCGTCCGCGTCGAGGTGGCGCAGGTCCACCCCGTCGATCGCCACCGTCCCCGCCGTGGCGTCGTAGAACCGGCAGAGCAGCTTGACCAGCGTCGTCTTGCCGGCGCCGTTCTCCCCCACGATCGCCACCGTCGTCCCGGGCGGCAGGGTGAGGTCGACGTCGGCGAGCACGGGCCGGTCGGTGCCCGGGTAGGTGAACCCGACCCCCTCGAACGTGATCCCGGAGCGGATCGCGTCCGGGGCGGGCAACGGCGCCGCGAGGCCGGGGACGGGTCGAGGGCGCACGACCTCGCGCATCCACTCGAGGTCGGCCATGGTCCGGGCGGTGCGCTGCAGCTGCTGCAGGATGGTCACGGTCGAGGTGACCTGAGCGTTCACCTGCGCCGCGAGGGTGATGACCAGGATCACGTCGCCCACGGTCCGGTGCCCCTCGACAGCGTCCCGCACCACGAGCAGCGTGGCCGCGACGTAGGCCGCCGCGAACACGAGCTGCCCCGCGACGCGGAGCACGCTGGCCCGGACCTCGCCTCGCCAGAGGGTCGCCGTGGCCTGCGACCAGGCCGCCGCGTGCCGGGCGCGCAGGTCGCCCTCGAGTCCGCAGACGCGCAGCTCCTTGGCGGGCCCCGCGTCCGTCGCGATCACGAACAGGTGCCGCGCCCGACGGTTGTCCAGCGCCGCCTGGTCCCGGGCCTGGGCGGCCGTGGACTCCGCGCGGCGGCCGAGCAGCAGCGGGGGCAGTGCGGCGACGGGCAGCGCCAGCAGCCACGGGTTGAGCCCGGCGAGCAGCACCGCCGTGATGACGACCGCGACCCCTAGGCCGAGGCTCGACAGCAGCGCCTGCATCGAGCCCCAGCCCGAGCGCTGCAGCTCCGTGCGCAGCACCTGGAGCTTGTCCGCGTAGTCGGCCCGCTCGTGGTGCTCGAGGCCCGGGGAGTCGTTCGACAGCTCGACGAGCTCCCGCTCGAGGCGCATCAGGGCGAGGTCGCCGAGCTCGAAGTAGAAGATGTGGGCGAAGTGCCCGGCGGTGAGCGAGGCGATCACGAGCACCGCGACGACGACGGCGGCGATGACGGCCCCTCGGGCGTCGCCCTCGACCGCGGCGTCGGTCAGCGCGGCGAGCGCAGGGGCGGCGAGCGGCAGCGCCGACGACTGCAGCAGCATGAGCGTGAGCGAGAGCACCAGCTTGCCGGGGTCGATGCGGTAGGTGAGCGCCAGGAGCTGGCAGGCCCCGCGCACGGTCTGCCTCATGAGCGTCCCCCTGCGGTGCGGTCGGCTGCCCTGCCCGGCGCGCGGTCGCCGCCGGGGTCGTCGGCGGCGTCGGGCTCGTCGTCGAACCGCTCGGCCTGGAGCCGGAACAGCCGCGCGTAGTGCCCGTCCATCGCGAGGAGCTCCTCGTGGGAGCCCTGCTCCGCGACCCGGCCCTGGTCGACGACGACGATGTGATCGGCCCGTCGCACGCTCGAGAAGCGGTGGGAGATCAGGACGGAGGTGACCCCGCGGGTGAGCTCGACGAAGCGGTCGAAGAACGCCGCCTCGGCGCGGACGTCGAGGGCTGACGTGGGCTCGTCGAGCACGAGGACCCGCGCCCCGGCCTGCAGCGCGTAGAGGGATCGGGCGATCGCGATGCGCTGCCACTGGCCGCCCGACAGGTCGGCGCCGCCCTCGTAGGCCCGGGACAGCGGCGAGTCGAGCCCGTGCGGCAGCGACTCGAGGGCGTCCAGGATCACCGCCTCGCGGGCGGCCCGCCGCACGGCGTCCTCGGTGCGCGGCACGTGCGCGGCGCCGACGGCGATGTTCTCCGCGGCGGTCAGCTCGTACCGGACGAAGTCCTGGAACACCACGCTGACCTGGCGCCGCCACGCCGCCACGTCGAGGCTCGCGATGTCGGCGCCGTCGCACGTGATGACGCCGGCCGTGGGCTCGTGCAGGCGGGTGAGCAGCTTGACGAGGGTGGTCTTGCCCGCCCCGTTGACGCCCACGATCGCAGTGCTGCGGCCCGCGGGGAGCTCGAGGTCCAGCCCGTCGAGCACCGCCCGGGCGCTGCCCGGGTAGTGGAACCCGACCCCCTCGAACCGCAGCGCGACGCGCGGGCTGTCCGGGGCCACCACGCCGGCCCCCCCGGCGCCGACCAGGTCTTGTGCGGCGTCGATCCTGGCCTCGAACTCCTCGAGCGCGGCCACCGACTGCATGCCGTACTGCGTGGCGACGTCCGACTCGGGGTAGTACTCGCCCAGCAGCAGTGCCGCCACCACGGCCTGCAGCCCCAGGGCGAGCCCGGTGAGGGTGACGTCACCGGAGGCGGCGCCCCGGGCGAGCGCGATCAGCACTCCTGCGCCGATCACCAGCCCGATGGCCGTGTAGAGGAGGTAGGGGCGCAGGTAGATGGCGCGCCGCCGAGCGGTCACGGGCGCCAGCATCTGCGCCGTCGCCTCCTCGTAGCGGTCGCCGAACCAGCTGCTGAGGCCGAAGACGCGCATCTCCTTGGCCGCTGCCGGGCCCATGGCCACGTCGCGCAGGTACTCGGCCCGCCGACGCACTCCGACCACCCCGCGCCAGGCCGTCGAGTACTTGCGCAGCCCGCCACGCTGCCCGTACCGGAACACCATGGTCGCCACGGCCAGCGCCGCCGCAGACCACCAGGACGAGACGAGGCCGAGCAGGACGGCGAAGCCCGCGAGCCGCACGTAGCGGGCGAGGAGCGCGAGCAGCCCGGCGCAGGCGTCGCCCGGCGTGTGGAAGTCCGAGTCGACCTGCCGCGTGGCCTCGCTGAGCGCGTCGAGGGTGGCCTGGTCCTCCATGGGCCCGATGCCCGTCGAGCGCAGGCTGCTCGCGAGCATGCGGTCGCGCACCGCCCCGTCGACCCGGCGCTTGACGCGCACGCCCAGCGCGGTCTGGACGGGCGCGAGGACCTGCTGCGCGCAGAAGGCCGCGGCCGCGAGCACGAAGTCCCGCACCAGGCCGTCCCACGCGCGCGAGCCGATGCCGCCCTCGACGGCCGCCGGGACCTGCCCGACCACCAGGCTCGTCGCGATGACGAAGGCGACCGGCAGCAGGCCCAGCGCGAGGTTGAGGACGCTGAGCCCTGCCACGAGTCCCGCTCCGGCGGTCGGCAGGAGGCGCGCGGTGGCCAGCCGGGGCGCGACGGCAGCGGTGTACCAGGTGCGGATCACCTGCGGAGCGTAGCGACATGCCCGGACATACAGGACAGGCGCCCTCGGTTGCGGGGCGTCCGCACCGCGCGGAGCATGAGCGGTGGGCAGCGCGGGAGCGGCCGACCGCAGGGGAGGCGGGTCGCATGGCGTCACCGCAGGCGACGAGCCCGACGTCCGGGAGCACCGCGGGCAAGGGCGGGCTCATCCTGGGCGTGCTCGGCGCCGGCCAGTTCCTCATGACGCTCGACAGCTCCGTCATGAACGTCTCGATGGCCACCGTCGCGGCCGACATCGGCACCACCATCACCGGGATCCAGACCGCGATCACGCTCTACACGCTGGTCATGGCCACCTTGATGATCACCGGGGGCAAGGTCGGGAGCATCCTGGGGCGGCGCCGCGCCTTCGGGATCGGGCTGGTCGTGTACGCGTGCGGATCGACGGTCACCTCGCTGGCCCCGAACCTGGGGGTGCTGCTGCTCGGCTGGTCCCTGCTCGAGGGCATGGGCGCGGCGCTGATCATGCCCGCGATCGTCGCGCTCGTCGCCGCGAACTTCCCGCCTGAGCGCCGGGCCGCCTCGTACGGGCTGATCGCCGCCGCGGGGGCGATGGCGGTGGCCGCGGGGCCGCTGATCGGCGGGTTCGTCACCACGTTCGCCTCGTGGCGCTACGTGTTCGCGGGCGAGGCGGTGATCGTGGTGGTCATCCTGCTGCTGCTGCGGCGCGTCGCCGACGTGCCCCCGCACCCGCTCAAGCTCGACCTGGTGGGCTCCGCGTTGTCGATCGTCGGCCTGGGGCTCGTGGTCTTCGGGGTGCTGCGCTCGGGCGACTGGGGGTGGGTGGTCGCGACCCCGGGCACTCCGACGGTGCTCGGCGGATCGCCCGTCATCTGGCTGGTCGTGGCCGGCTCCCTCGTGACGTACCTCTTCATCCGCTGGCAGAGCCACCTGGAGCGCACCGGCGGACAACCGCTGCTGGACCCGGGGATGCTGCGCAACCCGCAGCTCGTGGGTGGCCTGAGCATGTTCTTCGCCCAGTTCACCGTGCAGGCCGCGGTGTTCTTCTGCGTCCCGCTCTTCCTGTCGGTGGCACTCGGCCTCTCGGCAATCGAGACAGGGCTGCGGGTGTTCCCGCTGTCGATCGCGCTGCTCGTGGCCGCCGGTGGCATCCCCCGGATCTGGCCGCACGCGAACCCGCGCCGCGTGGTGCGGCTCGGGCTGCTCACCATGACGGCTGGCGTCCTCGTGCTCGTCGCCGGGCTCAGTCCCGCAGCGGACGCGAGCATCGTCGCGATCCCCATGGTGCTCATGGGCCTGGGCCTTGGCGCACTGTCCTCGCAGCTCGGCGCCGTGACGGTCTCGGCCGTGCCCGACTCGCAGAGCGCGGAGGTGGGCGGCCTGCAGAACACCGCGACCAACCTCGGCGCGTCGCTGGGCACGGCGCTGGTCGGGTCGGTGCTCATCGCCACGCTCACCTCAGCGGCGCTGTCGGGCGTGCAGGACAACCCGGACATCCCCGACTCGGTCAAGAGCCAGGCCACCACGCAGTGGGCCAGCGGGGTCCCGTTCGTCTCGACGGCCCAGCTGTCCACGGCGCTCGACGAGGCGGGCGTGGACGAGGCCACCGCGACCCAGATCATCGACGTGAACGACGACGCCCGGATCAACGCGCTGCGCTCCGCGCTGGCGGTCGCGGCGCTGGTGGCGGTCGCGGCGCTGTTCTTCACGGGGCGGCTGCCGCGCGTCGCCCCCGGCCAGGCCGCGCCCCGGGCCAGCCCCCCGGCCGAGGGCGGCGCAGCGCCCCCGGGCGGCTGAGCGGCGGGTGGGCCACGAGGCGCGAGTCGCGTGCTCGGGCCACGATGGCCCCATGGCCGACGACCTGCCCGAGCTGCTCCTCCCGGACGCCGCCGCGTGGCGCGCCTGGCTCCAGGAGCACCACGACGAGTCCCCGGGCGTGTGGCTGGTGCTGCACAAGAAGGGCGGAACGCTCACCACTCTCACGCACGCCACCGCCCTCGACGAGGCGCTGTGCTTCGGCTGGATCGACGGCCAGGGGCTCTCGCGTGACGCCGAGAGCTCGTTGCAGCGGATGACGCCGCGGCGCCCGCGTAGCCGCTGGTCAGCGCGCAACGTCGGGATCGTCGCGCGGCTCGAGCAGGAGGGCCGCATGCACGAGGCGGGGCGCGCCCAGGTGCGGGCCGCTCAGGCCGACGGCCGGTGGGAGGCCGCCTACGAGTCGAGCGCGACGATCCAGCCGCCCGAGGACCTGCTGGCCGCACTGGCCGCCGAACCGGAGGCGCAGGCCTGGTTCGACGCCTTGACCGCGGCCAACCGGTACGCGGTGCTCTACCGGATCGACGCCGTCAAGCGCCCGGAGACCCGCGCCCGCAAGATCGCCGAGACGGTCGCCCGGCTCGCTCAGGGCCAGACCCCGCACCCGCAGCAGCGGCGCCCGCCGGGCCGCTGACCGGCGCCGGCGGGCGCCGCGGGCCCTGGACTCGGCGCCCAGGTCGCCCCGGTCAGGCGTCCGGCTCGTCCGGCCCGGACTCGAGCTCGAGCTCGACGACAAGCTCCATCTCGACGGGCGCGTCGAGCGGCAGTGCCGCGACGCCGACCGCGCTGCGCGCGTGCGCTCCCGCCTCGCCGAAGACCTCCAGCAGCACCGTGCTGGCGCCGTTGACCACCCCGGGCTGGCCGGTGAAGGCGGGATCGCTCGCCACGAACCCCACGAGCTTCACGACTCGCCGGATGCGATCGACTCCCCCGGCCTGGGCGGCGGCCGCGGCGATCGCGTTGAGCGCTGCCACGCGGGCGAGGACCGCGGCGTCCTCGGGGGTCACGCAGCCCGGCGCGGCGCCGACCTTGCCGCGGGCGGCCAGCGCCCCGTCGACCAGGGGAAGCTGGCCCGACGTCCACACCCAGGATCCCGATCGGACCGCGGGCTCGTAGGCGGCGACGGGCGCCGCGACGACCGGCAGCGTGATGCCCGCGAGCGCGAGCCTCGCCGAGTGAGTCGTGGCGGCCTCGGGCTGGGGCGGGCGTGCGGTGGTGGACATCGGGTGCTCCTGTGGCTCGAGGAGGCGCGCCGGTGTCGGCGCGCTTGGGTGGTGGTGGCGCCCGTGGTGCGGGTGGCGCCCGTGGTGCGGGTGCGGGTGGCGCGTCCCCGCGGCAACGCCGCCGCGGGGACGCACCGGTCCGGTCAGCTCTCGACGGTCGCGGCGGGACGGCGCCCGGCCCTCGTCTTGAACCGGTACGCGGCGTACAGGAGCCCGACCCAGACCGGGCCCACGTACAGCGCGTACCTGAAGTCGGGCAGGAACGCCATGAGGACGACCACACCCGCCAGGAAGACCAGCACGATGTAGTTCGACACCGGGTAGAACGGCATCTTGAAGCCGAGCTTCTCGACCTCGGTGGCGCCGATCCGCTTGCGGAACTTCATCTGCGTGATGACGACCATTGTCCAGTTGAAGATCCCCGCGATGAGCGCGACGGCCATGGTGTAGAGGAACACCTTGCCGGGCACCAGGAAGTTCAGCACGACGGCCAGGGCCGTGACGGCCGAGGACGTCAGCACACCGGCCATCGGGGAGCCGTTGCGGTTCAGCTTGCCCAGGAACTTCGGCGCGTTGCCCTGCTGGGCGAGGCTGTAGAGCATCCGGCCGTTGCTGTAGAGGCCGCTGTTGTACGCGGACACCGCCGCGGTCAGGACGACCACGTTGAGCAGCGCGGCCGCCCCGGCGATGCCGATGTTGTCGAAGATGATGACGAACGGGCTGCCGCCCTCCCCGATCTGGTCCCAGGGGAAGATGCAGAGCATCACGAGGATCGCGCCGATGTAGAAGATGAGGATCCGGTAGACGACCTGGTTGATCGCCTTGGGGATGCTGCGGCGCGGGTTCTCGGCCTCGCCGGCGGTGATGCCGATGAGCTCGACGCCGCCGAACGAGAACATGACCACGACGAGCGCGGTGACCATGCCCCACAGGCCGTTCGGGAAGTACCCGCCGTGCTCCCAGAGGTTCGTGATGCCGGTCGAGCTGGTCTGGCCCACCCCGAAGAAGATGATGACGGCCCCGAGCGCGATCATGGCGATGATCGCGACGACCTTGACGATCGCGAACCAGAACTCGAACTCGCCGTACGCCTTGACGCTGACGAGGTTCACGGCCGTGACGATCAGCAGGAAGATCGCGGCCGAGACCCACGTGGGGACGTCGGGCAGCCAGAAGTTCACGTAGATGCCCACCACGGCGAGCTCCGCCATGCTCACCGCGATGTAGTTGAACCAGTAGTTCCAGCCGGAGAAGAACCCCGCGAACGGTCCCCAGTTGGTGAACGCGTAGTGGCTGAACGCCCCGGAGACCGGGGTGTGCCACGACATCTCGCCGAGGGCGCGCATGATCAGGAAGATCACCGCGCCGCCGATCAGGTACGCCAGGGTGATCGACGGGCCGGCCATGCCGATGCTCGACGCCGAGCCGTAGAACAGGCCGGTGCCGATCGCGCCGCCGAGCGCGATCATCTGGATGTGACGGTTCTTCAGCCCTCGCCGCAGGCCGCCCTCTGCGGTGGGGATGCACCCGTCAGCGGTGGGAGCGACGGACGGATCGGCGGTGGCCGTTCCCTCGCGTGCCTCTGTGCTCATGTTCGTTCAGGTCCCTTCGTCGTTGAAAGGCGGCCGAAGCCAGGACGAGGGCCGACGCGGCGTGCGCGACGGCCCTCGTCCGTCACCGGTGTCCGGTGGGGTTGTCGCGGTCAGTCGACCGGCTTGAGGTGCGAGGTGAAGTGGCGCAGCACCTTCGGCTCCCAGGTGATCTGGTAGCCGGTGATGCCGTCCGCGCGGTCCTTGATGGCCTTGAGCGCGTCGGCCACCACGTCGAGGTGGGCCTGGGTGTAGACGCGGCGCGGGATGGCGAGGCGGGTGAACTCGAACGGCGCCCGCTGCTGCTCTCCGGTCTCCGGGTCGCGGTCCATCATGTAGGAGCCGATGTCGCAGCCGCGGATGCCGGCCTCGATGTACAGCTCGACGGTGAGCGCCTGGCCGGGGAACTGGTCGTACGGGATGTGCGGCAGGAGCTTCCCGGCGTCGACGAACACCGCGTGGCCGCCGACGGGGTTCTGGAACGGGATGCCGTCGGCGGTGAGCCGCGCGGCGAGGTACTGCATCTGCCCGATCCGGTACGTCAGGTAGTCGTGGTCCAGGCCCTCGTAGAGGCCTGTGGTCATCGCCTCGAGGTCGCGGCCCGCGAGCCCGCCGTAGGTGAGGTAGCCCTCGAACGAGATGACGCGCGTCTTGATGGCGTCGACGAGCGGCCCGTTCTCCCGGACCGCCAGGAGGCCACCCATGTTGACCAGGGCGTCCTTCTTGGCGCTCATGGTGAACACGTCGCCGTGGCTGAACATCTCCCGGGTGATCTCGATGGGTGTCGCGTCGGCGAACTCGGCCTCGCGCTCCTTGATGAAGAACGCGTTCTCGGCGTACCGCGCCGCGTCGATGACCACGAGGATGCCGTGCTCCTTGGCGACGGCGGCGGTCTCGCGCATGTTCGCCATCGAGACGGGCTGGCCGCCGACGCTGTTGTTCGTGATCGTCATGACGATGGCGGCGATGTTCTCGGCGCCGTGCTCGGCGATGAGCGACTTCAGGCGCGGGACGTCCATGTTGCCCTTGAAATCGAAGTACGCGCCGGAGTCGAGGCCCTCCGGGCACACACAGTCGATCGCGCGGCCCCCGGCGAGGCCCACGTGCGCCCGGGTGGTGTCGAAGAACATGTTGGAGATGACGTACTGGCCGGGCGTGACGATCAGCGGGAAGAGGATCTTCTCGGCCGCGCGCCCCTGGTGGACCGGCTGGATGTAGTCGTAGCCGAAGATCTCCTTGCCGGCCTCGATCAGCCGGTAGTAGCTGCGGCCGCCGGAGTACGACTCGTCGCCGCGCATCATCGCGCCCCACTGCGAGTCGCTCATGGAACCGGTGCCGCTGTCGGTCTGGAGGTCGATGTAGACATCCTCGGCCGAGAGTGAGAACGCGTTGTAGTGGGCGTCCCGGATGAAGGCCTTCCGCTCCTCGCGGGTGGTCATCTTGATCGGCTCGACCATCTTGATCTTGAACGGCTCAGGCATGTACCGCATCGTGCGTCTCCTCGCGTCACCGCCGGGCGGGGCCCCGGCTCCAGCCGCAGGGCTTCACTTCCACACTGAGTTGAAGCCCTCAACTTGGAACGTGAGCGTAGCGTCAGGCATTGAAGACTTCAACAGGCGTTTGAGTGAATCAACTCCGTGTCATGATTGACCTCACGAAGTGGAGAGGCCCAGAGGATGACAAAGAGATCTGCCCCCGACGCAGGACCTTCGACACCCGAGGCCGAGCAGGTGCTCGCGGTCCTCGCCGCCCTGGTCGAGCCGATCGCCGCGACACTGCCCGGCGACTCCGAGGTCGTCCTGCACGACCTGCGACAGCTCCCGAACTCCGTCGTCGCGATCGCGGGAGAGGTGACCGGCCGCAGCGTCGGGAGCCCGTCCACCGACCTGCTGCTGCGCAAGGTCGCCGACGGCACCCTCGCCACCACCGTGGGCTACGAGACGCGCCTGCCCGACGGCCGCGTGCTCCGCTCGACGACGATCGTCATCCGGGACAGCGCCGACATGCCGGTCGCCGCGCTGTGCATCAACAGCGACGTGATGATCTGGCAGGCGGTGAAGGCCATCGCCGAGGCCATGCTCCCCGGCGCCAGCGCCGAGCCGGACAGCGATCCCCCCGCCGAGAAGTTCGTCCGGGACATCGACGAGCTCGCCCAGCACCTGCTCGCCGAGACCATCGACGCCTGCGGCGTGCCCGTCGAGCTGATGCAGAAGAAGCACAAGCTGTCCGTGGTCAGCGACCTCAAGGACCGCGGGTTCTTCCTGCTCAAGGAGAGCGTGGAGATGGCGGCCCAAGCCCTCCAGGTCACCCGTTTCACGATCTACAACTACCTCAACGAGCTCGGCAACGACGAGGCCCGCGCCTAGCCCCGACCTCATCGGGCGGACACGCCCCCGGGCCGCCGCGGCACCCTCTAGGTTGACCGCATGGAACGTCGCCCCGCCGCACAGGCGCTGATCGGGATCCTCATCGTCGCGGTCGGGGTGGTCGCGCTCCTCAACCAGCTGGACGTCATCGACGTCGCGCTCGGCGAGCTCCTCGCCACGTGGTGGCCCCTGGTGGTCATCGCCATCGGCGCCGCCGGCCTGGTGACCGCCCCCCGCGCCTGGCCCGCCCCCCTCGCGGTGGCCGGGGCGGGCGGCATGCTGCTCGCCGGGCGGCTCGGCGTCGTCGACGGCGGGGTGTGGCCGCTGGTCTGGCCGACGGTGGTCATCGTGGTCGGGCTGTCCTTCCTGGCCCGGGCCGCGTCCGCGGGCGACGACGAGCGGACCGTGACCGCGTCCGCGATCTGGTGGGGCGCCCAGCGCCGGCCCCTGACGCAGGACTTCCGCGGGGCACAGCTCAGCGCCCTCATGGGCGGCGTCGACCTCGACCTGCGCCAGGCGCAGATCGTCGGGAGCGCGGACATCCGCGCCTTCGTCATGTGGGGCGGCGTGGACGTGAAGGTGCCGCCGTCGTGGCGGGTCGAGATCACTGGGCTCCCGCTGCTCGGCGGGTGGGACAACCGCACGAAGACGCCCACGGACCCTCTGGCCCCGGTGCTGCGGGTGAGGGTGGTCGCACTGATGGGCGGCGTGGACGTCAAGAGCAAGGCGCCCACGAGCGCCTAGACGCCGCCCGCACAGCCGGGCCCGGCGGCCCGTGGCGGTCCGCGCCGCTAGTGGTGACGCAGCTTCTTCGCGGCGACACCGACCGCGGCGGCCTTGGCGCCCGCCTCGGCGGTCTTCCGACCCACCTTGGCGGTCTCCTTGGCGACCTTCTTGGTGGTCTTCCGCGCCGCCTTGCGCGTGCCCATCCGCAGGGAGTCCAGCAGGAAGGACAGCGCCGCCCCGAACATGATCACGTCCTTGGCGACGCCCACGCCCTGCTCGTTGGGCCGAGGGTCGCCCTCCGCCACGTGCAGCGACGGCGTCTTGAGGTACATCCCGGCCAGCAGCCCGGAGAACGCCGTGAACCCGGCGGCCACCACGGTCCGGGGCAGCACCGGGACGAGCAGCGCCGTGCCGAGCGCGATCTCCGAGCTCGACAGCAGCTTCGCGAACTTCTGCGGCTCCATGTCCTTGAAGTAGGGGTACGCGTTGGCAGCCATGGCGTGCATCCCGCGGGCCGCGTCCTCGTCGGCGCCGCGCTTGCTGAGGCCGGAGTTGAGGATGAAGGCCCCCGCTGCCAGCCGTAGCGGGATCGGGTGGATGTGCATGTGTCCTCCTGAGCCAGTGTCAGCGGCACGCGGATGCGCGCGTGAGGGTGACGCTACGGCCGAACGGCTCGGTCAACATCTCGAGAGCCCGCGCTGCGGAGCGCTCGCCCACCTGGACGCCCGTCTGGTTCGACATGCGGAGCAACCGCGCAGGTGGGAGGTTTCTCCCCGTCACCCACCGACTGCAAGGAGACACACGTCATGGGCTTCTTCGGATTCCTCCTCCTCGGCCTGCTCGCCGGCGTCATCGCCAAGGCCATCCTGCCCGGCCGCCAGAGCACCGGATGGCTGCTCACCCTGGTGCTGGGCGTGCTCGGCGCGGTCCTCGGCGGCTGGCTCGGCAGCATCCTGTTCGACCGCGGCCTGGAGGAGTTCTTCTCGATCCAGACCTGGCTGCTCGCGATCCTCGGCTCGGTCATCGTGTTCCTGATCTTCGGGGCGCTGCGCCGCCGCTGAGACGGTCCGCCCGGCCGATCTGGCCGGGCGGCCCCACGGCGGCCCGGACACGCCGATGGCGAAATGTCGCATTCCGACCGTTCGACGGGGCTCTCGCCCCTACGTTGTCGCCATCAGCTCGACCGCAGGACCGCCGTGGGCCGTCCCGGCCCCGGCGTCTCTCCACGACCAGGAGGTCCTCATCGTGAGAATGCGTCGAACCGTCGCCGGGCTCGTCATCGCGGGGGCGATGACCGTCGGAGCCGGGGTCGCGTCACCCGTCGCCGCGCACCCCCAGGGCGCCTCGCCCGCGGGCTTCGCCTCGAAGGTCACCGCCAAGGGCGTCATGCGCCACCTCGAGCAGTTCCAGAAGATCGCCGACCAGAACGGCGGCAACCGCGCGGCGACCACTCCCGGCTACGAGGCCAGCGCACGGTACGTGGAGAAGACCCTCAAGAAGGCGGGCTACACCACGGAGCGCGACTACTTCACGTTCGAGCGGGAGATCCTCGACGCCCAGACGCTCACCCTGGCCCCGCCGGAGGGCGACCCGGTCAGCATCGAGGTCGACCAGATGGCCTACTCCGCGAGCACCCCTGAGGGCGGCATCACCGCTGATGTCGCGAGCCCGACCGACACTCTGGGCTGCACGCCCGAGTCCTGGGACGGCGTCGACGCCACCGGCAAGATCGCGCTGATCAGCCGCGGCGAGTGCTCGTTCACCATCAAGGCCGCCACCGCCGAGGCCGTGGGCGCCGCGGCCGCCGTCATCTACAACAACACCGACGGGCTGCTGAACGGCACGCTCGGCGAGGGGAACACCGTCGGCATCGCGGCCGCGGGCATCTCCCTGGCCGACGGCCAGGTCCTGGTCGCCGCGGCGGCGTCCGGGCCGGTGAGCCTGACGCTGGACGTCCGGTCCCACGTCGAGGCCTCCGAGAGCTTCAACGTCATCGCGGAGACGGCGAAGGGCCGCGACGACAACGTCGTGATGCTGGGCGCCCACCTGGACGGCGTCGAGGACGGCCCGGGGATCAACGACAACGGCTCCGGATCCGCGGCCCTGCTCGAGGTGGCCGTGAAGCTCGCCGACGCCAAGAAGCTCAACAACACGGTGCGCTTCGCCTGGTGGGGGGCCGAGGAGCTCGGGCTGATCGGCTCCAGCCGCTACGTCGCGGACCTGGCGACCCAGGAGGGCGAGCTCGACCGCATCGCCACCTACCTGAACTTCGACATGATCGGCTCGCCGAACTACATCATCGGCGTGTACGACGCGAATGAGTCGACGTACGAGGCGCCGGTCGCGGTCCCGGAGGGCTCCGCCGCGACCGAGAAGGTCTTCACCGACTACTTCGACAGCATCGGCCAGCCGTGGGTGGACACCGAGTTCTCCGGACGGTCCGACTACCAGGCGTTCATCCTCAACGGCATCCCCGCCTCCGGGCTCTTCACCGGCGCGGACGACGTGAAGACCGAGGAGGAGGTCGCGCTGTTCGGCGGCACCGCCGGGATCACCCACGACCCCAACTACCACTCGCCGGCCGACGACCTGTCGAACGTCGACGTCGAGGCGCTGGGCATCATGAGCAAGGCGGTCGCCTTCGCCACCTACTCGCTCGCGCAGGACACGTCAGCCATCAACGGCGTCTCCGGCCCGGGTGACCAGCCTGGCAAGCCGAAGCCCGGCAAGGGCCACGGCAAGGGCCACGGGCACGGGCACGGCAAGGGCCACGGGCACGGTGCTCCCGGCCACTGGGACAAGGCCGCCTGACCAGCTCACCGTCTGAGCACCCCCGCCCGGGCGGGGCCGCGGAGCCGAGAGGCCCGTCGGCCCCGCCCGGTGCTGCGGGCGGGGCCGACGGGCCCGGGCACTGCGGTGGAGCGACGGTCAGAGACCGGCGAGGGCGAGCCCTGACTCCTGCGGCGGGAACAGCCTGCTCAGCACGTCGGAGAGGGTGATCACGCCCACGAACCCGCCGGCGCCCTCCACCACCGCCAGGTGCTGGCGGGTCTCCCGCATGGACGCGAGTGCGCTGTAGACGGGCGTCGCCGTCGGCAGCGTGAGCACCGGCCGCATGAGCTCGGCGACCGGCCGCTCGTCGTGCTCCGTCAGGGTCTCGCGCACGTGCAGCACGCCGCGCACCGACCCCACCTCGCCCACCAGCACGCGCAGGTGGCCCGAGGCCAGGCTGGCCCGTCGGACGTCGCCGACCGTGGCGCCGCTCGGCACCGAGGTGGTGCGGGCATCCGGCCGCAGCAGGTCCGCCACGGTGAGCCGCTGCAGCTCGAGGGCCCCGGCGAGCTGCGCCGAGAACCCCGCGTCCAGGGCTCCCACGTTCACCGAGTGCTCGACGAGGTGCCGCAGGGCGTCGGGGTTCTGGCCCGCGGCGACTTGGTCGGCCGGCTCGACGCCCACCTTGCGCAGGCACCAGTTGGCCATCCCGTTGAGCGCCTTCAGCAGCGGGCGGGTCAGGAGCATGAACCCGCGCATCGGCAGCGCCAGCATCGTGGCCGACGTCTCCGGGTGCGCGATGGCCCACGACTTCGGCGCCATCTCCCCCACCACCAGGTGCAGGAACGTGACGAGCATCAGCGCCAGGACGAAGCCGGCCACGTCCGCCAGGACCAGCGGCGCGCCCCACGCCTCGAAGAGCGGCGTGAGCCAGTGGTGCACCGCCGGCTTGGTGATGGCGCCGAGGGCGAGCGTGCACGCCGTGATGCCCAGCTGGGAGCCGGCCAGCAGCAGCGTCAGCTCGGACGAGCTGCGCAGCGCAGCCCGCGCCGCCCGGCTCGTCGCGGCGGCGTCCTCGAGCCGGTGCCGCTTGGCCGCCAGCAGCGCGAACTCCACGGCCACGAAGAACGCGCTCAGCGCGATGAGGAGCACGGTCACCGCGATGACGATCCAGGCGCCGCTCATCGTGCCGCCTCCTCGTCGCCGGTGGTGGTCGCAGGCTCCGGGAACGTCACCCGGACCTTCGCGGGCACGTGCCGCTCGACCTCCTCGACCTCCACCCGCATGACCACGGGCGCGGGCGCCTCGGCCAGTGCCAGGTGCGCCGGGTCGGGCGGCAGCTCGACGTCCACCACCGTGCCCACCGGCGGCAGCGAGCCGTGCACCGCGATCACCAGGCCGGAGATCGTCTCGTAGTCGCCGCGCGGCAGGTCGTGCCCGACGGCGCGCTCCACCTCGTCGACGTGCACGTCACCAGCCATGATCCAGATCCCGTCCTCGTCCTGCGGCACGGCCATCGGCACGTCGGTGTCGTGCTCGTCGGTGATCTCCCCGACCAGCTCCTCTGCGAGGTCCTCGAGGGTCAGCACGCCCGCGAAGCCGCCGTACTCGTCGACCACGCAGGCCAGCTGGTTGCCGGCGCCGGTCAGGTCCCGCAGCGCGTCCGGCAGCGGCATCGAGGTCGCCAGCATGACGGCGGGCCGCATAATCGACCCGGCAGGGTCGTCGTCGCGCCCGTCGAGCCCCAGCACGTCCTGCAGGTGCACCACGCCGACCACCTGGTCATCGGCGTCCAGCACCGGGTAGCGGGAGTGCCCCGAGCTCATCAGGGCCCGCACGTGGCTGAGCGTGTCGTCCGCCCGCACCACGTCCACCCGCGAGCGCGGGATCATCGCGTGCTCCACGTCCTGCTCCGGGAAGTCCAGGATCCGGTCCAGCAGGACCGACAGCTCGGCGGGCAGGTCGCCGCTGTCGCGGGAGTCAGCCACGATGTGCTCGAGGTCGCGCATGGTGGCCGAGTGCTCCACGTCATGCACCGGCTCGATGCGCAGCAGGCGCAGCAGCAGGTTGGAGGCCTGGTCGAAGACGCGGATCAGCCAGCCGAACACCGCCAGGTACGCGGTGGTCGACGTCGCCAGCCACAACGCCACGGGCTCGGGCCGGGCGATGGCGAGGTTCTTGGGGAACAGCTCCCCCACGACCATCTGCACGAACGTCGAGAACAGCAGGGCCAGCACCGTGCCGATCGCGATGCCCACACCGGTGGGCACGCCCACGCCGCCCAGCGCGTCGCCGAGCGACGCCCCGATCAGCGGCTCGGCCACGTAGCCCACCAGCAGGCCCGTCACGGTGATCCCGAGCTGCGCGCCCGAGAGCATGAACGACGTCCGTCGTGTCACGCCCAGCGCACGCTGGGCGCCCACGTCGCCGGCGCTCGCTCGCGCGCTCAGCCGCGAGCGGTCCACCGCCATGTAGGCGAACTCCTGGGCCACGAAGTACCCCGTGACCGCTGTGATCACCAGGACCACCAGGATGCCGAGCAACAACGTCAGCACCCACATCACCACCCGCCCCCCTTCGGCACTGCGCTCTCGCGCGGCTCACGGGGGCATCGACTATCGCTGTCCATCGGTCTCCAGGTAGGGGGCAGTGACGAGAGCGTAACGATCAGCGCCGGGGACCGGTTCCCGAGACCCCTCCGTGCTCGGCCGTGGTGGCACGTCCGTAGGCTCGGGTGTCGAGGACGTGGCAGAGCCCGCCGGCTCATGGCCGAGGCGAGGGGCATCACAGAAGGGCGAGAGCGTGATGACGAGCACTCGGCCCCCGATCGCGCGGCTGAGCGGCGGCGACCTGCTCGAGATTCGCTCGGACGTCGGTCCAGCGCCGAAGAACGTGGGCGCGCTCCTCGTGCTCGACGACGTGGACGTCCCCACCGTGGCGGCGACGCTCAGCAGCCGGCTCGCGGCGATCCCCCGGCTGCGTGACCGGCTGGTCACTCCCCCGTGGGGGCTCGGCCGGCCGTACTGGCTCGCGGATCCGACGTTCGACGTCGCGGCGCACCTGACCCATGTGCGCTGTCCCGCACCGGCGGACCACGACGCGCTCCTCGACGTCGCGGCGACCGTTCTGACGCGGCCTCTCCCCCGGGACCGGCCGCTGTGGCGCGCCGTGCTGGTGAGCGGGCTGCCGGGGGGAGCGGTGGGAGTCGTCCTCGTGATGCACCATGTGCTCGCCGATGGCCTCGGTGGTCTCGCGCTCCTGGCCACCCTCGGCGAGCACGAGGTCCCCGCACCCCCGCCTTCCGTGCCCGCTCGCGTTCCGACGCGACGGGCGCTGCTCACCGACAACGTCGCGCGGGTCGTCCGCGCCACGGCCGCACTGCCAGCGGCATGGGCGCGCGTGCGACGCGGGCGCGCCGAGCTGGGCGCCCGCGGGCACGCCCCCGCTGCCTCACGCTGCTCGCTCAACGCGCCGACCGGGGCCCGCCGCCGCCTCGTGACCGTCGACGCCGACCTCGGCGAGGTGCGGGCTGCCGCGCGACGGCATGGCGGCACGGTCAACGACCTGCTGCTCGTCGCGGTCACCGCGGCGATGGACACCACGCTGCGTGCACGCGGTGAGGGCGTCGCCTCGCTCACCGTGTCCGTCCCGGTGTCCGCCAGGCGGCCGGCATCCGCGGCCGACCGCACGCGTGCCGGCGAGCTCGGCAACCAGGTCGGCGTCATGCCGGTGCGGGTCCCCCTGGGCGGCCACCTGCCAGAACGCCTCGCACGGGTCGCCGAGATCACCCGCGCCCGCCGGAACGACGACCGTGGCGCATCAGCGAGTCTGGTGGGACCGGTGTTCCGGTTGCTGGTCGCCACAGGCATGTTCCGCTGGTTCATCGACCACCAGCGGCTGGTGAACACGTTCCTCACGAACGTGCGCGGCCCATCGGACGCCATCACCGTGGCCGGGGCCCACGTCCGAGAGATCGTTCCCCTCGTGTCGACGCCAGGGAACACCGCGGTCACGTTCGCGGCGCTGTCCAGCGCGGGGCGCCTGGTGGTGACGGTGATCGCCGATCCGGACGTCCTGGCCGACCCGGCATCGCTCGCGGCTGGGGTGGCCGAGGCACTGCGGGACCTCATCCGGCACTGAGCGCACACACCGCGCTGGTGGCAACGGCGCAGGTCAGCGGGTGACGTGTCAGGTACCGGATGAAATCCGGTCAGAACGTGGACGTCGAATTCGG